>Ga0233363_1000317_pt1 | contig 22664 bp, 14 predicted proteins | sample ElkDunMinimDraft_18_FD_191534 | JGI IMG/M metagenome (GOLD analysis project Ga0233363, IMG submission 191534) | Fecal eukaryotic communites from dung pellets of Tule Elk in California, USA - Elk Dung C16 | ecosystem: Host-associated > Mammals > Digestive system > Large intestine > Fecal | place... | reverse complement strand
GCGGATGCTCGAGATCCCGCCGGCCGTCAAGGCGGCCGAGGGCGTCGCGATGGAGCTCGACGACTGCGCGTTCCCGCTGCTGGACGGCATCGACATCACGGACGACGCCAAGGCGGCGTTCGACGGGGTGAACGTCGCGCTGCTGGTGGGTGCCCGGCCGCGCACCAAGGGCATGGAGCGCGGTGACCTGCTGAGCGCCAACGGCGGCATCTTCGGCCCGCAGGGCGCGGCGATCAACGCCGGCGCCGCGGACGACGTGCGGGTCCTGGTGGTCGGCAACCCGGCCAACACCAACGCGTACATCGCGTCCGCGCACGCGCCCGACGTTCCGGCCGACCGGTTCACCGCGATGACGCGCCTCGACCACAACCGGGCCCTCGCGCAGCTGCGGCAGCGCACGGGAGCCGCGATCGACGACATCGCGCGCGTCGCGATCTGGGGCAACCACTCCGCGACCCAGTACCCCGACCTCACGCACGCGACCATCGGCGGGCGCCCTGCGCTCGAGGTCGTCGGCGACGACGCGTGGGTGCGCGACACCTTCATCCCGACGGTCGCGAAGCGCGGTGCCGCGATCATCGAGGCGCGCGGCGCGTCGTCGGCGGCGTCCGCCGCGAACGCGGCGATCGACCACGTCCACACCTGGGTGCACGGCACGCCGGAGGGCGGCTGGACGTCGGCGGGCGTGGTGTCCGACGGGTCGTACGGCGTGCCGGAGGGACTGATCTCGTCGTTCCCGGTGACCGCGGCCGGCGGCGCCTACACGATCGTGCAGGGCCTCGAGGTCGACGCGTTCTCGCGCGAGCGGATCGACGCGTCGGTGGCCGAGCTCGTCGAGGAGCGCGAGGCGGTGCGCGCGCTCGGACTCGTCTGACCTCGGCTCGTCCGACGCCCGGGCTCGTCCGGGCCGGGGTCCTCGCGGTCAGCGCCGCCCGCGCATCACGTCCCGGAGCACGACGAAGACGTCCGTGCTGTGCTGCGACCGCGCGAGCCGCTCGGCGCCGGGCCCCTCGGCGCTGAGCGGTGTGGCGCCGCCGGTGTGGCTCCCGGTCGTCCAGTCGACGGTGAACTGCAGGTCGCTGCCCGCGACGGGGAAGGGGCCGTCCTCGAGGCTCTGCGTGACGTTCGGGTCGGTGCTCGCGGTGTCGCCGGACTCGTCCTCGGCGTCGACGTTCTCGACCGCCAGGCCGCCGGTCTCGTGGTCGCCCACGACGACGACGAGCGTGCCGGGGTGCCGGTCGGCGAAGTCGCGCACGAGGGCGACCGTCTCGTCCAGGGCCTGCCCGGCCTGGATCGCGCGCGCGGCGTTGTTGGCGTGCGCCATCTCGTCGACGCCCTCCTCCTCGACGAGCAGGAAGAACCCCTGCCGGTCGCGGGACAGGACCTCGAGCGCCTTGGCGGTCATCGTGGCCAGCGGCACGGTCGGCGCGTACTCGTCGCCCTGGCCCTCGGGGGCCTGCTCGAACATCTCCTCGTTGGCGAACAGGCCCAGGACGCGGCCGGACCGCGTGGCGGCCAGCCCGTCGGCGTCCGTCACGTAGTCGTACCCGACCTCCTGCGCGCGGGTGACCAGGTCACCGGCCGTGCCTCGCGACACCTCCGGGCGGGGGTCGTCCGGGTCGTCGGGGTGGGCGCCCTCGTCACCGGCGGGGTACCACCAGTCCTCGCCGCCGCCGAGGATGACGTCGGGTCGCGTCACCTCGACGTACTGCCGCGCGATCTCGCTCTGGTCGGCGCGGTCCGGCACGTGCGCGCCGAACGCGGCGGGCGTGGCGTCCGTGACCTGGGCGGTCGTCACCAGGCCGGTCGCCTTCCGCAGCCGCTGGGCGTGCTCGAGCAGGGTGGGAACGGGTGTCCCGTCGACGTCGACGGAGACCGCCCCGTTGTAGGTCCGCACCCCCGTGGCGAAGGCGGTCGCGCTCGCGGCGGAGTCGGTCACGGCCTCCTCGGGGTCGGCCGAGTCGGTGCGGGTCCAGCCGGCGTACCGCAGCCCGTCCATGGCGAGCTGCCCGTCCTGGCCGACGGTCGCGAGCCGGATGGCCTCGCGGGCGCCGATGCCGAGCCCGTCGCCGACGACCAGCACGACGTTGCGCGCGGTGGCGGTGCCCCATCCGCGTTCCTTGCCCTGCCCGTCGATCCGCTCGTCGAGCTGCCCGTCGACCGTCACGCCGGCCGCGAGGCCGAGCGTCAGGGCGAGCGTGCCGCCCGCCGTGAACCACGTCTGCCGGCCCGTGCGCATGCTGCCGCCTCCCCCCGCGGGACGTCCTCGTCACCGTCGCCGGGCCGGTGAGGGCCCGTGCCGTCCACCATGCCCCGCTCGTCGGCGGTCGGCAACGGGGCGGGCGCGGGCGCGGGGTCAGCCCTCGATCTGCGCTCGCCGGGCGGTGACGAGAGCGCGGACCGCGTCGTCGGGCAGGGGGTGGTCGGGCTGGAAGCGGATCGTGCCCTTGGCCAGGTCGTGGCCCGGCAGCAGCGGGCGCACGGCCTCGACGGCGGCGGCGCTGAAGGGGTAGACGCCCACGTGCTTCGCCGCGCGCATGACGGACAGCAGCGGCTTGCCACGGTGCACCAGAGCCGGCATGCCGTAGCCGAGGCCCTGCTCGGCGTCGGGCACGACCTCGCGTGCGACGTCGTAGACGTGCGCGACGACCGCGGCGTCGGCGGGGTCGAGCCCGGTGAGGTAGTCGTCGACGGTGCCCATGGGTCGAGTCTGGCAGTGCTCCGTGACGAGGGCGGCCGGAGACGGTCCGGCTCCTCCGGTTCGGCCCGCTCTGCCCGAAACCCTTGCTGCAAGTTCTTGCAACGGGTTACCGTCGCGGGACAAGCCACCGACGGCACGACGGCGTGCCGCGACGAAGGAGTCCCCGATGGCCGGTCGCCCCCAGCCCTGCCCGCCTGCCGCCCGACCGGCCCGTCGCCTCCTGGCCGGGACGGTCGCCGCAGCCGTCGTCGCCGGTGGCGCCCTCGCGCTCACGGTCCCCGCCGCGGCCGCCGCCGGGGCCGTCACGCTCGCCGGCAGCCTGCAGGACGAGCTCGGGTGCCCGGAGGACTGGGACCCTGCGTGCACCGCGACGGCCCTGGCACCCACCGACGTGCCGGGCCGGTTCTCCGCGACGTTCACCGTCCCCGGGGGCACCCACGAGTGGAAGGTCGCGCTCGACGGCACGTGGGACGCGTCGTACGGCGCGGACGGCACCGACGCGAACACCCCGCTCGTGCTCGCCGGCCCGGCAGACCTCACCTTCACCTACGACGACGCCACGCACCGGACCTCGGTGGTCGTCGAGGACCTCGCCGGCGGCTACACCGACGCCGACGCCGCACTGGTCGCCGAGCCGGTGCGCGACCCCGGCGCGGGGGAGAGCTTCTACTTCGTCCTCACCGACCGCTTCGCCAACGGCGACCCGGGCAACGACACCGGCGGCCTGGAGGGGGACCGCCTGGCCACCGGCCTGGACCCCACCGACAAGGGCTTCTACCACGGTGGTGACCTCGCGGGCCTGCGGGAACGGCTCGACTACATCGAGGGCCTGGGCACGACCGCGATCTGGCTGACACCGTCCTTCCTCAACAGTCCGGTGCAGGGGACCGGCGCGGACGCGTCGGCCGGCTACCACGGGTACTGGATCACCGACTTCACGCGGATCGACCCCCACCTGGGCACCAACGCCGAGCTCGAGGCGCTCATCGACGACGCGCACGCGCGCGGCATCGAGGTCTACTTCGACATCATCACCAACCACACGGCCGACGTCATCGACTACGCCGAGGGCACCCACGCGTACGTCGACCAGGCCACCGAGCCGTACCGCGACGCGGCGGGCGCGCCCTTCGACCCGGCCACCTACGCGGGCACCGACGACTTCCCCGCGCTGGACGCCGAGCGGTCGTTCCCGTACACCCCCGTGGTCGACCCCGCCGACGCCGACCTCAAGGTCCCGGCGTGGCTCAACGACCCGACGCTCTACCACAACCGCGGCGACTCGACCTGGACCGGGGAGTCGGTCACGCACGGCGACTTCAGCGGTCTCGACGACCTGATGACCGAGCACCCGACGGTCGTCGACGGCTTCGTCGACGTCTACGAGGCGTGGGTGGACCTGGGCGTCGACGGCTTCCGCATCGACACCGTCAAGCACGTGAACAGCGAGTTCTGGGACGTGTTCACCACGCAGGTCGCGCAGCACGCGGCCGCGGCCGGTGACCCGGACTTCTTCATGTTCGGCGAGGTCTACGACGCCGACGCGGCGCTCACCGCCCCGTACGTGCGGGACACGGACATGAACGCCGTCCTCGACTTCCCGTTCCAGGCCGCCGCCGCGAACTACGCCAAGGGCCTGTCGGCGGCGGGCCTGCAGGCGCTGTTCGCGAGCGACGACCGCTACACGACGCCGACCAGCAACGCGCAGGCGCTGCCGACCTTCCTCGGCAACCACGACATGGGCCGCATCGGGCACGTCGTCAAGGACGCCGGTGACGCGCGGGCGCGCTCCGGGCTCGCGCACTCCCTGATGTACCTCACGCGCGGGCAGCCGGTCGTCTACTACGGCGACGAGCAGGGGTTCGTCGGCGACGGCGACCTCGGGGGCGGGGACAAGGACGCCCGGCAGTCGCTCTTCGCCACGCAGGTCGACGAGTACGCCGACCAGGCGCTGCTCGACGGCACCCCCGCGGGCTCGGTCGACCGGTACGACACCGGCGCCGCGCTCTACACGCACGTCGCCGCGCTCGCGGACCTGCGCGCCGCGACGCCGGCCCTGACCACCGGCGCGCAGGTCGAGCGGTACGCGCACGGTGCGGTCTACGCGTTCTCCCGGGTGGGCGACGACGACGTCGAGCACCTGGTCGCGCTCAACAACGCCGCCGCGCCGGCGGCCGTCACCCTCGACACGCTGACACCCGGCGCCGCCTTCACGCCGCTGCTCACGACGTCCGGCACGGACGTGGTCGACGGCGCGCCCGTCACCGCCGACGCCGAGGGCGGGGTCACGCTCACCGTCCCGCCGTTCGGCGCGACGGTCCTGCGCGCCGGGGCGACCGTCGGCACCGGGGGCGACGCGATCACGCTGGCCGTCCCCGGTCCCGGCGCGGCGCTCACCGGGCTCGCGCCCGTGGCCGCCGACGTCGCCGACGACGTGGCGGCGACCACGTCCTTCGCCTACCGGGTGGTCGGCGACGACGCCTGGACCGCGCTCGGCACCGCCGAGACCACGGCGCCGCGCGTCTTCCACGACGTCGCCGACCTGGCCCCGGGCACCCTGGTGGAGTACCGGGCCGTGCGCGAGGACGCGGTCGGCGGGCGCAGCGCGGCGTCCACGTACGGCAGCGTCGGGGTCGCGGTCGACGGCGTCGAGCCACCGGCCGGCCCGGGGGACGCGTTCGTCACGCTCCCCGGCAGCCACAACGCCGCGATGGGCTGCCCGGGCGACTGGCAGCCGGACTGCGAGGCCGCGCGGCTCACGTCCACCAACGGGCTCGTGTACTCCGGCACGTTCTCGCTGCCGCCGGGCTCGTACGAGTACAAGGTCGCCGTCGGGGGCACGTGGGACGAGAACTACGGCGCCGGCGGCGCCCCGGGCGGCGAGAACATCACCTACACCGTCACCGGGGACGGCCGGCAGGACGTGACGTTCGTGTACGACGCGACCACCCACCAGGTGACCTCGTCCGCGCAGGGGGCCCTGCTCACCCTGCCCGGGTCGTTCCAGAGCGAGGCCGGCTGTCCGGCGGACTGGGACCCGGCCTGCCTCGCGGCCGCGCTGGTCGACGGCGACGGCGACGGCACGGCGGCGCTCACGCTGCCGGACCTGGCGTCCGGGACGTACGAGGTGAAGGTCGCCCACGGCCTGTCGTGGGCCGAGAACTACGGCGTCGACGGCGTCCGGGACGGCGCGAACATCGTGTTCTCGGTGCCGGGCGGCGCACCCGTGACCTTCGCCTACGACCTGGCGACGCACGTGCTGACCGTGCAGGTGACGGACCCGCCCCTGCCCGGCACCGGGCAGCTCGCCGCCCACTGGGTCGACGCGCGCACGATCGCGTGGCCGGCGTCGTTCGTCCCGAGCGGGACGGAGCCCACGGCACTCCGGTTCACGCTGCACGCGTCCGTGGACGCGTCGCTCGAGGTCGTGGACGGGCAGGTCACCGGCGGCGAGGAGGTCGCGCTCGCGGTGGTGCCGGGCGGTCTCACCGAGGCCCAGCTCGCCCGGTTCCCGGCGCTCGACGGCTACCTCGCGCTGCGCGTCGACGCCGACCGCCGCACCGTCGAGCGACTGCTCACCGGTCAGCTGCTCGTCCGGCAGGCCGACGCCGACGACGTCGGCCGAGCCGTCACCGGGGTGCAGGTCCCCGGCGTCCTCGACGACCTCTACGGTGCCAGGGCGGTGAAGCGCGTGCTGGGTACCACGTGGGCGAAGGGCACGCCGTCCCTCGCCCTGTGGGCCCCCACGGCGCAGGACGTCGACCTGCTGGTGTGGCCGGCGGACCGCCGCGGTGCCGTCGACACGTCGGCCGAGCCCGTGCGCACGGCGGCGCAGCGGCAGGCGGACGGCTCGTGGACGGTCGCGGGCCCGAAGGCCTGGGACGGTGCCGCGTACCTGTGGGAGGTGACGGTCCACGCGCCGACGACGGGGCAGATCGAGGTCAACCGCGTCACCGACCCGTACGCGGTCGCGCTGACGCTGAACTCCACGCACGGGGTGCTCGTCGACCTCGACGACCCGCGCTACCGCCCGCGGCAGTGGGAGCGCACGCGTCGACCGGTCGTGCGGCCGGTCGACCAGACGATCTACGAGCTGCACGTGCGGGACTTCTCGATCTCCGACGAGACCGTGCCCGAGCGGCTGCGCGGCACCTACGGCGCGTTCGCCGTGCGCAGCAGCGACGGTCGGGACCACCTGCGGTCGCTCGCCGACGCAGGGCTGACCACTGTGCACCTGCTGCCGACGTTCGACATCGCCTCGATCGAGGAGGACCGGTCGGCGCAGGCGACCCCCGCGTGCGACCTCGCGTCGTTGCCGCCGGACTCGCCGGAGCAGCAGGCCTGCGTGACCGCGGTCGCGGGCTCCGACGGCTTCAACTGGGGCTACGACCCGTGGCACTGGACCGCGCCCGAGGGCTCCTACGCCGTGGACGCCCACGGCGGCGCGCGGATCGCGGAGTTCCGCTCGATGGTCGGTGCGCTGCACGCCGACGGCCTGCAGGTGGTGCTCGACCAGGTGTTCAACCACACGGCGGCCAGCGGGCAGGACGCGAAGAGCGTGCTGGACCGCGTGGTGCCCGGCTACTACCACCGGCTGAACGCGACCGGGCAGGTCGAGACGTCGACGTGCTGCCAGAACGTGGCGACCGAGCACGCGATGGCCGAGAAGATGATGGTCGACTCGGTGGTGACCTGGGCCCGGGACCACAAGGTCGACGGCTTCCGGTTCGACCTCATGGGCCACCACTCGCGCCAGACGATGGAGAGGGTCCGTGCCGCGCTCGACCGGCTGACGCCGCGCCGCGACGGCGTCGACGGGTCGAAGGTCTACCTGTACGGCGAGGGGTGGAACTTCGGCGAGGTGGCCGACAACAGGCTGTTCGAGCAGGCCACGCAGGGGCAGCTCGGCGGGACGGGGATCGGCACGTTCTCCGACCGGCTGCGCGACGCCGTGCGCGGCGGCGGCCCGTTCGACGAGGACCCGCGCCTGCAGGGCTTCGGCTCGGGCGCGTTCACCGACCCGAACGGCGCGGCGGTCAACGGGACGCCGGAGGAGCAGCTCGCGCGCGTGCAGCACCAGGCCGACCTGGTCCGGCTGGGCATGGCGGGCAACCTGCGCGACTACGAGCTGGCGACGAGCGACGGCACCGTGCGGCGCGGCGACCAGGTCGACTACAACGGGCAGCCCGCCGGCTACGCCGACTCCCCGGAGGAGGTCGTCACCTACGTCGACGCGCACGACAACGAGACCCTGTTCGACAACCTGTACCTCAAGCTGCCGCAGGACACGCCCATGGCGGACCGGGTCCGGATGAACACCGTGTCGCTCGCGACCGTCACGCTCGCGCAGACGCCGTCGTTCTGGCACGCCGGTGCCGACCTGCTGCGCAGCAAGTCCCTGGACCGCAACTCCTACGACTCGGGGGACTGGTTCAACGAGGTCGACTGGTCCGGGCGGACCAACGGCTTCGCCCGCGGCCTGCCGCCGGCGGCCGACAACGAGGCCAAGTGGCCGTTCCAGCAGCCGTTGCTGGCCGACCCGGCGCTGGTCCCCACGCCCGACGACATCGCGGCGGCGAGCACGGCGGCGACCGAGCTGCTCGAGCTGCGGTCGTCGACGCGGCTGTTCCGTCTCGGGGACGCGGCCCTGATCGAGCAGAAGGTGACGTTCCCGGGCTCGGGCCCGGATGCCGCACCGGGAGTCGTGGTGATGCACGTGGACGACCGGGCGGGGTGGGACGGGCAGGGGCGCCGCTGGCGCACGGACGTCGACCGCCGCCTCGACGGTCTGCTGGTGGTCGTCAACGCCTCGGACGAACCGACCTCGCAGACGGTGGGCGCGCTGGCCGGTCGGCGGTACGCGCTGTCACCGGTGCAGGCGGCGGGCTCGGACCCGGTGGTGCGGGGCACGACGTACGACGTCGGGACCGGCACCGTGGTCGTACCGGCACGGACGGTCGCCGTGCTCGTCGAAGGCGCGGCGCCCGGCCACGGTGGCTGGTGGGGCTGCGAGCTCCTCGGGCGGTGGTGGCCGGGCATCTGCCGCTGACGACCGGTCGCCACCCGATGCCTTCACCTGCTGAAGGCATCGGGGGTCCGGGCGGTCCCGCACGGCGGCGGAACCCGGAGGAGGCGGCGACGCCCCCGTCCGACATGTCGGATCGATCCCTAAGGACACGAATTGGTCACGCCCCTTGTCGCCCCCAAGGCTTCAGGTCTTGAATGCAACGCGAAGCCGCACCCGGCTCCCCGGCGCTGACGCCCGAGGGGTCGTGACGACGGACGTCCCGACCGGTGCTGCGGCGTACACGAGGGAGCGACGACGATGTCACTGGCGTGGAAGAAGAGGGCGATCACGATGATCGCCGCAGGCATGCTCGTCGGGTCGATGGCGGCCTGCAGCACCGAGCGCGACTCCGGCACGGACGCCGCCAGCGGCGGCGACGACGAGACGTTCGTCGGGATCGCGATGCCCACCAAGAGCCTCGAGCGGTGGAACCGGGACGGCAGCCACCTGGACGGTCTGCTCAAGGACGCGGGCTTCGAGACGAGCCTGCAGTACGCGGACAACAAGGTCGACCAGCAGATCACCCAGCTCGAGAACATGATCAACCAGGGCGCCGACATCCTGGTCATCGCGCCCATCGACGACACGGCGCTCGCACCGACCCTCCAGCAGGCGGCCGACGCGGACATCACCATCATCGCCTACGACCGGCTCCTGCTCGGGACCCCGAACGTCGACTACTACGCGACGTTCGACAACTACGGCGTGGGCAAGATGCAGGGCGAGTTCATCGTCGAGGCGCTCGACCTCGAGAACGCCGCGGGCCCGTTCAACCTCGAGCCGTTCGCCGGGTCGCCCGACGACAACAACGCGAAGTTCTTCTTCGCCGGCGCGTGGGACGTCCTGTCCGAGCACCTGGACAGCGGCAAGCTCGTCGTGCCGTCCGGCAAGGCCCCGGGCACCAACGACGACTGGCAGTCCATCGGCGTCCAGGGCTGGAGCTCCGACACGGCCCAGTCCGAGATGGAGAACCGGCTCAACTCGTTCTACGCCAGCGGGACCCAGGTCGACGTGGTGCTGTCGCCCAACGACTCGCTCGCGCTCGGCATCGCCCAGGCGCTCGCGGGCAACGGCTACGCCCCCGGCGACGAGTACCCCGTCCTCACCGGTCAGGACGCCGACAAGGCGAACGTCCTCAACATGATCGCGGGCAAGCAGTCGATGTCGGTCTGGAAGGACACGCGCGCGCTGGGTGACCAGGTCGCGAAGATGATCGACCAGATCGTCGCGGGCGAGACCGTCGAGGTCAACGACGAGGAGACCTACGACAACGGCGAGAAGACCGTCCCGACGTACCTGCTGCAGCCGCAGGTCATCACGCCGGACAACGTCGAGGTGCTCGTGGACTCGGAGTTCTACAAGGCCGGGGACCTCGGCCTGTGAGGACCCGCCGGCCGCGCGACCCCACGGTCGCGCGGCCGGCCGCCCCACTCCCCGGTTGGTCCGGACGATCCAGCGAGGACACATGGACACCGAGCACATCCTCGAGATGCGCGGCATCACCAAGACCTTCCCCGGCGTCAAGGCGCTCGCCGACGTCACGCTCGCCGTGCGCCGTGGCGAGATCCACGCGATCTGCGGGGAGAACGGCGCCGGCAAGTCGACGCTGATGAAGGTCCTGTCAGGGATCTACCCCCACGGCACCTACGAGGGCGACATCGTCCTGGACGGTCAGGTGCAGGAGTTCCGCGGGATCCGCGACTCCGAGCGCCAGGGGATCGTCATCATCCACCAGGAGCTCGCGCTCTCGCCGTACCTGTCGATCGCCGAGAACATCTTCCTCGGCAACGAGCGCGCCGAGCGCGGCGTCGTCGACTGGAACCGCACCAACGCCGAGGCCGCGCGGCTCCTCGAGCGCGTCGGCCTGGCCGAGCGTCCCGACACGCGCGTGAGCGACATCGGCGTGGGCAAGCAGCAGCTCGTCGAGATCGCCAAGGCGCTGTCGAAGGAGGTGCGCCTGCTCATCCTCGACGAGCCGACCGCCGCCCTCAACGACGAGGACAGCGCCCACCTGCTCTCGCTCATCGAGGGCCTGCGTGCCGAGGGCATCACCTCGATCATCATCAGCCACAAGCTGAACGAGATCGAGGCGATCGCGGACACCACGACGATCATCCGCGACGGTCGGACGATCGAGTCGCTCGACATGCACGGTGACGAGCCGGTCAGCGAGGAGCGCATCATCCGCGGCATGGTCGGCCGCCCTCTCGACCACCGGTTCCCCGAGCGCACACCCGTCATCGGCGAGGAGGTGCTGCGCATCGAGGACTGGACGGTGCACCACCCCGTCGACCAGTCGCGCAAGGTCGTCGACGGGGCGAGCCTGACGGTCCGGCGAGGGGAGATCGTCGGGCTCGCGGGCCTCATGGGCGCCGGTCGTACCGAGCTCGCCATGAGCGTCTTCGGCCGTTCGTACGGCACCCGGATCTCCGGACGCCTCTTCCGGGAGGGCGTCGAGATCACGGCGGGCTCGGTCCACGAGGCCATCAAGCACGGCATCGCGTACGCCACCGAGGACCGCAAGCGGTTCGGCCTCAACCTCATCGACACCGTGGAGCACAACATCTCCGCCGCGGCCCTCGGCTCGCTCTCGCGCGGCGGCGTCGTGGACCGCGAGCAGGAGTCGAAGATCGCCGAGCGGTACCGCAAGGAGCTGAACATCCGGACGCCGACGGTCGCGGCGCTCGTCGGCAAGCTGTCGGGCGGCAACCAGCAGAAGGTCGTCCTCGCCAAGTGGCTCTACGCGGACCCCGACGTGCTCATCCTCGACGAGCCGACGCGGGGGATCGACGTCGGAGCGAAGTACGAGATCTACACGATCATCAACAAGCTCGCCGACGCCGGGAAGGGTGTGGTCGTCATCTCCTCCGAGCTGCCCGAGCTCCTCGGCGTCTGCGACCGCATCTACGCGCTCAGCCAGGGCCGCGTCACCGGCGAGGTGGCCCGGGCCGACGCGACCCAGGAGCACCTCATGCACTTCATGACGATGGACAAGGACGGGATCGCCCGATGAGCACCACGACCGACGTCAACGTCCCCTCGCCGACGCCTCCCGACGCGCCGCGCGTGTCGATCGGCCAGCGGCTGCAGGGCCTGGGCGGCAACGCGCGCCAGTACGGCATCTTCGGCGCCCTCGTCGTGATCGTCCTGCTGTTCCAGGTGCTGACCGACGGCAAGCTGCTGCTCGCGAACAACGTCGCGGCGCTGTTCCAGCAGAACGCGTACGTCATGATCCTCGCGATCGGCATGGTCATGGTGATCGTGGCCGGGCACATCGACCTGTCCGTCGGCTCGGTCGTCGCGTTCGTCGGCGGTGTCGTCGCCGTGACCATGCGCGACCCGATCGGGCTGCCGTGGATCACGGCCGTCCTCGTCGGGCTCGCGGTCGGCGCGCTGGTCGGGGCGTGGCAGGGCTTCTGGGTGGCGTACGTGGGCATACCCGCGTTCATCGTGACGCTCGCGGGCATGCTCGTGTTCCGCGGCCTGGCGCTCGCGGTCGTCGGCGAGACGCTCGCGGGCCTGCCGCCGGCCTTCATCAGCATCTCCAAGGGCTCGTTGCCCAACGTCCTCGGTTTCGTCGCCAACATGGACGTCGTCACGCTGCTCATCGGCGGGCTCGCCGTCGCGGCCATCGTCGTCACGCAGCTGCGGGCCCGCCGGGCGCTGCGCAAGCACGCCCTGCACGTCGAGGCGCGCGGGCTGTTCGTCACCAAGATCGTGATGATCGCGCTCGCCATCGGCGTCTTCACGGTGATCCTGTCGCTCTCCGCGGGCGGCACCCCGATCGTCCTGGTGATCGTCGGCGTCCTGGTCGTCGTGTACTCGTTCCTCATGGGCCGCACCGTCTTCGGCCGGCACATCTACGCGATCGGCGGCAACCGGTCCGCCGCGGCGCTGTCCGGGGTGAACACCCGCAGGGTCGACTTCTGGATCTTCGTCAACATGGGCCTGCTCGCGGGGGTCGCGGCCGTCGTCACGACCGCCCGGGCGGGTGCCGCGATCGCGGCGGCGGGCACGACCTACGAGCTCGACGCCATCGCCGCCTGCTTCATCGGGGGCGCCGCCGTCACCGGGGGCATCGGGCGGGTCTCCGGTGCGATCGTCGGCGCGCTCATCATGGGCGTGCTCAACATGGGCCTGTCGATCCTGTCGGTGGGCCCCTCCTGGCAGATGGCGATCAAGGGCATGGTCCTGCTGCTCGCCGTCGCGTTCGACCTGGTGAACAAGCGGCGCGCGGGCACGCAGTAGGTCCGCGGTCACCGCGGCCGCGCGTGCGCGCCGGTAGGTTGCCACCGTGAGCGGGCGAGGGGCGGCGGCGGGCTCGCAGACGTCCCTGCGGGAGGCCAACAAGGCGCTCGTGGTCGGGGCGGTGCAGCGGTACGGCGGGCTGACGCAGGTCGAGCTCGCCGCCGCCACGGGCCTGTCGCAGGCCACGGTGTCGACGATCGTGCGCGAGCTGCTCTCCGCCGGGATCGTCGACACCGCCGTCACGACGCGCAGCGGACGGCGTGCCCAGCTCGTCACGCTGGCCCGCCGCATCGGGCTGGCGGTCGGTGTGCAGGTCGGGCACCGGCACCTGCGCGTCGCGCTGGGGGACTTCGCCCACGAGGTCGTCGCGGAGCAGACGCTGCCGCTGCCCTACGAGCACCCGTCGGACACCACGCTGGACCGTGCGGCTCTGCTCGTGATGGAGCTGCTCGAGCGCATCGGGTCCGGCCTGGACGAGGTGGTCGGGATCGGCGTGGGCGTGCCCGCGCCGGTGGACACGGACACGGGCATGGTCTCGGTGCCCGGTGTCATGCGCGGCTGGGAGGGGGAGCACCTGGGGCAGGTGCTCACCAAGCGGCTCGGCCGGCCCGTGCACGTCGACAACGACGCGAACCTCGGCGCGCTCGCGGAGGCGACGCTCGGGGCGGCCCGCGGCTACCGCGATGCGGTGTACGTGCGCGCGTCGTACGGCACCGGGGCGGGCATCGTCATCAACGGGCAGGTGCACCGGGGCTTCGCGGGCACGGCCGGGGAGATCGGGCACGTGCAGGTCGACCCGACGGGGCACATCTGCCGGTGCGGCTCGCGCGGCTGCCTCGACACCGTGGTGGGGGCGAACGCCCTGGTGGAGCCGCTGCGCGCGACGCACGGGTCGCTCGCGCTCCGCGACGTCATCGCCCGCACCCGCGAGGGGCACCCGGGATTCGCCCGCGTCGTGGCCGACGCCGGTGCGGTGATCGGCTCCGTCGTCGCGGGCCTGGGGACGGCGGTCAACCCGCAGTGCGTGGTCGTCGGCGGCGAGCTGTCGGAGACGGGCGAGGTGCTGCTGGGGCCGCTGCGCGAGTCGGTGCGACGGCGCGTGCTGCTCAACCAGATCGCGCCGCTGGAGGTGGTGCCCGCCGCCCTGGGCCAGCGTGCCGAGGTGATGGGGGCGCTGGTGCTGGCGCTGCGCTCGGCCGACGTGCCGGTGCGGGTGCAGGAGGAGGTCCTGCTCGCCGACGGGTGCGACGCCGGCGAGCAGCCGGAGCACGCGGGTTGACCGGGGGAGGGCAGGGGGATTCACTGCACGTGACACGTGCGACGAGGAGCGGGTGGGTCCAGGCATGACTGACGCGACGCGGGTGCCGATGCTGTCGATGCGCGGCATCAGCAAGCGGTTCGGCGGGGTCGAGGCGCTCGTCGGGGTCGACCTCGACGTGCACCGCCACGAGGTGGTGGCCCTCGTCGGCGACAACGGCGCGGGCAAGTCGACGCTCGCCAAGACCGTCGCGGGCGTGCTGACGCCGGACACCGGGCTGGTCGAGATCGACGGCGTGCCGGTGAGCATCCCGACGCCGGTGGCGGCGCACGCGCTCGGCGTGGCGACCGTGTTCCAGGACCTCGCGCTGTGCGACAACCTCGACGTGACGTCGAACCTCTTCCTGGGGCGTGAGCTGCGCGACGCACGCGGGGTGCGGGACGACGAGCGCATGGAGCAGGTCGCCCGCCAGATCCTGCGGGACCTCACGAGCAGGATCCCCTCCGTGCGGGTCCCGCTGGCTCACCTGTCCGCCGGCCAGCGGCAGGCCGTCGCGATCGCGCGCACGCTCATCGGGGAGCCCCGCATCATCGTGCTGGACGAGCCGACGGCCGCGCTGTCGATCGCGCAGACGGCCGAGGTGCTGATGCACATCGAGGGTCTGCGCGACCTCGGGCTGGGTGTCCTGCTCATCAGCCACAACATGACCGACGTGCGGTCGGTCGCGGACCGCATCGAGGTGCTGCGGCACGGCCGCAACAACGGGTCCTTCGACGCACGGACGACGGGCTACGAGCAGATCCTGGCCGCCATCACCGGGGTCGCGCGCCCCGGCGGCGCCCGCCGCACGGTGCCGGCCGCCTCCTGAGATCCTGCGCAGCCCCGGACCGCCGTCCGGGGTGCCTGTCGCGCTCCCGCATGCCCGAGCGGGTGAACGTGACCAACTCGTGATGAGTTCGTAACCAGTTGCCAGCCCTAGGGGATTGACTTCGGGTTCCGAACGAAAGCAGAGTGTGACCCACCGCACCGGGACGACGACTACGACGTCTCACGCCCGATGCGGCCCGGAGCCTCCGGACGGTCGCGGCGCAGCGGCCGTGCCCGGACGCCGATGAGTTCGGGACCGGAACCTCTCGACGACGAGAAGGAGCACACGAGATGCGACGCAAGATCACTACGGCTGCAGCGGCTGGAGCGCTCGCGCTCAGCCTCGCCGCGTGCGGCGGCGGCGGTGCGGGCAGCACCGACAGCACCGAGGGCGCCGGGGGTGGCGCCGAGAAGAGCGACATCACCATCGGTGTCGCGATGCCGACCGAGACCTCCGAGCGCTGGATCGCCGACGGCAACGCCGTCAAGGACGGCCTCGAGAAGCTCGGCTACAAGGTCGACCTGCAGTACGCCGGGGACGACATCCCCACGCAGACCCAGCAGATCGACCAGATGATCACCAGCGGCGCCGACGTGCTGATCATCGCGTCGATCGACGGCACCGCGCTCACGAGCCAGCTCGAGAACGCCGCCGCTCAGAACATCCCGGTCATCGCGTACGACCGCCTGATCCGCGACAGCGACAACGTCGACTTCTACGTCACGTTCGACAACTTCGCGGTCGGCGTCGCCCAGGGCACGGCCCTGCTGCGCGGCATGGGGATCGTCGACGAGGGCGGCGCCAAGGCCGCCGGCGTCACCGGGCCGTTCAACATCGAGCTGTTCGCCGGTTCGCCCGACGACAACAACGCCGGGTTCTTCTTCGACGGCGCGATGTCGGTCCTCGAGCCCTACATCGCCGACGGCACGCTCGTGGTGAAGTCCGGTCAGACGGACTTCGACACGGTCGCCACGCTGCGCTGGTCGCAGGAGGCCGCGCAGAAGCGCATGGAGGACCTCCTGACGTCGACGTACTCCGACGGCTCGAAGCTCGACGGCGTGCTGTCGCCGTTCGACGGCATCTCGCGGGGCATCATCACGGCCCTCCAGGGCGTCGGGCAGGGCCCGACCATCGAGGCCGGCCTGCCGATCGTCACCGGTCAGGACGCCGAGGTCGCGTCGGTCAAGCTCATCGCGGACGGCGTGCAGTCCTCGACGATCTTCAAGGACACCCGCAAGCTCGCGGAGCAGTCCATCAAGGTCACCGAGGCGTTCATCGACGGCGAGGAGCCCGAGGCGAACGACACCGAGACGTACGACAACGGCAAGAAGGTCGTGCCCTCGTACCTGCTCGACGTCGACACGGTGTTCACCGCCGACATCACCCCGCTCCTGGTGGACTCGGGCTACTGGACCGCTGACGAGGTCGCGTCGGGCGTCTCCGACTGACCCCGGCGGCGCGGCCCGGCCGGTCACCCGGTCGGGCCGCGCACCCCCAGCCCCATCACCACCACTGAACGGAGGGGTCATGGACCACAGCGACATCCTCGAGATGCGGTCCATCACCAAGACCTTCCCGGGAGTCAAGGCGCTGCAGGACGTCAACCTCACCGTGCGGCGCGGGGAGATCCACGCCATCTGCGGGGAGAACGGCGCCGGCAAGTCGACCCTGATGAAGGTCCTGTCCGGCGTGTACCCGCACGGCACCTACGACGGCGCCATCGTCTTCGAGGGCCAGGAGGTCGAGTTCGGCTCGATCAACGACTCCGAGGACCGCGGGATCGTGATCATCCACCAGGAGCTCGCGCTGGTGCCGCACCTCTCGGTCGCGGAGAACATCTTCCTGGGCAACGAGGTCCGGGGCAGCGGCGCCCTGATCGACTGGAACAAGGCCAACGCCGAGGCCGCGAAGCTGCTGGCCCGCGTGGGTCTGGCCGAGAACCCGACGACCCACGTCTCCCAGCTGGGAGTCGGCAAGCAGCAGCTCATCGAGATCGCCAAGGCGCTCTCGAAGCAGGTCAAGCTGCTCATCCTCGACGAGCCGACCGCGGCGCTCAACGACACGGACTCCGAGCACCTGCTGGGGCTGCTGCGGCACCTCAAGGAGCAGGGCATCACCTCGATCATCATCAGCCACAAGCTGAACGAGATCGCCGAGATCGCGGACCGCACGACCATCATCCGCGACGGCCGGACCATCGAGACGATGGACATGTCCGAGCCGGGGTCGACCCAGGACCGCATCATCCGCGGCATGGTCGGCCGCGACCTCGAGCACCGGTACCCCGAGCGCACGCCCGCCATCGGTGACGAGGTGCTGCGCGTCGAGAACTGGACCGTGCACCACCCCACGCAGTCCGAGCGCGTCGTCATCGACAGCGCGTCCTTCAACGTGCGCGCCGGCGAGGTCGTCGGCATCGCCGGCCTGATGGGTGCGGGGCGCACCGAGCTCGCGATGAGCATCTTCGGCCGCTCCTACGGCCGCGGCATCACCGGGCGCATCTACAAGAACGGCAAGGAGATCTCCGTCCGTGACGTGGACTCGGCGATCTCCCACGGTCTGGCGTACGCCACCGAGGACCGCAAGCGCTACGGGCTGAACCTCATCGAGGACATCCGCCGCAACGTCTCCGCCGCCGGCATCCGCCGCCTCGCACCCCGGGGCTGGGTCAACGGCAACGAGGAGGTCAAGGTCGCGGAGGAGTACCGCGCGAGCCTCAACATCAAGGCGCCGACCGTCATGGCCCTGACCGGCAAGCTGTCGGGCGGCAACCAGCAGAAGGTCGTGCTCGCCAAGTGGCTGTACACCGAGCCCGACGTGCTGATCCTCGACGAGCCCACCCGCGGCATCGACGTCGGGGCCAAGTACGAGATCTACACGATCATCAACCGGATGGTCGCAGAGGGGAAGGCGGTCGTCGTCATCTCCTCCGAGCTGCCCGAGCTGCTCGGCATCTGCGACCGGATCTACACCCTGGCGTTCGGGCGCATCACCGGTGAGGTGCCCGTCGCGCAGGCCACCCAGGAGCGGCTGATGGAGCTCATGACCATCGAGCGCGAGACAGCAAAGGACCTTGCATCATGACGGCCATCGCCGGCTTCCGCGACATGGTGACGCGGAACTTCCGCCAGAGCGGCATCTTCATCGCGTTCGTGCTCATCGTGCTGCTGTTCTCGGTCCTGAACTCGAACTTCCTGAGTCCGGGCAACCTGACGAACATCGTCCTGCAGTACTCCTACATCCTCATCCTCGCCATCGGCATGGTCATGGTGATCGTGCTGGGGCAGATCGACCTGTCGGTCGGGTCGGTGGTGGCGCTGACAGGAGCGGTGTCCGCGGTGCTGGTGATCCGGCACGGCGCCCCCTGGTGGGTCGGCGTCCTCGCCGCCCTCGTCGTGGGCATCCTGGTCGGCATGTGGCAGGGGTTCTGGGTCGCCTACGTCGGCATCCCGGGCTTCATCGTCACCCTCGCGGGCATGCTGCTGTTCCGCGGCATGACGCAGCGCGTGCTCGACAACGTCTCGCTGTCGCCCTTCGGTGGCACGTACTACGACATCGCCAACGGCTTCTCCACCAACGGCTGGCTCGGCGGCTACGGCGTCGACGTGTTCACGCTGGTGATCTTCGCCATCGCCGTGGCCGGGTACGCCGTCAGCCAGTGGCGCAAGCGCCGCGGCCGGATCGCGTACCAGCAGGTCGTCGAGTCCATGCCGATCTTCGTGTCCAAGCTCGTGGTGATCGCCGCGGTCGTCATGTGGTTCGGCTACCAGCTCGCGCAGCACCGTGGTCTGCCCAACATCCTCATCGTGCTCGCGGTGCTGATCCTGGCGTACTCGGTGGTCACGCAGCGCTCGGTGTTCGGGCGTCACATCTACGCGATCGGCGGCAACCTCAACGCCGCCCAGCTGTCGGGCGTCAAGGTGAAGGTCGTGACCTTCTGGACCTACGTCAACATGGGCCTGCTCGCGGGCGTCGCCGGCGTCGTGTTCTCGTCGCGCATGAACGGTGCGCAGCCGAGCGCGGGCAACATGTTCGAGCTCGACGCGATCGCGGCGGCGTTCATCGGCGGGGCCTCGACCACCGGCGGTGTGGGCCGGGTGACCGGCGCCATGACCGGTGCGCTGATCATGGCCGTCATGAGCAACGGCATGCAGCTCATGGGTGTCCCGCAGTCGATCCAGCAGATGGTCAAGGGCCTCGTGCTCCTCCTGGCCGTCGCCTTCGACGTCTGGAACAAGCGCCGCGCCGACGCGCGCTGACGCCACGACGGGCCCGTGCCGGTACGCCGGCACGGGCCGTCCCGCGCGGCGCGCCGTGACCTGACCCCGCTGGGTCGTACGGTCCGGTGTCACCGCTAGGCTCGGCCGACGTGAGGGGACCGATGACGGGATCGCAGTCGTCCCTGCGGGGCGCCAACCGTGCCCTCGTCGTCGAGACGGTCAAGCGCTACGGCGGGCTCACGCAGGTCGAGCTCACGGCGGCGACGGGACTGTCGCCCGCGACGGTCAGCTCGATCGTCAAGGAGCTGCTCGCCGCGGGCGTCGTCGACACCCGCAGCACGATCCGGTCCGGCCGCCGCGCGCAGCTCGTCACGATCGCCCGGCGCACCGGCCTCGCCGCAGGGATCGACGTCGGGCGCCGGCACCTGCGGGTGGCGCTGGCGGACGTGACCCGCGAGATCGTCGCCGAGCAGACCCTGCCGCTGCCCGCCGAGCACCGGGCCGACACGACGCTCGACCGGGCGGCGCTGCTCGTGGTCGACCTGCTGGAGCGCCTGGGGGCGTCGCTCGACGACCTGCTGGGACTGGGGGTGGGCCTGCCTGCACCCGTCGAGCCCGGCACGGGCACGGTCACGGTGCGCGGGGTCCTGCGCGGCTGGGACGAGGTCCCGGTCGTGCACGTGCTGTCCAAGCGCCTGGCCAAGCCGGTGCTGGTGGACAACGAGGCGAACCTCGGTGCGCTGGCCGAGAGCAGGTTCGGTGCCGCGCGCGGCTACCAGGACGTGGTCTACGTGTCCGTGGGCGCCGGCACCGGCGCCGGCATCGTGCTGTCGGGGCACCTGCACCGCGGCTTCGGGGGGACCGCCGGCGAGATCGGGCACGTGCAGGTGGACCCGCAGGGACGCATCTGCCGGTGCGGGTCACGGGGGTGCCTCGACACGGTGGTCGGCTACCCGGCGCTCGTCGAGCCGCTCACCGTCAGCCACGGCGCGCTGACGATCCGTGACGTCGTGCAGTGGGCGACCGAGGGTGACCCCGGCTGCCGGCAGGTCGTCGCCGACGCCGGTGCCGTGATCGGTGTCGTGGTCGCCGGCATGGCCATGGTGGTCAACCCGCAGTGCATCGTCGTGGGTGGGGAGCTCGCCGAGACGGGTGACGTGCTCGTGCAGCCGATGCGCGAGGCGATCGCGCGCCGGGTGCCGCTCAACCAGGTGGCGACGCTCGAGGTGGTGCCCGGCGAGCTCGGTGTCCGCGCCTCGGTGCTCGGCGCGCTCGCCATGGCGCTCGAGGCGACCGACCAGGCGGCCGTCACCGGCACGTCGGACATCGCCGACCTCCCGGACGGCTTGGGGGGAGACGGTGCATGACGAGGTTTGACGCGCTCCCGCGCGACGGTTTCACTGGTGCGCACGTGCGCGACGGAGGGCAGGTGATCGGGACCGTGGGTCTCGGCAGACGGACGCCGGTGCTGTCGGTGCGCCAGGTGTCCAAGCGGTTCGGGCCCGTCGAGGCGCTCGTGGACGTCGACCTCGTCGTGCACCCCCACGAGGTGGTCGCGCTGGTGGGTGACAACGGGGCCGGCAAGTCGACCCTCGCCAAGGTCGTCTCGGGCGTGCTGCAGCCCGACGGCGGGCTCATCGAGCTCGACGGGGAGCCCACGGCGATCGCGTCGCCGTCCGACGCGCACCGGGCGGGCATCGCGACGGTCTTCCAGGACTACGCGCTGTGCGAGAACCTCGACGTGACCGCGAACCTCTTCCTGGGCCGCGAGCTGCGTGAACGTTCGCTGATGCGCGACGGCGAGATGGAGCGCGTGGCTCGCAGGATCCTGCGGGACCTGACGAGCCGCATCCCGTCGGTGCGCACACCGATCGGCCACCTGTCGGCCGGGCAGCGGCAGACGGTCGCGATCGCCCGCACGCTGATCGGCTCGCCGCGCCTGGTGGTGCTCGACGAGCCGACCGCGGCGCTGTCCGTGGCGCACACGGCCGAGGTGCTCACCCACATCGAGCGGCTGCGTGAGCTCGGCCTCGGGGTCGTGCTGATCAGCCACAACCTCAACGACGTGCGCGCGGTCTCGGACCGCATCGAGGTGCTGCGTCACGGCCGCAACAACGGGTCGTTCGACGCGCGCGAGGTCACCCAGGAGGATCTGCTCGCCGCGATCACGGGCGCGACGCAGGTCGCGACCGCACGGCCCCTGGACGTGGTCGGCTGAGCGGTCCGTGCCGCTGCCGAGTCAGCCGGCCGCGTTGCGCAGCCCCAGGCCTCCGATGACGAAGCCGGTGCCGATGCCGACGAGCGCGAGCGCGACCCCGAAGGCGATGACCGACGTGATGAGGGAGGCGCGCAGGAAGGTCCCGGTCGCGACGGCGGGTCGCTGCGGGTCCTCACGGTCCATCTCGGCGTAGGTGAGGCCGCCGGTCATCTCGGTGAGGTCCGCGCGGATGACCTCGGTCTGCGCCCAGGCGGCCCACGGGGTCACCACGGGCTGGCCGGCGAAGGCGGCGGCGTCCTCGGAGACGGTGATCTCCTCCTGCGCCAGGCCCTGGGCGATGCCCGCCCAGGTGCCGACGCCGGCGACGGCCATGAGGATCCCGAGCGCGGTCAGGAGCGTGCCGAGCAGGTGGGCCCGGCGCGCGCGGGGCGTCGAGGACGTGGTGCTGGTGGGTGCGGCGGTGGGTGCGACATCGGCGGACATGGGTTCCCCTTCGGTCGGACGGTGCCGGTGCCCTCGTCGGCCACGGCTGGCCCCACGGTGGTGGGTGAATTCTCAAGGAGATACCCGGCGAAACGATTTGCGTGACCTGAGTCACATCTGCCACGTCGGGGTGACCCGTCGTCCCGGCCGGGGCCGAGCGGTCAGCGGTTGGTGCAGGTGGCGCCGTTCAGCGTGAACGACGACGGTGCCGTGTTGGTGCCGGAGTGCGACCCGTTGAAACCGATCTGCGCCGACCCGCCCGCCGGGATCGTGCCGTTCCACGGTGCGTTCCTCACGGTCACCTGGCTGCCCGACTGCGCCGCCTCGCTGCTCCAGGCCTGGGTGACCTGCTGGCCGGACGGGAAGGCCCAGCTCAGGGTCCACCCGGAGATCGCGCTGGACGACGTGTTGGTGATCGTGACGTTGGCCGTGAACCCGGTGTTCCACTGGTTGACCGAGTACGCGACCGAGCACGTCCCCGCCGAGGTGGTGGGCGTCGTGGTCGGGGTCGGGCTGAGCGTGGGCGTCGGCGTCGGCGTGGGCGTCGCCGTGGGCGTCACGGTCACCGTGGGCGTGGGCGTGGGCGTGGGCGTGGGTGTCG
>Ga0233363_1000316_pt1 | contig 22705 bp, 18 predicted proteins | sample ElkDunMinimDraft_18_FD_191534 | JGI IMG/M metagenome (GOLD analysis project Ga0233363, IMG submission 191534) | Fecal eukaryotic communites from dung pellets of Tule Elk in California, USA - Elk Dung C16 | ecosystem: Host-associated > Mammals > Digestive system > Large intestine > Fecal | place... | reverse complement strand
CATGCCGCTTTCTCCAGCCCGTCCAGTGCGCGCTGCACGGCGCGCAGATAATCGACGTGTCCGACCTCGAACCAGTGCCGGCTGCTCTCCTTGACCCGGCCCGCGTAGCGCTGCCCCACGCCCGAGCGCACCCGTTCGGCGAAGGCCTCGGCGCGCCGTGGATCGGTACGCCGCAGTCGCAGCGCCCGGGCGATGAGCACCGTCTGCCAGTGCGAGATCGGAAAGATCCCCGAGTCCGGCTGCACCAGTCCGGCGACCGCCAGCGTCGGCCGGCCGGCCGGGAAGGTGTTCAGGTAGAGCGAGGGCCGTCCGGAGTCCTCGTCGCCGAGCAGGCCCGGTGCGAGGAACTCGAAGCGGGGCAGGTAGCCGGTGGCCAGGACGACCAGATCCGGCTCGATACGCCGGCCGTCGGTCAGCTCCACGTCGTAGCGGTCGAAGCGCGCCACATCCGGCACCGGCCTGATCCGGCCGTGCCCGGCGTAGTAGACCAGCTGGCTGTTGGCGATCGGATGGGTCTCGTAGACCTTGTGGTCCGGGCGGGGCAGCCCGTACCGGGTCAGGTCTCCGACGGTCAGCCGCAGGATCCGGTGGAAGAGCCACTGCCGCAGCCAGACCGGCAGGCGCATCCGCAGCGCGGCGTCGTTGACCTGGTCGGCCGGACGACCGAGGACGTACTTGGGGGCGTACCAGTAACCGCGGCGGGTGGAGTGCCAGCAGGCAGCTGCCGCCTGCGCCGCCTCCACGGCGATGTCGCAGCCGGTGTTACCCGCGCCGACGACCAGGACCTTGCGGTCTCGCAACTGCTTGACATCCTTGTACGCCGAGGCGTGGATCACCTCGCCGCGGAAGTCGGCGAGCCCTTCGTACTCGGGCATTTTCGGCGACCAGTTGTGCCCGTTGGCGACGATCACGGCGGCGTAGCGGGAAGTGCGTTCGACGCCGTACCCGCCGGTGGAGCGGGTGGTGACGTCCCAGCGTTCACCCTCGGCCGGCTCGACCCGGACCACCTCGGTGCCGAACCAGATGTGCCGCCGCAGGTCGAAGTGGTCGGCGTAGCGCTCGAAGTAGGACAGCAGCATGCTGTGGTGCGGGTAGTCCGGCCAGTCGTCCGGCATCGGGAAGTCCGGGAACTGGGTGAAGGGCTTCGACGAGATCAGGTGGGTGGCGGCGTAGACGGGGCTGCGGTCGTGCCGCCAGTTCCAGGCACCGCCGACACCGGTCTCGCGTTCGTAGCAGTCGACGTCGAAGCCGTGCTCGCGCAGGTTCTTCACCGCGGTCAGCCCGCTGGCGCCGGCGCCGATGACACAGACGGTCTCGCCGCGGTCGGACACGGCCGGGTCCTGCTGGTGACGCGTGTCGCCGGAGCCGGAGCTGCCCTGGTCGGTGGAGGTGGACACCGAGGATCTCCCTATTTCGCGGCGGGGATGCCGGGTTGCCGCGAAATCTTCTCCACTTCAGACCCGTTTGTCCAGCCCGGTATCGGCCGGCAGCAGCAGATCGGCGACGAGTGGGAAGTGGTCGCTGGCCCGGCGCACCCGGGGCGTGTCCGGCACCTCGTGGCGTACGACGGTGATCCGTCGATCGACGAAGATGGCGTCGATGCGGCGGCTGGGCGCCCGGCAGGAGAAGGTCGGGCACTCGTCGTCACCGGGGTCGGCCAGCCCGGCCGCGACGGTTCGCCAGGCGTCGCTGCCGGGGGTGTCGTTGAGATCCCCGCCGAAGATCAGCGGATGACGGGCCGTCGCCAGGTGCTCCTTGAGCAGCCGGGCCTGGGCGGGTCGTTCGACCGGGTCGGTGGCCAGATGCGCGCCGGCCACCGAGAACCGGGCACCGGGGACCTCGCAGTCGCTGAGGAAGGTGCCGCGCAGGTGACGCCCGGGGGTGAGGGGGTAGCGCGCGTACGCGGTGTGGTGCACCCGGACCCGCAGGGTGGTGAGCAGCAGGTTGCCCAGCCCGGGCAGGCCACCGGCGGCGACCACCATGCCGAAGGACCGGGCCAGCGCGGCGGACTTCTCCCGCCACCGGAAGCGGCGGGGGCCCTCCTGCACGATCAGGACGTCCGGGGCGATTTCCCGCACGACCTGCGCCAGCGCCAGCGTGTCGTCACGCTGAGTGTGGATGTTGTAGGAGACCACCCGCAGTGGGACGTGGCCGTCGGCGCCGGTCCCCCCGCTCATCGGGTCCTCCCCCTCGTACGTGTGGAGCCGGCCCTGACAACACCGCAGGCGGGTGGCCGGCCGGTCTGCGTCAGAGCCGGCCGGCGCCGGCCGGGACGGCCCGGCGGGCGAGGTCCGCGGCGCCGATGACACCCGCGGTGTTGCCCAGCTCGGCCGGGCGGATCTCGGCCATCGGCAGCAGCCGCCGCTGGGCGAGATGGTCGGCGAAGGTCTCCCGGGCGGGCCCGAGCAGCAGCTCGCCGGCCTCGACGACGCCCCCGCCGACGACCAGGACCTGCGGGTCCAGCAGCTGGGTCAGGTCGGCCAGCCCGATGCCGAGCCAGTGCCCGACCTGAGCGAAGGCGGCGGTGGAGATCTCGTCGCCGTGCCGGGCCGCGGCGGTCACCATCGGTCCGGCGATCGCGTCCGGATCGCCGCCGGCCAGGTCGAGCAGGATCTCGGCGCGCCGGGGCTCCTGCCGCGCGCCGGCCCGGGCGAGCCGGACCAGGGCGGTACCGCTGGCGTACTGCTCGATGCAGCCGAAACGGCCGCAGCCGCACTCGTGCCCGTTGGGGACCGCGAGCATGTGGCCCAGTTCGGCCGCGACGCCGTTGGCGCCCCGGACCAGTTCACCGCCGAGGACGATGCCACCACCCACGCCGGTGCCGATCGTGAACATGATCATGGAGTCGTCGGCGTCCCGGCCCGCGCCGTAGCGGAACTCCGCCCAGGCGGCGACATTTGCGTCGTTCTCCACCGTCACCGGCAACCCCACCGCGTCGCGGACGTAGTCGCGCAGCGGCTCGTCGCGCCAGGCCAGGTTCGGCGCGAAGAGCACCCGGGAGCGGTGTGCGTCGATCCAGCCGGCGGCGCCGATACCCACGGCCGCCACCGGGTGCTCCTCGGCGAGTTCGCCGACCACCTCGATGATCACGTCGCGGGTCTTGCCGACGTCCTCCGCCGGGGTGTCCCGGCGGGTACGGGCGAGCACGGCGCCGTCGTCGTCCACGACACCGCCGGCCACCTTCGTGCCACCGACGTCGACTCCGATGGTCAGCGTCACCGCTGCCCCCCTCCGCTGTGCTGCCCGGGCGCCATCGCCGGCCGGGAGGCCGCCAGGGGTCGCCGCACCTGATCCACTCAGTCGTCGTCCGCCGAGCGGACCACCGGGGCCTCGCTCGGTTCCCGGGACGCCGGCACCGCCGGCTGTGTCCCGCCGACCGCCGAGGGCGGCTCGCCGTCCACCGCGGATGCGGGTGACACGGCGTGGTCGGTCACGGGCTCGGTGCCCGGGAAGTTGCCTTCGACGGCCTCGGTCCGGCCGTGGCTCTCGGGAGACGACGGGCAATCATGCCCACTGCGGGTGGCCTGGCGCCACACGTCCCCGGGGGTGAGCCCGGTTACGTCCGGTGCCGGCTCGGTCGCGGCACCGGACCGGGCGCCGGATTCGGCGTCGGGTCCGGGGCCGGGGGCGGGTTCGGCGTCGCGGCCGGAGGCGGTGGAGTCCGGCTCGCCGGTATCGCGCCCCGGTCCGCCGGAGAAGGCTCTGAGCAGGCTCGCGACGCCTGCGGCCAGGTCACCGGCGCCGGTGGCGAGCCGCTCGGCGAACTCCGGGTTCGGGTCGCGCACTGCCGTTATCGCCCGGCAGACCGGGCAGACGCAGCACTCGGGGCTGCCGGTGGCAACAGGGGGTGGACCATCCGAATCCGCAGCCGCGGGGTTCGGAGTGTGATTCAGAACACTTGAGAAGGCTTCACCCAGCGGACCCAGGGATCCGCCGGATCGCGCCTCGGTCGCCGCCAGGCGCACCGCGCCCAGCACGGTGGCGACCAGCCGCTCCGCCTCCTCCCGGGCCGAACCCGGACCAACGCCCCCCATGCCGGCTCCTTTGCCGTGGCGAATCTGGTGCCTGGCCCGTCACTGCGGCGAGCCCATGTTCTCTACCCGCCGCTTGAGTGACTTCAACGCCGTGTCCATGATCATTTTCTCGGCCTTGCGGCGGAACATGCCCAACATGGCCACCGACAGCTCGACCTCCAGCGTGTACACCACCGTGGAGGTTCCGTCCCCGTTCGGGGTGATGTCATACGACCCGCGCTGCGATTTCTGGGTCCGTGAAGGGGCCGCCAGGTGCCACTGCACGCGCGAGAGGTCATCGGCGTACTCGTAGACCAGGACGTACTCGTCGGTCAGCACCCCGGCGTCGAGGACGAAGCGCACCTGACTGGCGTACCCGTCCTCGTACTCCTCGACCACCTCGGCCTCGCGCATCGCCTCGACCCACTCGGGATACCGGGCGAAGTCGCAGATGACCTCCGAGATCCGGGCCGGCTCGGCCGCGATGACGATCGACTGGGAGGAGATGTCCGCCATGGGGGGCAGGCTACCGCGTGATCGCCATCTCGCGGGCCGCCCCCGCCAAGGAAGCGGTCCGACCTGGCCCGCTACGGCCCCTGCCTGTGTCGTTGCCGTGGAGCTACAGGTAGGTTTCGACAAGCGCCGGGCCGTCAGCAGGACGGAACCGGCCCGGCCAGTACGAGCACGAGGGAGTGCAGGTGCGCGAGTTCTCGGTCCCCCCGATCGTCACCATCGGCGACGACGCCAATCTGACCGATCCGGTCTGGGAGAACGTCCAGATCGCCCCGGATCAGGTGCTGTTCGTCCGCCCTGACCTCGCCGGCGGTGACGACGCGCCCCTGATCGAGGTGACCTGCCGTCAGTTCCGGGACGAGGTCGTGGCGCTCGCACAGGGCCTTGTCGCCGCCGGCGTGCAGCCCGGCATGCGCGTCGCGCTGATGAGCAAGACCCGCTACGAGTGGACCCTGTTCGACTACGCCATCTGGGCCGCCGGCGCGGTGACCGTCCCGATCTACGAGACCTCCAGCGCCGAGCAGGCCGCCTGGATCCTCTCCGACTCCGGCGCCTACGCCGTGGTGATCGAGAACGACGAGCACGCCAAGACCATCGAGGGCGTCCGCGGCGGGCTCGGCGAGCTCGCCCACGTCTGGCAGATCGACAAGGGTGCGGTCGCTCAGCTGACCGCCGAAGGCACCGGGGTCGACCCGGCCGAGATCGACGTGCGCCGCAAGGGCGTCAAGGCCAACGACATGGCCACGATCATCTACACCAGCGGCACCACCGGCCGCCCCAAGGGCTGCATCCTGACCCACCGCAACATGCACTCCGACATCAGCAACGCCATCCCGGTGCTGCCGAACCTGTTCCGCGAGGGCGCCACCACGGTGCTCTTCCTGCCGCTCGCGCACGCGTTCGCCCGGCTGATCCAGATCGGCGTGGTGCAGACCCGCTCCACCACCCTGCATGTCGGCGACGTCAAGAAGCTCGTCCCCGAGCTGCAGCGGTTCCGGCCGACCTTCGTGCTCTCGGTTCCCCGGGTCTTCGAGAAGGTCTACAACACCGCCAAGCAGAAGGCCGCGGCCGACGGCAAGGGCGCGATCTTCGCCAAGGCCGAGCAGACCGCCATCGCCTACAGCGAGGCGCTGGACACCCCCGGCGGACCCGGCCTGGGGCTCAAGCTCAAGCACAAGCTCTTCGACAAGCTGGTCTACGGCAAGCTGCGCGCCGCGCTCGGCGGCCGCTGCAACGACGCCATCTCTGGCGGCGCCCCGCTCGGCGTCCGCCTCACGCACTTCTTCCGCGGCATCGGCGTGGCGATCGTGGAGGGCTACGGCCTCACCGAGACCGCACCGGCCGCCGCCGCCAACGTCGTGGGCCACACCCGCATCGGCACCGTCGGCCGCCCGCTGCCCGGCGTGAGCATCCGCATCGCCGAGGACGACGAGATCCTGATCAAGGGTGACATCGTCTTCCCCGGTTACTGGAAGAACCCGGAGGCCACCGCCGAGGCGATCGACACCGACGGCTGGTTCCGCACCGGTGACCTGGGCAAGCTCGACGACGAGGGCTACCTGAGCATCACCGGCCGCAAGAAGGAGATCATCGTCACCGCCGGCGGCAAGAACGTCGCCCCCGCCGTGCTGGAGGACCGGGTCCGCTCGCACCCGCTGATCAGCCAGTGTCTCGTCGTCGGTGACCGGCAGCCCTTCATCGCCGCACTGATCACCATCGACGAAGAGGCGTGGCCCAAGTGGTGCGCCGACCACGACCTGCCCGCCACCACCGACGTCGCGGACGTCCGCGACGACGAGCGGCTGCGCGCCGAGGTCCAGAAGGCCATCGACGAGGCCAACGCGGCGGTCTCCAAGGCCGAGGCGATCAAGGTCTTCCGGATCCTGCCCGCCGACTTCACCGAGATCACCGGCGAGCTGACCCCGTCGATGAAGGTCAAGCGGGGCGTGGTGCACAAGAACTACGCCGACGAAATCGCCCACATCTACCAGGGCTGACTACCATCCCTCAGATGCCCCCCTCGACACTCCCGCGCCACCCGCACCCGCTGGTACTCGCCGTCCGGTTGGTGATGCTCGCCCTCGTCGGCGCGCTGGTGCTGCTGGCGACGGGCCGGGCGGGGCAGCTGTGGTGGGTGGCGCTGCTCGCCGCCGCGGCCCTGCCCGCGGTGCTGGCCCTCGGGCATCCGGTGCTGCCACGCCTGAGCCGGGCAGCCGAGGTTGTCATCGTCGGACTCGCCGCCAGCCACCTGGGGTCGCTCGTCGACTCCAGCGGGCTGGCGGCCTCCGCCGTCCTGGTCTACCTGGCGGTTCCGGCAGCCGCCAGCACGCTGCAGCGGCGCTACAACGAAGGCCTGCTGCTGCTCGGCGGCGGGGTCGCCGTGGCACTGGTCGCCGCCGTGTTCACCGAGGCCGGCGGGGGCGGCCGGGAGATCGCCCACCTGGGCTACCTCGCCGCCTGCCTGCAGTGGGGCGTCCTGATCGCGCTCGGCATCTTCGTCACCGCTTCCGTGCAACAACGGACGTACGGCCGCGGCGAGGACCGCCCCCAGCCGTACGCCGAGGCGACCCGGCTGCTCACGCAGCTGCGCGGGGTGGCCCGGCAACTGCCCGGCGCCACCCTCGACCCCGGCGGCATCTCCGAACACCTGCTCGAGGAGCTGCGCACCGTGGCCCGCGCCGACCGGGCGGCGGTCCTCTCCGCCAGCGGCGGCGGGCGGCTGGTCGTGCTCGCCCAGACCGGTGTCGAACGGGTGGACTGGGAGACGACCCTGGACGCCGACTCCGCAATCGCCGACGCCTGGGCGAGCCAGCAACCCCAGACGGCTCCCCGCTCACAGGCCCGCTCGCACCCCGGCGGCGAGGTCTCCGCGCTGGTGGTGCCCCTGGTGGCGGGGGTCCGCACGGTCGGGCTGGTGACGCTCGAGGCCGACCAGGCCCACGCCTACCCGCCGCCCGTCGTCGCGCAGGTGACCGAGCTGACCAGCCCCGCCGCACTGCGGCTGGAGGCGGCGCTGCTCTTCGACGAGGTGCGGTCGCTGGCCACCAACGAGGAGCGGCAGCGGCTGGCCCGGGAGATCCACGACGGCGTCGCCCAGGAGCTGGTGATGGTCGGGTACGGCATCGACAACGCCCTGGCCACCCTCCCCGAGGGCGCCGAACAGACCGCCGAGGAGTTGCAGACACTGCGCGGTGAGGTGACCCGGGTCATCACCGAGCTGCGGCTGAGCCTCTTCGAGCTGCGCAGCGAGGTCGACCGCCACGGGGGCCTCGCCGCCGCGATCGCCGAGTACGCCCGTACCGTCGGCGCCTCCGGTGGGCTGCGGGTGCACCTGTCGCTGGACGAGTCGACCGCCCGGCTGCCGGCCGCCACCGAGGCGGAGCTGCTGCGCATCGCCCAGGAGGCGGTCACCAACGCGCGCAAGCACGCCGGCGCCACGAACCTCTGGGTCACCTGCGCCATCGACCCGCCGTACGCCCAGATCGAAGTGTCGGATGATGGTCACGGCATCGCCGACCAGCGGCCGGACGGCCGGTACGGTCTTGCGATCATGGCCGAGAGGGCGGAACGTATCCGGGGCCGGTTGGAGATCAGACCACGTCGGCCGAGTGGGACGACGGTGGCCGTGGTGGTGGGCACCTCGCCCCGACGCGATACCGTGCGCGGTAGCGACACCGCAGGTAGAAGGGGAGATACCCGAGGATGACCAGTCCCAGCCCGGCCACGCGCACCAAGATCTTGCTCGTCGACGACCACGATCTGATCCGCAAGGGACTACGGCACGCTTTCGAGCGGGACCGCCAGTTCGAAGTCGTCGGTGAGGCCGCCACAGCGGCCGAGGGGGTCCGCCAGGCCGGCGCCCTTTCGCCCGACGTCGTCATCATGGACCTGCGGCTGCCCGACGGCAGCGGTCTGGACGCGACCCGCGCGCTGCGCAAGTCCAGCGCCACGATGGGAATCGTGGTGCTGACCATGTACGCCGGCGACGACCAGCTCTTCGGAGCGCTGGAGGCCGGCGCGAGCGCGTTCGTTCCCAAGACCGCCCCCGCCGACGAGGTGGTGGCCGCGGCCCGGCACGCCGCCTCCTCCCCCAGCGCCTTCACCGCCGCCGACCTGGCCGAGGCGATGAAGCGGCGGCTGACCCCTTCGGGCCCGCAGCTCTCGCCGCGCGAAGGGCAGGTGCTGCGGCTGCTGGCCGACGGCATGAGCGTGGCCGGGATCGCCAAGCAGCTCTTCGTCAGCGAGTCGACGGCCAAGACCCACATCTCCAAGCTCTACGAGAAGCTCGGCGCCGCCAACCGCGCCCAGGCGCTGATGACCGCGCTGCGGCTCGGCCTGCTCGAGGCCCCGGACGCGCCGAAGTTCTGACCACCGCCACCCGGCACCGTCCTTCTCCTGCACCGAATGCCCGCCCTCTGCGCTGAGGCGGGCATTCGGCGTGTCCGGGCACGACCGCCGTGGGCGACAGCACGCCTAGGCCACGGCCGGGCAGAGGCCACCCGGGCGGCGATCAATGTCGATCTACCTCTGTTCACCTGGGCGGCGGGCGGGCAGAATACCCCAGGGGCGCATCAATGGTGGGCCACTCGCAAAACACCGCGAAGGGGTGGCAACATGCAGCGACCGGACTGGGCACCGGAGAGCATCGACATCGAACGACCCAGTGTCGCCCGGATGTACGACTACTACCTCGGCGGCTCTCACAACTTCGCCGTCGACCGCGCCGCCGCCCAGGCGATGATCGCCGCCGTGCCCACCGCCTCCCTGATGGCACAGGCCAACCGCGCGTTCCTGCGGCGAGCGGTGCAGTACCTCGCGGCGCAGGGCGTACGGCAGTTCCTGGACATCGGTTCGGGGATCCCCACCGTCGGCAACGTCCACGAGATCGCCCAGCAGCTCGCGCCGGCGTCGCGGGTCGTCTACGTCGACATCGACCCGGTCGCGGTGGCGCACAGCCGGGAGATCCTCGCCGACGACGACCGGACCACGGTGATCCAGCAGGACCTGCGCAACATCGAGGAGATCCTGCACCACCCCGAGGTGGAGAAGCTGCTCGACTTCAGCCGGCCGATCGCCGTCATCGTCGTCGCGGTGCTGCACTTCATCCCGGACTCCGACGAGCCGGCCGCCATCATCGACCGTCTGCGCCGGGCGCTGGCACCCGGCAGTCATCTGGTCCTCTCGCAGGCCAGCGACGACGGACGCACCGAGGCGGAGCGGGCCGAGGCGGAAGCGGTCTACCGCAAGACCGACAACCCGCTCTTCATCCGCAGCCACGCCCAGCTCACCGACCTCTTCGCCGGCTTCGACCTGGTCGACCCGGGGGTGGTCTGGGTGCCGCTGTGGCGGCCGGAGGCACTGGACAACACCGAGGACGCCGAGCAATCGGTCTTCATCGGCGGTGTGGGCCGGCTCGGTGACTGACGAACAGCCCTCCCCCGCCCGCTTCGCCCGGCTCTGGGCCAAAGCGGTCACCGGCACCAGTTTCCTGGCGATGAACCAGGAGCAGCTCGAGGCCCTCCTGGCGCGCTTCACCGACCGGCTCGGCGAGGCGCTGCGTGCCGAGCACCTCGATCTGCGCGTCGGCCACCAGGTCGGCGCCGGACTGGTCGCCGCGCATCTGACCTCCGCCGAAGGGCTGGGCCGTACCGTCGAGGTGCTGCAGCGTCACCTGCTCACCCACCTGGGGCTGGACGGGGAGGCCGCGCACGAGCGCATGTCGCGGCTGCTCGCCGCGGTGGCGACCGGCTACGCCCGGGCGCTGCGCAACCGGACCCTCGACGAGCAGGAGTCGATCCGCCGGGCCGCGATGGTCGCCCGCATCCAGGCCGAGCAGGCGCTGCGCGAGAGCGAGGCGCGCTTCCGCTACCAGGCCACCCACGATTCGCTGACGGACCTGCCGAACCGCTCGCTCTTCACCGAACGGCTGGCGAGCGCCATGAACCGGCCCGGGTGGCACGGCAGACGGCTGGGCGTCATCTTCCTCGACCTGGACCGGTTCAAGGTCGTCAACGACACGCTCGGACACCAGCTCGGCGACCAGCTGCTCATCCAGGTCGCGGCGCGACTGCGGGAGGCTGCCGGGGAGCACCTGGTGGCGCGGCTCGGCGGCGACGAATTCGTGATCCTGGTGGAGGCCACCAGCGGGGTCGACGAGGTGGTGCGCGTCGCCGAAGCGGCGCTGGCGGCGGTACGGCGACCGATCAACGTCGAGGAGCACGAGATCACGGTGACCGCCAGCGGCGGGATCGTCGAGCGGCCCACCTCGGCCACCACACCCGGCGATCTGATGCGCGCCGCCGACATCACCCTGCACTGGGCCAAGAGCGCCGGCCGGGCCCGCTCGATGATCTTCGACCCGGAACGCAACAAGCGCGAGCTGGCCCGGTACGCCCTCTCGGCGGCGATGCCGGCCGCGCTGGAGCGCGGCGAGTTCTATCTCGACTACCAGCCACTGGCCTCGCTCGGCGACGGGTCGGTGCTCGGCGTCGAGGCCCTGGTCCGCTGGCGCCACCCCGACCTCGGGGTGCTGCGCCCGGACAGCTTCATCGGCCTGGCCGAGGAGACCGGACTGATCGTCCGGCTGGGCGAGTGGGTGATGGCCGAGGCCTGCCGGGAGGCGGGGAACTGGTCCGGCCCGGACGGCCGCTCACCCTTCATCAGCGTCAACCTCGCCGTCCGGCAGGTCCACGCCGCCGGGCTCGTGGACCAGGTGCGGGCCCTGCTGGAACGGACCGGCCTGCCGCCCCAGCGGCTGCAGCTGGAGATCACCGAGAGCACCATGATGAGCAGCGCGGCCGAGCCGGTCCACGCGCTGCGCGTCCTCGCCGATCTGGGCGTACGAATCGCCATCGACGACTTCGGCACCGGCTACTCCAACCTGGCGTACCTGCGGCATCTGCCGGTCAACGAGCTGAAGCTGGCCGGGTCGTTCGTCACCGGCCTGGGCAACGGCGGCAGCGGTACCGACGAGCGGATCCTGGCCTCGCTGGTCTCGCTGGCGCACGCCCTGGACCTGACGGTGACCGCCGAGGGGGTGGAGACAGCACTGCAGGCCGAGCGGCTACGCGCCATCGGCTGCGACGCCGGTCAGGGCTGGCACTTCGGCCGGCCCGCCCCGCCGCAGCGCATCGTCGAACGGTTGCGCTGCCCGTCCTGACACTACCCGGCTGTGGTCCGCCGGCGCCGGCGCCGTGAGGCTCCGCCGGCCTCACCCGGCGAGCAGCGCCGCCATCCGGTCGGCCTGCAGCTCCCAGCGCCACTCCCGCTCCACCCAGGCACGCCCGGCCGCACCGAACTGATGTGCCAGATCGCGATCGTCGAGCAGACCGACGATCCGGTCGGTGAGCTGGGCGAGGTCCCGGCCGGAGACGACATGTCCGGTCTCCCCCTCGCGCACCGCGTCCGGCGCGCCGCCGGAGTCCCCGGCGATCACCGGCAGCCCGATCGCGGACGCCTCCAGGTAGACGATGCCGAGCCCTTCGACGTCAAGACCTCGGTTTCGGGTGCGGCAGGGCATCGCGTAGACGTCGCCGGCGGCGTAGTGGGCGGGCAGTTCCTCCGCCGGCACCGAGCCGGTGAAGACCACGTCGCGCTCCACCCCGGCCTGCCGGGCGAGCTTCTGCAGCGTGGCCCGGTACGGTCCGCCGCCGACCAGCAGCAGCACGGCGCCGGGGACCCGGCGCCGGATCTCCGGCAGCGCCCGGATCAGCATGTCCTGGCCCTTGCGGGGCACCAGCCGCGACACGCAGACCACCACCGGCCGGTCCGCCAGCCCGAGGCGGGCGCGGATGTGCTGTCCGTCCACCCCCGGGTGGTACTGGTCGACGTCCACACCGGGCGCCAGCCGGCGCAGCTGGGTGGCACCGTGCAACGCCCGGTCGAGCCGGACCCGGGTGTACTCCCCGAGGTAGGTGGTGACGTCGACGCCGTGGCCGATGCGGCGCAGCAGGCCCCGGGCGCCCGGCAACGCCGCCCACCCCACCTCGTGCCCGTGCGTCTGGGCGACCACCCGGCGGATCCCCGCTCGCCGGCGCAGTCCCTGGGCGAGCAGTCCCAGCGGTGCGGCGGCGCCGAACCAGACGGTGTCGCAGCCGTGTTCCGCGGCGAGCCGGGCGGCGCGGCGGGCGATCAGCGGTGTCGGCAGCAGCACCTTGGTCCGCTCGCGGATCACCGGGAAGGGCTGGGCGGCGTCGAACTCGGCGGCGCCGCGCCAACTGGAGGCGTAGACGACCACCGACCCGGGTGGCTGGCGCAGGGCGAGGTTGTGCACGAACGACTGGATTCCGCCGGGACGGGGCGGGAAGTCGTTGGTGATCAGCAGGGTGCGGCTCATCGGTCAATCATCCTCGCGTACGCGCGGGCCGCCGCCATCCGTTCGACGGTGCTGGGGTGGGTGGCGGCGTAGAGGTGTTCCCAACGGGGCGGGTCGGGGTCGGCCATGTTGACCGCGCAGAGGCGGCGCTGCATCGCCTCGAAGGTCTGCGGGTCGCCGGTGAGCGCGAGGGCGTGCGCGTCGGCGCGGGCCTCGAGCCGGCGGGAGACGAGGGCCTGAGCGGGGGTGGCGACCAGGCCGGTGACGCTCACCAGTGCCAGCAGCAGCGGCAACGCCCGCGGCTCGGCGATCGAGTCGACCCCGGCCAGCCGCAGCAGGCCCGTGGCCGAGCCGAGCAGGTGGACCGCCACGACCGCCCCGGCGGCGCCGAGCGCGCCGGTGATCGTCCCGGTCAGCACGTCGCGGTCCTTGGCGTGGCCGAGCTCGTGGGCGACCACCGCGGCCACCTCGGCGGGGGTCGCCTCGCGCAGCAGGGTGTCGTAGACGACGACGCGCCGGGTCGGGCCGAAGCCGGAGACGTAGGCGTTGACGGCCCGGGTACGCCGGGAGGCGTCGGCGACCAGCACGTCGCGCACCGGCACGCCGTCGCGGGCGGCCAGGGCCATCAGTTCGGTACGCAGCGGCGAGTCGGGCATCGGGGTGAACTTGTTGAATACGGGTTCGACCAGCACCGGCAGGATGAACGACAGCAGCACCACCAGTGCCGCCGCGCCGAGCGCGCCGAAGGCCCACCACCACTGCGGGGCGAGCCGGGTGACGGTGTAGAAGCCCAGCAGCGCCGACGCGCCGATGACCGCGCTGACGGCGTAGGACTTCAGCAGGTCGCCGGCCCAGCCGCTCCACCCGGAGGTCGCCAGGCCGTAGCGGCTGACCACGGCATGCCGCCAGGCGGCGAAGGGCAGGGTCAGCAGGTCGGCGACGAAGACCACCAGCAGACCGCCGAGCACGGCCTGGGCGATCCAGTGGCCGCCGAAGGGCCGGCCGGCCAGGGCCACCAGCCCGGATCCGAGCGGGGTCAACCCGAGCAGCAGGGCGACGACCAGACCGGCGACGAGTCCGGCGTAGCCGGGGGGCCGCAACGCGGCGCGGAACGCCCGGCCGCGGGCGACGGCGGCGGGTGGCAGGTCGGCGAGGGCGGCGAGCTGGTCGGCGCGCGACGCCGGCGGTCGGCGCCACGGAATCAGCAGGAACAGCACCAGCAGCGACACCACTGCGATGGCGAGCAGGGCGATCACCGCCCAGCCTCGCGGGGTCATCGCGCCACCGTGCCGATTCCGGCCATCGCGCCGCTCCTCCCCGCACCGATCAAGGGCTCATCCTATTGCCCGCAGCCGGGCCGGGACAGCACGGGCGCAGCCGGCTCCCGGCCGGAGTCAGGAGCGCGCCAGCCGCCGCAGCAGCGCGTCTGCCCCCATCGGGTACGCGCCGTGCCGCCGCACGCTGTCGGCGACCTCCCGGTCGGAGGAGACCACCACCAGCGGCCGGCCGCCGGGTTCGGCGCGGACCAGCCGCCGGATCACCTCGTCGGCGATCTCGCCCTTGCGGGAGAAGAGCACCCGTACGCCGCGCGGGGTCGGCGGCAGGCCGTGCACGCGCTCCGCGCCGTCGAAGACGACCGTCACCTCGTCACCGGTCTGTGCGGCGATCCCGCCGAGACCGGTGATCAGCCGCTTGCGCTGCTGCTCCAGCGACATCTCGCCGAAGCCGCGTTTGGTGACGTTGTAGCCGTCGACGATGAGGTGCACCCGGGGCAGGGCCAGCAGCTCGTCGAGGCGGAACGGGTCGTCGGTGTCCCGGGCGCGGGCAGCGGCCACCGCGGTCGGCTGTGCGGCGTCCGCCCCGGCGACGAAGTCGGCCGGGCGCACATCGGTGGGTTCCAGCGCCAGCTCCCGGCGCAGCCCCACCGCCGCCTGGCTGATCGTCTCCAGCAGCAGCCAGAGCCGGGCGTCGTCCACCGAGCGCGCTTCCTTGGCGCTCTGCCGGGCGGCGCCCATCGCGTCCTCCGCCTCGGCCAGCCGGGCCCGCAGCCGGCGCAGCTCCGCGTCGTGGTCGGCCGCGGCCCGGGTCGCCCGTCCCCGTTCGGTGGCGAGCAGCTCGCTGCTGCGCTGCTGCCCGGCGGTTGCCTCCCGGACGGACTGCTTCAGGCGGCGGACCTCCTCGCGGAGCTTGCCGTTCTCGTCACGGACGCGACTCATCTCGTCGCGCAGTTTCTCCACCTCGGCCCGCGCCAGCGACCGGTCGTGCTCGGCCCGGGCGGCCCGCTGCTCCGACTCCCGGACCAGCTCGGCGATCATGGCGCTGTCGGCTTCCGCCCGCACCGCCGCGCCGCTGGCCTCGACCAGCCCTCGCCAGCCTGCCGGGCGGGCGAGGTAGGCCAGGGCGGCGACCTCCACGGGATCGGCGGCGGCCGGTGCGGTCCCGGTCGTCACCGCGGCGCCGAGTTCGGCGGCGTCGGCCGTCACCCGGCCGCTGATGCGCTGGCGGAAGAGCGGGTCACTGGCGAGCTGGCTGGCGATCGCCGGGCCGCCGAGGCGGGCCCGCCGGTTCGGCGCGAACTTCGCCACCCGGCGCAGCGGCGACGGGAGCTGGTCGTGCGGCAGGGTGGAGATCGCCGCAGCGGTCAGCGTGATGATCCGCTGACGGACCGGCTCCGGCAGCACCGGCTCCGAATCGTCGGAGCCGGGATCCGCCTCGACATCCGGCTCCGACTTGTCGGAGCCGGCATCGGCCTCGACATCAGGCTCCGGCGGCGCCGGCGCCTGCCGGACATCCTCCGCCGGCGCCCCGGCACTCGCCTTCTCGTACGGCTGATCGTCGGATGGCTCGGTGTGGGGCATGTGGCAAGTCTCCCACCGGGCCCGGGCAGCTCGCCGGGCGAGTGAGGCGATCTCTCATGCTAGGCCGGTGCCGACGGATGTGACCGCAGATGCCGCTGTGTCGGAGGGGGTCGCTAACGTCCGCCGCGTGTCAGTGACCGACCGCCCCGCTCCCCCCGCGCCGCGCGCCGAAACCGCCGGCGCCCCCGGCTTCGTGCAGGATGCGCTGCTCGGCGCGGACGGCTCGGTCGACGGCGGCGACCCCCACGAACTCCCCCTGCACCGGACCACCTTCGTGGTGGTGGACCTGGAGACCACCGGCGGCTCCCCCGATGGCGGCGGGATCACCGAGATCGGCGCGGTGAAGGTCCGCGGCGGCGTGGAGCTCGGCTCGCTGGGCACCCTGGTCAACCCCGGGCAGCCGATCCCGCCCTTCATCACCGTGCTGACCGGCATCACCCAGGCGATGATCGCCCCGGCGCCGCCGATCGAGACGGTGCTGCCGACCTTCCTGGAGTTCCTCTCCGACGCGGTGCTGGTGGCCCACAACGCGCCGTACGACGTGGGTTTCCTCAAGGCGGCGTGCGCGAAGCACGGTTACCGCTGGCCCAACCCCCGGGTGCTCGACACGGTGGCGCTGGCCCGGCGGGTGCTGACCCGGGACGAGGTCCCCAACCGCAAGCTGGGCACGCTGGCGGCGTACTTCCGCACCACGACCCAGCCCAACCACCGGGCGCTGGACGACGCCCGGGCCACCGTCGAGGTGCTGCACGCGCTGATCGGGCGCCTCGGCGGCCACGACGTGCACACCCTCGGCGGCGCCATCGAGTTCGCCCGGGCGGTGACCCCGACGCAGCGGCGCAAGCGGCACCTCGCCGACGGGCTGCCGAAGGGGCCCGGGGTGTACATCTTCCGCGCCGCCGACGACCGGCCGCTCTACGTGGGGACCTCCACCGACATCGCCACCCGGGTACGCAGCTACTTCACCGCCTCGGAGAAGCGCGCCCGGATGTCGGAGATGCTCGCCGCCGCCGAGCGGGTCGACGCGGTGGAGTGCGCCCACGGCCTGGAGGCCGAGGTACGCGAGCTGCGGCTGATCGCCGGGCACGCCCCGCCGTACAACCGGCGCAGCAAGTACCCGGAGCGCGCGCTCTGGCTGAAGCTGACCGCCGAGCCCTATCCCCGGTTGTCGATCGTGCGGGCGATCGGTCCGGACGACGTCGCCTATCTGGGGCCGTTCGGCTCCCGCCGCAGCGCCGAACTCGCCGCGGCCGGCTTCCACGAGGCGGTGCCGCTGCGCCAGTGCACGCACCGGCTCTCGGTGCGCACCACCATCGCGGCCTGTGCCCTGGCGGAGCTCGGGCGCTGCCCGGCGCCGTGTGAGCACCGCGTCGACGTCGAGGCGTACGACCGGCAGGCCGCCGCGCCGTTCCGGGCCGCCACGGTAGGCAACCCGCAGATGGTGGTCGAGGCGCTGCTGGCCCGGATCGAGACCCTCTCGGCGGGTCTGCGCTACGAGGAGGCGGCGGTGACCCGCAGCCGGCTGGCGGCGCTGCTGCGGGCGACCATCCGGATGCAGCGGCTGACCGCGTTGAGCCGGGTCGCCGAGATCGCCGCCGCCCGCCCGGCCCGCGACGGCGGCTGGGAGCTGGCGCTGGTGCGGCACGGCCGCCTCGCCGGCGCCGGCGTCTCCCCGCCGGGGCGGCATCCGCGGGCGACGCTGGAGGTGATCCGCGCCACCGCCGAGACGGTGCTCTCGGGCGGGCACGGGCCGGTTCCGCACGCGACGGCCGAGGAATCCGAGCGGATCCTGTCCTGGCTGGAGCGCCCGGAGACCCGGCTGGTGCAGATCTCCGAGGGGTGGGCTTCGCCGGCCGACGGCGCGGAAAGGTACCGTGACCTGCTGACCAAGGCCGATTCTGCCGGGTCGGCGGGGCGCGATGAGGCGGGACGGGGTTGAGCTGCGGTGCGGATGACCGGTGGACGCGACGCCGAAAGGTGCGCGAATATGGGCCGAAAGTCCTATGAGTAAGTGTCTGATCGGACTACCGGACCTCACTTAGGCTGTTAGAGAAGTGCAGTCCTGCCCGGTTCGTGGGCCTGCTTCCGGTTATCGCCACATTGGCGCAAGGCGCGGAAGTCGGGTGAGGAGGTGTCCCGAGTGAACCTCGAAGCCAGTCACGGCGTGACACTCGGCCATGCCCTGCCCCGCCCCGGTGATCTGCCCCTGACCCGGCGCCTGCGCGCCCTGCTCACCTGGTCCGGCACCGAGTCCGACCCGGTCGCCCAACTGGTACGCACGCACCGCGCGATCCACCCCGGCGCCGACGCCGCCGCGCTGCAGCGGGCGTACACCATCGCCGAGAACATGCACCGCGGGCAGTTCCGCAAGAGCGGCGAGCCGTACATCACCCATCCGCTGGCGGTCGCGCAGATCTGCGCCGAGCTGGGGATGGACTCGGTGACGCTGATGGCGGCCCTGCTGCACGACACTGTCGAGGACACCCGCTACACGCTGCAGGGCCTCGACGACGACTTCGGCCCGGAGGTCACCCACCTCGTCGACGGCGTGACGAAGTTCGACAAGCAGTTCTACGGCAAGGACGCCGAGGCCGAGACGATCCGGAAGATGATCGTGGCGGCCGGCAAGGACGTCCGGGTGCTCATCATCAAACTCGCCGACCGCCTCCACAACATGCGCACCCTCGGGGTGCGCTCCCCCGCCTCCCGCCGCCGTATCGCCGGCGCCACCCAGGAGGTGCTCGTACCGCTCTGCGACCGGCTCGGCATCCAGGTGCTCAAACGCGCCCTCGACGACGTCGTCCTGGAGCACCTCGAGCCGGAGGCCTACGAGCGCATCGACCGCTACGTCCGCGAGCGCGCCGGCTGGGACGAGTACGTCGACGAGGTACGCCGCCTGGCCGACCGGGCGCTGCGCCGCGACCGGCTGGACGCCACCGTCCAGTCCCGCCCCCGGCACTACTACTCGATCTGGAAGGACACCGTCGCCGACGGCGCGAGCGTGCCGGTCGACCTGCCCCGGCTGCTGGTCATCGTCGACGGGCCGGAGACCGACTGTTACGCCGCCCTGGGCACCGTGCACGCCCTGTGGCGTCCGGTGCCCGGCCGGTTCAAGGACTTCATCGCCTCCCCGAAGAACAACCTCTACCGCTCGCTGCACACCACCGTCACCGGTCCGCACGGGCGCACCGTCGAGGTGCTGATCCGCACCGCCACGATGCACCGGTGGGCCGAGTTCGGCGTCGCCGCCGACTTCCGTTTCCCCGCCGGCAAGGGCCACTCCACCATCCGTGCCGAGCAGCTCGACTGGCTGCGCCGGGTGCTCGACTGGCAGCAGGAGGCGGTCGACCCCGGGCAGTTCCTCCACTCGCTGCGCTGCGACCTGGCCGAGGCGCAGGTGCAGGTGTTCGTCGACGGCCGGCCGGTGGTGCTGCCGGCGGGAGCGACCCCGGTGGACGTCGCCTACGAGCTGGGCCCGGCCTACGGCGACCGCTGCGTCGCCGCGAAGGTCAACGGCCGGCTGGTGCCGCTCTCCTCCCCGCTCGACGAGGGCGACGTGGTGGAGATCTTCACCGGCGCCGACCGGGCTGGCGGCGCCGACCCCGCCGCCGCGACGACCGGCCCCCGGCGCGAGTGGCTGGACTTCGTCAAGTCGCCGCAGGCCCGGATGCAGATCAACCGCTGGTTCACCGAGCACAGCGAGCCCGGCATCTCCATCAGTGACAAGGTACGGCTGGGGCGGGCCACGATCGGCCTGACGCTGCGCAAGTACGGCCGCGGCCTGGCCCACGACCATCCCCTGCTGCGGCTGTCGCAGGAGCTCGGCTACCCGGACCTGGACACCATGCTGGTGGCGGTGGTCGACCGGCAGATCGAACCGGACGACGTGGTGCGCCGGCTCATCGAGTTGGTGGACAACGGTCCGTAGGCCGATACCGGCCCTCGATGGCCAGGGACCGTATCGACCCCTTAGCCTGTTTCAGTGATCAATCGCCGTGTTCGTGCCCTCGGCTACCGCACCTTCTACCGGTTGCCGGTGCCGCTACGGCGGCGCCTGGTCCGCCTCGCTGTGCCGAAGTACACCGTCGGCGCCGTCACCCTGGTCACCGATTCCGAGGCCCCCGCGCCCGGTCGCCTGCTCCTGCTCCGTCAGCCGCCCGGTTACAGCTGGACGCTGCCGGCGGGGCTGCTGCGCCGGGCCGAGGACCCGATCGTCGGCGCGGCGCGTGAGCTGGCCGAGGAGTCCGGCGTACGGCTCGACCCGCAGCAGCTGAGCCCGGCCGTGCCGAACGCCGTGGTGCACCGGGCCGGCTGGGTCGACGTCGTCTTCACCGCGCAGGTGCCGGCCTCGACCACGGAGCTGATCGTCGACGGCGCCGAGGTCTTCGAGGCGGCCTGGCACCCTCTCGACGACCTTCCCCGGTTGAGCCGGGCCACGGCGAACCTGCTCGGCTACTACGGCATCGGCCCCGGCGCCGACGGCGCCACCCCGGCCCCGTGACCGCCGGGGCGCCGGACGGGGTCTGCGCGGTGATCCTCGCCGCGGGCGAGGGCACCCGGCTGCGCCCACTGACCGGCCAGGTCCCGAAGGCGCTCTGCCCGGTCGGCAACGTTCCGCTGCTGGACCGGGCGCTGCAACGGCTGGCCGGGCTGGGGCTGGCCGGCCCCGGCCGGGTCGCCGTCAACGCCTGCTACCTCGGCGATCAGGTGGCCGCGCACGTCGGCGCCCGCGCCACGGTCTCGGTCGAGTCGACGCTGCTCGGTACGGCCGGCGCTCTGGGCCTGCTGCGGGACTGGATCGCCGGCCGCGGCGTGCTGGTTGGCAACGCCGACGCCTACCTCGCCGACAGGTTGGCACCCGGGCCGGACATCGCCGCGTTGCTGGACGGCTGGGACGGGCGCACCGTGCGCCTGCTGGGGCAGCCGGCACCGGATCCGCGGGAGCCCGGCACCTTCAGCGGACACCGGTTCACCGGTTTCTCGCTGCTGCCCTGGCAGCGGGTCCGCCAGTTGCCGGCCGAGCCCGCCGACCTGGTACGCACGGTCTGGCGTCCCGCGGAGGCGGCCGGCGAGTGTGAGGTGGTGCCCTATCCCGGCACCTTCTTCGACACCGGCACGCCGGCCGACTACCTGTCGGCGAACCTGCACGCCGCCGGCGGGACGAACCTGATCGCCGAGGATGCCGTGGTGACCGGCCGGGCGCAACGGTCGGTTATCGGCGCGGGGGCGATCGTGCGGGGCACGGTCATCGACTCGGTCGTCTGGCCGGGCGCCCGGGTGGAGGCCGCCGAGCGGCTGAGCGGGACGATCCGGGCCGGCGAGACGCTGACGGTGGTGGCTGCGCACCGCCGTGACTGAGCCGGGGCCTAGCATTGGCGGCGACGACGTCGACGCAAAGGAGCTCGCCAGTGATCACCGCGATCGTGCTGATCGACTGTGCCACCGACTCGATCCCCGAGGTCGCCGAGGCGCTGGCCGACCTGCCCGGGGTCAGCGAGGTCTACTCGGTCGCCGGGCACCGCGACCTGATCGCGATGGTGCGGGTGCGGGAGTTCGAGCAGATCGCTCAGGTGATCGCCGGCGGCATCTCGAAGGTCCCCGGCGTCATCGACACCGAGTCGCACATCGCCTTCCGGGCGTACTCCCAGCACGACCTGGAGCAGGCGTTCTCGATCGGGCTCCCCGGCGCCGAGTGAACGCCGGCGGCCGTGGGCGAACAGCGGTGACCTCGGCTCCACCGACACGATGACGCCGCCCCGCAGCTGGTGCGGGGCGGCGTCGCCGTTCGGTGCGGCCTTGTGTCAGCCGCCCGGGGTGGTCGTCATCTCGTCGTCCGGCGTCGTGGTCGCCTCACCGCCCGGCGTGGTGGTCATTCCGCCACCGGGGGTGCTGCTCGTCCCGCCGCCCGGCGTGGCGCTGCTGCCGGCCTGCGGAACCGCGACACCCATGCTCTGGGCGAGGTTCACCAGGGCGTCGTAGTGCGCCTGCAGCGTCGGCAGGGCGTCCTGCGCCAGCTGCGTCACCTCCCGGTCGCTACCGAGCGAGATCTCGGTCTGCACCATCTGGATCGCCTGGACATGACCCTCCAGCTCAGCGGTCACCCACTGCCGGTCGAACTCCGCGCCGCTGACCTGGTTGAGCTGGTCGGCCATGGCCTGCTGGTCCGGCGTCGGCTGGTCCGGCAGCGTCACCTGGACCTTCGACGCGGTGCTGGTGACCTTTTCGTCCAGCTGCTTGTGGTCCATCGCCAGCTGCTTGCCCAGCTCCTTGACCTGCTGGTTCTCACCCTTGTTCGCGGCCATGTCGCCCATGACCACTTCCGCCAGGTCGACCTGGTGGATCGACTGCAGGAACTTCTGGTCCTGGGTGGTGGCCGGCGCGCTGGACTCGGTCCAGACCTGCCCGGCAGCGTGGCTCGCGGTGGCGGGCACCAGCCCGATCACGGCCAGGGCTACGACCAGCCCGATTCGTCTCACTCCCAACATTCTTTCCTCCCCCATGAAGTCGAACCGCGCGCTTACCCGGCTCGCCGGGGCTTAACGCGGGAATCCCGGCGATTCCCGTCGCCCGCGCCGGGGCTCGATCGCTGGGCGGGGGCGCGACCTGCCGGACGTGCACAGGGTGGGAGGAAAGCCTTCACGTGGTCCAGATCGCCCTCGACCACCGAAAACGCCCGTGGCGCCCACCACGAGGGTGGGCGCCACGGGCGCTGCGCGGGTGAAATCAGCGGTTGTCGCTGCTGATCTCCGAACGCTCGGGGCGCTCCTCGACCGGGGGGTGCCCCGGCGACACCGGCGCCTCGACCGGCTTCTCGATCGGGTAGAAGAATCCCTTGATGGCCGGGCCCAGCGCGCCGAGCCGGTTCATCTTCTTCGGCACAACCCAGCCGGTGTACTCCAGCTCACCGTGACCGCTGCTCAGCGGCTGGTGCACCTCCTCGAAACGGCCGTCCGGCAGGCGCCGGATGATGCCGGTCTCCACGCCGTGGGCCAGCACCTCCCGGTCGT
>Ga0233363_1000312_pt1 | contig 22841 bp, 19 predicted proteins | sample ElkDunMinimDraft_18_FD_191534 | JGI IMG/M metagenome (GOLD analysis project Ga0233363, IMG submission 191534) | Fecal eukaryotic communites from dung pellets of Tule Elk in California, USA - Elk Dung C16 | ecosystem: Host-associated > Mammals > Digestive system > Large intestine > Fecal | place... | reverse complement strand
GTCGCCGCCGTCGTGGCCGCCAACGGGCTGGACGCACGCGCGTCCATCCGCGCCGGCCAGGCCCTCACCATCCCCGGCGCAGGCAGCCCGCAGCCCGCCGCACCCGCGGCCCCCGCAGCGGCACCCACGAGCACCGGCAGCACCTACACCGTGCGCACCGGCGACACCGTCTCCGCGATCGCCTCGCGCCACGGCACCACCGTCGCCGCCGTCGTCGCCGCCAACGGCCTGGACGCACGCGCGTCCATCCGCGCCGGCCAGAACCTCACCATCCCCGGGGCGGCCGCACCCGCACCGACGACCCAGCTCGTCGGGAACACGTTCGCCGGCCGCACCTACGCGGCCGCCGTCGTCGACGCCGCCAACCAGAACAAGGCCACCCTCCTGGCGGCGGGGGTGCCGTCGCGGGCCGACATGCAGGCCAAGGTCGCGGCGACCGCACGGGCGATGGGCGTGGACGCCGCGCTCGCGCAGGCGGTGGCGCACCAGGAGTCGGGCTTCGACCACAGGGCGGTCTCGCCGGCGAACGCGATCGGGACGATGCAGGTGATCCCCTCGTCGGGCGAGTGGGCGTCGCAGCTCGTCGGGCGACCGCTCGACCTGCTGTCCCCCGACGACAACGTCGTCGCGGGTGTCGCGATCCTGCGCTCCCTGGTCCGGACCTCCCCCGACCTCCCGACCGCGATCGCGTCGTACTACCAGGGCGCCTCGTCGGTGAAGCGCAACGGCATGTACGCCGACACCCGTCGGTACGTCGCCAACGTCCAGACCCTCATGACGCGCTTCGGCTGACGCGCGCGGCTCCCCGGATCTCACGCCCGTCGACCGTAGACTGCCGCGCGTGGGAGCCACCGTCACAGATCCGCTCGTCGGCCGCCTGGTCGACGGCCGGTACGAGGTCGTCTCGCGCATCGCGCGCGGGGGGATGGCGACGGTGTACCTGGCCATCGACCGTCGCCTCGACCGCGAGGTCGCACTCAAGGTCATGCACCCGCACCTGGCCGAGGGCGCGTCCGGCAACGCCTTCGTCGCACGCTTCCGCCGTGAGGCGCGCAGCGCGGCCCGGCTGACGCACCCCGGACTCGTCGGGGTCTTCGACCAGGGCGTCGACGGCGAGACCAGCTACCTGACGATGGAGTACGTCGACGGGACCAACCTGCGCCGGCAGATCGCCGAGCAGGGTGCGCTGCGCGTCGGTGAGGCCCTGCGCGTCACCGAGAGCGTCCTCGACGCCCTGGCGGCCGCCCACCGGGCAGGGCTCGTGCACCGCGACGTCAAGCCGGAGAACGTCCTGATCGCGTCCGACGACCGGGTGCGCGTCGCGGACTTCGGACTCGCGCGCGCGGTCACCGAGGTCACCTCGACGACGACGGGCACGGTCCTCGGCACGGTCGCGTACCTGGCGCCCGAGCTCGTGCAGCGCGGCGCCAGCGACGCCCGCACCGACGTGTACGCCGTGGGCGTCATGCTCTTCGAGATGCTGACGGGCCGGCAGCCGTTCACCGGCGAGACCGCGATCCAGGTGGCGTTCCAGCACGTGAGCTCGGAGATCCCGGCCCCGTCGACGGTGGTCGACTGGTTGCCGTCGGAGATCGACGAGCTCGTGGGCGCGCTGGCCGCTCACAGCGCGGAGGACCGCCCGGTGGACGCCGCGGCCGCGCTGCAGCTCGTCCGTCGCACACGGCTCGCGCTCGACGGCGTGACGCTGGACCGACGCGCGGACGTCACGCCGACGGTCGCCCTGCCGTCCGCCACCGACCCGTCCGAGACGGACCTGCCGGTCGACCGGGACCCCGACGACGAGAACGCGTACGACCCGGCACTTACCGCGCGCGTCCCCGTCGGCGACCACGCACGCGGAGGGACGGTGGCGCTGCCGATCGGCCTCGGCGTCGTCGAGGCGCCCGTGGGTGCACCACCTCGGCCGTCCCGCCGACGTTGGCCGCTGGTCGCCGGCCTGGTGGCGGCCCTCGCGCTGCTCGCGGGCGGCACGTGGTGGTACCTCGAGGTCGGCCCCGGTGCCTACACCGACGTGCCCGCGGTCGTGGGTTCGCTCGAGGAGGACGCCGTCAGCGCCCTCGACGAGGCCGGGCTGCGGGCCACGAGGGCCGAGGCGTTCGACGACGACGTCCCCGCGGGGTCGGTCGTGTCGACCGACCCCGGCCCCGGGGACCCCGTGCGCAAGGACGGGACGGTCACCTACACCGTCTCGAAGGGCCCCGACCTGGTGACGCTCCCCGACGGGGTCGTGGGGGCGATGCAGGCCGACGCCGAGAAGTCGCTCGAGGACGCCGACCTCGTGGTCGCGTACGGTCTCCCGGAGCACCACGACGAGGCGGCGAAGGGGCAGGTGCTGCGCGCCACGCTCCCCGACGGCTCCGCGGCCGAGGCCGGCGGCTCCACGAAGCGCGGGACCACGGTGACCCTCGTGCTGTCCGACGGCCCTGCACCCGTCACCGTCACGTCCGTCGTCGGCATCACCGTCGAGGAGGCGCAGGAGCAGCTGTCGCAGGACGCGCTCACGGTCGAGCCCACGGAGGCGTTCGACGACACCGTCCCCGCGGGACGGATCATCGACCAGACCCCACCGGCGGGCGAGACCGCGCACCGCAACGACGTGGTCAAGGTGACCGTGTCGAAGGGTCCGGAGACCGTCCCGATGCCCGACCTCACGGGCAAGCAGTTCGACAAGGCGAAGGCGGAGCTGGAGGCCCTCGGCCTGTCCGCGAAGCGCGACAACGTCCTCGGCGGCCTTTTCGGCACCGTCCGGACGCAGAGCGTCCCGGCCGGCCAGGCGGTGCGCAAGGGCACGGAGATCGTGCTGCAGGTGGTGTAGCCACCTCCGGCCGCTGCCGCGACGGAAGCACCGGTGCGACCGGCGCGTGACGCACGACGGGGCCCGGTGCCGCCGAGCGTGGCGGCACCGGGCCCCGTCGTCAGGGCGTCAGGCGCGGCGCAGCAGCTCCACGACCTGGAAGGCCATCTCGAGCGACTGCTGGTGGTTCAGACGCGGGTCGACCAGCGTCTCGTACCGGCGAGCCAGCCCGTCGTCGTCGATCTCCTCGGTACCACCGAGGACCTCGGTCACGTCGTCACCCGTGAGCTCCACGTGCAGCCCGCCGGGCACGGTGCCCAGCGCGCGGTGGACCTCGAAGAACCCGGCGACCTCCTCCATCACGTCCGTGAACCTGCGCGTCTTGTAGCCGCTGGCGGACGTGATGCCGTTGCCGTGCATCGGGTCGCACACCCACGTCACCGGCCGACCGTCGGCCGTGACCTTCTCGACGAGCGCGGGCAGCAGGTCGCGGACCTTGCCGGCGCCCATGCGCGTGACGAACGTCAGACGGCCCGGCTCCCCCGTCGGGTTCAGCCGGTCGATGAGGGCGATCGCGTCGTCCCCCGTCGTGGTGGGGCCGAGCTTGACGCCGAGCGGGTTCTGCACGCGCGAGAAGAAGTCGACGTGCGCGGAGTCGAGCTGACGCGTCCGCTCGCCGATCCACAGGAAGTGGGCCGAGCAGTCGTACGGCAGCCCCGACCGCGAGTCGATCCGCGTGAGGGGACGCTCGTAGTCCAGCAGCAGCCCCTCGTGCGCGGAGTAGAAGTCCACCGCGCGCAAGGCGTCGACATCCGCACCGCACGCCGCCATGAAGCGGATCGCGCGGTCGATCTCCGCCGCCAGCTGCTCGTAGCGCGAGTACGCCGGGTTGGCGGTGAAGCCCCGGTTCCACTCGTGCACGCGCAGCAGCGAGGCGAACCCGCCGGTGGTGAAGGCCCGGATGAGGTTCAGCGTCGACGCCGAGGTGTGGTACGCCTCGAGCAACCGGTCCGGGTCCGGGGTCCGCGCGTCGGCGGTGAACTCGAACCCGTTGATGATGTCGCCGCGGAACGCCGGCAGCGTGACACCGTCGCGGGTCTCCACGTCGGAGGACCGCGGCTTCGCGTACTGGCCCGCCATCCGGCCCATCTTCACGACGGGCAGGCTCGCGCCGTACGTGAGGACGACCGCCATCTGCAGGATGGTCTTGATCTTGTTGCGGATGTTGTCGGCCGTCGCCTCGGCGAACGTCTCGGCGCAGTCCCCGCCCTGCAGGACGAACGCCTCGCCCCGCGACGCGGCCGCGAGCTGCGCACGCAGCGCGTCGGCCTCACCGGCGAAGACGAGCGGCGGCAGGCTCGCGAGCCGGTCGCGCACCCGCCGGACAGCGCCCGCGTCGGGCCACTGCGGCTGCTGGCCGACGGGCAGCGTCTCCCAGACGTCGAGCCCCGCGAGGACCTGCGGGTCCGGCTCGACGCTCATGAGTGGCTCGCCGGCACGAGGGGCTGCCCGATGTCCGACAGGAGCTCGCCGAACCACTCCTGCGAGACGTCGAACGCCTTGCCGCCCGCGATGCGCGGGAACTCGATCGCGCGCAGCCGGTCGCCCTGCTCCTCGTCGTGGCCGATGACACCGGACTCGGCGCGCAGCGCGCACTCGACGGCCAGGTCGGTCATCGACTTGATGAGGCGCAGGTCCTCGGCGTTCGCCGCGGCGGCACGCGAGTAGTAGCCCGACTTCTGGACCATGACCTTCTCGGCGCCGAGCTTCTCGGCGAACTGCTTGGCGAACCACTGGCCCGGGTTGATCGTGTCGAGCTTGACGTGGCCGAACGGGTCCCGCTCCGGAGGCGTGCCCGCTGCCTCGAGCTGCTCGACGATCTCGTGCATGCCCGCACCCTCGGAGAGGAAGATGTTGACGTTGCCGAGCTCGTCCATGACGCCCTTGAGGCGCGTCGCCTCGGCGTCGATGTCCAGCGCGAGCTCGGGCAGGAACACCGCGTGGATGTCCCACCGCTCGCGCGACAGGCCGATCCCCGGGACCCACTCCTGCGTGTCGAGCCACTTGCGGTACTCGGCGGCGGCCGCGGCCGTCAGCCACCCGCAGTGCCGGCCCATGACCTCGTGCACGATCAGCATCCGCGGGCCCGAGCGGTGCTCGCCGATGATGTGGCGCGCGAACCCGGCGGCCTCCTCGGCAGCGGTCCACGCGCCGAGGGACTGGCGGATCGGCACGACGTCGTTGTCGATCGTCTTGGGCAGGCCGACGACGGTGAGCTCGTAGCCGTTGTCGTGCAGGTACGCCGCGAGGTCGGCCGCGGTCGTGTTCGTGTCGTCACCACCGATCGTGTGCAGCACGTCGACGCCGTCCGCCTTGAGCTGCTCGGCCGCGACGTGCAGCGGGTCCTGGCCCTCGGCCACCAGACCGCGCTTGACGCAGTCCTTCGCGTTGGTGAGCTTGACGCGCGAGTTGCCGATCGGCGAGCCGCCGAACCGGTGCAGGACGCCCGCCTTCGCCCGGACCTCGGGCGTGATCGTCACGCTGTCGCCCCGCAGCAGGCCGTGGTAGCCGTGCTGGTACGCGATGATCTCGATCTCGGGAGCGATCTCCGTGTAGCGCTCGATGAGCCCACCGACGGCGGAGGACAGGCAGGGAGCGAAACCGCCGGCGGTCAGAAGGGCGACGCGACGGACCGACATGGGACACACCTCTCGTTGGCACAGCACGGACGGCGCGGGTGCAGGACGTACCCGACCGGCCCAGGGTGGTGCTCGCGCGGGGGCCACGACCGGGACCGAGGTCCGGGTCGAGCCGGCGCGCGTGGGACGACGGGCACGCGCCCACCGGGCACGCGCACAGGCCCGGCACACGTCCGGGTCGAGATCATCCTACTGACGGTGGAGCCTCGTCCTGCGGCGGGACCGGAACCTGGACATCGGGCACCGGCCGGCCCCCGGGCGCGGCGGGCATCGAGCCCGCGCCGTCGTCCGGCTGCTGGTGGCCCGTCGCGATCCGCGCCTTCTGCGTGGCGGCGTACACGTCGACGTACTCCTGGCCCGACAGGCTCATGATCGCGTACATGATCTCGTCCGTCACGGAGCGCAGGATGAAGCGGTCGTTCTCCATCCCGCGGTAGCGCGAGAAGTCCAGCGGCTCGCCGATGACCACCCCGATGCGCATGATCTTGGGGATCCGGCGGCCGAGCGGCTGCGCGACGTCGGTGCCGACCATGGCCACCGGGATCACGGGGGCGCCGGACTCGAGCGCGAGGCGGGCGACGCCCGTCTTGCCGCGGTAGAGCCGGCCGTCAGGGCTGCGGGTGCCCTCCGGGTAGATCCCGAACAGCCCGCCCTCCGAGAGTCGGCGCAGACCCGTCCGCAGAGCGGCCTCACCGGCCTTGCCGCCGCCACGGTCGACGGGGATCGTGCCGACACCGCGCATGAATCCGGCCGTCACACGCCCCTTGAGACCCGCGCCGGTGAAGTACTCCTGCTTGCCGATGAAGACGATCTCGCGGTCGAGCACGAGCGGCAGGAAGAAGGAGTCGATGACGGCCAGGTGGTTGCTCGCGAGGATCGCCCCGCCCTCGGCGGGGACGTGCTCCGCACCACGCACCCACGGCCGGTAGACCAGGCGCAGCACGGGCCCGACGAACACCCGCTTCATCAACCAGTAGAACAACGTGTCTCCTCGCTCGACGTCCGCCGCGCCGCCGTCGTCCCGCGGCGCCGGACGGTCCCACGGACCTGCCACCGACCGCGACGGGTCGGTACGTCGGGTCCGACTCTAGAGTGCTCCCATGGACGCACGTCCCGACGACGACGCCGACGCCGACGACTTCACCGGCCCGCAGCAGCCGACCGGGCCGTCCGCGCGCCCCGACGAGGACGGCACGACACCGGCCGTTCCCCCGCCGCCCGGGGAGGACGAGGTGTGGGCCTCGATCGTCGCGCGGCTCTCCGACGTCGACGCGGGCACCGATCCCGCCGTCCGGCAGATCCTGTCCGAGCTCCAGGACGAGGACGAGGACGACCACCGTCCGGGCGTGTCGCCCGCACCAGGCGCAACGGCGGTGGGCCGGGACTGGGACGGCACCACCCAGTACGACGCCGCGGAGGCCGAGGTCGACGAGCTCGAGCACTTCGTGCCCCAGGACCCCGGCCCCGTCACGAACGGCGATCCTCTGCTGACGCTCGCGTGGGGCGCGGCGGGGGGTGTCCCGCTCTTCCTGCTCGTGGTCGTCACGGTGTGGCGGGACGCGCCGACGCTCCTCGTGCGGGCGGCCGCGGTGCTGTTCGTCGTCGCGGTCGGTGTCCTGGTGTGGCGGATGCCACAGCACCGGGAGCCGTCGGACGGCGACGGCGCCGTCGTCTGACGGCCGACCGACCGTGCGGCGCGGTCAGACCCGCGCCAGGTCCGCCGCACCGACCATGCCGGCGTCGTTGCCCATGTCGGCGACGACGATCGCCGCCTCGGGGCGGTGACCACGCCCCGACAGCTGCTCGTCGAACGCCTTGCGCGCCGGCACGAGCACCAGGTCGCCGGCTGCGCTGACCCCACCGCCGATGACGAAGACCTCGGGGTCCAGGAGCGCTGCGACGCTCGCGGCGCCCTCACCCACCCAGCGCCCCACCTCGGCGAGCAGCTCGACCGCGAGGGGGTCGCCGTCCTGGGCCGCGCGCGTGACGAGCGGTCCCGTGATCGCCTCCGGGCGTCCACCCGCGAGCGCCACGAGGCCGGAGGCCCGGGCGGGCTGCGTGATCGCGGCAGCCTGCGCGTCGCGCACGAGGGCCGAGCCGGACACGTACTGCTCCCAGCAGCCCTCGTGCCCGCAGCCGCAGTAGTGCCCGCCGGGGACGACGCGCATGTGGCCGATCTCGGCGGCGACGCCCCAGGCCCCCCGTGTCAGGCGGCCGCCGCTGACGATCGCCCCGCCGAGGCCCGTGCCGAGCGTGAGCATGACCATGTCCTCGACGTCCCGTCCGACACCGAACCGGAACTCCGCCCAGCCGGCAGCGTTCGCGTCGTTCTCGACGACGATCCGCACGCCGGGGTCGCCGATGAGCGCGGCCACGTTGTCGCGCAACGGGTACTCGCGCCAGGCGATGTTCGGCGCGAAGAGCACGCGCGCGCGGTCCGAGGCCACGAACCCCGCGGCGGCGAGCCCCAGCTCGCGCACCTCGTAGGACGCGCTCAGCTCGCGGTAGACGTCCGCGATCGCGGCGTCGATGCTCGCGACGTCGTCGGGATCCGTGTCCCGTCGGGTCTGCGCGAGGATCGCACCGTCGTCGTCCACGACGCCGGCCGCGATCTTGGTCCCGCCGATGTCGACACCGATGGCATGCATGTCCTGGTCCGCTCCTGCCCTCGCCGCCCCGCGTCCGTCGCGCAGCGCCTCCACGCTAGCGGCACGGCGGACGCTGCGGGAGCGCGTCCACCGGCGCCGGTCCTGCCGTGGCGCCCCGCAGGAAGCCCGATACGCCGGTGGCCTGCGACTCCACCCGATCGGCCACGTCTGACCAGGGACCGACGTCCCGTATCCTCATGGCACCTTCGCCCCCCTGCCACTGGAGTCAGCATGGACGAGTCCCACAGCCCTCTCCTCGTCGAGGTCGATCCCTCGGACAACCTCAACGACCTGCTCGCGTCCCGCGTCCGCAGCACGCCGGACCGCGTCCTCGTCGAGCGCCACGTCGACGGGCAGTGGCTCCCGATGACGGCTCGTGAGTACGACGCGGCGATCGTCGCCGCGGCGCGCGGTCTCGTCGCCAAGGGCGTGCAGCCGGGCGACCGCGTCGGCATCATGTCCCGCACCCGGTACGAGTGGTCGCTCCTGGACTGGGCCACGTGGGCCGTCGGCGCGGTGCCGGTGCCGCTGTACGAGACCTCGTCGGCGGAGCAGGTCGCGTGGATCCTCACCGATGCCGACGTCAGCGTGCTGTTCGTCGAGACGCCCGCGCACGCGGAGGTCGTCGCCGAGGTGCGCGACCAGGCGCCGACGCTGCGCGAGGTGCTGGTCATCGACGACGGGGCCGTCGACGACCTCGTGACCGCCGGTGCGGACGTCGACGAGGCGGAGGTCGCGCGGCGCAGGGGGCTCGCCGCGCGCGACGACCTCGCCACCGTCATCTACACGTCGGGCACCACGGGTCGGCCGAAGGGCGTCGAGCTGACGCACGGCAACTTCTCGGCACTGACGATCAACGCCGTCGAGAAGCTCAACGTCGTGGTCTCCACGCCCGGCGCGAGGACGATGCTCTTCATGCCGCTCGCGCACGTGTTCGCGCGCTTCGTGCACGTCCTGACGATTCCCGCCGGCGCGGTCCTGGGCCACTGGCCCGACACCAAGACCCTCGTCGAGGGCATCGGGACCTTCCGCCCGACGTTCATCCTGTCCGTGCCGCGGGTGTTCGAGAAGGTGTACAACTCCGCCGAGCAGAAGGCCGCGGCCGGCGGCAAGGGCGGGATCTTCCAGCGCGCCGCGAAGACGTCGATCGTGTACTCGCGTGCGCTGGACACCCCGCGCGGGCCGAGCCCCTGGCTCCGCCTGCAGCACAAGGTCGCCGACGTCCTGGTGCTCTCCAAGCTCCGCAAGGTGCTCGGTGGCCAGGTCGAGTGGGCGATCTCGGGTGGCGCACCGCTGGGCGAGCGGCTCGGGCACTTCTACCGGGGCGTGGGTCTCAAGGTGCTCGAGGGGTACGGGCTGACGGAGACGACGGCTCCGGCCACCGTCAACCTCCCCGAACGCACCAAGATCGGCACGGTGGGCCCCGCCCTGCCCGGCACGTCCCTGCGGCTGGCCGCGGACGGCGAGATCGAGATCAAGGGCATCCAGGTCTTCCGCGGCTACCACGACAACCCGACGGCGACCGCGGAGTCGATGCAGGACGGCTGGTTCCGCACGGGCGACCTCGGCACCATCGACGAGGACGGCTTCCTGCGCATCACCGGCCGCAAGAAGGAGATCATCGTCACCGCGGGCGGCAAGAACGTCGCGCCGAGCGTGCTCGAGGACCGGCTGCGTGGTCACCCGCTGGTGAGCCAGGTCGTCGTCGTCGGGGACCAGCGGCCCTTCATCGGGGCGCTCGTCACGCTGGACCCCGAGGGCGTCCCGGGCTGGCTCGCGGCGCACGGCAAGCCGCCGATGTCGCTCGAGGAGGCGGCGAAGGACCCCGACGTCCTGGCGTCGCTGGACAAGGCCGTCGAGCGCACCAACAAGGCGGTCTCGCGCGCCGAGTCGATCCGCCGCTACCGGATCCTGGACCGCGACCTGACGATCGCCGACGGCTACCTCACGCCGAAGCTCAGCGTGCGGCGGTCCGAGGTGCTCAAGGACTTCGCGGCGGAGGTCGACGCGCTCTACGCCGAGGGCGCGCGCTGACCCGAGCGCACGCCCGTCACGACCCGCGCCCCCGGGTGACCGCCGGCGGCGCGGGTCGTGTCGTCAGTGGCGACGCAACCGCTCCACGAGGGTCGCCGACGGCACCGCCCAGGCACCCGCACGCTCGACGTCGTCGACGATCTCCCGGTCGGACGTCGCCACGACGAGCACCCGGCCGGGCGGCTCTGCCGCGACCAGCTGCCGCAGCAGGTCGTCGGCCGTCTCCCCCGCCGTGAACAGCACGCGCACGCCACGCACCGGTGGTGCGGCGCGGTGCCCTGCCTGACCGTCGAAGCAGCAGGTGATCTCCGCGCCCGTCTGCGCCGCCAGCGACGCCATGCCGTCCACGAGCAGCCGGCGCTGGTCCGCGAGGGTGGTGTGCGGCCATCCGGTCTTCGACACGTTGTAGCCGTCCACCAGGAGATGGGCGCGCGGCAGCCGCAGCAGGTCGTCGAGCAGGGCCGGGTCCTCGACCGAGCGCCCGCGCGACGTCGGCCGCTCGTGCGGACCGTCGCCGCCGGGGGCCACGAGGTCCGCGGGGAGGTCGCGCACGGGTGGCAGCGCCAGCTCGGCACGCAGACCGGTGGCCGCGTCCACCACCGTGTCGAGCAGCAGCCGGACCCGGGACTCGGCCAGCCGGTGACCGGTCCGCACCTCCTCACGCGCGGACGATCGCTCCGCGGCGGCCGCCCGCAGGTCGGCGGCCGCCTGCGCGCGCTCGTCCACCGCCGCCTCGAGGTCGGCGGCCGCCCGTCGCGCGTCGAGCTCGGCCGCCGCCGCCAGCGCGCGGGCCTCGCTCCGCGCACGGTCGGCGTCCGAGCGCAGCCGCCGCAGCTCGCGCTGCAACGCGGTGAGCTCGTCACGCGCGGCGCGCTCGTCCTCACGGGCGACGCCGAGCGCCGTGCGCAACCGCTCGACCTCGCGCTCGAGGAGCGCGAGCCGTCGCGGGTCCGCCTCCTCGACCGCCGCAGGCGCCGACGTCGGCACCAGGTGCTGCCAGGGCAGGCCCTGCAACCACGCCCCGACCGCGGCGTCGGTACCGGTGGCCGCACCGAGGTGCGGGCGTCCCGCCCCGGGCCCGGCCGCGGGTCCGTCGGTCGAGGACGGCGGCTCGCTGCCGGCCGCGGGTGCCGGGCCGTGCGCCTGCAGCCAGACCCGCGCGACGCGGGCGCGGAAGGCGCTGTCCTCGCGCAGGGCCGACCACAGCGGCGCCGCGCCGGCGGTCGCACGTCGGCGCGGCGCGAACCGCCGGACCGCGAGCAGCGCCTGCGGGACGTCGGCCGGTTCGGTGTCACCGAGCACGTCGGCGGCGAGGCGCACGAGCGCCGAGCGCAACGCGGCCGGGACGTCCGACGGATCCGGCTCGGACGCCGCGACGTGCTCCTGACCTGCCATGGCGCCAGCCTAGGTGTCGGCCCGGATGCGCGCGCCGGCGCGGCCGCACGGCCCTGTCAGATGCGCCGGGTACCGTCCGGGACATGCCCGCCGTCCGTCGCCTGCGTCCGCCCGAGGGGACCACGGGGCCGGGCCCGACGCCGGTGCAGGTCGGGCTCGACGAGCTCGGGACCCCGCTGCGGGACGTCACGTTCGTGGTCGTCGACCTCGAGACCACCGGTGGGCGGGCGGCAGAGGACGCGATCACGGAGATCGGCGCCGTCAAGGTCCGCGGCGGCGAGGTCCTGGGCGAGTTCCAGACGCTCGTCGACCCCGGCGGCCCCGTGCCCCCCTTCATCCAGGTCCTCACCGGGATCACGACCTCGATGCTGATCGGTGCGCCGACGATCGCGCAGGTGCTGCCCGGCTTCCTCGAGTTCGCCCGCGGGGCGGTGCTCGTCGCGCACAACGCCCCCTTCGACGTCGGCTTCCTGCGCGCCGCAGCGGCCCGCTGCGAGCGCCCCTGGCCCGGCTTCCAGGTGGTCGACACCGTCCGGCTCGCACGGCGCGTCGTGCTGCGCGACGAGGCCCCCAACCACAAGCTCTCGACGCTGGCGGCGCTGTTCGGGGCGACCGAGACGCCCAACCACCGCGCCCTGGCCGACGCCCGCGCGACCGTCGACGTCCTGCACGCGCTGCTGGGCAGGCTCGCGCCGCTGGGGGTCACGCACCTGGAGGACCTCGCGACCGCGGCGGACCCCGTGCCTGCCGACGTCCGGCGCAGGAGCACGCTGGCGGACGGTCTGCCGGACTCCCCCGGCGTCTACCTGTTCCGCGGTCCCCGCGAGGAGGTTCTCTACGTCGGGGTGTCCACGACGTCGTTGCGGCGACGTGTCCGCAGCTACTTCACGTCCGCCGAGAAGCGCGGGCGCATGACGGAGATGGTCCGCCTCGCCGTGCGGGTGGACCCGGTCGTGTGCGCGTCCCCGCTCGAGGCCCGCGTCCGGGAGCTGCGCCTCATCGCGGAGCACGCGCCGCGCTACAACCGACGATCCCGCGCGCCCGAGCGCATGCCGTGGGTGCGTCTCACCGACGAGCCGTTCCCGCGGTTGTCCGTCGTGCGCGACGTGCGTGCGGGGACCGCGCACATCGGACCGTTCGCCTCGCGCGCGCTCGCGCAGCAGGCCGTCGACGCGCTGCACGCGACGTTCGCCGTCCGCCAGTGCACCGGGCGCCTGCCGGCCGTCCCCGCAGCGGGTGCCCACGCGTGCGTCCTCGCCGAGGTCGGACGCTGCGGCGCCCCGTGCGTGGGTGGGCAGGACGTGGCGGCGTACGCCCCGGTCGCCGACGCCGTGCGGCAGGCCATGACGGGCGACCCCCGTGACGTCGCCGAGGCCCACGCCGTGCGCATCCGTACGCTCGCGGCCCAGGAGCGCTTCGAGGACGCGGCCGTGGTGCGCGACCGGCTGACTGCGTTCGTCCGTGGCGCGGGGCGTGCCCAGCGCCACGCCCGCGCCGCCGCCTGCCGTGAGCTCGTCGCGGCACGTCGGACCGAGGATGGTGGCTGGGAGCTGGTCCTGGTGCGCCACGGCCGGCTCGCGGGCACCGCCGTGGTCGACCGGCGCACGGACCCCATGCCCGTCGTGGCGAGCCTGCAGGCCGGTGGCGAGCACGTCACCGCCCCCGTCCCGCCGGCGACGGCGGCGCACCCCGAGGAGACCGACCTGGTCCTCGCGTGGCTCGAGCAGCCCGGCGTCCGACTCGTCGCGGTCGACGGCGAGTGGTCCTCACCCGCCCGCTCGGCCCAGGCCGTGCGGGACGCGGCCGCCGCGGTCACGCTCGACCTCGTGGCGCCGCGCGCACCACTGGTCGACGACGCGCCGACGACCGCCGCCGTCGAGCCGCAGCGCACGGCATGATGGCTGCATGCTCACTGCCATCGTCCTGATCGACTGCGATGCTGCCCGCATCCCGGAGGTCGCCGCTGCGGCCGCGGAGATCGAGGGGGTCAGCGAGGTCTACTCGGTCACCGGTGAGGTCGACCTGATCGCCCTCGTGCGCGTGCGGGAGCACGAGCGGCTCGCCGACGTCATCGCCGACAAGGTCAGCAAGCTCGAGGGCGTGCTGCGGACACAGACGTACATCGCGTTCCGCGCGTACTCCCGCCACGACCTCGAGGAGGCGTTCGACCTCGGTCTCGAGGACTGAGGCGGACGAGGACCGACGCGTCGACGGTCCGGACGGGCGACCCGGCCCGCCGCGCGGGACGTGCCCGGCGGAACACGGCGGCTCAGGCCGCGGCCGCCGTCCGCCAGCGCTCGAGGACGCCAGCCGCGGCACCGTCGTCGAGCGACCGCTCCGCGTGGGCGGCGCCCGCCAGGATCCGCTCGACCAGGGTCCCCTCGGCCGTGCCTGGCAGCGTCCCGTCCGCCGCGAGGGCGGCGCCGGCGTTGAGCACCACGGTGTCGCGCACCGGTCCGGGAGCCCCTGCCACGAGGGCGCGGACGACCTCGGCGTTCTGCCGCGCCGCTCCACCACGGAGCTGCTCGACGGTCACGGGGCGCACGCCCACGCTCGACCACTCGACGACCTGCTCGCGTACCTCGCCGTCGCGAACCTCCCAGAAGCGCGTCGCACCCGTGGCGGCGACCTCGTCGAGACCGTCGGCCTCACCCCGGAAGACCAGGGCCGACCGACCGCGCGCGGCGAGCACGCCCGCCATGAGACCGGCCATCCGCGCGTCCGCCACACCGATCGCGCTCGACTGCGGCTGCGCCGGGTTCGTGAGCGGCCCCAGGAAGTTGAACGCCGTGGGGATCCCCAGGTCGCGGCGCGTGACACCCGCGTGACGCATCGAGGGGTGGAAGGCCCCCGCGAAGCAGAACGTGATCCCGACCTCGGCCGCGAGCGAGGCGACGCGCTCGATCGGCAGGTCGAGGCGGATGCCGAGCTCCTCGAGCACGTCCGCCGTCCCGGTCGACGACGACGCGGCACGGTTGCCGTGCTTGACGACCGTCAGACCCGCGCCCGCGACGACGAGTGACGCCATCGTCGAGATGTTGACGGTGTGCAGGCGGTCACCGCCCGTGCCCACGATGTCGACGGACCTGCCGGGCACGACGAACCGGTGGGCGTGCTCGAGCATCATGTCCGCCAGGCCCGCGAGCTCGTCGACCGTCTCCCCCTTGGCGCGCAGCGCCACGAGGAAGCCCGCCACCTGGGACGGCGACGCCTCGCCGCTCATGATCCGGTCCATCGCCCACGACGCGCGAGCGCTGTCGAGGTGCTCGCCGCGGACGAGCGACATCAGCAGGTCGGGCCAGGTGGTCGGACCCGTCATCCGCGAGCCGTCAGCGTGTGCACGAGCTCGGTCACGGCGGCGTGCACGACGACCGGGTCGAGCGGGCGGCTGACCACGGCGTCGGCGTTGGACCACGACGCGAGCCACGCGTCCTGCGGGCGGCCCGTCAGGACGAGCACGGGCGGGCACTCGTAGACCTCGTCCTTGAGCTGACGGCACAGGCCCAGGCCGCCGACCTTGTCGGCCTCGCCGTCGAGGACGAGGACGTCCGCCCCGCGGGCGTCCGCGACGGCGATCACGGCGTCGGCGGTCGCGACCTCGATCCACTCGATGTCCGGCTCGCCGCGCCCGAGGCGCCGACCCACGGCCAGGCGCACCTGGTCACGCGCGTCCACGTCGTCGCTGTACAGCAGGATGCGCGGCGCGCGGGCCGCCGGGTTCGCGGTGCTCATGGTGCCCCTCACTCGTCGTCGACGTGCAAGGGGCATCTTGGCACGTCGACGCGTTCCGAGGGCGCTCCTCCCACTTTCCGGAGCGCGCCGCGCGCCTGCCGGGGCGGTGGAAGGTGACGGTGTGACATATCCCCGGCCCGCCGCGTGGGTCGAACGACCCATGCGGCGCTCCCGTCAGCCATAATGGCCGAGTGTCGACCGCAACGGCTGCCTCGCGCCCTGTCCCCCACGTGACCGTCAACCGACCGAACCCAGTGTCGGTCGGGACGATCGTGTGGCTCGCCAGCGAGCTCATGTTCTTCGCCGGGCTCTTCGCGATGTACTTCACGGTGCGCGCGGCCGTGCCCGAGGAGTGGGCGCTGCAGACCGACAAGCTCAACCTGCAGTTCGCCTTCGCGAACACGACGATCCTGGTGCTGTCGTCCGTGACGTGCCAGATGGGCGTGTGGGCCGCCGAGCGGCTGCAGCCGGTCCGCAGCGGCTCCCTGCTCCAGTTCTGGCGCTGGGGCATGAACGAGTGGATCACGCTCACGTACGTCATGGGTGCGATCTTCATCGGCGGGCAGATCTTCGAGTACGCCGAGCTGGTCGAGCACGGCCTGACGATCTCGTCGTCCCCGTACGGCTCGGTCTTCTACCTGACGACCGGCTTCCACGGCCTGCACGTCGTCGGTGGCCTGATCGCCTTCCTCTTCCTGCTCGGTCGCTCGTTCGCGGCCAAGCGCTTCACCCACCACGAGGAGACGACCGCGATCGTCACCTCGTACTACTGGCACTTCGTCGACGTGGTCTGGATCGCGCTCTTCGCGGTCATCTACCTGGTCAAGTGACGTCGTCGCGGCCCGCAGCGCGGGCCGCCGCCAGACCCCACCCGCACACCCCCGACACGCGAGACGAGGACCGATCCGTGAAGGCACTCGCAGCCCGCAGGCACGACCGGCGTGCGCCGGTCGTGCTGCTCCTGCTGGCGCTGCTGCTCACCGGCGCGCTGTACGCAGTGCTGGCCCCGACCTCCGCCGACGCCGCTCCCACGGCGGCGACGGCGGACCAGGTGGAGACCGGTGAGAAGCTGTTCCAGGCCAACTGCGCGACGTGCCACGGGCCGGACGCGACCGGACGCGAAGGCATCCCGTCGCTCGTCGGCGTCGGTGCCGCGGCCGTCGACTTCCAGGTCGGCACCGGGCGCATGCCCATGCAGATGAACGGCCCGCAGGCACCGGCCAAGCCCGCCCAGTTCGACGAGGAGCAGATCGCGGCGCTCGCCGCCTACGTGGCCTCGCTCGGCGCCGGGCCGGCGGTCCCCACGGCCGAGCAGGTCGACCCGGCCCTCGGCGACCCGGCGAGCGGCATGGCCCTGTTCCGCACCAACTGCGCGATGTGCCACAACGCCATCGGTGCCGGTGGTGCGCTGTCCGAGGGCAAGTGGGCCCCGAACCTCTGGGAGACGACGCCCACGCACGTCTACGAGGCGATGCTGACCGGGCCGCAGTCCATGCCGGTGTTCAACGACGCCAACCTGACGTCCGAGGAGAAGCGCGACATCATCGCGTTCCTCGAGCTGCAGGGCAACGGCGCACCCGGCGGCATCACCCTCGGCAGCCTCGGACCGGTGAGCGAGGGCCTGTGGGCCTGGGTCGTCGGCATGGGGCTCCTCATCGGCGCAGCAGTCTGGATCGGAGCGAGGTCCTCGTGAGCATCACCCCCGACCACGGCCACGACGGTCACGAGCCGGGCGACACCGCTGGCTCGGACGTCGTCCTGCGCGAGGGCGAGGACGCCGTCGAGAAGTTCCCCAACCCCGGCTTCGGCCCCCACCGGCCCCGCCGTGCGGACGTCGACCCCGCGGCCGCCAAGCGGGCGGAGCGGCAGGTCGTCGCACTCTTCGCCCTGTCGGTGCTCGGCACCATCGGCTTCATCGTCGCGTACTTCACGCTCCCGCCGGGAGACACGATCGCGTCGATGCGCACGTCGAACCTCGCGCTGGGCCTCGGGCTCGCGTTCGCGCTGCTCGGCATCGGTCTGGCGGCGGTCCACTGGGCCAAGTCGCTCATGAACGACCACGAGAAGGCCGAGGACCGTCACGCGCAGCGCAGCACGGACCAGACCCGCGCCGAGGCCCTCCAGGTCCTGAAGGACGGGGCGCAGGACTCGGGCATCGGGCGACGCGGCGTGCTCAAGGGCGCCCTCGTGTCCTCGCTCGCGCTCTTCCCGCTCACCATCGTGCTGCCGCTGATCGGCGAGGTGGGCGAGGACTGGAACGTCTCGAAGTTCAAGCGCACGATGTGGGCGAAGAACAAGAAGCTCACGATCGACCCCACCGGCCGGCCCATCAAGGCGGCGGACGTCACCATCGGGTCGGTCGTGCACGTGATCCCCGAGGGACTCGACGAGTCCGAGGCACCGCTGGACGAGAAGGCCAAGGCCGTGGTGCTCCTGGTCCGCATGGACCCCCGGGACATCAAGTCCGAGCAGGGTGAGGGCTGGTCGTACGACGGCATCGTCGCCTACTCGAAGATCTGCACCCACGTGGGATGCCCGGTGGCTCTCTACGAGCAGCAGACGCACCACCTGCTGTGCCCGTGCCACCAGAGCACGTTCGACGTCGCCGACAGCGCGAAGGTCGTGTTCGGTCCCGCCAAGCGGCCGCTTCCCCAGCTGCCGATCACCGTCGACGACGAGGGCTACCTGGTCGCCCAGAGCGACTTCCACGAGCCCATCGGTCCGAGCTTCTGGGAGCGGCTGCGATGAGCACCACGACCGCACCGACCGGCGGCGGCAAGGCCGCCGCGGCGACCGCCGACTACCTCGACCAGCGCACCGGCATCGGGACCGCTGTCAAGGAGTTCGCGCGCAAGATCTTCCCCGACCACTGGTCGTTCCTGCTGGGCGAGATCGCGCTCTACAGCTTCATCACGCTGATCCTCTCCGGCGTGTTCCTCACCATGTTCTTCGTCCCGAGCATGACCGAGGTCCACTACGAGGGGCCGTGGCCGTCGCTGCACGGCGTCGAGATGTCCGAGGCCTTCGCCTCGACCCTGCGCCTGTCGTTCGAGGTCCGCGGCGGTCTGCTCATGCGGCAGATCCACCACTGGGCCGCGCTGATCTTCATGGCCGCGATCGTCACGCACATGATGCGCGTGTTCTTCACCGGTGCGTTCCGCAAGCCGCGCGAGCTCAACTGGGTCGTCGGGTTCGTCCTCATGATCCTCGGCCTCGCGGCGGGCTTCACCGGCTACTCGCTGCCGGACGACGTCCTGTCGGGCAACGGTCTGCGCATCACCGACGGCGTGGTTCGTTCCATCCCGATCCTGGGCAGCTACCTGTCGTACTTCATCTTCGGCGGCGAGTTCCCGGGGCACGACGTCATCCCGCGCCTGTTCACGCTGCACATCCTCGTCGTGCCCGGGCTCATCCTGGCGCTCGTGGCCCTGCACCTGTTCTTCGTCGTGCTGCACAAGCACACGCAGTACCCGGGTTCGGGCCGCACCAACGCGAACGTCGTGGGCTACCCGCTGTTCCCGATCTACGTCGCGAAGGCCGGCGGCTACTTCTTCGTGGTGTTCGGCGTCATTGCGCTCATGGGCGCGACGATGTCGATCAACCCGGTCTGGAACTACGGCCCGTACGACCCCTCCCCCGTGTCCGCCGGCGCACAACCGGACTGGTACATGCTCTTCCTCGAGGGATCGCTACGCCTCATGCCGGGCCAGATGGAGTACGTGCTGTTCGGCCCGGACGGCTACACGCTGTCGCTCAACGTGCTGATCCCGGCCGTCGTGATCCCCGGTGTGCTGTTCACGCTGCTGGCGGCCTACCCGTTCGTCGAGGCGTTCGCCACCGGTGACAAGCGTGAGCACCACGTGCTCGACCGGCCGCGCAACCGGCCGTTCCGCACGGCCTTCGGCGTCTCGGTCCTCGTGGCCTTCTTCATCCTGGTGCTGGCCGGCTCGAACGACCTGCTCGCGACCCACTTCGACCTGTCGATCAACGACATCACGTGGGTCTTCCGGTTCCTGTTCTTCCTGGCCCCCTGGGCGGCGTTCGTCATCACGAAGCGCATCTGCCTCGGTCTGCAGCGCAAGGACCGCGAGCTCGTCCTGCACGGGCACGAGACGGGTCAGATCGTCCGGTTCGCGTCCGGTGAGTACATCGAGGTGCACAAGCCCCTCGACGCTCACGAGCGCTGGCTGCGCGTGCAGCACGACGCGATCCGACCGATCGAGATCGAGCCCGCCGAGGACTCGCGCGGCGTCCGCCGCAAGGGCTACGGCCTGGACCGCATGCGTCAGCGCCTCTCGCAGCTGTTCTACGAGGACCGCGTGGAGCCGGTGACGCCCGCCGAGCTGGAGGCGTCGCACTCCCACGGTGAGCACGACGCGCTCGGCTCGGACCAGGAGAAGGCGCCCGCGCAGCTCGTTGCCGAGGGTGCTCCGACGGGTGGCGGCACACGCCTGCGCCCGGAGGATGAGACCGGCCCCGAGACGCGGAACACCTGATCCTGGGCCAGAGTTGACCTGACAGACGACCGTTCGCGGTGTCCGGCCGGATGCGCCGGGCACCGCGACGGCGTTTCCGGGCGGGTGCTCGCACCCGCCACCCGACGCAGGAGAGGTACGAGATGGCTGACTACACCCTCCCGGATCTGCCGTACGACTACGCGGCGCTCGAGCCGCACATCTCCGGCAGGATCATGGAGCTGCACCACGACAAGCACCACGCCGCGTACGTCGCGGGCGCCAACACGGCGCTCGAGAAGCTCGCTGCAGCGCGCGAGACGGGCGACTTCGCCGCGGTGAACCTGCACGAGAAGAACCTCGCGTTCAACCTCGGCGGGCACGTCAACCACTCGGTCTTCTGGGAGAACCTCTCCCCTGACGGCGGCGACAAGCCCACGGGTGAGCTCGCGGCCGCGATCGACGAGTACTTCGGGTCGTTCGACGGCTTCCAGAAGCACTTCGCCGCGAACGCCGCAGGCATCCAGGGGTCCGGCTGGTCGATCCTGGGCTGGGACTCGGTGGGCCAGAAGCTCGCGATCTTCCAGCTGTACGACCAGCAGAGCAACTACCCCCTCGGCCTCGTGCCGATCGTCGTGCTCGACATGTGGGAGCACGCCTTCTACCTCGACTACGTCAACGTCAAGGCGGACTACATCAAGGCCTGGTGGAACATCGTCAACTGGGCGGACGCCTCGGAGCGCTTCACGCGTGCGCGCACCCAGACGGCCGGGCTCATCGTCGCGTCGGCCTGACGACTCGCAGGCCGCTCCCGCGGCCGCACCCGCGCCGCAGCCGCTCGTCCCCTGGGGGCGGGCGGCTGCGGCGTTCCTCCCGGGTATGCGCTTGACGGGTCCGGGCCGCCTCAGGAGGCTCGGTCGATGACCTCCAGCGACCTGTGGGACGCCGACACCGCCCGGCGTTACGACGACGAGTCGTCGCCCATGTTCAGTCCCGACGTCCTGGGACCCACGGTGGACTTCCTGGCCGGTCTCGCGGGAGACGGTCGGGCCCTGGAGCTCGCGGTGGGCACGGGACGGGTCGCCGTGCCGCTGTCGGCACGGGGCGTAGCCGTCTCCGGGATCGAGCTCTCCGCTCCCATGGTCGAGCAGCTGCGTCGCAAGGTGACCGCCGAGGAGATGCCGGTCACGATCGGCGACATGGCGAGCACCCGGGCGGACGGCGTCTTCTCGCTCGTCTACCTCGTCTTCAACGCGCTCGGGAACCTCCGCACGCAGGACGAGCAGGTCGAGTGCTTCCGCAACGCTGCGCGTCACCTCTCCCCCGGCGGCCACTTCGTGATCGAGCTGTGGGTGCCGGACATCCGACGCTTCCCACCGGGCCAGGCCGCCGTGCCCTTCGAGGTCTCCGATCGTCACACCGGGTTCGACACGTACGACATGGCGACCCAGCGCGGCACCTCGCACCACTACTCGAGGCGGGACGACGGGACCTACCGGTACTCGACGAGCAACTTCCGGTACGTCTGGCCGGCGGAGTGCGACCTCATGGCCGCGTTGGCCGGTCTCCGGCCGGCCGGACGCTGGGCCGACTGGAAGCGGTCGCCGTTCACCGCCGAGAGCGCCGGCCACGTGTCCGCGTGGCGCCTCCCGTCGTGAGGTCGAGCCGGTGCGCGTCCTGCCTCACGTGCACCCGGCCGAAACAGTCCGCGCGTAGCACGCCGAGACGGCCCGTCACCTGGGGGTGACGGGCCGTCGTGGTGCGCTTACGTGTCGCCTCAGTGTGCGTGCTGGCCGCGGGAGTACTCGAACATCCAGCCGACCAGGCCGATGACGCCGAGCACTGCGGCGGGCACCATGAGCCACCAGCCGACAGCCAGCGACAGGAACGCGACCGAGGCTCCGGCCGCGACGACGAGCGGCCACCAGCTCCACGGGCTGAACGTGCCCTGGTTCCCGGCGCCCTGCTCGATCTCGCCGAGCTCGTCGTCCTCCGGACGCGCGTCGATCCGACGCGCGAGGAGCGCGAAGTAGCCGCCGATCATGCCCACGAGCCCGCCGACGAGCGGGATGCTGACGGTGCCGACCGCCTCACCGTCGCTCCACAGGCCGTAGATCAGGCCCACCGGGAAGAAGAAGAGGACGCCGTACAGGAAGAGCTTCGCCTCGATCTTCATCGGTCGTCCCCCTCGCGCCGCTCGCGCACGTCCTCGATGTCACCCTCGACGACGCCCGCCGAGGACTGGCTCTCCTCGCCGGTCCCCCGGGCGATGCGCTCCTCCGCGAGCTCCCGCTCACCGGTCTGCTGCGGGGCCCAGTCCAGCGGTCCCGGGTCCTCCGGCGCGACGTGGTCCATCGCCGCGACCTCCGGGTGGTGCAGGTCGAAGGCCGGACGCTCGGAACGGATCCGCGGCAGCGACGTGAAGTTGTGGCGCGGCGGGGGGCAGCTCGTCGCCCACTCCAGCGACCCGCCGTAGCCCCACGGGTCGTCGACCGTGACCTTGGGTGCGTTGCGCCAGGTGACGTAGACGTTCCAGAGGAACGGCAGGGTCGACGCGGCGAGGATCGCGGAACCGACGGTCGAGACCTGGTTCATCCACGTGAAGCCGTCCGCCGGCGAGTAGTCGGCGTACCGACGCGGCATCCCCACCACGCCGAGCCAGTGCTGGATGAGGAACGTCATGTGGAAGCCGACGAACAGCAGCCAGAAGTGGATCTTGCCGAGGCGCTCGTCGAGCATGCGACCCGTGAACTTCGGCCACCAGAAGTAGAACCCGGCGAACATCGCGAACACGACCGTGCCGAACACCACGTAGTGGAAGTGCGCGACCACGAAGTACGTGTCGGAGAGGTGGAAGTCCAGCGCGGGGCTCGACAGGATGACGCCCGTCAGACCACCGAAGAGGAACGTCACGAGGAAGCCGATCGCCCAGAGCATGGGCGTCTCGAACGTCAGCTTGCCGCGCCACATCGTGCCGATCCAGTTGAAGAACTTCACACCGGTCGGTACCGCGATGAGCATCGTCATGAAGGCGAAGAACGGCAGCAGCACCGCGCCGGTCGCG
>Ga0233363_1000311_pt1 | contig 22884 bp, 21 predicted proteins | sample ElkDunMinimDraft_18_FD_191534 | JGI IMG/M metagenome (GOLD analysis project Ga0233363, IMG submission 191534) | Fecal eukaryotic communites from dung pellets of Tule Elk in California, USA - Elk Dung C16 | ecosystem: Host-associated > Mammals > Digestive system > Large intestine > Fecal | place... | reverse complement strand
GTGGGTGGGGTGGGGTGGGGTGGGGTGGGCTACTTGGCGTCGGCGTAGCTGGCCACGGTCGCGACGCTGAGCGGGAACTGCACCGGGAAGTCGCCGAACAGCAGCCGCCCGGCCTCCCCTGCCGCGGCGACGACCTCACCGGCGACGGCCTCGGCCATCGCCTCGGGCGCGTGCACGACGACCTCGTCGTGCAGGAAGAACACGAGGTGCGGGCGGGCGGTGAACGGCTCGGGTGCCTGACCGCCTCCGCCTTCGGCGGAGCCCAACGCCCATAGCCGACGACGGATCGACGCGAGCCAGCACAACGCCCACTCGGCCGCGGTGCCCTGCACCACGAAGTTGCGCGTGAACCGGCCCCAGGAGCGCGTGTACGACCGCGCGCGCACTGCGGCGTCGGCGCCCGCGGCGTCGTCGAACGCGCCGGCCTGAAGCTCGTCCCACGTGGCACCGGGCGGCGGCGACGAGCGCCCGAGCCACGTCGAGACCACGCCGCCGCGCTCCCCGGTGCGCGCCGCCTCTTCGACCAGCGAGATCGCGCGCGGGAACGTCTTCGCGAGCCGGGGCAGCACCTGGCCGCTCGCCCCCGTCGTGCCGCCGTACATCGCGCCGAGCATGCCGACCTTGGCGAGCTCGCGCGTCTCGACGGCGCCGGACGCCACGATGCCCGCGTACATGTCCCCCGCCTGACCGGCCGCGGCCATCGCCTCGTCGGAGGCCATCGCGGCGAGCACCCGCGGCTCGAGCTGGGCGGCGTCCGCGACCACGAACACCCAGCCCGGGTCGGCCTGGACCGCCCGCCGGACGTTGTGCGGCAGCTGGAGCGCTCCTCCGCCGCTCGACGCCCACCGCCCCGTCACGACGCCGCCCACCACGTACTCGGTGCGGAAGCGGCCGTCCCGGACCCACTGGTCCAGCCAGTTCCAGCCGTTGGCCGTGAGCAGCCGGTTGAGGTTCTTGTACTCCAGCAGCGGCTCGATGACGGGATGGTCGATCTTCTCGAGCTCCCACTTGCGCAGGCTCCGCGCCCCCACGCCCGCGTACTGCAAGGCCTTGAGCAGGTCCGGGTGAGAGTCCGGGTTGAGGCTCGGCGGCGCGTCGAGCGCCGTCCGGATGGTCTGGGCGAGCGCCTCGAGCCGTTCCGGGCGCTGCCCTTCCGGAGGGCGCGGGCCGAGGACCTCGCTCAGGATCTGGTCGTGGACGTCGGCGCGCCACGGCAGGCCCGCGTGATGCATCTCGCCCGCCACGAGCGCGCCGGCCGACTCGGCCGCGAGCAGCAGGCGCAGGCGGCCGGGATCGGGCGACCCCGCGACCGCGGCGTCCTGCGCCTCGAGCTCGCTCCAGGGGTCGGGCTCGGGCAGGTGCTCAGGGCCGGTCGACGGCGCGCTCGCGTCCGGAGCCTGCCGCGCCGGTGCGCCCGGGGCCGCGACCGTCCCCAGCCGCCGCCGCGCCCCCGCGTCCGCCAGGTCGAACAGCGCCTCCTCCTGGGGCACCGGGCCGCTCGCGGCAGCGGGCGCACGGCTCGCAGGTGCGGGCTCCATCGCGTCCCAGGGCCCCGGCTCCGCGGTGGCCAGCGCGGACGTCGCCGTCAGCGCCGACACCCGCAGGATGCGGTGCGCGAGCCTCAGGTCGTGCGCCCGGTCGACGCGGACGCCCGCGTGGAGCAGCTCGGGGTACCAGCGGTTGGTGTCGTCCCACGTCCACCGCGCGGGCCGCTCGCCCGCCGCGGCCTCGGCGTCCCGCACGAAGGCCGGAAGGTCGCCGACCGGGAGGGTCGTCCCGCCGTCGGGCAGACCGATGGCCGACGCTGCACCGCTCGGCACGGGTATCGCTCGGACGATGTCTCCGGACCCGCGGGAGAGGACGAGGTGCACAGGGGTCATCCTGCCCGCCGGCACCGACACGACCGTCCCTCGCGTCATGACGGTGCGCGGCGGACGGCCTCCCGGGCCAGGTCCGTGGCCGGGGGGATGACGTCGCGCTCGGCCGCGCTGAGGTTGACGTCTCGCCCGCGCAGCTCGGCGGCCTCGCTCAGGTGGTCGGCGTAGGGCGTGGTGACCGTCGCGGCGAACGCCTCCAGCACGGTGCGCATCCCCTCGGCGACCGACGGCAGCATCTCGGGCGGCAGGCTCGCCATCGCCGGGTCGAGCGCGACCTGGGCGCAGATGAGTGCCGTCAGGGCGACGTCCAGACCGGGATCGCCAGGCCGGGCGTTGGACCAGTCGATGACGACGGGTCGTTCGGGCGAGAGGAGCACGTTGGCCGGGTGCAGATCCAGATGGAGCATCGCGCCGCCGTCCCACGGCAGCGCATGGAGCTCGTCGTGCAGGCCGGCCAACATCGCGCCCGCCTGCGACGCCGTGACGGCTCCCGTGAGGATCGCTCCCGCGAGAGTCGGGCCGGCGACGCGCTCGAGCACGAGGTCCGGGCCCTCGACCGCGAGCACCGTCGGCGTCGGATATCCCGCGGCGTCGACCGCTCGGATGATCGCCGCCTCCGGCTCCGCGGAGCGGCCGTCGCGGTAGCGGCGCAGGACCCGGGCGTCGTCGAGCGCGTAGACGTCGGCGTCCCGGCCCGAGGCGATCAGGTCCATGCTCACCTCGCGCGTGGAGACGGTCTGCCTACGGTTCGTCACCCTAGCGCCGCGAGCGCCGGCCGATGCCCCCGGTCGTCCGGGTGGTCATGCTGGTCACCGGGACTGCTCCACCGGGCCGGGCCGCGCGGGCACGGCTCGCGGCCGGGCCACGCCGGCACCGACGCCGACGACGACCGCGATGGCCGCCCCGATGGCGGGCACGACCGCGGCGCGCTGGTAGTCGTCGACATCCAGGGCGCCGTCGGACATGCCGACGAGGGCGATCGACGCGACGGCGACGCCGAGGGCCGCCCCGAACTGCAGAGCGGTGTAGACCACGCCACCGGCCACCCCGTGGTCCTCCTCGCGCAGCCCGTCGGTCGCCGCGGCGGTCATCGGTGCGTAGACGAGCGCGAACGCGATGCCGACGAGCGCGAGGGTGGGCGCGAGCTGCACCACCGTCCAGCTCTCGTCCACGCGAAGCCAGATCGCATAGGCGACAACCGCCACCAGCAGCCCGGCGGTCATCACCCGGACGTTGCCGAACCGCTCGACGAGGCGAGGGGTGAAGAAGGGTGCGACCAGCAGCTCGACACACATGACCGTGAACGTGAACCCGGTCTCGAGCGGCGTCCAGCCGAGGTGGTTCTGCAAGAACAGCGCGAGCACGAACTGGAACGCCATGAACGAGCCCATGAACAACAGGCCGGCGAGGCTGGCGTGCGCAAGCCGGCCCTGCCGCAGGATCCCCGCCCGCAGAAGCGGCTCGGCGACCTTGCGCTCGATCATGGCGAAGGCCAGGAGCAGGGCGGCGGCGATCCCCAGCGCGGCTGCGCCCACGACGACGTCCTCTCCCTCGCCCAGCACGACCACCCCGAAGATGACGCTGACCATCGCCGCCGTGAGCGTCAGCGCACCGCCGAGGTCGAGATCGGCGACCCGGACCGGGCGCGGCGGGTCGGGGCGGATGGTGAGGCGTCCGGTGAGCAGGAAGGCCAGCCCGATGACGACCGGTGCGAAGAACACCCACCGCCAGCTCAACGTGGTGAGCGCCCCTCCCACCACCACGCCCGAGTAGAACCCGGCCGCACCGATGGCACCGTAGATCGCGAGCGCGCGGTTTCTCCGGTGGCCCTCGGGGAACGTCGTCGTCAGAAGGCTGAACCCGGCCGGAGTCATGAACCCGGCCGTCGCACCGGTGACGAACCGCGCCAGGATGAGCACCCACGCCTCGTCGGCGAACCCGCCCAGACCCGAGAACACCACGAAGACGGTCAGCGCGCCCAGGAACACGCGGCGGCGCCCGAGGACGTCGGCCGCCCGGCCACCGACGATCATGAACCCGCCGTAGGCCAGCACGTAGGCGCTCACGACCCAGTGCGCCCCGTCCGCCGGGAGCCCGATGTCCGCAGCGATCGACGCGACCGCCACGTTGAGCATGGCGATGTCGGTCCCTTCGAGGAACAGCGCACCCGTCACCACGGCCAGCACCGCCCACGGCCTGCGCGTACCCGTGGGCGCCGTGCGCTCCCCCACCGTCGTCTCGACCACGCCGACCCCCCGTTACCGAACTGGCCCTTGGTCACTACTTGTAACCGACTCGACTCTGAGTCAGGATCGACACATGGGGCAAGAAGGCACTTTGGCCTTACCTAGTTCCTCCGGGGTAACCGGCGACGAAGGCTGCCGCGCCGATCGCGACCCGTTCCAGTGGGACGTCCGGCAGGACTGCGAGGTGCGCCAGATCCTCGACCGGATCGCCGACAAGTGGTCGCTGCTGGTCATCGCGCTCCTGGACGAGACGACCCTGCGCTTCGGAGAGCTGCGCCGAGAGATCGACGGCATCAGCCAGCGCATGCTGACGGTGACGCTGCGCAACCTCGAGCGCGACGGCCTGGTCGAACGGCACGTCTACGCCGAGGTCCCGCCGCGCGTCGAGTACCGGCTCTCCGCGCTCGGCCGGACCCTGCTGGAGAGCGTCCAGTCGTTGGTGCGCTGGACCGAGGAGAACCAGGATCGGGTCGCCAGCGCACGGCAGTCCTTCGACACCGCCGAGCGGGCACAGGCCTGAACCGTGCGGTGGGCCGGCGTCCCCCGGGTTCGTCAGAAGCCCAGCTTCCTGAGCCAGGCGAGGAGGTCGTCCTCCCGCTGCTGCGCCTTCTCGGGCTGCCACGGACCCATCTCGCTCGAGTCGACCACCAGGCCGTCCCGCAGATAGATCACGCGGTCACCACGCGCGGCCACGCCCGGGTCGTGCGTGACCATGACCACGGTGGTCCCGCCGCGGTGCACGTCGGTGAGCGCGTCCATGACCTCGCCGGTCATCCTGCTGTTCAACGCCCCCGTGGGCTCGTCGGCGAACAGTACCGACGGCTCGCCCGCCAGGGCCCGGCAGATCGACGCGCGCTGCAGCTCGCCGCCCGACACCTGGGTGATGGCATGTCCCTTGATGTGCCCGATCCCGAACCGCTCCATCAACGCGTCCACCCGCGCGATCGCCGCGTCCCGCCCGTGCCTCCGGGCCGCCTTCAGCGCGGGCAGCAGGATGTTGTCCCGCACGTCGAGGTTGGCCAGGAAGTGCGCCTGCTGGAACACGAAACCCATCCGGGTCAGCCGCACGTTGCTCATCTCGGCGTCGCTCAGCGACGTCAGCTCACGCCCTTCCAGCAGGACGTTCCCGCCGGTCGGGCGATCCATCCCGCTGATGCTGTACAGCAGCGTCGACTTCCCCGAGCCCGACGCGCCCATGATCACGAGGAACTCTCCCTCGTGCACCGACAGGTCGATCTCCCGCAGCACCTCGGTGGGCGGCTCGGTCGAGTAGTACGTCTTGCTCAGGTCGCGTGACTCCAAGGTCACCGTCGTCTGGTTCATCGCTGTCCCCTCATGCTCGGATCCACTGACTCTTGTCCGTACGCCGGAACCCCGCGGTGAGCAGGACGACGCCGAGATACCCCGCTCCGAGCAGCAGCAGCGGGTACAGCCCGTACACGAGCCACGGGTTCGGGAGGAACGTCAGGTCCGTGATCCCGATCTGCGCGGCGGTCAGGGCAGCACTCGCCAGCGACTGCCCCGCGGTCGCCGAGAACACGAGCCCTGCGACGGTTCCGGCGGCCACCACCAGCAGCGTCTTGGTCCGCACCTGCCCGACGATCTCGCTCGCCGAGAACCCGATCGCGGACAGCACGCCCATCTTCGACCGGTCGCGCGTGAGCCGGAGCTTCAGGAAGAGGCTCGTGATCAGCACGGCCACCCCGATGCCGAACACCAGCGCGATCCAGGCCGCGGTGCGCAACGAGTCGATCAGGACCTCGAGGACGTCGCGCACGTACTCCTGCGTGGGTTTGACGCCCGCCGTCGGGAACTGCTCGTCGTACTCCGCGGCGATCCCGGCGGGTTCCGCGCCGTCGTCGGACAGGTCGGCGTAGACCGTGTAGGCCGAGGCGCCCTCGGTCACCTCGCCCGACATCTTGGCGGTGTGCCCGCCGTCGGTGACGTCCTGGTAGATCCCGCTGACCTGCACCGTGGTCGGGTCGTCGCCGTCGTAGACCGTCAGGTCGTCCCCGACACCCACCTGGTACTTGTCCGCGTTGAGGACCGAGAGCGCGATCTGGCCGTCGTGGGGCAGTCCGCCCGCGCTGAACCGGATCCCGCTGTCCTCGTGGTCACCGATCTCCACTCGCAGCCGAGCCCGCCCGTCCTCGCTGTCGGCGCTGTAGTCCACCGATCCGTACGTCCGCACGTCCGTGAGGCGGTCGTCGCCCTGCATCGCGGCGACCAGCCCGTCCTTGACACCGTCGACGTCCTCCTGGAACACCACGTCCGCCCGCAGATCACGTTCCGGCGCACCCAGGTAGGTGACGAACCGAGGGCTCTCGAACGTGCTGACCAGGTTCGCCGGCATCGTGACGAGCACCGCGGTCAGGAAGAAGACGACCGGTACCAGCGACCAGGCCCGGCCCTCGGCCCGCAGGTCGAGGAGGGCGAACCGCCGGTTGACCCTCTCGCCCGACGACGACGCCAGACCGGTCCGCCGCACCCACCGCGCCTGCTTCCTCGCACGCCGGGCGGTCTGCTTCTCGTCCAGCGTGCTGCCGTGCACCAGGGCGTTGACGACATCGATCTTTCGCACCCGGCCGAGCACACCGCGGCAGATCGCCAGGACGGTCAGATAGACGACGGCGAGCGCGACCAGCGGCACCAGAACCGTCCAGACACCCGCCGGCGCCTCGGCGTAGCTCGCCTGGATCCCCTGCGTCAGCGCGGTCGCCGCAGGAACCGCGAGCAACCCTCCGACGACGCACGCGACGAGCGTCAGCACGCCGTACTTCGCCAGGTAGAGGGCGGCGATCGCACGGTCGGGCATCCCGATCGCCTTCATGGCACCGATCTCGTGGACCTCGTCCTCGAGGGTTCCGGAGATGACGAAGCGCAGGTTCAGCAGGGCGATCGCGATGAGCACCAGGCTGACGAACACCAGCGCGAAGGCGACCAGGCCGTCGCTGATCATGCTGATGATCCGCAGCTGGGGACCCGTGATCGCCTGGCCGTTGGTCGGGAGCCCTCCGTCCCCCTCGTATGCGGTCTGCATCGCGTTCGCGCCGCCGTCGCCCGTCAGCCGGTACTCGACGATGACCTCGGGCGCGGCGCCCCCGGCCCGCCCGAGCGCGCCGAGATCCTCCGGGTGGACCAGGAACCGGGACGACGGCGAGAGCGACGCCGCCATCTGCGAATCCCTCACCGACCCCTGCACCTCGAGCTCGTGCGGCCCGGAGTCGGTCTGGACGGTCAGAACGTCGCCGGCCGTCAGCCCGTACCGCTGCTCGTAGAGGACCGGCACGTACACCTCGCCGACCGCAGGTTCGACGGCGCTCCCGGTCTCGTCGACCAGGAGGTCGAACTCCTCGTTCTGCGCCACGAACAGGTTGTCGATCCGGCTGCTGGACAGGTCCCCGTGCTCACCGGTACCCGGCCGCTGCCAGGCGAGGGACGCGCTGTCGAAGCCGAGCATCTCCTCGACGAGCCACGCGTCGATCTCGTCGTCGTGCTCCGTCGCGAACCGGTCCAGCGCCGCCCGGTCGAAGTCCCCCTTGTGCATCTGGAGGAAGTCCGGAGGCCTGCCCTGCTCGGAGAGCTGGTTGATGGATCCGGCCAGCCGCTCGATGACCATGGCCCCGGTCGCCATCAGGAGCGCGCTCAGCACCAGGACCACCAGGAGCGCCGCGTTGACGCCCTTGTTCCTGACCAGGTCGCCCATGGCGTAGCGGAGGTACATCGATCCGCGTTCCGGTCGGGGCGCGGACCGGCGAGGAAAGCCATCGTGCGTCCGGTGCAAGGTCATGATCTGGAACGTAACGACCAGGACCCCACCTGCCGAGGCCTTGGGCCGCCTTCCAGGGCAGATTGAGGGGCACACTCCGGGTACCCCTCAGGGTGTGGACCTCAGAACCTCAGGGATACGCCTCAGTCCGGCAGCCACCCAGCTCCCGGTGGGCCGTCACATCAGGACGGCGCGTCATCAGGGAGCCGCGGGGTGTGTGGTGGTGGGCCCGGAGGGACTCGAACCCCCGACATCCACGGTGTAAGCGTGGCGCTCTAACCAACTGAGCTACAGGCCCCTGCAGCGCAGGCAAGGATACAAGCCGCCGGCGCCGCGCAGAACGCGTCAGAGCTCGGCGAGCGCCTGACGGTAGCCCTCGAGGTCGCGGCGCTGGCCCCGCGCGTTGACGACGACCCAGCGGACGATGCCGTCGGCGTCGATCAGGAACGAGCCGCGCAGCGCGTGCCCGCTCTCGGAGTCGAACACGCCGTACGCACGGGCGGCCTCGCCGTGCGGCCAGAAGTCGGAGAGCAGGTCGAAGCCGAAGCCTTCCTGCTCCTGCCACGCCTTGAGGGTGAAGACGGCGTCGGTCGAGACGGCCAGGAGCCGTACGCCGACGCTCTCGAAGTCCTCGATGTTGTCGCGCAGCTCGCACAGCTCACCCGTGCAGATGCCCGAGAAGGCGAACGGGTAGAAGACGACGAGCACCGGGTCGCCACGCAGGTCGGCCAGGTGGACGGGGGTGCCGTGCGTGTCCGGGAGGGTGAAGTCGGGGGCGGGGTCACCGGGCCGCAGCACGGGGTGGCTCATGCGCTCAGCGGCTCCGGCCCCGGTTGGCGAGGCGCGTCGCGGACCAGTCGGACGCGACCGAGAACGTGCTGGTCGCGTGCAGGCCCGCCGTCGTCGCGGCCTCCTGGATCTCGTCGTGGCCCACGTGGCCGTCACGGCCGGGCTTGAGCGTGAGCAGCCAGATCAGGCCGCCCGCCTCGAGCACGGTCTGGACGTCGACCAGCGTGTCGGCGAGGTCGCCGTCGTCCGATCGCCACCAGACGATCACGCCGTCGGTGACGTCGTCGTAGTCCTCGTCGACAAGCTCGCTGCCGACGATCGTCTCGATGTCAGCCCGGAGGACGTCGTCGACGTCGTCCCCCCAGCCAAACTCCTGAACCACCTGTCCGGCTCCAAACCCGAGCCGTGCACCCAGGGAATCCGCCCGCTCTCCCACCTGGTCCTTCGTCCTCTCCGTCGTTCTACAGCCACGTCCTGGCGGCCACGTGCACCGCTGGTTGAGCCCCGTCCGTGGCAAAGGTAGTCCACCGGATGGACGTGCGCCTCGCCAATGCCCGCGGTGGACATCGAACCAGGTCATCCACGGTCGACCACATGCTGAACAGTCGTCATGATGTAGATCACGAATCCTTGACCCCCCGATGATGTGTCTGCGGACCATCTGGGGACACAATGAGTGATGACCACCTGTTCGCCCAGTGCAGCGTCGCCACCGCGGCGGTGCGCAGCGCGCCACAGGGATTCCTGAAGGGTCGGCCTGTGGCGCACCTGCCGTGCGCCGACCGCAGACGAGAGAGGTTGCTGGTGGCTTCGTACGACGAGACCGGACCGCTGATCAACGGACTGCTCAGCGCTGTGCCGGACATCGACCCCGCGGAGACGTCGGAATGGGTCGAGTCCTTTGACGGCCTGATCGACGACAAGGGCGGCCCACGTGCGCGTTACGTGATGCTGAACCTGCTGCGTCGCGCTCGCGAGCGCAACGTGGCCATCCCGACGTCGGTCGCGACGCCCTACGTGAACACGATCGGTGTGCACGAGGAGCCTTACTTCCCCGGGGACGAGGCGCTCGAGCGGCGTTACCGCTCGTGGATCCGCTGGAACGCGGCCGTCATGGTGACGCGCGCCCAGCGGCCTGGACTTTCGGTGGGTGGGCACATCTCCTCCTACGCGTCGGTCGCGACGCTGTACGAGGTGGGTCTCAACCACTTCTTCCGGGGCAAGGACCACCCGGGCGGCGGTGACCAGGTCTACTTCCAGGGCCACTCCTCCCCCGGTCTGTACGCTCGCGCCTACCTCGAGGGCCGCCTGTCGTCCGACCAGCTCGACGGCTTCCGCCAGGAGATGTCGCACCCGGGCGGCGGCCTGCCGTCGTACCCGCACCCGCGGCTCATGCCGGACTTCTGGGAGTACCCGACCGTCTCCATGGGTCTCGGGCCGGCGTCCGCGATCTACCAGGCCTGGACGAACAAGTACCTGCAGAACCGCGGCATCAAGGACACCAGCCAGCAGGACGTCTGGGCGTTCCTCGGCGACGGCGAGATGGACGAGCCGGAGTCGCGCGGCATGATCCAGCTCGCGGCGCACCAGGGGCTCGACAACCTCACGTTCGTCGTCAACTGCAACCTGCAGCGTCTCGACGGTCCGGTGCGCGGCAACGGCAAGATCATCCAGGAGCTCGAGGCCCAGTTCCGCGGCGCCGGCTGGAACGTCATCAAGGTCGTCTGGGGCCGCGAGTGGGACGCCCTGCTCAACGCCGACAAGGACCGCGCGCTCGTCAACCTGATGAACGCCACGCCCGACGGCGACTACCAGACGTACCGGGCCGAGTCCGGCGCGTTCATCCGCGAGCACTTCTTCGGCCGCGACCCGCGGACCAAGGCGCTCGTCGAGAACATGACCGACGAGGACATCTGGAACATGAAGCGCGGTGGCCACGACTACCGCAAGATCTACGCCGCCTACGCCGCCGCGCGTGAGCACACGGGCCAGCCGACCCTGATCCTCGCCCAGACGGTCAAGGGCTACGGTCTCGGCTCGGGCTTCGCGGGCCGCAACGCGACCCACCAGATGAAGAAGCTCAAGGCCGACGACCTCAAGGCCCTGCGCGACTCGCTGCGGATCCCGATCACGGACGAGCAGATCGACGCCGACCCGTACCTCCCGCCGTACTTCCACCCGGGCGCTGACGACCCGGCCGTGCGGTACATGCTGGACCGCCGCCGCCAGCTGGGCGGCTTCGTGCCCGAGCGCCGCTCGAACCCCGAGAAGGTCACGCTCCCGGACGGCAAGGCGTACGAGCTGCTGAAGAAGGGCTCGGGCCACCAGGAGGTCGCCTCGACGATGGCGTTCGTCCGGCTGCTCAAGGACCTCATGAAGGACAAGGAGTTCGGCAAGCGGATCGTGCCGATCATCCCGGACGAGGCCCGCACCTTCGGACTGGACGCGATCTTCCCGAGCGCGAAGATCTTCAACACGCAGGGGCAGAACTACCTGGCCGTGGACCGCGAGCTCATGCTGAGCTACAAGGAGTCCGAGGCCGGGCAGATCATGCACACCGGCATCAACGAGGCCGGCTCGGCCGCCGCGTTCCAGGCCGTGGGCACGTCGTACGCGACGCACGGCCAGCACATGGTGCCCGTCTACATCTTCTACTCGATGTTCGGGTTCCAGCGCACGGGTGACCAGTTCTGGGCCGCGGGTGACCAGATGACGCGCGGGTTCATCATCGGCGCGACGGCGGGTCGTACGACGCTGACGGGCGAAGGCCTGCAGCACGCCGACGGCCACTCGCCGCTCCTCGCGGCGAGCAACACGGCGGTCGTGCAGTACGACCCGGCCTACGGCTACGAGATCCGCCACATCGTCCGTGACGGCCTCGAGCGCATGTACGGCGACGGGTCCGACGGCCGCGACCAGGACGTCATGTACTACCTCACGGTGTACAACGAGCCGATGGTCCAGCCGGCCGAGCCGGAGGACGTCGACGTCGAGGGCATCCTGCGCGGCATCCACCGGGTGTCGGCGTCGGACGGCGACGGGCCCAAGGCCCAGCTCCTGGCGTCGGGCGTGGGCGTGCCGTGGGCTCTGGAGGCCCAGCAGCTCCTGCGCGAGGACTGGGGCGTCTCCGCGGACGTCTGGTCGGTGACGAGCTGGAACGAGCTGCGCCGCGACGCGCTCGCCGCCGAGAAGGCCGCGTTCGTCGACCCGGCGGCCGAGGCCCGCGTGCCGTACGTGACCGAGAAGCTGTCGGGAGCGCAGGGGCCGTTCGTCGCGACGAGCGACTACGACCACCTGGTTCCCGACCAGATCCGCAAGTGGGTCCCGGGCGACTACGAGGTGCTCGGTGCCGACGGCTTCGGCTTCTCGGACACCCGGGCCGCGGCCCGGCGCCACTTCCTGATCGACGGCCCGTCGATGGTGGTCAAGACGCTGCAGACCCTCGCCCGTCGTGGCGAGGTCCCGGCCGACGTCGTGGCCAAGGCGATCGAGAAGTACCGCCTGCTCGACGTCACCGCCGGCACCTCGGGAAGCGCGGGCGGCGAGTCCTGACGCCTGCGCGGCGGCTCTGAGGCACGCCGAAAGAACAAGCGAGCTCGGGGGCTGTTCCCATCGGAACAGCCCCCGAGCTCGTGTCTTGCCGGGTCGTCTTACCGGGTCGTCTTTCCGGTCAGGTCAGGCGTCGGTGCGAGGCTGCTCGTGCTCGGCGATCGCCCGCTCGAGCTCCGCACGGATCGGGGCGACGGCCGCGGTGTCGGGGTTCATGGACAACGCCTCGAGGTGCTGGCGGGCCTCGAACGGCCGGTCGGCCTCGAGCGCTGCGAGCACCAGGTGCTTGCCCACCTCAGGGCTGTGCTCGCGCGCCCGCCAGTGCCCGACACCCAGTCCCAGGGCCTCGACCGGCATGCCGGTCTCGCGCAGGATCGCGAGGCCTTCGGCGAGCGCCTTGCCGTCGGGGTCGCGCTCGGCCGCCGTGGCGAGCCGGCGCACCGCCCCCTCGGGGTCGTCCATGAGCGACAGGCGTCCCAGCTCGAGCAGCGGCCGCCAGGCGCGCGGGTGACCCGCGAGCTCCTCGGCCAGCGACCACACCGCCAGGTCGGCCGCCTTCTGCTTCGCCATCTCGTCCGCCGGGGCCGTCAGCGGGTCCTCCGGGTTGGACGACTCGGCCGCGCGACGGCGCACGATCTCGGCCAGTGCGCGGAAGGCGCGTTCGTCGTTGGGGTCGTCCGTGAGCATCGCGCGCAACGCGTCCTCGTGGACCGTGTCGCCGCGCCGAGAACTGCTCGGGCGCCTGGTGCCGACCGTCGAGGCCGAGAAGGGACGACGGATGAGCTTGCGGAGCCGGGGCATCAGAGCCATGCAACCGACCCTATCCAATGACCTGTGAACTCGATCGGGCAGACGACGCTTTGTGCACTTTCCACAACCCCCACCGTATCCTCAGGGAATGACGAGCACTCCCGCCACGGCCTCCCGGGACGAGAACATCCAGCGCGTCCGCGACGGCCTGGGACTGCTCACCGCAGCGGCCATGCGCCGGCTCGACGAAGAGGTGCCGTGGTACCGCCAGCTCCCGGCCGAGGACCGCTCCTACGTGGGCCTCGTCGCGCAGTCCGGCATCAGCTCGTTCGTCACCTGGTTCGCCGATCCCACGCAGACGCCGCACGGCGTGGGCGAGATGTTCGCCGCGGCCCCGCCCGAGCTCACCCGGTCGATCTCGCTGCAGCACACGCTGCAGCTCGTGCGGCTCATGGTCGACGTGGTGGAGACCCACTCCGACCAGATCGCCGCCCCCGGCTACGAGCGCGAGCTGCGCGAGGCGGTGCTGCGGTACTCGCGGGAGGTCGCGTTCTCCGCAGCCGAGGTGTACGCCCGCGCCGCGGAGGTTCGCGGCGCCTGGGACGCACGGCTCGAGGCGCTCGTCGTCGACGCCATCGTCCGAGGTGACGGCGACGACTCGATCCGCTCGCGCGTCTCCGCGCTCGGCTGGAGCAACCGCGGCCAGGCGCTCGTGGTCGTCGGCGCGGCGACCGCCGGCCTCGACGACGTCCGGACGGCGGACCTGCGGCGGGCGGCGCGGCGCGCCGCAGGTGACGCGCTCGTGGGCATCCACGGCGACCGGCTCGTCCTGGTGCTGGGCGGTGACGGCGACCTGGTCGCGTCCGCGACGTCGCTGCTCGGCCGGTTCGGCCCGGGCCCCGTCGTGATCGGCGGCGCGGTCGCGAACGTGACGGAGGCCGCGCGGTCGGCCCGGGCGGCGCTCGCAGGCCTCGCCGCCGCCCCCGCGTGGCCGCAGGCGCCCCGTCCGGTCCTCGCCGACGACCTGCTGCCCGAGCGCGTGCTGATCGGCGACGCGAACGCACGACGGACGCTCGTCGCCCAGGCGTACCGGCCGCTCGCGCAGGCCACGGGCTCGGTTCTCGAGACGCTCTCCGCCTACCTCGGCACCGGCCGGTCGCTCGAGGCGGCCGCACGCCGCCTGTACGTCCACCCGAACACCGTGCGCTACCGGCTGCGCAAGGTCTCGGAGATCACCGGCTGGGACCCGCTCGACGCGCGGGAGTCGTTCGTGCTCCAGATGGCGCTCGCGCTAGGACAGCTCGAGCACGCCGCGCCGGCCCGCTGACAGCGGCGTTGCCGAATCCCACAACCGCTCTCCGCGAGGTTCGTGCGGGTCGCCACGACACGCCCACGCGCCGGGATGGGACCGTGGGTGCGTGCTCGCCGTCGTCTGCCCTGGACAGGGCTCTCAGACCCCCGGGATGCTCGGCCCTTGGCTCGAGCTGCCCGGTATCGCTGACATGCTCGACTCGTTCTCCGCCGCGGCAGGGGCGGACCTCGTCACGCACGGCACCACGTCGGACGCCGACACCATCCGCGACACCGCCGTGGCCCAGCCGCTCATCGTCTCGTCGTCGCTCGTCGCGCTCCGGGTGATCCTCGACGGCGCCGACCCGGCGAGCGTGGTCGACGTGACGGCCGGCCACTCGGTCGGCGAGCTGGCGGCCGCCGCGGTCGCGGGCGTGCTCGACGACGCCGGTGCCGTCGGACTGGTCTCGCACCGGGCACGCGCCATGGCCGAGGCGGCCGCGGCCGCGCCGTCGGGCATGAGCGCCGTGGTGGGCGGCGACCCCGCCGAGGTGCTCGCGGCGATCGAGGCCGCCGGGCTGTGGCCCGCGAACGTCAACGGCGGTGGGCAGACCGTGGCGGCGGGCGACCTCGACAAGCTCAAGGCCCTGGCCGAGGACGCACCGCGGCGTGCGCGCGTCATCCCGCTCCAGGTCGCCGGCGCGTTCCACACCCCGTACATGGAGCCGGCCCGCGCGGCGTTCGAGCCGGTCGCCGCCGGCTGGCTCGCGACCGACCCGCGGCTGCCGCTGCTGTCGAACGCCGACGGCGCCGCCTACGACACCGTGACGGCCGGCTCCCACGGCCACGGGACGGCGGCCGAGGTCATGAAGCGCCTGACGGCACAGATCACCGCGCCCGTGCGCTGGGACCTGTGCCAGGAGACGCTGGCCGCGCGCGGCGTCACCGGGATCCTCGAGCTCGCCCCCGGCGGCGTGCTCACGGGTCTGGCCAAGCGCGCGCTCAAGGGCGTCGAGTCGGTCGCGGTCACGTCGCCCGACGACGTCGAGGCGGCGCGCGACCTGATCACCCGTCATTCGGTCGCTGCGGAGGTGTCGGCATGAACAAGGTCCTGCGACAGGCCGAGCCGGTGCGGTTCTCACGCATCCTGGCGCTCGGTGGCGAGCGCGGCGAGAACGTCGTCACCAACGACGACATCGCCGGGCCGATCGACTCGTCCGACGAGTGGATCCGGCAGCGCACCGGCATCGTGACGCGCGTTCGCGCCGGTGCGGACCGGAACGTCGTGGACCTCGCCGAGGCGGCGACCCGCAAGGCGCTCGGCGTCGCGGGCCTGACCGGGTCGGACATCGACGCCGTGATCGTCTCGACCGTGACGCACTTCCACCAGACGCCGTCGGCGGCCGCCATCCTCGCCGAGCGGATCGGCGCCACGCCGGCCGCGGCCTACGACATCTCCGCCGCCTGCGCGGGCTACGCCTACGGCATCGGGCAGGCGGACGCGCTCGTCCGCTCGGGTGCGGCCCGCCACGTGCTGGTGGTCGGCGTCGAGAAGCTGTCCGACTTCATCGACCCGACCGACCGCTCAATCTCGTTCCTGCTCGGCGACGGCGCGGGCGCCGCGATCGTCGGCCCGTCCGACACGCCCGGCATCGGCCCCACCGTGTGGGGCTCCGACGGCTCCAAGGCGCAGGCCATCCGGCAGACCCACGCCTGGTCCGACCTGCGCGAGGACTGGTCGCTCGGCTGGCCCAGCCTGCGCCAGGACGGCCAGTCGGTGTTCAAGTGGGCCAGCTTCCAGATGGCGCCCATCGCGGCCAAGGCCATGGCCGAGGCCGGCATCGAGCCCGAGGACGTCCAGGTCTTCGTGCCGCACCAGGCGAACATGCGGATCATCGACCAGCTCGTCAAGCAGCTCCGGCTGCCCCCGTCGGTCGTCGTCGCGCGCGACATCGCCGAGACCGGCAACACGTCGGCCGCGTCGATCCCGCTGGCCACGGAGCGCCTGCTCGCCGAGGGTCAGGCGAAGTCGGGCGACATCTCCCTGCAGATCGGCTTCGGTGCCGGCCTCGTCTATGCGGCGCAGGTGATCGTGCTGCCGTGACGAGCGGCACCACACTTCCGGGCCACACTCAGGTACGGACCTGGTGCGAGAGAATCGCACCGCAACCCACCCCGGTGCCGGCAGGCCGGTACCCCGCACAAGGAGAATCGCACCCCATGGCATACACCTCTCAGGAGATCCTCGAGGGCCTCGCCGAGATCGTCGCCGAGGAGACCGGACTGCCGACCGACGCCGTCGTGCCCGAGAAGTCCTTCACCGACGACCTCGACATCGACTCGCTGTCGATGATGACGATCGTCACGCACGCCGAGGACAAGTTCGACGTCCGCATCCCCGACGACGACGTCAAGAACCTCACGACCGTCGGCGACGCCGTCTCCTACATCGAGGGCGCGCAGTCCTGAACTCGGGAGTGCGGGGCGCTATCCCGCCCCGCACCCCGGGCGGGGCCGGTGACCCCAGCCCTGCCCCGACCTCCCCACCCGACCCCAGGAGAGCACCATGACCGCAGCACGCGACGTCGTCGTCACCGGCCTCGGCGCCACCACGCCGCTCGGTGGTGACGCGCCCACCACCTGGGCGGCCGCCCTCGCGGGCGAGTCGGGCGCACGGACCCTCGAGAACGACTGGGCCGAGAAGTACGGCATCCCCGTGACGTTCGCGGCCACGATCAAGGTCGCCCCGGAGAGCGTGCTGCCCCGGCCCGAGCTCAAGCGCATGGACCCGTCGGCGCAGTACGCGATCATCGCCGCACGCGAGGCGTGGGCCGACGCCGGCGCGCCCGAGGTCGACGGCGAGCGCCTGGGCGCCGTGGTGTCGTCCGGCATCGGCGGCATCTGGACGACGCTCGACGGGTGGGACACGCTGCGCGAGCGCGGCGCCCGTCGCATGCTGCCCATGACCGTGCCGATGCTCATGCCGAACTCTCCGGTGGCCTACGTGTCTCTCGAGCTCGGAGCGCAGGCCGGTGCGCACGCGCTGGTGTCGGCGTGCGCCTCGGGCGCCGAGGCCATCGGGTACGCCATCGACATGATCCGCAACGGCCGGGCCGACGTCGTCGTCGCGGGCGGCACCGAGGCCACGATCCATCCCATGCCGATCGCCGCCTTCGCGGCCTCGCGCACGCTGTCGCTGCGCAACGACGACCCGCAGGCGGCCTCGCGCCCCTACGACGTCGACCGCGACGGCTTCGTGATCGGCGAGGGCGCGGCCGTGCTGGTGCTCGAGAGCGCCGAGCACGCGGCGGCCCGTGGCGCCAAGGTCTACGCCCGCCTCGCCGGGCTCGGGCTGTCGTCCGACGCGTACCACATCACCTCCCCGGACCCCGACGGCAAGGGCCAGGTCGCGGCCATGCGGCGCGCGCTGGAGGACGCCGACGCCACGGGAGCCGACGTCGTGCACGTCAACGCGCACGCGACGTCGACCAAGGTGGGCGACCTCACCGAGACCCGGTCGATCCGCACACTGCTGGGCGGCGACGCCGACCACGTGCTGCTCTCCGCGACCAAGTCGATGACCGGCCACCTGCTCGGCGGTGCGGGGGCGATCGAGACGCTGTTCACGGTCAAGGCCGTGTCCGAGCGGCTCGCGCCGCCCACCATCAACGTCGACAACCCGGACCCCGAGCTGCAGGTGCCGCTCGTGCGGTCCACGCCCGAGAAGCTGCCCGACGGTGACATCGTGGCGGTCAACAACTCTTTCGGTTTCGGTGGGCACAACGTCGCGCTGGTGGTCACCAACGCCTGACCTCGTGCACCGGGTACGACGACGCCCCGGCGACCTGTGCGGTCGCCGGGGCGTCGTCGTCGGAGCCGGGTGTCGCGCCCGTCAGCCGACCCGGTGCAGCCAGCGCACGGGCGCGCCGGCTCCCGCGTAGCGGAACGGCTCGAGCTCGTCGTCCCACGCGCTGCCGAGCGCGAGGTCGAGTGCGTCGCGCATCGCGCGCGGGTCGTGGGCGAGGTCGAGCGCGGCGCGCACCCGGTCCTCGGGCACGACGATGTTGCCGTGGACGTCCGTGACGGCGTGGAAGATCCCGAGGTCGGGCGTGTGCGACCACCGTGCTCCGTCGGCGCCGTGGCTGGCCTCCTCGGTCACCTCATAGCGGAGGTGGTCCCACCCGCGCAGCGCCGAGGCGAGCCGGGCGCCCGTTCCCTGGGCGCCCTGCCACGAGTGCTCGGCACGGTACAGACCACGCCCCGCCGGCTGGGGGGTCCAGTCCAGCGACACGCGCGTGCCAAGCACGTTCCCTGCGGCCCACTCGAGGTGGGGGCACAGGGCACGGGGAGCGGAGTGCACGAAAAGCACACCGCGGGTGAGGGCTCCGGCCATGTCTTCCTCCCTGGTTCCGAGGTCCGTCTTCCCCTACGTCCTCGAACCGGTGATCAGACTTGGTCAACCCATGCCGGCAGTGTCTACGGCACTTCGTGTCACATCCTGCCCGACGCCGCCCACGGATGCGAGGCGAATCACCCGCAAAGTGGTCATCGCACGGCCAAGGGCACGTCTCCCGCGCCTCAGAGGCGCTCCCGCAGGTCGCGCATGGCCTTCTTGCGGACGCTGCGCTCGAGGCGGTCCAGGTAGAGCTTGCCGTCCAGGTGGTCGCACTCGTGCTGGAGGCAACGAGCCATCAGGCCCGTGCCCTCGACGACGATCTCGCCGCCGTCCAGATCCATGCCGACGACCCGCGCGTACCAGGCGCGCGTCGTCGGGTACCAGAGACCGGGGACCGAGAGGCAGCCCTCGTCGCCGTCCTGCGTCTCCTCGGAGAGCTCGACGATCCGCGGGTTGAGCACGTAGCCGACCTCGTCCTCGACGTTCCACGAGAACGCGCGCAGGTTGACACCGATCTGGTTGGCCGCCAGCCCGGCCCGGCCATCCGCGTCGACGGTCTCCACGAGGTCCTCGACGAGCCCGCGCACGCGGTCGTCGATGGTCGTGATCTCCTCGCACGGAGTGCGCAGCACGGGGTCGGGCAGCACGCGGATCTCTCGCATCGCCATGCGTGGCATTCTTCCAGAGACCCGGCCGTAGACCGGCATCGGGGGAGGTGGGCGCGGCAAGGCCGCCTCCTGCGGGGACGCGCGACCCGTGCGGTCAGGGGCCCCGGGCCAGCCCGATCACGACCACGACGGCACCCCAGCCCATCAGAGCCAGGCCCAGGCCGACCACGATCCCGAGGGCGATGTTCTCGGCGTCGCGTCTGCCCCGGCGCGCCGCAAGGACCGTGACGGCTGCCCCGGCCGAGACGAGCGCGAGCCCAGCCGTGATCCACCCCACCCGATCACCGTGTCACACGCGTATCGCGGCCGCTGCCCGGGTCGGACTCGCCACGGTCCCGTGGACCGGCGCTCCGGTAGGCTCGCCGCGCGCCCCGTTAGCTCAGCTGGTCAGAGCAGGAGACTCATAATCTCTCGGTCGCGGGTTCAAGTCCTGCACGGGGCACCGACGCCTGGAGCGGCCTGCGAGTGGTCGCACTCCCCACCGCGCCCCGTGCCACCGGGCACCGGGTCGTCATCGCCCAGGTGCGCGACGCGGCTACCGTGGGCGCATGTGGTTTCGCCGTAACTCCGTGCCGGACGACATCCGCCGTGCGCTCCACCTGCCGCGCGGCGAGCGAGTGCTCACCGGCGCGCCGCTCGCCGACGGGTCCTGGGCGGTCGCGACGACGGACGAGCTCGCCGTGGCGACCGAGTCGCTCGGCGGCCGGCCCGCGGAGATCCTCCTGCACCGCCCATGGTGCGACGTCGACCGCGCGTCGTTCGACCCCGAGCGGTCGGTGCTCACCATCACGTGGGTCGACGTCGAGCCCGAGCTGCGGCTCCACCTCACCGACCCGACCCGCACCACGTTCCCGCAGGTGCTCCGCGAGCGCGTGCAGTGGTCGGTCGTGCTGGCCGAGACCGTCGCCCTGCCGGACGGGCGGGAGGTCAAGGTCGCGGTGCGCCGGATGACCGACGGCGGGCTGTTCTCGCAGGCCATCGCCGGTCCGGGAGTGGACCTGGACGACCCCGAGGTCGCCGACGTCGTGGACACCGCGGAGGCGCGCGTGCGGGGCGCCGCCGGCATGTGACCCGGCCGTCCGGCAGGTCCTCCGAGGCGCCGTCACGGCGTGCGAAGGCACCCTGCGAGGGCTGGTAGAGTTCTACCCGGCCCGTCGCCGACCGGCGGCCGGACCAGTCGATCCCGCGTAGCTCAGCTGGCAGAGCATCCGACTGTTAATCGGACGGTCGTAGGTTCAAGTCCTACCGCGGGAGCCACGAGGCCCGGAATCTCCAGGATTCCGGGCCTTTGTTCTTCGGCCAACTTCGGGCTTCCCACCTGATTGCCACCTCTTTGGGTAAGCCGTGGCTAGGCGCGCCCACGCCTATTGGACGACGACAGCACCTCCTGATGGTCGTCCGGCAGCGAGTGCCAGCGTCCGCTCTTGAGATTCTCGATCTGCTTCCGTTCCCAGCGATACAGCGCTTCTTCGACTTCCAGGATCGCAGCTCGCTCGCGGCACTCACGCTGGACCTTGCCACACGTGCACTGGCCCAGCCTGCTCTGGTCGCCGTGGTGGATCTGGTCTACCGCGACGAGCGCCCTATACGCCCGGTCGCGTGACCTGAGCGCTCTGTCCCGCACCTCGCGCGCCTCAACTACTTCGTCGGTGATGAGTGCGGCCCTGACATGCTCAGGCAGTGCCTGCGTGTACTCCGAACGGATCACCGCGCGCAGGTCCTCGTTCTCGCTCAGCACTCGGTCGCGTTCTTCACGGTAGGCGCCGGCTTGCGCCAACGCCGTCTCCACCCGCCGCTCGTACTTCTCTTGGTGCTGTTCGAGAAGTGCCTGCCACATCGCCAGGTGATCTGCTTGCAGGCGCTCGGGCTTGCCCAGGTGACGTCTGCAAGTACCGCACAACACGTGGTCGGAAGTCGCCGTGAACGTCGCCATGTACGTGGTGCGGCAGCACGTACACGTAGCCGTGACCGGACGGTGGAGCAGATAGCCGTGGGGCATGGACCCTCCTCAGACTCTGTGGACAGTCTGAGCGGAGGCACCGACACGAGGCGACGTTGACACGCGTGTTCGCGGCAGGCGGACGTTGGCAACCGCAAGAGCGTCTGAGCGACACGCCGTCTAGCATCGACTCGTGGCGCACGACGAAGAACTTGAGACGATCCCCGAGGACAGCGCTTCCGAAGATCTCGAAGCCAACCTTGGTTCAGTTCGATTCGATGGGTTAAGCCCGACCGATTTTGAAGAGTTCTGTTTCGACCTCATGTCTGAGTCGGGGTTCTCCAACGTGGATTGGCGGAAAGGTACGCCCAAGCCCGCTTCTCCCGCCGACCGAGGACGCGATATCGTCGCAACCCTGGATCGAGAAGATGTTGACGGGCACCGGTATCACGAAACATGGTTCGTTGACTGCAAGCACTATGACCGGGGCGTACCGCCGGAGGCGCTTCAAGGCACGATCACATGGGCGCAGGCAGAACGACCAGACACTGTCCTATTTGTCGCTTCGGGCTATTTTACGAATGGCGCAAAGGACTGGATATCTTCGTTCGAACGAACGAACCCTCCCTTTCGCATCCGGACGTGGGAGCTTCCGCAGATTCGGAAACTTCTTGCAGCCTGCCTGGACGTTGCCTTCAGGCATGACGTCTCGATTTCAACCTTGCGACGTGTGAGCGACATACTCGATGCAGAATCGCGCCTCACGGACGCACTTTGGTATGGGCGAAAGCCGGGCCACGAGCAGCCGGTTCCGGAGGACTGGCCCGAGGACATTGTCAGGGGCATGCGCGAGGCAATGCGCCGCGTGGAGGATCAGTACGGCATCGAGGAACTCCAGCGCCACACCGAGAGCGACTGGGCGTGGGGATTTCTGTCCGGAAAGGTTTCAGCGATCCGCTGGGTACTTGGCGAGGATTGGGACATGCTGGACAGTTAGGCCGTCCCGAGTCGGGCTGCGGAGTGCGCAGCCACTCCACGATGCGGGACAAAGTCTACGAGCATTGCTTGTCTCATCGGTTACATGCGAATCCGCGCGGAGCCCTACAAGTGACCGAGGTAGCGACCCCGAAGTATCGGGATGTCCCACCGCGCCGCCCGCTCCTCCAGGGCGCGCCCGGTGACGTTTTCAGACCTGATGATGGCAGGGTCATCAGCTCCCGGCAGCAGGTTGTCATCCATCCGACGCGGCCAGTACGCGAAGCAGCGTCCAGCGCCGGACTTGGAGGGGTACTCGATGCCTAAGGCGTATGACCCGTCCTCAAGATATGTCTTGCGTATCTGCTGCGCCAGAAACGTCGTTAAGGCTCGGTTTTCGCCAGTCACGTCCGAAACAGTCAGGGACCGGCTTTCACCTAGAAGCCGAGGCAGTTCGGAACGGTAGCGTTCACTCAAGTAGTCCAAAGTCCTGTCGCCGTCGATCCGGACCCACCAGCCAGCCAACGGCATCCGGACATGGTAGATAGATCTCGCCATCTGCCACTCAGCGCTAATGGCCCAGGGCGCATCGACGTTGTTCTCGACGGCCTCCTTAGTCACCGCCTCGATGTACTC
>Ga0233363_1000309_pt1 | contig 22990 bp, 17 predicted proteins | sample ElkDunMinimDraft_18_FD_191534 | JGI IMG/M metagenome (GOLD analysis project Ga0233363, IMG submission 191534) | Fecal eukaryotic communites from dung pellets of Tule Elk in California, USA - Elk Dung C16 | ecosystem: Host-associated > Mammals > Digestive system > Large intestine > Fecal | place... | reverse complement strand
CCGCCTCTCGGTGCTCCAGGCGGTCAACGACTGGAACCGCGAGCGCGTCTGGCCCAAGGTCTACACGCGCGAGGAGGACGCCGGGCTGGCGCTGTACACCGAGGTCTCGGTCGACTTCGAGCACGGTGCGACCGACGAGCAGCTCGCCGCGACCGTGTCGTGCGGGCTGGTCACCGCGACCCAGTTCTTCGCGACGGTCGGCTCGCTCGCCCCGGGGCCGACGCCCGAGAACGGCTGACGCGCCGGGTCGCTAGCCCACGGAGCGCAGGGCGGGCATGCCGAGCACGACCGGGCCGGACGGCGCGGGCGAACCGTGCCCGTGCTCGTCGTCGCCGCCGCCACCCAGGCGGGCCTTCTCGCGCGCCGCCCAGGCGTCACCCGAGCGCGTGCGGCGGACCGCGAACGCACCGCCCGTGAGTGCCGAGTCGGCGATGAGGTGGTGCGGTGCTGCCCTCGTGATCTCGACCGTGACCAGGTCACCGGGCCGGGGCAGCGCCGGGTCCAGGTCGGCGACGTCGGCCAGGCGCGGGTCGGACAGGCTCGTGGGCTGCCCCTCGAGGCTCGGCGCGGTCGAGACCCCGGCGGGCACGGCGAGGTGCACGAGCCGGTTGTCGGGCGCGCGGCCCGAGAGGCGGTGCGTGGCACCGTCCTTCTTGCCCGTGCCCTCGGACACGAGCACCTCGAGCGTGCGCCCGACCTGGGCCGCGGCCTCCTCGGCACCGATCCGCTCCTGGAGCGCCAGGAGCCGTTCGAACCGCTCCTGCACGACCTCCTTGGGCAGCTGGCCCTCCATGGTGGCCGCGGGCGTCCCGGGTCGGGGCGAGTACTGGAAGATGAATGCCGAGCTGAACCGCGAGGCCTCGACCACGCGCATGGTCTCGGCGAAGTCCTCCTCGGTCTCGCCCGGGAACCCGACGATGATGTCGGTCGTGATCGCGGCGTCGGGCATCGCGGCGCGCACCCGGTCGAGGATGCCGAGGAAGCGCTCCGACCGGTACGAGCGGCGCATGGCGCGCAGGATGCGGTCCGAGCCGGACTGCAGCGGCATGTGCAGCTGCGGCATGACGTTCGGCGTCTCGGCCATGGCCACGATGACGTCGTCGGTGAAGGCGGCGGGGTGGGGCGAGGTGAACCGGACCCGCTCGAGGCCCTCGATCGTGCCGCAGGCGCGCAGGAGCTTGGCGAACGCCCCGCGGTCGCCGAACTCGACGCCGTAGCTGTTGACGTTCTGCCCCAGCAGCGTCACCTCGACCGCTCCCGCGGCGACCAGTGCCTCGACCTCGGCGAGGATCTCGCCCGGCCGGCGGTCGCGCTCCTTGCCGCGCAGGTGGGGCACGATGCAGAAGGTGCACGTGTTGTTGCAGCCCACCGAGATCGACACCCAGCCCGCGTAGACCGACTCCCGGCGGGTCGGGAGGGTCGAGGGGAACACCTGCAGCGACTCGGCGATCTCCACCTGAGCCTCGGCGTTGTGCCGTGCCCGCTCGAGGAGCACCGGCAGTGCGTCGAGGTTGTGGGTGCCGAAGACGACGTCGACCCACGGAGCCTTGGCGACGATCTCGCCGCGGTCCTTCTGGGCGAGGCAGCCGCCGACGGCGATCTGCATGCCCGGGCGCGCTGCCTTGACGCTCGCGAGCTGACCGAGGTTGCCGTAGAGACGCGTCGCCGCGTTCTCGCGCACGGCGCAGGTGTTGATGACGACGACGTCGGCCTGGTGCGCGGCCTCGTCCTCGCGGCTGGCCCGGGTGTAGCCGGCCTGCTCGAGCATCCCGGCCATGTGCTCGGAGTCGTGCACGTTCATCTGGCAGCCGAGAGTGCGCACCAGGTACGTGCGGTGCGGGGCGGTGGAGATGGTGGTGGACATCGTCTCTAGGGTACGGTGCCGGACTCGTGGGCCCCGACGGGGTGTGCCTTCCGGAACCTGTTACGGAACCGTTGCGAACCGTTGGGCCTAGGTGCTGGTAGCAGAAACATCGACTGGTTAGGTTCAAGGGATGGATCACGGCGAAGCGACGACGGTGGGCACGACAGCAGCGCAGGCGCCGGCGCCGGGCTCGCACCTGGGCGAGCCGCTCGTGGAGCTCGTGGCGGTCAACAAGCACTTCGGCGACCTGCACGTGCTGCGGGACATCAACCTCACCGTCCGCAAGGGCGAGGTGCTCGTCGTCGTCGGACCGTCCGGCTCCGGGAAGTCGACCTTGTGCCGCGCGATCAACCGCCTGGAGACGATCGACGACGGCACGATCTCCATCGACGGGCAGCCCTTGCCCGACGAGGGCAAGGAGCTGGCGCGGCTGCGCTCCGACGTGGGCATGGTGTTCCAGTCGTTCAACCTGTTCGCGCACAAGAGCGTGCTCGACAACGTGACGCTGGGGCCCATCAAGGTGCGCCGGACGCCGAAGAAGGCGGCCGAGGAGGAGGCGCTCGCCCTCCTCGACCGGGTCGGCGTCAAGAACCAGGCGAACAAGCTTCCCGCGCAGCTCTCGGGCGGCCAGCAGCAGCGCGTCGCGATCGCGCGGGCACTGGCCATGCATCCCAAGGTCATGCTCTTCGACGAGCCCACCTCGGCCCTGGACCCCGAGATGGTCAACGAGGTCCTCGACGTCATGGTCGCCCTGGCCCGTGAGGGGATGACGATGATCGTCGTCACGCACGAGATGGGCTTCGCACGCAAGGCCGCGGACCGCGTGGTCTTCATGTCGGACGGCCAGATCGTGGAAGAGGCCGACCCCGAGACCTTCTTCACCTCGCCCCGCAGCGAGCGTGCGAAGGACTTCCTCTCGAAGATCCTGCCGCACTGACCAGCACGCACGGCATCAAGCCACACATCTGCACAACCGCAGCACGGTTGTCCGACGAAGGGAACAGCATGCGCACGCGCAACTCCGGGGTGATCGCTCTCGCCGCGGTCACCGCCCTGACCCTCGCCGCCTGTAGCGGCGGCGACGACGAGACCGGCGACGACGGTGGCGACGACACCGTCACGATCGGCATCAAGTACGACCAGCCGGGCCTCGGCTTCATGGAGGGTGACACGCCCTCCGGTTTCGACGTCGACGTCGCCACCTACGTGGCCGAGAAGCTCGGCTACTCGGCCGACGAGATCGAGTGGAAGGAGGCGCCCTCCGCACAGCGCGAGACGCTCCTGTCCACGGGCCAGGTCGACATGATCTTCGCGACCTACTCGATCACCGACGAGCGCCGCGAGACCGTGTCGTTCGCGGGCCCGTACTTCGTCGCCGGCCAGGACCTCCTGGTCGCCGAGGACAACACCGAGATCACCGGCCCGGAGTCGCTCGAGGGCAAGAACCTGTGCTCCGTCACCGGTTCGACGTCGGCCCAGCGCATCAAGGACGAGTACACGTCCGGCGTCGAGCTGCTCGAGCAGCCGGGCTACGCCGAGTGCGTCACGGCTCTCATCGCGGGCCAGGTGGACGCCGTGACGACGGACGACATCATCCTCGCGGGCCTGGGCGCGCAGCCCTCGAACGCCGGCAAGGTCAAGGTCGTCGGCAACCCGTTCTCCGAGGAGAAGTACGGCATCGGCCTGCCGAAGGACTCCGACAAGTGCGAGGAGATCAACGAGGCGCTCCAGGAGATGATCGACGACGGGTCCTGGGAGGAGTTCGTGACCACGAACACCGAGGGCACGGGCTACACGCCCAACGAGTCGCTCAACCCGCCCACGTTCGACCCCTGCGCCTGACGTGGTGACCCGGGGCCCGCGCCGCGCGACCTCGCGGCGCGGGCCCCGGTGCCACGCCATCCGCACCCACCCCCGAGAGGAGAGTTGCGCCCGTGGGTGACTTCGTCGAGCTGCTGCGCGCATACGACGTGCTCGGCGCGTTCTGGGTGAATATCCAGCTCGCCTTCTGGGCGGCGCTGCTGGCCCTGGTGATCGGGTCCGCGCTCGCGCTGTTCCGGATCTCGCCGATCCCGACCCTGCGCTGGGTCGGGACGGCATACGTGACCGTGTTCCGGAACATGCCGCTCACGATCATCATGGTCTTCATGGTCCTGGGCGCCTGGGGCCAGCTGAACTTCACGCTGTCGAGCAGCTTCGACATGAACTTCTTCCGGCTCGCGGTGATCGGCCTGGCGGTCTACCACGCGGCGTTCGTGTGCGAGGCGATCCGTTCCGGCGTCAACACGGTGCCGATCGGCCAGGCCGAGGCGGCGCGGGCGATCGGCCTTCCGTTCCTGCCGGCGGCGCGCCTGATCATCCTGCCGCAGGCGTTCCGTGGCTCGGTCGCGCCTCTCGGCAACGTGCTCATCGCGCTCATCAAGAACACGACGGTCGCTGCCGCGGCGAGCGTGGCGACCGAGACGTCGTCGGTCATGCGCACCATGATCGAGTTCCAGCCGAACTACATATTCCCGATCTTCTTCACCTTCGCGATCGGCTACGTGATCCTCGTGACGCCCGTCGGACTGCTCACCACCTCTCTCTCCCGGCGACTGGCGGTGCGTCGATGACTCTGCAGCGGACCGTCCTGTTCGACGCCCCCGGACCGCGGGCACGGCGTCGCATCCTGATCGGCAGCGTGATCGGCGCGCTCTTCGCGGCCGCCGTCCTCGCCTTCCTGCTGGTGCGCCTCGGCGAGAAGGGTCAGCTCGACTCCGGCCTCTGGCTGCGGGCGCTCGATGCGAACGCGTGGACCAACTACTACGTGCCCGGTCTGCTCGCGACCCTCCGCTCGGCCGCCGTCGCGATCGTCGGTGCGATGGTGTTCGGCCTGCTGTTCGGCATCGGCCGGCTCTCGCACCTCGCGCCGGTCCGCATCGTCTGCGGGCTCGTCGTGGAGTTCTTCCGCGCGGTGCCCGTGCTGCTCATGATGATCTTCTTCTGGCTGCTGCTGGCCTCGAACGACGTGCCCGACTCGTCGTTCTGGGGCGTCGTGATCGGGCTGGTGCTCTACAACGGCTCGGTCGTGGCCGAGCTGGTCCGGTCCGGAGTGCACGGCCTGCCGAGCGGTCAGCGGGAGGCAGCCCTCGCCATCGGCCTGACCCGGGGCCAGTCGCTGCGCTCCGTGGAGATTCCTCAGGCCATCGTGGCGATGCTGCCGGCGCTCGTCTCCCAGCTCGTCGTGGTGCTCAAGGACTCGGCGCTCGGCCAGATCATCGCCTACGGCGAGCTGCTCTCCTTCGCTCGCCGGCTGGGCTCGGGCCAGGGCAACATCCTCCAGGCCCTGGCGATCGCCGCGCTCATCTTCATCGTCCTCAACTGGGCGCTCACGCGCCTGGCCGAGTACCTGGCCGGCCACCTGCGCCGCACCGCGGGCAGGACGGGCACCCAGGGCGCAGGGCTCGAGACCGGCATCGGGCTCGGAGCCACGGGCATCGTGCCTGCGGGCGCCGGGGCGGGAGCCGGGGAACCGAACCCGCCCGGGCGCTGGGGCTAGCAGCCTCCTTGCGGATCGCGACGGGCCGCCGACCGAGTGTCGGCGGCCCGTCGCGTTCTGCCGTGCGTGCGCGAACCCCGCCGTCAGTCGACGCCGATGCCTTCCAGGCTGTCGCTGTCGATGTCGCTGTTGATGTCGCTGTTGTCGATGTCCTCGGCGCCCTCGTCGGCCAGTGCCGCGCGCACCGCCGCGAACGCGACTCCGGGCGCGTGCCCCTTGCGCGCGATCGACGCCACAGCGCGTCGGATCCGCACCTCGGTGTCGAGGCCGCGGGTACGCGCCACGTGCTTGCGCGCGAGCGCATCGGCCGCGGCCCTCTCGTCGTCGCCGTCGACCTGCTCGAGCGCGTCCGACGCGGTCTCGTCGTCGATCCCCCGGCGACGCAGCTCCATGGCGATCGCGCGCCGTGCGAGGCCGCGCTCGGCGTGCCGGGTACGGACGATGAGCTCGGCATAGCCGGCGTCGTCGACGAGGCCGACGTCGTCGAGGCGGTCGAGCAGCGGCGTGACCACGTGCTCGGGGTATCCCTTGCGGGCGAGCGACCGTTCCAGCTCGCTGCGGCTCTTGGGCGCGGCCGTCAGACTGCGAAGCACGGTCTCACGCGCCGCGTCGGTCGCCTCCTCGGTCGACAGCTCGCCTGCCTCGATCCGCTCGGCGACGCTGCGACGGGGCGAACGAGCCGGGCGGCCGCGACGCTTCCCCTCGCCGCGACCGCCCGGATCCGTCTGCATCAGGCACGCCCCATCAGAACGGCGCCTTCTTGCCCTTCGCAGCGGCAACAGGTGCAGTGGCGGCCGGTGCGACGGCGCCGGCCACTCCCACCGTCTCGGACGCAGCGGCGCCGTCGGCCGGCGCGTCGACCTTCGCCCCGACGCCGAGCTTCTCCTTGATCCGCTTCTCGAGCTCGTTCGCCAGGTCGGGGTTGTCGCGCAGGAACGACCGCGCGTTCTCCTTGCCCTGACCGAGCTGGTCGCCGTCATAGGTGAACCAGGAGCCCGACTTGCGCACGAAGCCGTGCTCGACGCCCATGTCGATAAGACCGCCCTCACGGGAGATGCCGACGCCGTACAGGATGTCGAACTCCGCCTGCTTGAACGGCGGGGCCATCTTGTTCTTGACGACCTTGACGCGCGTGCGGTTACCGACGGCGTCCGTCCCCTCCTTGAGGGTCTCGATGCGACGGATGTCCATGCGCACCGAGGCGTAGAACTTGAGCGCCTTGCCGCCCGTCGTCGTCTCGGGAGACCCGAAGAACACACCGATCTTCTCGCGGAGCTGGTTGATGAAGATCGCGGTGGTGCCGGAGGCGCTCAACGCACCCGTGATCTTGCGCAGCGCCTGGGACATCAGACGCGCCTGGAGACCCACGTGGCTGTCGCCCATCTCGCCCTCGATCTCGGCCTTGGGCACGAGCGCCGCGACCGAGTCGATGACGATGATGTCGAGCGCGCCCGAGCGGATCAGCATGTCCGCGATCTCGAGCGCCTGCTCGCCCGTGTCGGGCTGGGAGACCAGCAGGGCGTCGGTGTCGACCCCGAGCTTCTTGGCGTACTCCGGGTCGAGCGCGTGCTCGGCGTCGATGAAGGCGGCGATGCCGCCACCCTTCTGTGCGCTGGCGACCGCGTGCAGGGCCACCGTCGTCTTGCCGGACGACTCCGGACCGTAGATCTCGACGACGCGGCCGCGGGGCAGGCCGCCGATGCCGAGCGCGACGTCGAGCGCGATCGACCCCGTCGGGATGATGTCGACCGGCGCGCGTCCCTCGTCGCCGAGGCGCATGATCGAGCCTTTTCCGAAGCTGCGGTCGATCTGTGCGAGCGCAGCCTCGAGGGCCTTCTCGCGGTCTGCCGGTGCAGGCATGTCGGTCACCTTTGCGTTCTGGGCGCGGCGGTTACGCGCCGACGTTCGTGGCTGTGTGTTCATCTTGTTGCCGACCGTACGCGCAGCCACCGACAACGCCGACGACTCCCCGCCGCACTGTGGACGAGTCCGTGCGGGAGCCTCCTGTGGACCACTCTAGACGAACATCTGTTCGATCGTGTCGACATCCGGCACGGCGTGTCGGCTCGGCTCCCCCGGGACGCTCAGCCCTGCCACGACTCCCCGGGCCGCAGGACCACGACCCGCGTGCCGGGCGCCTCGCGATGCGCCGCGGCCGCGAACGCCGCGCCCGCCTGGTCCATCCAGCCGCGGGGAAGGTGCCGCCCACCAGGGACGTGCAGCGTGCCCCAGTGCACCGGGACGGCCAGGCGCACCCCGGTCTCCGCGCACAGGCGCGCAGCCTGCACCGGGCCGAGGTGACCGCCGGACATCCGCGGACCCCACCCGTGGACGGGCACGAGCGCGACGTCGATCCTGCCGTCCGCGAGCTCGCGCACCCGCGAGAGTCCCGGGAAGCGCTCGGTGTCGCCCACCGCCCAGACGGTCACGCCGCCCGACCGCACCAGGTGCCCGTTCGCCGCGTTGGGCCGGTGCGGCATACGACGGTCGCCGTGCACCGCCGGGGTCAGCCGCACCTCGGCGCCGCGCACCGAGTACCAGCCGTCGTGCCCGTCGTGCCCTGCGCCCAGCCCCACCCCGCGCAGGCCCTTGGCCCGTAGCCACCGCGCGTTCGCGGGGGCGGTGAGCACCGGCACGTCCCCGAGGAGCCGGAGCGAGCCCAGCTCCGCGTGGTCGTGGTGCAGGTGGGACAGCAGCACGGCGTCGGTGTCGCGCCACGCCTCCGCCAGCGGGCGCGCACCACGCCGGCGCAGGAGCCCGGCGTGGCGCTGCAGGAGGGGGTCGGTCAGGAGCCGGACGCGCCCGCCGGGGGCCGGCAGGTCGACGACGGCCGTCGAGTGGCCCAGCCACGTCACGGTCACGTTCCCGGTCCCGTCCGTGCTCATGCTCATGCTCATGCTCACGGCACGGTCTCGCCCTGCCGGACGCCGAGGTCGACGAGCCACGACACGAGCCGGTGGTGCACCGCCTCGGCGCCGACAAGCATCCGCGCGCCGTCGACGTCCTGCCGCTCGTCGTCCGGCACGGTGAACGACACGGGGTACACCAGGAGCGCCTCGTTCTGCGCGCCGCCGAGGCCGCCGTGCGACCCGACCAGACCTTCGAAGGCGTGCACCGCACCGGTCGCGTCGACGCTCGACACCAGGACCAGGTCCCCCGCGTCGTCGAGCCGCGCGACCCGCAGCAGGTCCGCGGGCGCGCGCGAGCCGTACACCGCGAGCGGGTCGTCGCCCACGACCACCCCGGTGACGAGCCCGCGCGAGCCGTTCCTCCCGTGCGCGACGACGTCGCCGGCCTCGTGGACCACGACGACGCCGACCGCCGGGTTGCCCACCAGGCCGGGCAGCAGCGCGGGCCACCGGGCGGCGACCTCCGAGCCGTCGAGCCGGCCCGGCGACCGGCAGAACCACACCATCCCGAGGTTGCCCGAACCGATCACGGCGACCTCGGGCACGGCGGCCGTCGCTGCGGAGCCGCCCTCGGCGCGGTCCGGCCCGACCAGCATGCGGCCCGCGCCGTCGGTGCCGTCCGTGCCGCGCAGCGCGTTGAGGGCGGCGTTCGCCGGACCCCAGGCCTCGGCGTCCGCGTCGCTCGCCTGGGGCCGGCGGACCGGCTCCCGTCCGGGACCGGGCTCCGGGAGCGACAGGAGCCGTCGCACCTCCTCCTCGAGCGTGTGCCCGGTGACCTGGTGGAAGGTCGCGCCGAGGGACTGCCCGTGGTCGGAGACGACGACGATCTCGTACCGGCGCGGTGCGACGGCGGCGACCTGCTCCCACAGCCCGAGCACGTGGTCGAGCCCTTCGAGCGCACGCAGGGACTCGGGGCGCAAGGGCCCGGCGTGGTGCGCGATCTCGTCGTAGTCGACCATGTCGACGCACACGACCGGCGCGCCACGCACGAGCTGCTCGGCCACGAGCACCGTGTTGAGGTCGCGCAGCAGGACGTTCGTGACCGCGCGCAGGACCGGGTACCAGCCCCCGCGGGGAACGCGCGGCTGGACGCCCCGGACCGACTGCTGCCAGCCCTGGTACAGCTCCTTGAGAGCCTCGGCCGCCGTCCCGACGACCGCTCGGACGAGGACGAACGGGCTCGAGAAGAAGCGCACGAAGAGCTGCCCCGGGCCGAGGCCGGACGTCGCCTTGCTCATCACGAGCAGGCTCGTCGCCGCGTCGCCCGAGAACATGGTCGACACGGCGACACCGCCGTCCGCGAGGAGCCCGCGGCCGTCGCTCGTGCGGCGCTCGACGTCCGCGGCGTCGGCCGGCCGGTTGGTCACGACCAGACGCCCTTCCGTGCGCGACCACCAGCGGAACGCCGGCACGTGCTCGGTGCTGCCGTGGAGCAGGCCCACGGTGCTGGCCGGCGTCGTGCACGGGACGCGCGCCCACCAGGGCTCCGCCCGGTGCGTCCCCGAGCCGAGCCACCGGGCGAGCGTCGGGGCGAGGCCCGCCTGCAGCGCGAAGTCGAGCGTGGGGCGGGCGACGCCGTCGAGCATCACCACCAGCATCCCGGCACGGCCGTCGGCCGCGGCACCGCCGTCGGCGCTCTCGACGCGGCCGCCGGACCGCACACCGGCCTGGCGGTGCGCGCGCCGGAGCAGGTCGCCCAGCACGTACTCGTTGTCGTTCGCCCCCACCAGCCAGTGCCCGCAGGCCATGACGACCGCGGCCACGACCAGGACCAGCAGGACGTCGGTCCACGACCGGCGCGAGACGCCGGGAACGAACGTGAGCGCGGCCCACACCACGAGCACCTGGGCGGCGAGCCCGGCGGCGAGCGCGCCGAACGCGCCGAACGTGCGGGCGAGCACGCGCAGCAGCGGGCGGAGCAGCGCGTCACCGACGCCCACGGCGACGGCCGCGAGAGCGACGGCCCACGGTGCGGTCACCGAGACGCCGGGCACGAGCCAGATCGCCACCCCCAGACCGGCCGCCGTCGACACGAGCGACCAGGCCGCAGCCCGCAGGTCCGCCATCGAGACGGACGGGCGCGGGATCCGGCGGGCCATGGCGTCATGATGCCGCGCCGCGCCCGGTGCCGCGCCCGGTACCCCAACCGGTCCGGCGCGTCGCCCGCGCCGCGCCCGGCGTCAGCGCCGCGGCGGTGCCTGCCGGTGGACGTCCTTGCCCCAGCGCTGGGTCTCCGGCACGTCGAGGGCGTCGCACAGCGCGTGCCACACGTCCCGCGGCTCGACCCCGGCGTCGAGCGCCTCCGCGGCCGTACGGTCGGCCAGCCGGGTCAGCACCTGCTCACGCACCAGCGCGCGGCCGTAGGCCGACCCGAACACCTCGTCGACCAGACCCCAGAACTCGCGATAGCGCACTGCCCCAGCCTGCCACGCGCTGCCGGCCCCGGGTTCCGGCCGGCTGCGCGATGTCGGTGCCGGCTCGCACAATGGCCAGGTGAACTCGAACGCCGACGCCGTCCTCGCTCGCTTCGGGCCGGCGACCCGTGCCTGGTTCACGGGCGCGTTCGCCGAGCCGACGCCCGCGCAGACCGGCGCCTGGGACGCCATCAGCGGCGACCGGCACGCGCTCGTGGTCGCGCCCACCGGCTCGGGCAAGACGCTCGCGGCGTTCCTCTGGGCCATCGACCGGCTGACGACGCAGCCGCCGCCTGCCGAGCGCGCACGCCGGTGCCGCGTCGTCTACGTCTCACCCCTCAAGGCCCTCGCCGCCGACGTGCAGCGCAACCTGCGCTCGCCGCTCGCGGGGATCCGCCAGGCCGCGGCCCGTGCCGGGCTGACCGTCGAGGACGTGACGGTCGGCACCCGCACGGGCGACACCCCCGCGGCCGAGCGCCGGTCGTTCGCCACACGCCCGCCGGACGTCCTGATCACGACGCCCGAGTCGCTCTTCCTCGTGCTCACGTCCCAGGCCCGCGCCGGGCTCGCGGGCGTCGAGACCGTGATCGTCGACGAGATCCACGCGGTCGCGGGCACCAAGCGCGGCGCGCACCTGGCGCTGAGCCTCGAGCGCCTGGACGCCCAGCTCGACCGTCCGGCCCAGCGGGTCGGCCTGTCCGCCACCGTCCGTCCCGTCGACGCGGTGGCCACCTTCCTCGGCGGGCACCGGCTGCCCGGCGACGGCGGGCGCGAGGTCGTCGTCGTGCAGCCTCCGGCGACCAAGCAGTGGGACATCGACGTCGTCGTCCCCGTCCCGGACCTCGCGGACCTCGACGCGACGATCCCGGGACGGGACGGTCCCGACGACGGTGCCCGCGGCGCGGGCATGCCGCCGTCGCCGTCCGGCGGCGACGAGGAGATCGACCTGACGGGCGCGGCGACCTCGCCCGTGCGGCGCGCCTCGGTGTGGCCGCACGTCGAGGAGCGCGTGGTCGACCTCGTGGCCGACCACCGATCGACCTTGGTCTTCACCAACTCGCGCCGTGGGGCCGAGCGCCTCACGGCCCGCATGAACGAGCTGTGGGCCGAGCGGCTCGGGCTCGACGTCCCCGATCAGGGCACGCAGTGGGCCGCCCAGGCGCAGGCCCAGTCCGGTGCCGCCGTGGCCCTGCCCCCGATGCCCGACGGCGGCTCCGCGCCCGTCATCGCGCGCGCGCACCACGGGTCGATGAGCAGGGTCGAGCGCACGCGCACCGAGTCCGAGCTCAAGGAGGGCCGGCTGCCGGCCGTCGTCGCGACGTCGTCGCTCGAGCTCGGGATCGACATGGGCGCGATCGACCTGGTGGTGCAGGTCGGCGCCCCACCGTCGGTCGCGAGCGGCCTGCAGCGCATCGGGCGGGCGGGCCACCAGGTCGGTGCGGTGTCGCACGGCGTGGTGTTCCCGACGTTCCGCGGCGACCTCGTGCCCGCGACCGTGGTCACCCAGCGCATGCGGGAGGGCGAGATCGAGCACCTCCACGTCCTGACCAACCCGCTCGACGTCCTGGCGCAGCAGATCGTGGCCTGCCTCGCCGTCGACGAGTGGCAGGCCGACGAGCTGCTCGCGACCTTCCGCCGGGCGGCACCGTTCGCCTCGCTGGGCGACGCCACCTGGCACGCGGTGCTCGACATGCTCGCGGGCCGGTACCCGAGCGAGGACTTCGCCGAGCTCCGTGCGCGCATCGTGTGGGACCGCACGAGCGGCCGCCTCACGGGCCGGCCCGGCGCGCTGCGCCTCGCCGCGACCAGTGGCGGCACGATCCCCGACCGTGGGCTCTACGGCGTCTACCTCGCGACGGAGCCGCCCAGCGGCGGGTCCCCCGACGCGGACGGCGACGGCGGTTCGCCGTCGCGCGAACGCGCGCCCCGCGGCGGCAAGCGAGTGGGTGAGCTCGACGAGGAGATGGTCTACGAGTCGCGCGTGGGCGACACCTTCACGCTCGGCTCCTCGACGTGGCGCATCGAGGAGATCACGCCCGACCGCGTGCTCGTGACGCCCGCGCCGGGCCTGCCCGGCCGCCTGCCCTTCTGGAAGGGCGACTCCCCCGGCCGTCCGGCCGAGCTGGGGCGCGCCGTCGGCGCGTTCGTCCGTCAGACGGACGCGCTGCTCGCCCAGGACCAGTCCCTGGGGCGCGAGCGCCTGCGCGAGGCAGGGCTCGACACCTGGGCCGCGGACAACCTCGCCGCCTACCTCACCGAGCAGCGGGAGGTCGTCGGCCGGCTCCCCGACGACCGCACGATCGTGATCGAGCGGTTCCGCGACGAGCTCGGCGACTGGCGGGTCGTGGTGCACTCACCGTTCGGGGCGAAGGTGCACGCGCCGTGGGCCCTCGTCGTGGGCGCGCGGCTGCGCGAACGGTACGGCGTCGACGTCGCGGCGATGCACGCCGACGACGGCATCGTGCTGCGCCTGCCCGACGGCGGGGACACGGGCTGGGACCTGGGCGGCGCCGGTTGGGGCGGGTCGGGCGACCCGTCGGGGCCGCCCGACGGCGGTGCGACCGGCTCGCCCGCGGTCACGGCCGACGACCTGCTCATCGAGCCCGACGAGGTGCTCGGCGCGGTCCGCGACGAGCTGGGCGGGTCGGTCATGTTCGCCGCGCGGTTCCGGGAGGCGGCGGCGCGAGCGCTGCTCCTGCCCCGGCGCCGGCCGGACCGCCGCCAGCCGCTGTGGCAGCAACGCCAGCGCGCGTCCCAGCTCCTGGCCGTCGCGTCGCAGTTCCCCGACTTCCCGATCGTGCTCGAGGCGGCGCGCGAGTGCCTCCAGGACGACTTCGACGTCGCCGCGCTGACCGAGCTCATGGGCGACCTCGCGGCGGGGCGGGTCCGGCTCGTCGAGGTCACGACGCCGTCGCCGTCGCCGTTCGCCCAGTCGCTGCTGTTCGGCTACACCGCACAGTTCCTGTACGACGGCGACGCGCCGCTCGCCGAGCGCCGCGCGGCGGCGCTGTCCCTCGACCCGAACCTGCTGGCGGAGCTGCTGGGCGACCAGGGCGCGACCCAGCTCGCGGACCTGCTGGACCCCGACGCGATCGAGCGCACCGAGGCCGAGCTGCAGTCGCTCGCCCCCGAGCGCCAGGCACGGCACGCCGAGGACCTGTGGGACGTGCTGCGGCGCACGGGCCCGCACCCCGTGTCGGCGCTCGAGGCGCGCACCCGCCCCGAGTCGAGCGACCAGGTGGCCACCTGGCTGGCCGGTCTCGAGGCAGCCCGCCGGGTCATCCGGGTCCGCCTCGGCGGCGTGCCCGGGCCGGACGGCGAGCAGTGGGCGGTCGCCGAGGACGCGGGCCGCCTGCGGGACGCGCTCGGCGTTGCCCTGCCCGTCGGCGTCCCCGAGACGTTCACCGAACCCGTCCCCGACCCGCTGGGCGACCTCCTGCGCCGGCACGCCCGCAGGCACGGCCCGTTCGGCGTCGCGGACGTCGCGCACCGCTTCGGGCTGGGCGTCGCGGTCGTGCACCACGCGCTCGCCCGCCTGGAGTCCACGGGCGTGCTGGTGCGCGGACGCCTGCGGCCCGAGGTCCTCGGCGGCACCGGTGACGAGTGGTGCGACCCCCAGGTGCTGCGCACGCTGCGGCGCAGGTCGCTCGCCGCGCTCCGCGCCGAGGTCGAGCCGGTCGAGGCCGAGTCGCTCGGCGTGTTCCTGCCGCGCTGGCAGGGGGTCGGCGGTGCCCTGCGCGGTGCCGACGGCGTCCTGCGCGTGGTCGAGCAGCTCGCGGGCGCGGCCGTGCCGGCGTCCGCGCTCGAGACGCTCGTGCTGCCCGCGCGCGTGAGCGACTACTCGCCCGCGCTGCTCGACGAGCTCACGACGACGGGCGAGGTGCTGTGGCGCGGCCACGCCCGGATCCCCGGCTCGGGTGGCGGCGACGGCATGGTGAGCCTGCACCTGGCCGACGGCGCCCCGCTCACGCTGGGCGACCCGGCTCCGGTCGAGGAGGGCGGCCCGCTCGACACCGACCTGCACCGCGCCGTGCTCGACCTGCTGACGGGCTCCGGAGGCTTCTTCCTGCCCCGCATCGCCGAGCTCACGGACGCCTCGCAGACCGCGGTGCTCGAGGTCCTCTGGGACCTCGTGTGGGACGGCTGGGTCACCAACGACGGGCTGGGCGTGCTGCGCGAGCGGCTCGGCGGCGCCGGCGGCGTCCACCGCGCTCCGCGCACCCCGGGCCGTGCCCGCCCGGTCCGTCGCTCGCGCTTCGGCACCGTCCGGCCCGTGCCCGACGTCGTTCCCCGTGCGGGCGGCGGCCGGTGGTCGGCGCTGCCCGTGCCCGAGCAGGATCCGACCCTGCGCACGCACGCGCTGACCCAGGTGCTGCTCGACCGGCACGGCGTCCTCACGCGAGCCGTCGCTCCGGCCGAGGGCGTCACGTCGCACTTCCGCGGCGTCTACCGGGTGCTCTCGGAGCTCGAGGAGCGGGGCGCGGCCCGGCGCGGGTACTTCGTCGAGCACCTGGGTGGTTCGCAGTTCGCCCTGCCGGGCGCCGTCGACCAGCTCCGCGTGGACGCCCAGGACCGCTCGCGCGCCCTCGAGGCCGACCGTGGGGACGTGCCCGGCGTCCCGGGGCGGCCCGGGCACGGTGGGGTGCTGCTGGCCGCGACCGACCCTGCCAACCCGTACGGCGCGGCCCTCGCCTGGCCCCAGCCCGAGGCGTCGTCGGGTGACGGGGCCGAGGGCGGCACGCACCGCCCGGGCCGCAAGGCCGGCTCGGTCGTCGTCCTCGTCGACGGCGACCTCGTCCTCTACGTGGAACGCGGCGGCCGGACCCTGCTCTCGTTCGGGCACGGCGGTCGCCGGCTCGCCGTCGCGGTCCGGCTCCTGACGGAGGCCGCGAGCGCGGGCCGCCTGGGCCGCCTCCTCGTGCAGCGCGTCGACGGCGTCGCCGCGCTCATCGCCGCCCGCGACCGGACACCCGTGACGGCGGCGCTGCTCGACGCCGGGTTCGGCGTGACGCCCCGCGGTCTGCGGATCGCGAAGGGCTGAGATGCCCGAGGGCGACATCCTGCGTCTGACCGCCGAGCGGCTCGACGCCGCACTGCGCGGCGTGCCGCTCGTGCGCGGCGAGCTGCGCTGGCCGAGCGCGGGCGGCGCGTACCTGGTCGGGGCGACCGTGACGTCGTGCGTCTCCTACGGCAAGCATCTGCTGACCCGGTTCGACGACGGCCGAACGCTGCACACGCACCTGCGGATGGACGGCTACTGGCGGGTCCACCGGACGGGCTCCGGGCCGGCGCAGGCGCGGGCCGTCGCGGTCCGGGCTGTGCTCGCGACACCGGCATGGACGTGCGTGGGCTGGCACCTCGGCATGCTGGACCTGGTCCGGACCCAGGACGAGCAGACGGTGCTCGGCCATCTGGGCCCGGACGTCCTCGCGGCGGACTTCGCGGAGGAGGGAGTGGCCGACGGCGTGCGCCGGCTCGCCGAGCAGGGCGACCGCCCTCTGTGCGAGGCGTTGCTCGACCAGCGGGTCGTCGCAGGGCTCGGGACCATCTGGATGGCCGAGTCGCTGTTCGCCCGGCGGCTGTGGCCCTGGACCCACACGAGCGCCCTCGACGACGACGCTCGCCGTGACCTGCTGCTGACGGCCCGCACCCTGATGGGACGCAGCGTCTCCGTCGGGCGTTCCCGCGGCCCGCAGGGCGTCGAACGTCGCGTGCACGGCCGCAACCGGCGCCCGTGCACCCGGTGCGGGACGCCCATCACGGTCGGTCAGGCGAACCGGCCGCCGTACGACAGGCCGGTGTTCTGGTGCCCTTCGTGTCAGCGCCCGCCTGCCTGAGGCCGCGGCGCCGTCCGTGCCAGGAACGACGAACGACGGGCGCCCCACCCGCAGGGGGACGCCCGTCGTCGATGTATCGCTCTCGACCGCCGGTCAGCCGACCGGGGCCAGATCCTCACGCATTGCTTCGTTGCCGCGCCGCGAGTCGGAGCCCCGACCCAGCAGCCCGGCAAAGACGTCGGCCGGGATCGTGTCGGGGATGTGCAGGCCTTCGGCGACAGCGATGCGGTCGCTCACCTCGCGCAGCACCAGCGACATCGGCACGTCGAGCGCCTCGCAGATCGAGGCGAGCAGCTCGGAGGACGCCTCCTTCTGCCCGCGCTCCACCTCGCTCAGGTACCCGAGCGAGACCCGAGCCGCCGAGGACACCTCACGCAGGGTGCGCCCCTGACGCTGCCGCGCATCACGCAGCACGTCACCGATCTCTCGTCGTAGTACGACCATCTCGCGCCCCCTTTCCGTGCCCTCCGGACGGATGGTGCCGGCCGTGACCGGCGTCGTCGTTCGCCCTGCCCGCCCCCCAGCAGCGGGGGTGGAACCACCGTACCGCGACCGCCCGACATCCTGTCGGGTGTGGCGTCCATCGATACGACTCTGTGGCCTTCTGGTTGTCGGCCCTGTGGCAATCACATCTGGCCAAACGTCTGCACCCATGGGCTTGTTCCCGTGGTCACGAGATCACCCCTGCGGCGCCGTGGCCGAGGACTGCCCCGTGAGCGTCGTGAGCGCGAGCCCGAGCACCGCGTCGACCGTTGCCGCGCGTACTCGCGGCCGGTCTCCCTCGATCTCGAGCCGGCGCACCGCCTCACCCTCCGGGCTGCAGACCGCGACGAACACGAGCCCCGGCGGGTGGCCGTCCTGCGGGTCCGGACCCGCGACGCCGGTCGTCGCGAGCCCGACGTCGGAGCGGGTCACCCGCCGCACGCCGCGCGCCATCTGGGCGGCGACCTCGGGGTCCACCGCTCCCTCGCGGACCAGCAGCTCCGCGTCGACGCCGAGGAGCGAGTCCTTGAGGTCCGTCGCATAGGCGACGACCCCACCTCGGAGCACGGTGGACGCGCCGGGAACGGTCACGAGCTCGGCGACGACCAGCCCGCCCGTGAGGGACTCGGCGACGCCGAGGGTCCAACCCTGCCGTGCGGCGGCGGCGAGGACCTCGGCGGCCGTCATACGGCCGACGCGCGGCTCGCTGCGGCGCGGGCCGTGCGGCGCAGCTGCCAGCCACGGACCGCGTAGTCGACGCCCGTGACGACCGTGACGACCATGGCTGCGACGAGCACGACCCAGGCGACGACGCGCACCAGGTCGGGGAGCTGGTCGAGCGGGAGCAGGAACAGCGAGATCGCGACGATCTGGAGCACCGTCTTGAGCTTGCCGCCCCGCGACGCCGGCATCACCGCGTACTTGAGCACGGCCATGCGCATCACGGTGATGCCGAGCTCACGCACCAGGATCACCGCGGGGACCCACCACGGCAGCTCGCCGAGCGGCCACCACAGCAGGATGACGGCCGCGCCGATGAGCGCCTTGTCGGCGATCGGGTCCAACAGCTTGCCGAGGTCCGTGACCAGGTTGCGGCTGCGCGCCAGGTATCCGTCGAGGCGGTCGCTGGCGGCCGCGACCAGGAAGATCGCGGTCGCGACGAGCCGCCACACGACGCTCTGCCCGTCGTCGACCAGGAGCGCCCACGCGAAGAACGGGACGAGTGCGATGCGCGCCATCGTCACGGCATTCGCGACGTTCCAGGCCGAGGGGGCTTCGGAAACCACGTACCTAGACTATCGGGGGACTTCACCCTCCTGGTCACGGCCAGCCGCTTTCGCCGGCGCGCCGCGGCGCAGTAATCTCCGGGCGTGCCCTATCACGCGGCAGACGGCCCCGGTCGAGGCCGCCGACGAACCATTCTGCTCGCCTCTCTCACCGCCGTCGTCGTCGGTATCGGCGTCGGTGGGGTGGTCGGCGGGGTGCTCCCGCTCGGCTCGGGCGAGGAAGGGCCGACGGCCGGGGCGGGCGCGTCACCGGGGCTCGAATCGCCGTCGCCACCATCTCCGTCGCCGAGCCCGACCCCGGAGCCTGTTGAGCTGACGGTGGTCGCGGCGGGCGACCTGCTCCCCCACGACCCGGTCGTCCGCTCCGCCTCGACCGGGGAGGGCGGGACCGACTTCAGCCCGCTGCTGGCCGGGATCGACCGCTGGATCGAGGGCGCGGACCTGGCCCTGTGCCACCTCGAGGTGCCCGTCGCGCCCAAGGGCACGAAGCCGAGCAGCTACCCGATATTCGGCTCTCCGCGCGGCATCGTCCGCGACCTGGCCGAGCAGGGCTGGGACGGCTGCTCGACCGCGTCCAACCACTCGGTCGACCGGGGCTACGACGGCGTGGTCGCGACCCTCGACGCCCTCGACGCCGCCGGCATGGGCCATGTCGGGACGGCCCGCAGCGCCCAGGAGAAGGCCGAGCCGCAGATCTACGAGCTGACTAGGGCCGACCGGACCGTGCGGATCGCCCACCTCAGTGCGACGTACGGGCTCAACGGCCTGCCCATGCCCGCCCAGGCGCCGTGGGCGGTCGATCTCATCGACGCCTCGAAGATCGTCGCGCAGGCGCGCGCCGCGCGAGACGCGGGCGCCGACCTCGTGCTCGTGAGCATGCATGCCGGCGTGGAGTACACCGAGACGCTCACCGACCAGCAGGTCGACGTGGTGCGGCGGCTCGCGAAGTCACGCGCGGTCGACCTCGTGATCGGCCACCACGCGCACGTGCCGCAGCGCATCGACCGGGTCGGGCGCGGCCCGGACGGCGACGGGATGTGGGTGGCGTACGGCCTGGGGAACCTGTTGTCGAACCAGAGCGCCAACTGCTGCGACGCGCGGACGAGCAACGGGATCCTGCTCAGCGCCGACGTCGTCCAGCCCACCCCCGAGGACCCGGTCCGGGTGACGGACGTCCGCTGGACCGGGACCACCGTCGACATCCCGGCCGGTCACCGCGTGCGGGCCCTGCCCGACGCGCTCCGGGACCCGGGGAAGGGAACGCTGTCCGGCAGCGAGCTCGAGGCGCGTGCGGCGCTCGTGCGCTCGGCCGCGGGTACCGAGGCGGACGAGCGCAGCAAGCCGCCCAAGGCCACGGGCAGGCCGCCCGAGGTCGTCCCCCGGTCCCGCGGCTGACGCGCCGTCCGGCTACGCGTCCTCCGGCTGGGGCTCCTCCTGGTCGAACACCTGCGGCGTCTCGCCACGGATGATGGCGAGCGCGCCGGGAAGGTCGTCGGGGCCCACGAGCACCTCTCGCGCCTTGGAGCCCTCGGAGGGCCCGACGATCTCGCGGGACTCGAGCAGGTCCATGAGGCGCCCGGCCTTGGCGAACCCCACGCGCAGCTTGCGCTGGAGCATCGACGTCGACCCGAACTGGGTCGTGACCACGAGCTCGGCGGCCTGCAGGAGCAGGTCGAGGTCGTCGCCGATGTCGTCGTCGATCTGCTTCTTGGTCGCCGCCGCCGCGGTGACGTCCTGGCGGTACACGGGCTTGAGCTGGGCCTTGACGTGCTCGACGACCGAGTGCACCTCGGACTCGGTGACCCAGGCACCCTGCACGCGCATGGGCTTGGCCGCGCCCATGGGCAGGAACAGCGCGTCGCCCTGCCCGATGAGCTTCTCCGCACCGGGCTGGTCGAGCACCACGCGCGAGTCGGCGAGCGAGGACGTGGCGAACGCGAGGCGCGACGGCACGTTGGCCTTGATGAGACCCGTGACGACGTCGACCGAGGGGCGCTGGGTCGCCAGCACCAGGTGGATCCCCGCCGCTCGGGCGAGCTGGGTGATGCGCTGGATGGACGCCTCGACGTCGCGGGGGGCGACCATCATGAGGTCGGCGAGCTCGTCGACGACGACCAGGAGGTACGGGTAGGGCGCGATCTTGCGCTCGGAGCCCGGCAACGGCTTGACCTTGCCTGACCGGACGGCCGCGTTGAAGTCGTCGATGTGCTTGTAGCCGAACAGGGCGAGGTCGTCGTAGCGCGCGTCCATCTCGCGGACCACCCAGTCGAGCGCCTCGGCCGCCTTCTTCGGGCTCGTGATGATCGGCGTGATCAGGTGCGGGATGCCCTCGTAGATCGTGAGCTCGACACGCTTGGGGTCCACGAGCACGAGCCGCACCTGCTCGGGGGTCGCGCGCATGAGGATCGAGACGATCATCGAGTTGATGAAGCTCGACTTTCCGGCACCGGTGGCACCCGCCACCAGGATGTGCGGCATCTTCGCGAGGTTCGCGACGACGTAGCCGCCCTCGACGTCCTTGCCGACGCCCATGACCATGGGGTGCTCGGTGCGCCGGGCGGCCGACGACCGCAGCACGTCGCCGAGCACGACCGTCTCGCGGTCGGAGTTCGGGATCTCGATGCCGATGGCCGACTTGCCCGGGATCGGCGAGAGGATCCGGACGTCGGCGCTCGCCACCGCGTACGCGATGTTGTTCGACAGCGACGTGATCCGCTCGACCTTGACCTTCTGGCCGACCTCGACCTCGTACCTCGTGACCGTGGGCCCGCGCGTGAACCCGGTCACCTGGGCGTCGACCTCGAACTGCTCGAAGACGCCCGTCAGCGCCTCGACCACCCGGTCGTTCACGGCCGAGCGCACCTTGTGCGGCGCTCCCTTGACGAGCGACTCCTCGCTCGGGAGCAGGTACACGACGTCGCCCTCGAGCATGGGCTGCTCGGCACGGCCCTTGGGCAGTCCCATGGGCTGGTCCGCGTTGCCCGCCGGGGCGTCCGGGACGAGCGCGGGCGAGGCCGCCTCGGGCGCCTCGACCGCGTCGACCATCGGCACGACCTGGGTGGCTGCCGCACGGTCGGCCTTGCCGGCGGGGACCTCGCCGCGGTCGAGCATCGCGGCCGTCTCGAAGGCCTCGTCCCCGGCGAACGAGCCCTCGTGCCGCTCGATCGCCTCGGCGGCGCGCTGCGCCTTGGTCTTGCGCCGCTTGCGGGGCTTCTCCTCGACGCCGTCGTGCCGCGAGACGCCGTCGGCCAGCTCGAGGCCGTCCTGGTCGGCCGGCCCGTGGTGGTTGCCGGTGAGCCGGTCGTAGACGCCGCGCAGCCGCTCGGGGATGCGATGCACCGGCGTGGCGGTGACGACCAGCAGACCGAAGAAGCCGAGCAGCAGGAAGATCGGCACGGCGACCCACTCGGTCACGCCCGTGACGACGGGCGTCGCGGTGACGTACCCGACGATCCCGCCGGCGGACTGCAGGGCGTCGAAGCCGTCGCTCGGCGACGGGAGGTCCTCGGAGATCGCGACGAGCGCGCACACCGAGATGACGAGGAACGTCAGCCCCACCGCGACGCGCGAGTTGGCCTGCCCTCGCTCGGGGTGCCGCATGATCCGCACGGCCAGCCACAGGAGCAGGACGGGCACCGCGACGCCGGCCATCCCCACCGTGCCCGCCACGACCGCGTGCACGGCGACGCCGAACGCGCTCGCCGTGTCCGGGATCCCCCACCACTCGCGTGCGGCGACGACGAGCGCGAGGGCGAGGAGGAAGAACGCGACTCCGTCGCGCCTGTGCTCGGGTTCCAGGTCTCTTGCTCCCTTGGTGATCGTCCGGGTCACGGCACCGACGCCGTGCGCCGCGCCCAGCCAGAGGCCGCGGACCGCGCGGACCGGCCAGGGCGGTCCCTGAGGGCGGCGAGCGCCCGGCGCGGCACGTCCACGGCCCGACGTCGTACGCCGGGTTCCCGATCGTCCTTGTGCGCGCGCCGGCGCGCGACGAGCGGTCGGCTCCGTGCGGGTGCGCGTCGAGCCCGTCGCGGCGCGTGGCTGCGGTGACCCGGTGATCTTGCGGGTCGGTGTGCGGGTCGCCATGATGCCCTCACCGTACCCGGGGCGTCCGACCCCGCGCCGCAGGTCGCGGGCGCGTGTCCCTCCGGCGGGCGGCCCTCAGCGGGTGGTCATGCCGTCAGCAGGCCGACCGCGAGCGTCACGACGCCGGCGGCGAGCGCCACCGCACCTGCCGGCAGCAGCACGATCGCGCGGTTGGGCCCCGTGCGGCCCCTGCCCATGGCCGAGAAGAAGAACCCTGCGGGCATGAGGATCGCGGCGACCAGCACGCCGGTGGCGGCGAGCCATCGCGCGAACCCGCTCAGCTGCGTGGCCTCGGTGAGCAGCACGCTCAGCAGCCCGAGGATCACCAGCACCCCGGCATGGGCGTGCCCTGCTCGGTAGAACCCCTTCTGGAACTCGGTGGCCGCCACCCGCCCGGTGGCGATCCGCACCAAGAACGCGCCGCCCGACTCGACGGCCACCACGGTGAGCATGACGATCCCGGCCGTCATGCGTGCGGACTCCGACAACTCGATCATCGGGAACTCCCCCTCGTTTGCGAACACTGTTATAAAACACTGTTCACAAACCAGAGTCAAGGGTTCTAGACTCGCCGCA
>Ga0233363_1000307_pt1 | contig 23083 bp, 24 predicted proteins | sample ElkDunMinimDraft_18_FD_191534 | JGI IMG/M metagenome (GOLD analysis project Ga0233363, IMG submission 191534) | Fecal eukaryotic communites from dung pellets of Tule Elk in California, USA - Elk Dung C16 | ecosystem: Host-associated > Mammals > Digestive system > Large intestine > Fecal | place... | reverse complement strand
TGGGAGCGGGTGAGCATCCGGCGGTCCTCGTCGAAGTACGACCAGTCCGCGTACGCCCGGCGCACCACCACCCGGCCCCGCTCGGCAAGGGCGTCGGCGATCGGCCGGAGATCAAAAACCATGCCGCCGAGATGCTCCCGCGCGCCCAGCGCGAGGTTCTCGTAGTCGAGGAAAAGGGCGATCCGGTCTTCTTGATCCACGAGAGCCACCCTACGCCCGGCGTGGGCCCGCCGCCCGTCACACCCGCGGACCATTCGGTGCCACTGCTCCGAGGTCGCCGGCTGCGCTCGGCGCACCACCGACCGGCGACGTCGCTGAACGACCGGGCGTCAACGACCCGGGTGTCAGCGGGGCCGGGCGTACGCCAGCACAAGAGCGCTCGACTGCCCGCTCCACGTGCCGACGAGCGCGTCGCCGGTCGGGGCCGGCCGCAGCGCGGGACGGCGGAGCACGGTCAGCTCGAACGATCGGGCGTCGATGCGGGTCAGACCCTCGTCGGCGTCGACCTGAAGCGCGGCCTCAAGCTCGGCTTCAAGCCCGGCTCCGGTATCAGGGGCGTCAGGGGCGTCCTCGGAGGTGCCCGCCACCCTGCTCACTGTCATGTTCCGCTCGCGGGCGACGAGCCGGCCGTCGACCTCGAAGTACTCGTCTGCCTGGACGACGTCTCCGGCGAGGGCACCGGCGAGCGCGGCCTGGTAGACCGGATCACCGCAGCCGTCGTAGATCCAGCGCCGGCCCAGGACCGAGTGCTCGCACGTGCCGACGAGCCAGGCATCGCCACCGTCCAGCGGTGCGGCCCGGTAGGTCAACGGCACCTGGTGCAGCGGCCCGGCACCGACGCGTACCAGGATCGTCTCGATGCCGACGTCGCCGGCCGGGTCGTCGAACCGGTACGCGGCGACCCGCTCGACCCCGGCCCCTGTCCCGCCCGCGTACCAGGGCTGCGCGAGCAGCCATCCGGCGAGGAGTTCGAGTTTGGTGGGGCGCAGCTCGGCGCGGTGCAGCAGTGCCATGCGCGCCACGATAGAACGGCCGAGGTCACCACTGCTGCCCGTGGCTTTTGTCCGATAAGAACCAATTACGGTAAATATCGTTATTCGCGCTCTCTGTGCTCAAGGTCCGCTCAGCGCAGCGGTGACCAGGTACGACGTGCGGGGCGATCGTGCCAAGATGGCGACGTGACCGCTGCGAGCCTGCCCCCGCCGATCCTGCTCGTCCTCGGCGACGAGGAACTGCTCGCCACCCGCGCGGTCACCGACGCGACCGACGCCGCCGTCGCCGTCGACCCGGATGCCGACGTACGCAGCTACGAGGCCGGGGCCCTCACCGTCGGTGAGATAGCCGAGATGCTCAGCCCTTCCCTCTTCGGCGGGCGCCGGGTGCTGGTGCTGCGGGCCGCCCAGGACGCCCGCAAGGACCTGGTCACGGCGCTCGTGGCGTACGCGAAGAACCCGGACCCGGACGTGCACCTGATCGTGGTGCACGCCGGCGGCGCGAAGGGCAAGGCCTTCGCCGACGGGCTCAAGGCCGCCGGGGCGCAGGTGGTGCCCGCGGTGAAGCTCAAGGGTCACCGCGACCGGGTCGCCTTCGTCCGCGACGAGATCCGCCGGGCCGGTGGCCGCTGCACCGACGACGCCGCCGAGGCGCTGCTGGCGGCGGTCGGCAACGACCTGCGTGAACTCGCCTCCGCCTGCTCCCAGCTGATCGCCGACACCGACGGGCGCATCGGCGCGGACACCGTCGCCCGCTACTACAAGGGCCGCGCCGAGGTCAGCGGCTTCACCGTCGCCGACGCCGCCGTGGTGGGGGACCTGCCGGCTGCGCTGGAGGCGCTGCGCTGGGCGCTGCACATCGGGGTGGACCCGGTGCCGATCGCCGACGCGCTCGCCGACGGCATCCGTACCGTCGCCCGGGTCAGCTCCGCCGGACGGGGGAGCGCCTACCAGCTCGCCGGCAGCCTCGGCATGCCGGCCTGGAAGATCGAGCGCGCACAGCGGCAGAGCCGGGGCTGGACGCCGGACGGGCTGGTGACGGCGATGCGCGCCGCCGCCGACTGCAACGCCGCCGTCAAGGGCGGCGCGGACGACCGGGCGTACGCGCTTGAACGGGCAGTCTTCGCGGTGGCCGCCGCCCGGCGGGAAGGGGGCCGGTGACGGGCGCCCCGGTCGGCCACGGGCAGCTGCGGGGCCGGCCGCACGTCGCCTGGCGCACCCTGGCGCCGGAGCACCAGCGGCAGCGGCCGCTCTATGCCCGCCTGCTGGGACTGCGCTTCGTCAACCCGGGCGCGGCGCTCTGCTTCGTCTTCTTCGAGGGGTCGGTGCTGCTGGCCGCGCTGCTCGCCCTCGCCGAACTGGTCACCTGGTGGTCGATGATCATTCTGCCGGTCACGGTCGCCGTCATGGTCAAGATGAACGACCTGGTGGCCGGGGAGGTGATCCGTTCGGCGGCCTGGGTGCCCGACCAGGAGCAGGATCGCTTCCGCCGGCGTCTGCCGCCGGGGCTTGAACGCTCCGTCGGGCGCGCCCGGGTGCCGGCCGCGCTCCCCGCCGCCCCGCGTCGCCCGGAGTCGAATCCCGCCCGGGCGCTGCCCACGGCGCGACCGGGAGATCGCCGGCACTGGCCGTTGGCGGCAAATGTGGAGTCGGCCGAGCAGCGGGCCCGGCAGTCCGCCCGCCGCCGCTACGAGTAGGCGCCGCCGCCAGGAGCAGACAGCGCCGACCGCCACGGCCCGGATGCCGCCCACCGGGGACGGGGTCCGCGCAGCCGTGGATCAGACAGCCCGGATCCGGCGTACCGTGCCGGGCCAGAGCGAAAACCCCGGACCGTACGGTCCGGGGTTTCGAAGGTGATGCTGAGCCGTCAGGCAGCGAGCGACTGGGCGCGCTTGGCGATGGCCGACTTGCGGTTCGCCGCCTGGTTGCTGTGGATCACGCCCTTGCTGACTGCCTTGTCCAGCTGCCGCGAAGCAGCGCGCATCAGCTCGGTGGCCTGAGCGGCGTCACCGGCCTCGGCGGCTTCGTGGAACTTCCGGACGGCAGTCTTCAGCGAGGACTTGACCGACTTGTTACGCAGCCGGCGCTTCTCGTTCTGCCGGTTGCGCTTGATCTGGGACTTGATGTTCGCCACGCGACAGCCTCGTCTTGGTAGCTCGGGTGTGGTCTGCTTTATGCGCAGGCGACGATCACACATCACCGGTGCGCGAAGAGCCAGGTTACCAGGTCAGCGGGGACGAGCCAAAACGGCGGGGTCCTCGCTGCGGCCCTGGCGCTCGGAGAACCACCCTAGCGCCGTCTCCGCGCTCCAGCGCTGGTGCCCCCGCAGATGTGGCGAAGCCGCCACCGGCGGGTCGGCCGAGCGCAGCAGCCAGAGGCCCGACACCGCGGCGAGCGCCACGTCCAGGGCGTCGCCGGGCGCCCCCGCCGCCGCCGGATGAGCGGCGAAGAGGTCGTCGGCGGGCTGCCCGCCGGCGTACGCGGTGATCAGCAGGCTGACCAGGTCGAGCCAGGCCGGGCCGTGGGAGAGCCAGTTCCAGTCGCAGATGAACGCCCGGCCGGCCTCGTCGATCAGCACGTTGTCGACCCGCAGGTCGCAGTGGGCAAGTCCGTCGCCGCCGCTGTAGCCGGCCAGCTTCGACTCGTACGCGGCAAGGGCCGGCAGCAGCGCGCCGACGGCCGGCGGCAACCCCGGCGGCAGGCGCACCCGCCCCGAGGCGAACTCCCGCCAGCCGTGGAAATCGTCGGGGCCCAGCCGGGGCAGGCCGAGCGCGACCAGTTCGGCCGGGGGTTCGCGCAGCGCCGCGGCGACCCGCGCGTACGCGTCGAGGGCGGCGCTCAGGTCGGCGGGGTCCCAGGGCAGCGCCGGCATCCGCCCCTCGACGGCGGCCAGCCCCAGGATCACGTGGTCGGCGGCGGTCACCGCCCAGCGCAGCCGGGGAACGGGCAGCCCGGCCGGCAGCCGGGCCAGGATCCCCGCCTCGTTGGCGTAGTCCCGGGCGATTTCCGGGGCGGTGCTCAGCGACGCGGCCTTGACGAAGGCCGCCGCACCGTCGGCGGTGCGCACCGTCGCCGCGAAGCCGCCGGTGAAGCCGCCGCCGGCCACGTCGACCCCGGTCACCGGCGCGCCGAGCAGGGCGACGACCGCATCGCGTACGGCCGGGGGCAGCTGCTCCCAGCCGGGACGGCGCGCGGTCCGGTCGTACGGGATGGGGAAGCGGGACCCGGGCGGCATGTGCCCATGGTGCCGGATCCAGCCGGGGCGGCTCGCGTCTCGCCCGCCGGGAGCGGGGCGCCTGCTTGTTCACCGCCGGCGCAAGTGCCGGTGGCGTGCCGGTTCGGTCGCGGAGCTTGTCGGCGGGGTCTGACAGACTCGACGGCCATGCGGACCGACGAATTCTGGGCACTCATCGAAGCGGCGCGTGCCACGCCCGGCGACAGCGAAGAGATCACCGAGCGGGTGATCTCCGCGCTGGCCGACCGGCCCGCCGAGGAGATCCTGGCCTTCGACCGGCACCTGCACCGGGTCCTGGTCGCCTCCTACCGTGAGGACCTCTGGGGTGCGGCGTACCTGATCAACGGGGGCGCCTCGGACGACGACTTCGCGCACTTCCGGGGCTGGCTGATGGCCCAGGGGCGGGCGGTCTTCGCCCGCGCCGTGGCCGAGCCGGACTCGCTGGCCGAGCTGCCGGCGGTCCAGCGGGCCGCCCTCACCGGTGCGGAGTTCGGCGCTCCGGCGATGGCACGGTTCGCCGCCGAGGCGTACCGGCGGGCCACCGGGGAGGACCCGCCCGTCGAGGAGGGCCGGGCGGCGTACCCGGACCTCAACGACTTCTGGGACTTCGACGACGAGGAGGAGGCCCGGCGGCGGTTGCCGCGGCTGGCCGCGCTCTTCCTGGAGCCGCCGCAGGAGTGATCCGAGGCCGCTTCCGGCGGCGTGGGAGCATAGAGGGGGACCGGCGCGAGCCGGCCCGCCCACGACCTCGCTCCGCCGACCAGAACGGACCGCTGTGCCACCGACGCTCGATCCCGGCGCGTACGCCCCCGGTGCCACCGACCCCGGCAGCATCCGGAACTTCTGCATCATCGCCCACATCGACCACGGCAAGTCGACCCTGGCCGACAGGATGCTGCAGCTCACCGAGGTGGTCGACCCGCGGCAGATGCGGGCGCAGTACCTGGACCGGATGGACATCGAGCGCGAGCGCGGCATCACCATCAAGAGCCAGGCCGTCCGGATGCCCTGGACCGTCCGCGAGGGCGAGCGGCAGGGCGAGCGCGCGGTGCTCAACATGATCGACACTCCGGGCCACGTCGACTTCACCTACGAGGTGTCGCGGTCGCTGGCGGCCTGTGAGGGCGCTGTCCTGCTCGTCGACGCCGCCCAGGGCATCGAGGCGCAGACGCTGGCCAACCTCTATCTGGCGCTCGAGAACGACCTGCACGTCATCCCGGTGCTCAACAAGATCGACCTGCCGGCGGCGCAGCCGGAGAAGTTCGCCGAGGAGCTGGCCCGGCTGATCGGCTGTGAGCCCGAGGACTGCATCCGGGTCTCCGGCAAGACCGGCGAGGGGGTGGCGTACCTGCTCGACGAGATCGTGCGGCAGTTCAAGCCGCCGGTCGGCGACACCGACGTCACCGCCCCGGCCCGCGCGATGATCTTCGACTCGGTCTACGACGTCTACCGGGGTGTCGTCACCTACGTCCGGGTCATCGACGGGCGGATCAGCGCCCGCGACCGGATCAAGATGATGTCCACCGGCGCCGTGCACGAACTGCTGGAGATCGGCGTCATCTCCCCGGAGATGCTCAAGGCCGAGGCGCTCGGCGTCGGCGAGGTGGGCTACCTCATCACCGGCGTGAAGGACGTGCGGCAGTCCCGCGTCGGTGACACGGTCACCATCAACTCCCGCCCGGCCACCGAGTCGCTCGGCGGTTACAAGGACCCGCGGCCGATGGTCTACTCCGGCCTCTATCCGATCGACGGCTCGGACTACCCGAACCTGCGCGAGGCGCTGGACAAGCTCAAGCTCAACGACGCCGCCCTGGACTACGAGCCGGAGACCTCCGGCGCGCTCGGCTTCGGCTTCCGCTGCGGCTTCCTCGGCCTGCTGCACCTGGAGATCATCCGGGAGCGGCTGGAGCGCGAGTACGGCCTCGACCTGATCTCCACCGCCCCCAACGTCGTCTACCGGGCGCTGCTGGAGGACGGCAAGGAGATCGTCGTCACCAACCCGAGCGAGTACCCGAACGCCAAGATCGCCGAGGTGTACGAGCCGGTGGTGCGCGCCACCGTGCTGACCCCGACCGACTACGTCGGCGCGGTGATGGAGCTCTGCCAGGGCCGCCGCGGTGTCCTGCTCGGCATGGACTATCTCTCCTCCGACCGGGTGGAGCTGCGCTACACCCTGCCGCTGGCGGAGATCATCTTTGACTTCTTCGACCAGTTGAAGAGCCGTACCAAGGGTTACGCCTCGCTGGACTACGAGCCCTCCGGCGAGCAGGCCTCCGACCTGGTCAAGGTCGACATCCTGCTGCACGGCGAGCCGGTCGACGCGTTCAGCGCCATCGTGCACAAGGACAAGGCGTACAACTACGGCGTCAGCATCGCCGCCAAGCTGCGCAACCTCATCCCGCGCCAGCAGTTCGAGGTGCCGATCCAGGCGGCGATCGGCAACCGGGTCATCGCCCGCGAGACCATCCGCGCGATCCGCAAGGACGTGCTCGCCAAGTGCTACGGCGGCGACATCAGCCGTAAGCGCAAGCTGCTGGAGAAGCAGAAGGAGGGCAAGAAGCGGATGAAGATGGTCGGCCGGGTGGAGGTACCCCAGGAGGCCTTCATCGCCGCGCTCTCCTCCGACGGCGGCGACGGCAAGGCCGCCGGCGCCAAGAAGTAGGCGTTTCTGCCGCAAGTACGTTGTCCCTGGTCAATGACCGCCCCACCTCAGGTGGGGCGGTCATTTTCGTCGCCGGAGGCAAAGACCCGGTTTGAATTTTTCCCCACCAGGGCATCTATCGGTCGCGAACGTAAAACCGCACAACGCATACAAAACTTGCTCTCAGGAGGACGATCGTGACTGTTTGGGGAATCATCACCGCGCTCATCGTCGGTCTGATCGTCGGCGCGCTGGGCCGTCTGATCGTGCCGGGCCGGCAGAACATGCCGATGTGGCTGCACATGCTCATCGGTGTCGGCGCCGCGCTGCTCGGTACCGTGATCGCCCGTGCCGCCGGCATCGCCACGCAGACCGCCGGTATCGACTGGGCTGAGCTGCTCGTCCAGGTCGTCGTCGCCGCGATCGCGGTGGCCGTCGTCGCCGGTGTCGGCAACCGTCGCGGTGTCACCCACCGGTAATTGACACCCTGCTCCGCAACCAGGGCACTCCGGCACCCGCCGGAGTGCCCTGGTTCTTTTCTGTGCCGACCGGGCCCCGTGCGGACGGCCGGTCTGCACCGCCCCGGCCCTGTACGGACGGACCGCCGGTCTGTGCGACCCGGTCCGCCTGCGGACGGCCGTTCTGGACCGACCGGGTCCCGGGCGGGACGGCCGGGACGGCATCGCCGTAGGCTCATACGCCATGACGGGCAGACTCCTGGCGGTGAATGTCGGCGTTGTCACCGAGGCTTCCTGGGCGGGCGACGCCAGCGGCCGCAGCGGCATCGACAAGCGACCGGCCGACACGGCGGTGGCGATCCTCGCCACCGGCGTCGCCGGCGACTTCATCGCCGAGCGGGCCCATCACGGCGGTCCCGATCAGGCCGTCTACGCCTACGCCGAGGCCGACGCCGCGTGGTGGGCCGACGAGCTGGACCGGCCGCTGCCGCCGGGGGCCTTCGGCGAGAACCTCACCACCGCCGGCGTCGACGTCACCGGCGCCGTCATCGGCGAGCAGTGGGCGATCGGCACGGCACTGCTACAGGTCACCAAGCCGCGTACGCCCTGCCGCACCTTCGCCGGGTTCTGGGGCGTACCCGATCTGATCAAGCGCTTCACCGCGCGGGCCGCGCCCGGGGCGTACCTGCGGGTGCTCACCCCCGGCGAGGTACGGGCCGGCGACGAGATCCGCGTGGTCCAGCGGCCCGCCCACGGAGTGACGATCGGCGAGACGTTCCGCGCGCTGAGCACCGAGCCCGAACTGCTGCCCCGGCTGCTCGCCGCGGCCGAGCTGCCCGAGCCGATCCGGCAGAAGGTGGCCCGCCGGGTGGCCGGCACCGGCTCCTGAACCGGCACCGGCTCCTGAAGCTCGGGCTCTGCCCGCCTCCTCCTCGTCGCGCCCACTTCGCCGGCTGCCGACCGGCGGCTTGATCTGCGTGGAGGCAGCCGCTGCTCAGGCGTCGGCGGAGACCTCGGCGACGACGGACCCCGGCGTGACCTCGCCCTCGGCGGACTTCCACCTGCCGTCGGCCGCCGTCCACTCCAGGTCGTCGAAGCGCACCCGCTGCACGCCGTGGTCGTTGGCGTGCGACACCAGCCAGTGGGCGTAGCGCCAGCCCTGCCGCTCGTCCTGCGCGGTCAGTGTCAGCCCGGTGGTGGCCGGGCTCGCCGCGTCCCGCGACACCCCCCAGTCCAGCTTCAGACCGCGCAGCAGCGCCTCGGTGGCGGCGTCGCCGCGCAGCGCCGGTTCCCGGCTGACCGTGCAGGCGACCGCGCCGGTGAACTGCCCCAGCAGCGCCCGGGTCAGCACCGTCGAATCCTCGGACCACTTCTCGTACGCCTCGGGGAACGCCGACCGCTGCACCGTCTGCGCCGCGTCGGTGACCCGCATCTTCTCCCACCCGCGCACCTGCTCGAGCGCGGCGTAGAACTGGGTGGCGGCGTACCGGGTGTCCTGGATCTGCTCCGGTGTGCCCCAGCCCTGGCTGGGCCGCTGCTGGAACAGCCCCACCGAGTCCCGGTCGCCGCCGGCGAGGTTGCGCAGCTGTGATTCCTGGAAGGCGGTGGCGAGAGCGACGATGACGGCGCGTTCGGGCAGGCCCCGCTGGACGCCGATCGCGGCGATCGTGGCGGCATTTGCCATCTGCTCCGGGCTGAGCTCGACCTGGCCGTCGGCCTCGGTCACGCAGCTGCGGCTCGCCCGCGGCAGTGTGAACCCGTCGCCGATCTGCTTGATCACCAGCACGATGCCGACCCCGGCCAGCACGGTGAAGGCAGCCAGAGCCGCCAGGACTGCCCGTCCGCGCACGCGATTCCTCCTCGTCACGACCAACCGGGGGCAAGCGTACGTTCCACGATCACCACCCAGGCCGGGCTGTGGAATTTCTCCTGCGCCGTACCGTTATGTGCCCGGTCGACCGGGTCACTGCGCCGCCGGTACCCACCGAGCGGGTCGCTTTTCGCGGAACGCCATCACGCCCTCCAGCCCCTCCTCCGAGAGGAAGTACCCGGTGGAGAGCTCGGACAAGGCGGCCAGCTCCGTACGCAGGTCGGCCGGCGCCGGGCGGGCCAGCAGCTCCTTGGTGCCGGCCAGCGCCCGCGGCGCGCCCTGCACCAGCGCGGCGCAGTACGCGGCGACCTTGGCGTCCAGTTCCTCGGCGGGCACGGCGGCGGTCACCAGGCCGATCTCGGCGGCCCGGGCGCCGTCGAACTTCTCCCCGGTCAGGTAGAGCTCGGCGGCGGCGCGGGGCGTGAGCAGCGGCAGCACGGTCGCCGAGATCACCGCCGGGATCACCCCGATGCGCACCTCGGTGAAGGCGAATGTCGCCTCGCGGGCACAGACCGCCAGGTCGGCCGCGGCGATGAGTCCCAGTCCGCCGGCGCGGGCCGGCCCGGCCACCCGCGCCACCACCGGCTTGGGGCACTCCCGGACCGCGGCGAGCACGTCACCGAGCATTCCGGCCGGCAGGGTGCCCGTGGCGTACGCCTGCGCCGACTCCTTCAGGTCCGCCCCGGAGCAGAAGACCGGCCCGGTGTGGGTCAGGATCACGACGCGTACCGCGTCGTCGGCGACCGCGGCGGCGAGCCCCTCGATCAGCTCTGTCATCAGCCGGGTGGAGAGCGCGTTGCGGTTGTGCGGGCTGTCCAGGGTGAGGGTGGTCACGCCGGAGGCGGTGCCGGACCGCACGAGTGCGTCGGGAGAGGTCATGCCGGGCAGACTAGTGGCATGCCGGGAGCCGTACCAGAAGGTGAATCCGTCCCCCTCGACGGAGCTCTGCCCCCAGAAGCCACCGCACGGGTGGGTTCAGCCGGGTTCGGGGTCTATGTCCATGTGCCCTTCTGCGCCAGCCGCTGCGGCTACTGCGACTTCAACACCTACACCGCCGCGGAGCTCGGCGGCGGCGTCACCCGTGAGTCGTACGCCGACAGCGTTCTGGCCGAGATGGCGCTCGCCGGCCGGGTCCTGGCCGGGAACCCGCCGCCGCGGGTCGACACCGTCTTCGTCGGCGGCGGCACCCCGACGCTGCTGCCCACCGACGACCTGGCGCGCATCCTCGACGGCATCGACCGGCTCTGGGGGCTCGCCGACGACGTGGAGGTCACCACCGAGGCCAACCCCGAATCGGTCACCCCGGCCTCGCTCAAGGCGCTGCGGGCGGCCGGCTACACCCGCATCTCGCTCGGCATGCAGTCGGCCGCGGCGGGGGTGCTCGCCGTCCTCGACCGCCGGCACAGCGCCGGCCGGGCGGTGGCCGCCGCCGGGGAGGCACGCGACGCCGGGTTCGACCACGTCAACCTGGACCTGATCTACGGCACGCCGGGCGAGACCGCGGAGGACTTCGCCGCCTCCCTGGAGCAGGTCGTCGCCGCCGGCGTCGACCACGTCAGCGCGTACGCCCTGATCGTCGAGGAGGGGACGCGGCTGGCGGCCCGGATGCGCCGGGGCGAGCTGCCGTACCCGAGTGACGACGTCGCCGCCGACCGCTACCTGGCGGCCGAGGCGGCGCTGAGCGCGGCGGGTTTCTCCTGGTACGAGGTGTCGAACTGGGCCCGTACGCCGGCTGCCCGGTGCCGGCACAACCTGCTCTACTGGGCCGGCGGCGACTGGTGGGGGTTCGGCCCGGGCGCGCACAGCCATGTCGGCGGCGTGCGCTGGTGGAACGTCAAACACCCGTCGGCGTACGCGCAGCGCCTGGCACAGGGGCACTCGCCGGGGCAGGGGCGGGAACTGCTCACCGCCGCCGAGACCCACATGGAGGACGTGATGCTGCGGCTGCGGCTCGCCGAAGGGCTGCCGCTCGCGGTGCTGGACCCGGCCGGCGTGGCCGGCGCCCGGCGGGCGCTGGAGCAGGGCCTGCTGGATGAGGCGGGCTACCGGGCGGGGCAGGCCGTGCTGACACTGCGCGGCCGGCTCCTCGCCGACGCGGTGGTGCGCGACCTGCTGCCCTGACCGGTTGTGGCCCGCCGGCGGCACCGCCGCGGGGCGGGGCGCTGCCGACGGGACGGGTGGGTCACTTCACGAACGCGTAGCTCATCGGGTACTGGTAGAGCACTCCCTCGGTGGCCTTCACGCCGCCGATGATGCCGAAGATGATCGGGATCAGAATGCTGATCATCGGGAGGAAGAAGAGCACTCCGCAGGTGATCACGGCGATCACCGCGGCGACGATCGTGACGATCGTCCAGGTGATCTGGAAGTTGAGCGCGGCGACGGCGTGCGCCCGGACCACCGGCGACTGCGGACCCTTGGAGACCATGGCGATCAGCGGGGCGAGCCAGCCGAGCCCGCCGCTGCCGAGCAGTGCCCCGCCGGCCCCGCCGAAGTGCGCGATCAGCGCCCAGGTCTTGTCGTCGTTGCTCGGGTATCCGGGCGGCGGCGGGGCGGTGGGATAGCCGGGCTGGCCGCCGTAGGGCGGGTAACCCCCACCGGCCGGCGGAGGATATCCGCCGGGCTGGCCGTACCCGCCGGGCTGGCCGTATCCGCCGGGCTGCTGGCCGTACTCGCCCGGCTGCTGGTCGTGGGCGCCGGGTTGCCCGCCGCCGGAGGTCGGCGAGCCGTAGGGAGGGTTCTGCCCCTGCGGCGGGGGAGAGGTGGGATCGGGCCGGTCCGATCCGTGTTGCGGCGGGAAATCGGTCATAGCCTCAACGGTAGGGCCGAGACGCAACCGGCGAGACGGCGACACTGCGATCCGACAGCTCGGTCACCGCCGGTGCTGAGCAGGCGCGCCGGCGCCCTGGGCGCCACCTCGGGTTGATCATCGCGCTCCGGCCCCGCGCGACGTACACTGGCACTCGCTACAGTCGAGTGCCAGCAGGGCGTGAGGTCGGCCGATCCGGTCGCCGCCCGGCCTGGCAGCGGTTCGCGTGCTCGCCGCGGCAGTGGCCGCGCACCGGGCGCGCCTGCCGGGGCAGCACCTTCGACTGTCGTCACCGCAAAGGGGGAGGGATGAGTCTCGACGAACGCAAACTCGACGTGCTGCGGGCGATCGTCGAGGACTACGTCGCCACCCAGGAGCCGGTCGGCAGCAGGGCCCTGGTCGAGCGGCACCAGCTCGGCGTCTCGCCGGCCACGGTGCGCAACGACATGGCGGTGCTGGAGGAAGAGGGCTTCATCCGGCAGCCGCACACCAGCGCCGGCCGGGTCCCCACCGACCGCGGCTACCGCCTCTTCGTTGACCGGCTCTCCCGGATCAAGCCCCTCTCGCCCGCCGAACGGCGGGCGATCGAGCGCTTCATGGCCGGCGCCGTCGACCTCGACGACGTCGTGCACCGCACCGTCCGACTGCTCGCGCAGCTGACCCGTCAGGTCGCGGTGGTGCAGTACCCCAGCCTGGCCCGTTCCGCCGTACGCCACCTGGAGCTGGTGCCGATCTCCACCACCCGGCTGATGCTGGTGATGATCACCGACACCGGCCGGGTCGAGCAGCGGCTGGTGGAGATGCCCGGGCCGACCCCGGGCGAGGACGTCACCGAGCTGCGACGGCTGGTCAACGAGAAGCTCTGCGGCAAGAAGCTCTCCGACACCCCGCCGCTGGTGCAGACGCTGGTCGAGGAGGCGTCACCGCTGCTGCGCGGGGCGATGACCTGCCTGGCCACCGTGCTGCTGGAGACGCTGGTCGAGCGACACGAGGAACGAATCGCGCTGGCCGGCACCGCTAACCTGACCCGGGGTGGTCTCCTTGACTTCCAGGGTTCGCTGCGGCCGGTCCTCGAGGCGCTCGAGGAGGAGGTCGTGCTCCTCAAGCTGATCGGCGAGACCGAACCGAGCGCGACCCGGGTGCGCATCGGCGACGAGAACGAGATCGACAACCTGCGGGCGACGTCGGTGGTGAGCGCCGGGTACGGCCCCGGCAGCACCATCGTCGGCGGGCTGGGGGTGCTCGGCCCGACCCGGATGGATTACCCCGGGACGATCGCCACCGTGCGGGCCGTGGCACGCTACGTCGGCGAGCTGCTCGCACAGAACTGACCAGGGGCAACCGGCCCGAGGACCGGCGAACGTCAAGCGACACAGACGATGGGGACACCGAACGCAGTGGCCAGGGACTACTACGGAATTCTCGGCGTCAGCCGGGGAGCCTCCGACGACGAGATCAAGCGCGCCTACCGCAAGCTGGCCCGCCAGTACCACCCGGACGTGAATCCGGATCCGGAGGCCCAGGAGAAGTTCAAGGAGATCAACGCCGCGTACGAGGTCCTCTCCGACGACCAGAAGCGGCAGATCGTCGACCTCGGGGGTGACCCACTCGCCCCCGGCGGTGGCGGCGCGCCCGGCGGCGCCGGCCCGTTCGTCGGATTCCAGGACATCATGGACGCCTTCTTCGGCGGCGCCGGTGGCGGCGCCGGGCGAGGCCCCCGCCCGCGTACCCGGCCCGGCTCCGACGCGATCATCCGGCTTGAGCTGGACCTCAACGAGACCGCCTTCGGGGTGGAGGCGCCGATCACGGTCGACACCGCCGTGCTCTGCACCACCTGCAGCGGCGCCGGCACGGCCGCCGGTACCCACCCGGCGACCTGTGACGCCTGCGGCGGGCGCGGCGAGGTCCAGTCGGTGCAGCGCACCTTCCTCGGCCAGGTGATGACCGCCCGCCCCTGCACCGTCTGCTCCGGCCACGGCAGCACCATCCCGAACCCCTGCGGGACCTGCGCCGGTGACGGCCGGGTCCGCACCCGGCGTTCGCTGACGGTCAAGATCCCGGCCGGTGTCGAGGACGGCATGCGCATCCGCCTGGCCCAGCAGGGCGAGGTCGGCCCCGGCGGTGGCACCCCCGGCGACCTCTACGTGGAGATCCACGAGCGGCCGCACGACGTCTACTCGCGCAAGGGCGACGACCTGCACTGCCGGGTCACCGTCCCGATGACCGCCGCCGCGCTCGGCACCCGGCTGACCATCAAGACGCTCGACAGCGAAGAGGCCGTCGAGGTCAAGGCGGGTACCCAGCCCGGCTCCACGTTGCGGCTGCGGGCCCGCGGCGTGCCGCACCTGCGCGGCACCGGCCGAGGTGACCTCTACGTGCACCTGGATGTGCGGACCCCCACCAAGCTCGACGGCGCGCAGGAGCAGATTCTGCGCGACTTCGCCAAGAGCCGGGGCGAGGAGGTCGCCGAGCTGAGCAAGCAGGGCGGCTTCTTCTCGCGGATGCGCGACGCCTTCAACGGCCACGGCTGAGATTCCCGCCCGGTCCGGTCGGCCCGGCCGGGGCGGTTAGCCTGTGATCGTGTCCGTACCCCTGTTCCTGGTCGAATCCCTGCCGACGGCCGACAGCCTGACTCTCGCCGGGCCGGAGGGGCATCACGCCGCGAACGTGCAACGGCTGCGCGTCGGTGAGCGGCTGGTGCTCGCCGACGGCCGGGGCGGCACGGCGACCGCCGAGGTCACCGCCGTCGGCCGGGGCAGCCTCGAACTGACCGTCATCGCCCGTGGGTACGTCGACGCCGCGGTGCCGCGGCTGGTGGTGGTGCAGGGCATCGCCAAGGGCGACCGGGGCGAGCTGGCGGTGCAGGCGATGACCGAGGTCGGAGTGGACGAGATCGTCCCCTGGCGGGCGGTGCGCTCGGTGGTCCTCTGGCGCGGCGACCGGGGTGTGCGCGCCCGCGAGAAGTGGGTGCACACCGCCCGGGAGGCGGCCAAGCAGGCCCGGCGCGCCTGGCTGCCGGTGGTGGCCGGTTCGCCCGACGAGTCGACCAGGGCGGTGACCCAGCGGCTGGCCGGCGCGGACGCCGCCTTCGTCCTGCACGAGGAGGCGACCGAGCGGCTGACCACGGTCGACCTGCCCGAGGCCGGCGAGATCGTCTGCGTGATCGGGCCGGAGGGCGGGATCGCCCCCGACGAGCTCGACGCCTTCGTCGCCGCCGGCGCCCGGCCGGTGCGCCTGGGCTCCACGGTGCTGCGTACCTCGACCGCCGGCCCGGCGGCGCTGGCGGTGCTCTCCGCCCGCCTCGGCCGCTGGTGATCCGGGCCGGCTGATTCCGGGCGGGCATCCGGGAGCGGGCCGCCCGCCGGTGCCGGCGCCGCGCCGGTGGGCCGATCAAGGGTGTGGCCGCCGGGCGGGGCGCTTAGCATGCCGGAGTGGAAACCGACTGCCTCTTCTGCCGCATCGTCGCCGGGGAGATCCCGGCCACCATCGTCCGGGAGACCGAGCGAACGCTCGCCTTCCGTGACATCGACCCGAAAGCGCCGACGCACGTGCTGGTGATCCCCAAGGAGCACTACGGCGACGTGGCGGTGCTCGCCGAGAGCGACCCGGGGCTCGCCGGTGAGGTGCTCGCCACCGCCGGCGCGGTCGCCGAAGCCGAGGGACTGCTCGGGGACGGCTTCCGGCTGATGTTCAACACCGGGGTCAACGGCGGGCAGGAGGTCTTCCACGTCCACGCCCACGTGCTCGGTGGCGCTCCGCTCGGCCCGATGATCGCCCGCTGATGACCGACGTCGCGGCCCGACTGACCCGGTTGGTGCAGCGCGCCCAGGCCGAGGCGCGCATCCCCGCGCTGACGGTGGCGCTGCACCGCGCCGACCGGCCGCTGTGGCGCTGCGCGGTCGGGACCACCGGCAACGCCGCCCGGTTGAGCGCCGACACCCCGATGCGGATGGGTTCGGTCACCAAGACCTTCACGGCCGTACTGGTGATGCAGTGCCGTCAGGACGGGCTGCTCGACCTCGACGACCCGATCTCCCGGCACCTCGACGTGCCGGCCCACGGCGAGCTGACCGTACGGCGGCTGCTGTCGCACACCTCCGGCCTGCAGCGCGAGCCGTACGGCGACGTCTGGGACACCCTGTCGGCCCCGGACGTACGCGGGCTCCTGGCCGACCTGGAGCGGGTCGAGCGGGTGCTGCCGCCGGGCCGGCGGTTCCACTACTCCAACCTCGGCATGGCGCTGCTCGGGCACCTCGTCGGCCGGCTGCGCGGCGGGACCTGGGCCGAGGTGCTCGCCGAGCGGATCCTGGAGCCACTGGCCCTGTCCAGCGTCACACTGCGGTCGGGCCCCGGCGCCGCCACGGGTTTCCTGGTCGACGCCTACTCCGACCACGCCCACCCGGAGCCGGAGCTGGACCTCGGTGCGGTCGCGCCGGCCGCGCAGCTCTGGGGCAGCGCTCCCGATCTGGCCCGCTGGGCGGCCTTCCTGGCCGATCCGGCGGCGATGGACCCGGCGGGTACGGTGCTGAGCGCGCCGGCCCTGGACGAGATGCGCTGGCCGGCCACGGTCAGCGACGAGGCCGCCTGGAACAGCGGCTTCGGGCTCGGGCTGATCCTGGTGCCGATGGCCGACCGGGTGGTGCACGTCGGGCACGACGGGGCGATGCCCGGCTTCCTGGCCAGCGTCTACGGCCGCCGCGGCGGCCCGGACACCGCACCGGCGATGGGGGTGGCGGTTCTCGGCTCCTCCGGCACCGCCGGCGTGGTCAACGAACTCTCCCACCAGCTGCTCGCGGCCGCCGCCGAGCACGACCCGCCCCGGATCGCCGCCTGGGCGCCGGGAGAGCCGGCTCCGGCGCCGTACCGGGAGCTGCTCGGCCGCTGGTGGGGCGAGGGCAACGAGTACGTCTTCGGCTGGCACGACGGCGCTCTGCGGGCGCATGCGGTCGACGCCCCGGCAGGCAAGCCGCCGGCGGTCTTCGCCCCGTTGCCGGACCGGCCTGATCTGCTGCGCACCGTCTCCGGCCGGGAGGTCGGCGAGCTGCTGCGGCTGACCCGCGACGGGCAGGGACGGGTGGTGCGTATGCACTGGGCCACGTACCGCTTCACCCGGCGGCAGGAGGCCTTCGACGGTTTCGACTTCCGGGCTCCCGACTGAACGGGCCTGCCGGTGCGGTGGGCCGCCGGCCGGGCGGAAATGGATCGGGTGCGGCCTGGGCCGACCGGATACCATGGAGACCAACGACCGCACGCCGCGCCGCCAGGCGCGACGCCTGAATTCGGAAGCAGGTGGCGCAGGGCCCGCGGGCCCGATCTATGACCGGCACTCCGCCCCCCGGACAGCTCCGGGCACAGACCAGGATCACGGTGCCCAATCCCAAGATCATGGTCAATCTGCTCGGCACCGGTGACGAGATCCTGCGCCTCATCGAACGCTCGGTGCGCAGCGACGTCCACGTACGCGGCAACGAGATCACCATCACCGGCACCCCCGCAGAGAACGCCAGCGCCGAGCGGCTCTTCACCGAACTGCTCGAACTCATCGAGAAGGGCGAGACGCTGACCAGCGACGCCGTGCGACGTACCGCGACCATGCTCGAGCAGGACGGCGGTGAGCGCCCGGCCGAGGTGCTCACCCTCAACATCCTCTCCCGGCGCGGGCGCACCATCCGGCCCAAGACCCTCGGGCAGAAGAAGTACGTCGACGCCATCGACGCGCACACCATCGTCTTCGGCATCGGCCCCGCCGGCACCGGCAAGACCTACCTGGCGATGGCGAAGGCCGTCCAGGCGCTCCAGGCCAAGCAGGTCAACCGGATCATCCTGACCCGTCCCGCCGTCGAGGCGGGCGAACGGCTCGGCTTCCTGCCCGGCACGCTCAACGAGAAGATCGACCCGTATCTGCGTCCGCTCTACGACGCACTGCACGACATGCTCGACCCCGAGTCGATCCCCAGGCTGATGGCGGCCGGGACCATCGAGGTGGCGCCGCTGGCGTACATGAGGGGCCGTACCCTCAATGACGCGTTCATCATCCTGGACGAGGCGCAGAACACCACGCCCGAGCAGATGAAGATGTTCCTCACCCGGCTGGGCTTCGGCTCCAAGATCGTGGTGACCGGGGACATCACCCAGGTCGACCTCCCCGGCAGCACCACCAGCGGCCTGCGGGTGGTGCGGGAGATCCTGCAGAACGTGGAGGACGTGCACTTCGCCGCGCTCTCCAGCGCCGACGTCGTCCGCCACCAGCTGGTCGGGGAGATCGTCGACGCGTACGCCCGCTGGGACGCCGACCGGGAGAGCCAGCAGGGCCAGCCGGTGCAGGCAGCGCCGGGACGCAACGCCCAGGCCGGCCGGACCGGCCGGAACCGCTAGATCGTCAAGGGAAGAGACAAGTTGTCCATCGAGATCGCCAACGAGTCCGGCGTCACCGTCGACACCGACGCCGTACTCGCCGTTGCCCGCTACGCCCTCGACGAGATGGGGGTCAACCCCCTCGCCGAGCTCTCCGTACTGCTGGTGGACGTGGACTACATGGCGGAGCTCAACCACCGCTGGATGGGTGGGGACGGGCCGACCGACGTGCTCGCCTTCCCCATGGACGAGGGCAACGTCGACCACGGGCCGGGGGAGAGCACCCCGGGTGGCGAGCCGGCCCTGCTCGGCGACATCGTCCTCTGCCCGGAGATCGCGGCCAAGCAGGCCGTCACCGCCGGGCACAGCGCCGCCGACGAGCTGCACCTGCTGACCGTGCACGGTGTGCTGCACCTGCTCGGCTACGACCACGCCGAGCCGGAGGAGGAGCGGGAGATGTTCACCCTTCAGGCCCGGCTGTTGACCAGCTGGCAGGCGGCACGGAGCAGCTGATGCCCGCACCTCTGACGCTGGCCGCTCCGGCCGGCCTCGCCGCCGGCTCCGCCGGCCTGCCCGACCTGCAACTGCTCTTCATCGCCGCGGCGCTGGTGGTGCTCGCCGGTCTGATCGCGATGACCGAGGCGGCGCTGTCGGTCATCTCCGCGGCCCGGGTCGCCGAACTCGTCCGTGACGGGGTCCGCGGCGCCGCCACCCTCCAGCTCGTCGTGGCCGATGTCGTCCGCCACCTCAACCTGCTGCTCCTGCTGCGTCTGCTCTGCGAGATGAGCGCCACGACGCTGGTGGCGCTGGTGGCCGTCGACACCTTCGGCGCCGGCTGGCTGGCGGCCCTGGCGGCTGCCGGGGTGATGACGGTGGTCAGCTTCGTCGCCGTCGGCGTCGGGCCCCGCACCCTCGGCCGGCAGCACGCCTACGCCGTCGGCCGCAACGTCGCGCCCCTGGTACGCGGTCTCGGCCGCGCCCTCAACCCGCTCGCCTCCCTGCTGATCCTGATCGGCAACGCGGTCACCCCCGGCCGGGGTTTCCGCGAGGGCCCCTTCGCCACCCAGGTGGAGCTGCGTGAACTGGTCGACCTGGCCGAGCAGCGCGGCGTGGTCGAGCACGGCGAGCGGCAGATGATCCATTCCGTCTTCGCGCTGGGCGACACCATCGCCCGCGAGGTGATGGTGCCCCGCACCGAGATGGTCTGGATCGAGTCGCACAAGACACTCGCCCAGGCCCGCGCTCTCTTCCTGCGTTCGGGCTTCTCCCGGATCCCGGTGGTCGGGGAGAACGTCGACGACGTGCTCGGCGTGCTCTATCTCAAGGACGTCATCCGCCGCGCCCAGGGCGGCGACCCGGCGACCGACGGCCTGCCGGTGGCCGAGCTGATGCGGCCGGCGATCTTCGTGCCGGAGTCCAAGCCGGTCGACGACCTGCTCTCCGAGATGCAGGCGGCCCGTACCCATCTGGTGATCGTCGTGGACGAGTACGGCGGCACCGGCGGCCTGGTCACCATCGAGGACATCCTCGAGGAGATCGTCGGTGAGATCACCGACGAGTACGACGTCGAGCGTCCCCCGGTGGAGCGGCTCGACGACGGCACGGTGCGGGTCACCGCCCGGCTGTCGGTGGAGGACCTCGGCGAGGTCTTCGACGTGGAGCTGCCGGCCGACGAGGTGGAGACGGTCGGGGGCCTGCTCGCGCAGGCGCTCGGACGGGTGCCGATCCCGGGTGCGCGGGCCGAGGTCCGCGGGCTGCTCCTGGTCGCCGAGGGCACCACCGGACGCCGGAACCGCATCGACACCATCCTGGTCCGGCCGGCCGAACCCGAGGAGCGCGCCTCGGACCGGAAGAATTCGCGCAGCACCGGATCCCACGAGAATCAGCGTCAACCAGAGGAGAGGCAACCCGCCGATGCCTGACACATCCGCCGCGTCGACCGTCGCCGTCGTGCCGACCGAGGAGCCCACCGAACTCGCGGCCGAGGACGCCAAGCTGGTGACGCTGGCCCGCAGCGCCCGCGCCCGGATCGGCGCGGTCGAGGGTGCCGCGGTGCGTGACCAGGACGGCCGTACCTACGCCGCGGCAAGCGTCGCCCTGCCCTCCCTGGCCATCACGGCGCTGCAGCTCGCCGTCGCCTCGGCGGCGGCGTCGGGGGCGTCCCGGCTGGAGGCAGCGGCAGTGGTGACCGAGGCCTCCACCCTCGACGGCGCCGGCCACAGCGCCGTGCGGGATCTCTCCGCCGAGGCGCCGATCTACGTCGCCTCCCCCGACGGCACCGTTCTGGGCACGGTCGTCCAGTGACGGGCCGTCCTGAGCGCGGTGGCGCCGCTGACCGCTTCTCCCACGGCGCACCGGGTCCCGACGGCGCGCCGTACCGGGCCGGGTTCGCCTGTTTCGTGGGGCGGCCCAACGCCGGCAAGTCGACGCTGACGAACGCGATCATCGGCCAGAAGATCGCGATCACCTCGAACAAGCCCCAGACCACCCGGCACATCATCCGGGGGGTCCTGCACCGCCCCGACTCCCAGCTGGTGCTGGTGGACACCCCGGGTCTGCACCGTCCGCGCACACTGCTCGGCGAGCGCCTCAACGATCTGGTCCGCCAGACGTGGAGCGAGGTCGACGTGATCGGCCTCTGCATTCCGGCGGACGAGGCCGTCGGGCGTGGCGACCGGTTCATCACCGGCGAGATGGCGGAGCTGAAGGCGACCCTCGTCGCGGTGGTCACCAAGACCGACCTGGTCGACCGCAAGCGCCTGGCGGAGCAGCTGCTGGCGGTCAGCGAGCTGGCCGACTTCGCCGCGGTGGTGCCGGTCAGCGCGGTCTCCGGGCATCAGGTGGAGACGCTGGTCGACGTGATGACCGGCTATCTGCCACCGTCGCCGCAGCTCTACCCGGACGACATGCTCACCGACGATCCGGAGCAGGTGATGGTCGCCGAGCTGATCCGGGAGGCGGCCCTGGAGGGTGTCCGGGACGAGTTGCCGCACTCGATCGCCGTGGTCGTCGAGGAGATGATCCCCGAGGAGCACTTCATCAAGATCTTCGCCGACCTCTACATCGAGCGGCCCAGCCAGAAGGCGATCGTGATCGGCGCGCGGGGCAGCCGGCTCAAGGACGTCGGCACCCGGGCCCGCAAGCAGATCGAGGAGCTGCTCGGCTCGAAGGTCTACCTCGACCTGCACGTGCGGGTGGCCAAGGACTGGCAGCGGGATCCGAAGCAGCTGCGCAAGCTCGGCTTCTGACCCCGGCAGACAGGGCTTCGGGCCTGAATCCGCATATTTCGATATGTAGGCACTTCGCAAGACATAGGGGCTATGCGATTCGTCACGAATCGACCCCCGTGTGGATTGGATGCGCCTTGGGACGGGGAGGGTAGGAGGAACGCCTCCCGCCCCGTCCCATAGATGCAGACTGATGCGAAACCGATACCTGGACCTGCTGCGCTTCCTCGCGATCGTCAGAGTCGTCGTCTATCACGTCACCGGCTCGGCCATGATGACGATCGCCTTTCCAGCGATGTCCGTGATGTTCGCGCTCGCCGGCTCCATGATGGCCGCCTCGATCGACCGCTCCGGCGTGTCCGCGATCGGCCGCCGGCTACGCCGGTTGCTGCCCTCGCTCTGGGTGCTCGCGGCGGTCTTCGTCCCGGCGATGCTGCTGACCGGGCTGGCGTTCAACTGGAAGCTGCTGCTCTGGGTGGTCCCGCTCACCGACCCCCCGGCCGCGCCCACCACCGGCGACTGGGGAGCCATCTCGCTCAGCGTGGTCTGGTATCTGCGGGACTTCCTCTGGTTCGTGCTCGTCTCGCCGCTGGCGTTGCGCCTGTTCCGCCGGGCCCCGCTGCCGGTGCTGCTGACGCCGTACGTCTTCCTGCTGGTGCTGGAGTTCGGCGGCGTCGTGGCCCATCCGGTGGTGCGGGACTTCGGTCTCTACTTCGGCGCCTGGATGCTCGGCTTCGCCCACCACGACGGCCTGCTGCAGCGGATGTCCCGCCGGCTGCTGCTGACCCTGGTCACCGTCCTCGGCGTCACCGGCCTCGCCTGGGCCTTCACGCACCAGGGGGCGCGCAGCTACGACCTCAACGACATCCCGCTGGCCAACGCGCTCTGGTCGGCCGCCTTCATCCTGGTGGTGCTCGGTTTCGCGCCGGCCGGCGCGGCCTGGGTGGACCGCAACCCGCTCTTCGGCCGAATCGTGACGATCTTCAATCGGCGGGCGCTGACCATCTATCTCTGGCACATGCCCTTCGTCGCCCTCGTCACGCCTCTGGTGGACATCGCCGGCTGGACCCACGAGGACCCGGTGGGGCGAGCCGTGCGAGTCTGCCTGGTCTTCGCGCTGGTCTGCATTCCGGTCGCGCTCTTCGGCTGGATCGAGGACATCGCCGCGCGACGGCGACCGGCACTCGTGCCGGGTGGCCCGGTACGAGTGCCGGCCGACTCGCCGGCGCCGCCCGCCGATCGGGAACCGGAGGCGGCCGAGGGCAACGGAGCGCGGCGGGTCAACGCGGGTCGGTCGTGATGTCCCCGCTGCCGGTGCAGGCGCCGTAGCGGGCCGGCGGCGGATCACGGGAATTGCCGGGGAAGACCCCGACCCGCCCCGGCGCGTGGCCGCCGGGGGAGAATGGGCCGGTGTCCGGATACCGCCGCCAGCTCTACCGCGACGACGCGCTCGTCCTGCGGGTGCAGAAGCTCGGCGAGTCCGACCGGATCATCACG
>Ga0233363_1000306_pt1 | contig 23156 bp, 16 predicted proteins | sample ElkDunMinimDraft_18_FD_191534 | JGI IMG/M metagenome (GOLD analysis project Ga0233363, IMG submission 191534) | Fecal eukaryotic communites from dung pellets of Tule Elk in California, USA - Elk Dung C16 | ecosystem: Host-associated > Mammals > Digestive system > Large intestine > Fecal | place... | reverse complement strand
GGACCGGACGACGGCGTCGGCGGCGACGCTGATGCTGACGCCGTCGGAATGCGGTGGCCGCGGCCGCCGCTGAGTCAGGCGCGACGGGTCAGGACGCGACGACCCCCTGGACGTCGAGCATCCTGAGCACGTCCTCGACGGCCGGCGGCGGGCAGCGGAGCGAGACCTCGAGGCCCTCCTCCTGACCGATGCGGCAGAGCTGCACCAGGAACGCGATGCCCGCGGAGTCGATGAAGGTGACCCGAGACGTGTCGACGACGACCGGAAGGTCGCGCTGGAAGGCACCCGCGAGCGCCGCGCCGGCCTCGTTGCGCAGGGCGATGTCGATCTCGCCCCACATATCCACCACACTGCAGTCGGGCCGCTCGAGGAGCGAGATCCCGCCCGTCTCCATCCCATGGGTGAGGGTCACTGTCCCACCTTCGCATTCGTAGCCGGCCCGCGCGCTTCAGGTGCCACGAGGGGCTCCTTGGCTGTCGGGGCCCGCGACCTCCTTGTCACGTTGCTCCTAGACGGTACACCCCACGTGGTGCTTGGCGGAACCTCTAGGGGGAAACTCTTTACCTACCGTTCACACAGTGAAATGGGCCGCCCACGGTGTCGTGCCGACTTTTCGACCCGGCGTCGCGCGGAGCGCGGGACCGCGACATCATGGCCGGAAGCGACATGCCCCCGGGGAGGCCTCATGGACGCGGAACCCACTCCCACGCACCGGACGATCACCCTCGTGGGTGCGTCCGGTGCCGGGAAGACGACCCTGGTCGAGGCGTTGCTGCACCGCGCGGGTGCGATCCCCCGGGCCGGCCGGGTCGAGGACGGCAGCACCGTCTGCGGCAGAGATCCGGAAGAGGTCGCCCGAGGCATGTCGCTCTCGCTCGACCTCGCGACGACGACCTGGACCTGCCGCGACGCCCACACGCACCAGCTCACGTTCATCGACACCCCGGGACATCCCGACTTCGCGGGCGCGGTCGACACGGGCCTCGCCGTCGCCGACCTCGCGCTCGTCGTCGTGAGCGCGGTCGACGGCGTCCAGCCGGGGACCCGGGCCGCGTGGGCCGCGGCCGACGCCCTCGGCGTGCCCCGCATCGTCGTGGTGACGCAGGAAGACAAGGCGCGCGCCAACTTCCGCGCCGTGCTGGCATCGCTGCGCGACGCCTTCGGCAGCCGTCTGTGGCCCCTCGAGCTGCCGCTGGGCGAGGAGCAGGCGTTCCGCGCGATCGCGGACGTGCTGAGCGAGCAGGCCCTCGTGTACGACGACTCCGGCCACCACCACGACGAGCCGCTCCCCGCCGACATGGCCGACGAGGAGCACCAGATGCACGTCGACGTGACCGAGGAGATCGTCTCGCACGACGACGAGCAGCTCGACGCCTACCTCTCGGGCACCGAGCCCGGGGTCGCCGAGCTCGAGCGCGGGCTCGCCGTCGAGGTGGCGAGCGGCCGGGCCGTGCCCGTGGTCGTGGCGTCCGGAGCCACCGAGGCCGGCGTCGACCGCCTGGCCGACCTGTTGTGCGAGCTCGCGCCGTCGGCGGTCGTGCGCGAGGCGCGCGTGCTGCTCGGCGCGGACGGCGACGGCCGGGTCGTCCCGGTGGCCCCGGACCGGTCCGGGGAGACGCTCGTGCACGTGTTCCGCACGGTGGCGGACGCGTTCGTCGGTCAGGTGTCGATGCTCAAGGTGCTCTCGGGCACCGTGCGCACAGGCGACCGGCTGCGGAACGCGACCACGGGCACCGACGAGCGCCTGCACGGCCTGTTCCGGCTGCGGGGCAGCGAGCACCTGCCGGTCGACCACCTGGCCGCGGGCGAGGTCGGGGCCGTCGCCAAGCTGCAGGGCACACCCTCGGGCTCGCTGCTCTGGTCGCGTCCGCAGGGATCCGCGCGGCCGTACCTGCCCACGTCGCGTTCCGCGCTGTACGGCGTCACGCTCATGCCGGCGTCCCAGTCGGACGACGAGCGCATGTCGACCGCGCTCGCCCGGATCGTCGCCGAGGACCCGACCCTCGTCATCGAGCGGGCGGGTGACGCGACCGTGCTGCGCGGGCTCGGCGACACCCACGTGGCGGTCGCGGTCGAACGCCTCGCGCGCGTCTTCGGCGTGCACGTGACCACCGGCCCTGTCCCGGTCGCCTACCGCGAGACGATCGCCCGCACGGTCCAGGCGGAAGGCAAGGTCAAGAAGCAGTCCGGGGGGCACGGGCAGTTCGCCGTCGTCCAGCTCCGGGTCGGCCCGCTCGGCGCCGGCGCGACGGGCGAGGGCGGCCTCGAGTTCGTGGACTCCGTGGTGGGCGGCGCGGTGCCGCGTCAGTACATGTCGGCCGTCGAGAAGGGCGTGCGCGACGCCATGGCCGCGGGCGGCCCGCAGGGCTACCCCGTGGTCGACCTCCGGGTCGAGGTGTACGACGGCAAGTCGCACTCGGTCGACTCCTCCGAGATGGCGTTCCGGACCGCCGCGGCGGCGGGCGTCCGGGCCGCCCTGCAGGAGGCCGGCACGGTCGTGCTCGAGCCGGTGTCGACCGTGACGGTGACCGTGCCGCCCGAGCTCCAGGGCGCCGTCCTGACCGACCTGTCCGGGCGGCGCGGGCGCGTCGGCGCGACCGAGGCGGCGGACGACGGGCGGGCCCGCGTCGTCGCGAACGTACCCGAGGCGGAGCTCGCCCGGTACGTCCTGGACCTGCGGCAGCTGACCGGCGGGCGCGCCGAGCTGTCCATCACGCCCGACCGGTACGAGCGCGCACCCAGCGCAACACGCACGTAGCCGGCACGTGCCACGCGCCCGTCAGAAGTCGATCCGCATCACGGTGCGGCGCGCGGTCGGGGTGCTGACCTGCTCCATCCCAGCCGCGGCGAAGATCTGCGGTGTGCCGACGCTCGCCTCGTCCCACACGACCGTCCCGCCGCCCTTGGCGGTGATCGGATATCCCTCGAGCGCTCCCGCGCCCCGGTCCCGCGCGAACCCGACGGCGGCGCGCGCCAGGTCGTACATGAGTCCGTGACCGCGGTAGCCCTTGCGCACCACGAAGCACGTCGCGGCCCACACCGACTCGTCGGACCGGTCCTCGGACCGTCCCTTCCACGGCACGCTGCTCCCCCGGAGTCGCGCGAACCGTGGGCGCGGGGCCACCGCGACCCAGCCGACCGGCTCGCCGTCGAGATAGGCGACCAGGCCGCTGGTCTCGGGTGCGTCCGGATCCTCGGGGCAGGTCTGCTCGGCGAGCCGGAACCGGCGTTCCTCGACGGGCATGTACCACCACTCCCGGTCCCCGAGCACCTGGCGCTGGCACTGGCAGCGGCCCGCGGCCGCGCTGCCCAGAACGGCCTGGAGGTCGTCGAACACGACCTCGTTGGCGGGGCGGACGACGAGTGACCCGACGGCGTCGTCGCTCATGGCCCGAGCGTACGACCGGGCACCGACAGGGGCCGCGTCAGCCCGCCGCCGACGGGTCGCCCTGGTCGTTCTCCGGGCGCGCGAGACGCCGGGACAAGGACGAGGACGCCACGGCCAGCAGCGCGCCGAGCAGGACGAAGTCGAAGACGATCTGCACCACGGTCGTGAGCCGCCCGAGGTGCCCGACGGCGTGGACGTCGCCGAAGCCGACGGTCCCCAGCGTCACGACCGTGTAGTAGAGCGAGTCGGTGCGGGTCTCGAGACCCACGAACTGCTGCGGGTCCCTGCTCTCGATCAGGTAGTACGCGAGGGAGAAGAAGCCGACGACGAGGTACACGACCGTCAGCACGCCCATGAAGCGCCCGCGCACGTCGCTGCCGACCACGGCACGGATCTGCACGACGACGAGCCAGGCCAGCCCGGCGAGCCCGGCCACGAAGAGCGAGATGCCGACGACGTCGCCCCGGGACTCCAGCGCGAGGCTCTCCGGAAAGCCGTAGTAGACGAACATCACGCACGCCAGGACGCCCAGGCTCCGTGCGACGTGCACCCACAGGGACTCGCGCCGCGCCATGGGAACCTCCACCTCCCGGAGGTCATCAGCGTACGTCTGGGAGGTGGCGGCGTCGCCGTGGCGCACCGGGGTCCCGCTTGCGCACCCGTTCCGGTGCTCGCATGGTGATCGTGGGCTGCCCGGCCCCGTCCCGGGCAGGCCGGCGATGCGCCCTTCAGGCCCGATCCGCGAAGGAGCCCCCGTGGCCGACACCGGGACCGCACAGACGACCGCACAGACGACCAAGGGCTACCTCCGCATCCTCGTCATCGCAGGGCTCGTAGGACTGCCGGTCTCGGTCGCCGCGTTCGCGTTCCTCGCCCTGCTGCACGCGCTGACGGCCGTCGTCTGGGAGTCGCTGCCCGAGGCGATGGGTCACGACCTGCCGCCGTGGTGGTGGCCGCTGCCGTGGCTCGCCCTCGCGGGCGTGCTCGTGGGGGCGGTGATCCGCTATCTGCCCGGGCGCGGCGGGGGCGTCCCGGTCGACGGGCTGGGCCTCGAGGAGGTGCCGGCATCGCACCTGCCCGGCGTCCTGCTCACGGCGCTGGCCGGGCTGCCCCTCGGCGTCGTGCTCGGCCCCGAGGCGCCGCTCGTCGCGCTCGGGTCCGGGCTGGCGCTCCTGCTCGTGCGGCCGTGGCCCGCGACGCTCGCGGCGCCGGGCGGGCGGTTGCTCGCGGCGGCCGGTGCGTCCGCGGCCATCGCCGCGATCTTCGGCAGCCCGCTCGTCGCGGCCGTCTTCGTCCTCGAGGCGGTCGGGCTGGCGCGGCCGGCACTGACCCGGGTCGTCCTGCCCTGCCTGCTGTCGGCCGGGGTGGGAGCGCTCGTGTTCACGGGCCTGGGCAGCTGGACGGGCCTGGGCATCGCGGCGCTGAGCGTGCCGCCGTTCGAGGCGCCGCCGCGGCCCGACGTCGGCGACATCCTGTGGACCGTCCCGCTCGCGGCCGTCGTCGCTCTGGGCGCGCGGGAGGTTCGCCGCCTGGGCCGCTGGGTGGCGCCGAAGGCGCAGCAGCGCCCGTGGCCCTGGGCCGTGGGCGTCGCGGTGCTGGCCGGCGTGTGCGCGAGCGCCTACGCGCTCCTCACGGGCCGCTCCCCCCAGGACGTCGCGCTGTCGGGCCAGCAGCTGCTCGCACCGCTGCTCGACGACCCGGCGGCCTGGTCGCTCGGTGCGCTCGCGGCGCTGATCGGGTTCAAGGCGCTCGCGTACGGCGCGTCGCTCGGCGCTCTCCGGGGCGGTGCGATCTTCCCCGTCGTCCTGCTCGGCGCTGCCGTCGGGCTGCTGGCGTCGGGCCTCCCCGCCTACGGCGCGGTCCCGGCGATTGCCGGTGGCATGGCCGCCGCGACGACCGCGATCACGCGGCTTCCCGTGGTCTCGGCCGTGCTGACCGTGCTGCTGCTGGCGTCGGACGCCGCCGCGATCGCTCCGGTCGTCCTCATCGCGGTCGTCGTCGCCTTCGTGGTGGCGCAGGCCGGGGACCGCGACCGCTCGTCGTGACGCGAGCACTCAGTGCAGCGAGTACTTCAAGAGGATCACGGCCACGCCGAAGCACCCCGCCACGGCCGTCTCGAGCGCGAGCTGCCAGCCGCGCGCGCCGGCCCGGTGCGCCGCGTACGCTCCGACGCCCACGATCATCGCGACCGTGAACCAGAGCCCGATCCACGAGGCGGTCACCGCGTCCGCGCCCAGGGCGCGCGCCAGCACCAGCACCACGATCGGCGGTGCGCTCCCGATGAGGATCGACCAGTTGTCGCCGAGCGCGTGCACGAGCCGGGTGTGCGACGGGTGGTCGGGATCGGCGAAGCGACCCCCCACCGCGTCGACGTAGACGTGCGTGAGCCAGTAGACGGCCGACACGACGATGGCCGCGAGCACGACCCGGTCGTCGTCGGGCGCGTGCACGCTCACGACCACGAGCACCGACGCCGTCACCACCGCGCCGTAGAGCATCTCGGGGACGTCGGCCACGGCCAGGCGCCCGGAGGCGCCGCGCCGCGCCGGCCGGGTTCCGTCCCCGTGCCCGAGGGTGTCGTCGCCGTCCGTCATGCGTTCATCCAAGGATCCGTGCCTTCTGCGCTGCGAACTCGTCGTCGGTGAGAACCCCTTGGTCCCGCAGCAGGGCCAGCTCGCGGAGCTGTGCGATCGCCTCGCCCGGGCTCGTCCCGCGGGAGGCGGCACGTCTCGTCGTCGGCGCCCGTGGTGAGCGCGGTTCGCCGGTGGCGGGGGCGGAGGCGAGCTGGTCCAGGACGCCCAGCAGGGCCTCGGCGTCGGCCTCCTCGACCCGGTAGGACGTGACCTCGGCGGGCCTCGACCGGTCGACCTCCCGGAGCATGGCCCGCAGCACGCCGCCGACCGGGCCGCGCACGATGATCTCGAGGTCTGCCCGACCGCCCGACGGGACGGTGCGGAGCTCCAGGAGCTCGAGGCCCAGCGTCGCGACCCGCTGCAGCAGTCCGTAGAGCGCCGACTGGTCGCGTACCGACACCTCGAGCACCGTGCACGGGACGGACCGGGTCACGCCGAGCTCGGCGAGGCTCCGGGGATCCTCGCCGACCGGCCCTACCACCATCAGCTCGACCTGGGTCATCCCGACCACCCGCTGTCTCGACTCGTCCCAGTGTGCGCTCGACACCGTCCCCCGCAGATCACCCGGAGCGGGTGGGTCACGAGCGGTGGTCCGGCGCGCCGTGCCGCCGTCGCGGGCCTAACCTGCCCCCATGGCCACCGTCCGGCCAAGCAGCGTGCCGGATGACGTCGTCGTCGAGCACGACGCGTCCGGACCCTTGCGCGCCCGCACGAGCATCCCCGCGGCGCCGGCGCGGTTCGTTGCCCGCCCCGAGCTGGAGGCGCTGCTCTCCGACGCCGTGACGCGACGGCTCGCGCTCGTCTCGGCCGGGCCGGGGTGGGGCAAGACCACCGCCGTGGCCGCCTGGGCCCGGTCGGCGCAGGACCCGGTCGCCTGGCTCACGCTCGAGCGTCGCGACGAGGACCCGGCGGCGTTCTGGGCCGACGTCCTGACCGCGCTGCGCCGGGCCGACGCCGTCCCGCCGGGCCATCCCCTCGCGACCATCACGGTGCCCGCCCGGGTCTCCCTCGGCCTCCTGCGACGCCTGCTCGTCGCCGTCGACCTGCTGCCCCGGCCGGTCACCCTCGTCCTCGACGACTTCCACCACGCCGGGCCCGAGGTGCTCGAGGCCGTCGACGACCTGCTCAGGTTCCCGTTGCCGCTGCACCTGGTCGTCCTGACCCGGGTCGACCCGCTGCTGAGCCTGCAGCGGCTCCGCGCCCGCGGAGAGGTCGCCGAGGTCGGAGCGGGCGACCTGGCGTTCGGCTCGCAGGACACCACCTCGCTCGCCGCGCTGCACGGTCGTAGGTACGACGCCGGGCAGGTGGACCGGCTCGTCGCCGAGACCGGTGGGTGGGCGGTCGGCGTGCGCCTGCAGCTCGAGGCGTCCGACGACCCGGCCCGGCGCGCCCGCGCCCAGCGGTCGGCCGCGGAGTTCCTCGTCTCGGAGGTGCTCGAGCGGGTCGACCCGACCTCGCGGCAGTTCCTGCTGCGGACCAGCGTGACGTCCGCCGTCTGCGCCGACCTGGCCGCGGTCCTCGACCCCGGGGCACCCGCCGCACGGCTCCTGCCCGAGCTGGCGGCGACCAACGGGTTCGTCGCGACGTTCGACGCCGACGGGTCCTGGTACCAGTACCACCCGCTGCTCCGGGAGATGCTGCAGAACCAGCTCGTGCTCGAGGATGCCGAGGGCAGCCGCGCAGCCCATCGCGCGGCCGCCGGCTGGTTCGCCCGGCACGGCGAGTCGCTGCGTGCGCTCGAGCACGCCGTCGAGTCGGCGGACTGGGACCTCGTGGGCGACGTCTTCGTCGACGTCGCGGCGGTCCACCTCGTGGGGCCCGGGCAGCAGGCCGTGGCGGAGGCGCTCGGCCGGGTCCCGTTCGCCTCCCTGGAACCCACCGTGCCGCTGCTGCTGTGCGCCGCGTCGCTCGCCATCGTCTCGGGGAGGTTCGACGCCGTGCTCGACGACGTCTCGCGTGCGCGCCGGCTCCTGACCGACCCGTTCGAGGAGCCGGCGCCGAGCGTGCTGCTCGAGCTGCTGAACGCCTCGGCGGCACGGTCCGTCGGCGACGTCCGGCTGCTGGCCGCGGCCGGCGCTGCCGCCACGGCGGCGGCCGACCGGGTCCCGTTCCCGTTCCCGGCCCTGCAGACCTACCGGACCCTGGCGCACGCCCATCACGACGCGGGGCGGGCGTGGTGCACCGTGCCGCAGCGCACCTCGGGGGACGAGGCCCTGCCGGAGTCCGGCGGCCCTGCCCTCGCCCGCGACGTCGACGACGACCTGCGCGCGGCCGAAGAGCTCGTCGTCCTCGGCGCCCGGTCCGTGGGGGCACTGCTCGAGGTGGCGGCCGGGCGCCTGTCCGAGGGAGAGCGGGCCGCCACCGCCGTGGTCGACGAGGCCTCGGTCCGCGGCTGGGTCGGGCACGCGCAGGCGCAGTCGGCCCTCGCGGCGCTGGGCTGGGTGGGCATGCTCCGCGGGCACGACGAGCGGTCCGCCATGCTGCTCGCCCAGGCGCAGGCGGCCACCTCGGGGACCCGCGACCCGGCCTCGGAGGCCACCACGCGGTTGCTCGAGGCCGTCCTCGCGGCGTCGCGCGGCCATGCGGCCGCCGCCGGCCACGCGCTCGGCACCGCGATGAGCCGCCTCGGTGCGCACCCGGTCCCTCCGGTGCTCGCCGACCTGCATGCGCGCGCCGTCACCGCGCTGGCCCTGGTCGAGGACGGCGCGGGCGTCCGGTCGACGGGCGCCCCCGACGCGCTCCGGGCCTGCGACCCGGCCGTCGCGCGGGTGTGCCGTGCGCGCAGGCTGCTCGCCGCCGGGAGGACGGGGGCGGCGCTCCAGGGCGTCGCAGGCCTGGCCGACGCGCCCGACGGCGCGGTGGACGACCTCACGCGCCTCGAAGCGCTGCTCGTGGAGGGGTCGGCCCTCGCCCGCTCCGGCGCCAGGCCCGCCGACGGCGTCGTCGAGCACGCGCTGCGGGTCGCCGAGGCCGAGCTGCTCGTCGGCCCGTTCCTGACGGTCGCCGCCGAGGAGCTGTGGCCCGTCGTGGGCCGGGTGGTCGCCGGACGAGCCGGCACGCTCGCCGACCTCCTGCGCGCCCGCCTCCACGAGCCCGGCGGCACCACCACGGCTCCGCTGGCCGAGCCGTTGACGGAACGGGAGCGCGCGATCCTGGCGGCGCTGCCCACGATGGCGAGCAACCTCGAGATCGCCGAGGAGTTCTTCGTCTCGGTGAACACCGTCAAGGCGCACCTCAAGACGCTGTACCGCAAGCTGGGGGTCGGCACCCGGCGCGACGCCGTGCGGCGCGGCCGTCAGCTCGGCCTCCTTCCCTGACCAGCGGTCTCCGCCCGACGGCGTCCGCCCTCTGCTCGCGGCCTCACGCGCGCGTGCGCGCGACCGAACGGCTCGGGTCGCGCGACGGCAGGCGCCGGACCACGGCCTTCTCGACCTCCGCCAGGACGAGGTACCCGAGGGCGACCAGGGCGCACACCCCCCACTGCTCGCCGTCGAGGCTCGTGGTGCCGAAGATCCGCTCGAGCCCGTCGAGCGTCGTGACCAGGAACGTCAGCCCCAGCGCGGCGAGCACGAGCACGACGAACCGGCCGTTCTCGAGGGTGCCGTGCGAGATCACGCTGGCCCGCTGGTCGCGCCACTCGAGCGCGGCGACCACGTGCAGCAACGACATGGCCGTCAGCCCCATCGTGGTGGCGACAGGCAGGGAGTACCGGTCCTCGCCCCACGCGACGGCGATGAGCGTGCCCACGGCGATGAGCACGCCGCCGATCGCGAGCCGGACCGCGAGCGCCCGGCCGATCACGGGTTCGGACGGCGGGCGCGGGCGCCGCTTCATGAGTCCGGGCGTGGCCTCGTCGAAGCCGAGCCCGATCGCGAGCAGCACGTCGATCGCGAAGTTGATCCACAGGATCTGCAGCGGGGTCAGCGGCGTCCCCTCGGCGATGAGGAAGACCCCGGCACCGACGAACGTCAGGATGAACCCGATCAGCACGACCATCTGGAACCGGATGTACTTCATGAGGTTGTCGTAGAGGCCTCGCCCGCCCTCGACGGCCGTGACGATCGTCGCGAAGTTGTCGTCGGTGAGGATCATCTCCGCGGCGTCCTTGGTCACCTCGGTGCCGGTGATGCCCATGGCCACGCCGATGTCGGCGCGGGTCAGGGCGGGCGCGTCGTTCACGCCGTCGCCCGTCATGGCGACGATGTTCCCCTGCCGCTTGAGGACGTCGACGAGCCGCACCTTGTCCTCCGGCGCGACCCGCGCGACGACGCCGATCTCCCCGACCTGGGTGTCGAGCTCGTCGTCCGACATCGCCGCGAACTCGGCACCGGTCAGGGCACGGCCCTCGATCCCGAGCTGACCCGCGATCGCCGCGGCCGTCGTGACGTGGTCGCCCGTGATCATCCGGACGCGGATGCCGGCGTCCTTGCACTCGGCGATCGCGTCCCGGGCCTCCTTGCGCGGCGGGTCGACGATCCCGACGAGGGCCAGCAGCTCGAGGTCGCGCACGAGCGGCAGGAGCTCTCCCCCCAGGTCGGAGGCGGCGACGTCCGTGCGCGCGACCGCGAGGACGCGCATCCCCTCGGCCGCCAAGGCGTCGTTCTCGCGCGCGACCAGGGCGCGGCCGTCGTCGTCGAGCACGGCCGTGGTGCCGTCAGCCGCGAGGTACCGCGTCGACCTGGCGAGCAGGACGTCGGGCGCACCCTTGACGAACCCCCGGGTCACGCCGTCGACGTCGTGGAACGTGGCCATGAACTTGTACTCGGCGTCGAACGGCACCTCGGCAAGCCGCGGGTGCTCGCGGCGCGTCTCCTCGACGTCGAGCCCGGCCTTGGCCGCGAGCACGACGAGCGCACCCTCGGTCGGGTCCCCGATCAGCTCGCCGTCCGTCACGACGGCGTCGCTCGCGAGCGCCAGCGGGAGCGCCACGGGCTCGAGCGGGACGTCGCGCGAGCCCGCGGCGGCCAGGATGCGGCCGACCGTCGAGTAGCCCTCGCCGTCGACGGTGAACCGCCGGCCGGCGAGCACGAGGCGGCGCGCGGTCATCTGGTTGAGGGTGAGCGTGCCCGTCTTGTCGGAGCAGATCGCCGACGTCGACCCGAGCGTCTCCACGGACTTCAGGCGCTTGACGATCGCGCCCGCGTCGGCCAGGCGCCGGGTGCCGAGCGAGAGCAGCATGGTGACGACCGCCGGCAGGCCGGTCGGGATGGCCGCGATCGCGAGGCTGATGCCGACGACGAAGAGGCTGTCGAAGTCCTGCCCGCGCGCGAGTCCCATGACGACGACGAACACCAGGGCGATCGCCGCCATGACGGTGATGATCACGGTGATGCGGTCGAGCTGGCGGGTCAGCGGCGTCTTGTCCTTCTCGACGCCGCTGAGCATGCCCGAGATCCGCCCGACCTCGGTGTCCATGCCCGTCGACGTGACGACCATCTCGCCGCGGCCGCGGGTGACCTGGGAGTTCATGTAGGCCATGTCGGTCCGGTCGCCGAGCGGGGCCTCCTCGGCCGCGACGGCGTCGACCGTCTTCGCCACGGGTGTGCTCTCGCCCGTGAGCCCCGACTCCTCGATCTCCAGGGACGCGCTGACGATGAGCCGGCCGTCGGCCGGGACCTTGCCCCCCGCCTCGAAGCCGACGACGTCGCCCGGGACGAGCTCCTCGGCCGGCACCTGCTGCTGACGCCCGTCGCGCCGGACGGTGGCCGTCATGATCAGCATCTGGCGGAGCGCGGCCACGCTCTCGGCGGCCTTGCCCTCCTGGTGCAGGCCCATCAGGGCGTTGACGACCGTCAGCGACAGCACGACCGCTCCGGTCCGGACGTCGCCCAGCGCCACGATGCTCACGACGGCCGCGCCGACGAGCACGAGCTGCATCAGGTCGCGGTACTGGCGCAGGAACGCCTGCCACGGCCGTTCCTTGCGTTCCTGGGCAAGAGCGTTGGGACCGTAGCGGGCGTGTCTCTCGCCGACCTCGGCGGTCGTCAGCCCCACCGCGGGGTCGACGCCGAGCTCCGCGCACACGTCCTGTGCGGACGCGGTGTGCCACGACGTGAGTTGCCGAGGGATCTGCGCAGCCGTCATCGAGGTCTCCTCACCTGTCCCTCGTCCACCTTCACAGGCCGACGGACGCGTGGCCTCACCCGTCCCGGGTGACCGGGGTGGCAGACGGGTGGCACCGGGCGACGTCCGGGCGGCACAGCAGGTCCGCCCCGGCCCGGTGCCCGGTCACCGGGCAGGTCACGGCCGTGCGGCGCCGGTTTCGACTACCCCGGACGGGTGAGGCCGGCCGGGCGCTCGCCGCCGAAGGTGGAGGTGGCCACCACATCCCGTGGCGGCGTCGACCTGAGGAGCGCCCCGATGGACACCTTCTGGGACTGGTTCTGGCTCATGCTGTGGTGGTTCTGCCTGTTCGCGTACCTGATCATGCTGTTCCAGATCGTGGCCGACCTGTTCCGCGACCGTGAGCTCAACGGCTGGGTCAAGGCCCTGTGGATCGTCGCGCTCCTGTTCCTGCCGTTCCTGACGGCTCTGGTCTACGTGATCGCCCGCGGGCGCGGCATGGCCGAGCGTCGTGCCGCCGAGATGAGCGCGGCGAAGCAGATGACCGACGACTACATCCGCGCCACCGCGGGCAACGGCACGTCGCACTCGGCGGCCTCGGAGATCGCGGACGCCAAGGCCTTGTACGACTCGGGCGTCCTGGACGCCGACGAGTTCGCCCGCCTCAAGGCGAAGGCGCTCGCCTAGAGCGTCGCCGGCCCAGGGGCTCGCGTCGCGGGCTCGGCGCCGCGGTGGCGGGCGGCCATCGTCGGTCCGCCGGGCGAGCGGTGCCGGGCCTGCCTACCGTGGGCACTCGCGAACCCCTGGACGGAGGTGCAGCCGTGCTGGACGAGGTTGCCGACGGTGTTCACCGCATCGAGCACGCGTACGTGAACGTCTATCTGGTCGTCGACGGCGACGGCGTGCTGCTCGTCGACACCGGCCTGCCGGGCGCGTGGTACGAGATCGGGTCGGCGATCCGGCGGCTCGGCCGGCGCCCCGCCGACGTCGTGGGCGTCGTCCTGACCCACGCGCACTTCGACCACACCGGGTGCGCGGCCCGGCTCCAGGAGACGCTGGGTGTCCCGCTCTGGCTCCACCCCGCCGACGAGCACCTTGCGGCGCACCCGTACTCCTACGCGCACGAGCGGCCCCGCGCGGCCTACCCCCTGCGGCATCCTCGTGCCGTGCCGATCCTCGGCGCCGTGGCCCGCGCCGGAGCTCTCCGTGTGCCGGGCATCCGTGGCACCCAGCCGCTCGACCCCGCCGCGACGCTGCCGCTGCCGGGGTCGCCCCGCGTCGTCTTCGCACCCGGCCACACCTCCGGCAGCTGCGCCCTGCACCTTGCCGACAGGGACGCGCTGCTGACCGGGGACGCCCTGGTGACCCTCGACCCCTACACCGCCGCGGACGGGCCGCAGGTCGTGGCGGGCGCGGCGACCGCGGACAGCGCGCTCGCCCTCGCGTCCCTGGACGCGCTCGCCGCGACCCACGCCTCGACCGTCCTGCCCGGCCACGGCGCGCCGTGGTTCGACGGCATCGAGTCCGCCGTCGAGCACGCGCGCGCCGTGGGAGCGCACTGAACGCTCAGCCGGTGCAGGTCAGGCGGGCGTCGGCCCAGTCGGCGTGGTCGAAGTTCTTGCCGTTGGTCGCCTCGTCGGCCACGAGCCGCAGGCGGCGCACTCCCGTGACGTCGACCGTGAGCGGTGTGGCCCCGTCGTCGTTGGTGAGCACGGGCGTCCGCGCGAGCAGCTCGCCGTCCCCGTAGACCTCGAACCGCACGGACCCGACACCGCTCTCGCCGGGCGTCTCGAGCACCTCGTCGTCGATGCCCACGACCGCGTCGAACGTCGTGCACGTACCGCCGAGCCACGCCGTGAGCGCGCCGGTCGCGTGCATCCCGACGCCCTTGGCGTACGTCACGTCGTCGATCTCCAGCGGTCGTCCGTCACCGGCCGCGGCCTGGCCGTTCGACATGTCGCGCTCGACCGGGCCGTAGCCGTTCGTCTGCTCGAGCCATTCCAGGTCGGAGACGTAGACCGTGCCGTCGAGCGGCGGCGGGGTGACCCAGACCGTCGACTGGCTCGCGGCGGCGTACCGCTTCCCGCCGTCCCGGTAGGCGGCCTCGACGGGGATCTCGACCGTGCCGCTCACGCCGTCCTCGGGCACCGTGACGGTCCAGGACGCCTCGAGCACCTCGCCGGCACCGAGCCTCTTCGCCGCCACGGGCGCGCCGTCGACGCTCCAGCCGTCGGGCACGACGGGCGCCACGACGACGCCGCGCACGTCCCGGTCCGCGACCGAGAACGTGGCGCGGAGCTCGATGCTGGAACCAGGCGCGGCCTCGGTCTCGGCCGGCTCGACCACGAGATCCGCCGCCGGTGCGGGCTCGACCGGCTCGAGGCACGAGTCGCGGTGCGGCTTGGCGAGGCAGACGACGGCCGCGAAGCCACCGTTGTTCGCCGTCGGCACCGAGAGCGTGTCGTCCTTGGTCGTCCGGACCGTCGACGCCACGGTCGCCGAGCCGTTCGTGCCGTCGTCGGTCAGCAGGTCGACGATCAGGTGCTTGCCGCCGAACGCGTGCAGCGGCAGCTCCAGCGGTGCACCGTTCCCGGCGCGCATGCCGCCGACGAACCAGCGGTCGCCCGAGCGGCGCGCCAGCACGATCTCCGAGCCGGGCGTCCCGCTCACGAGCCGCGTCTCGTCCCAACGGGCGGGGACGTTCTGCAGGAACGGCACGGCGCTCGGCTCGGCCGCGTAGGCCTCGGGCTTGTCGGACATGTGCTGCCAGCCCGACTCGTAGACGATCGACATGGCGACCTCGTGGGCCTTCGACGAGCTGCCGTTGCCACGCGAGAACGTCACGGGCGTCCAGTCCATCGAGCCCACGACGTTGCGCGTGAACGGCACCGTCAGGCTGCGCTGCGGGCTGATGCCGTTCTCCGCCCCGCGCACGGCCTCGTACGTCATGATGTGCGGCCACGTGCGCTGCATGCCGGTGGGCAACGACGCCCCGTGGAAGTTGATCATGAGGCGGTGCTTGGCCGTGTCCGCCGCGACCTGGTCGTACCACTGGTGGATCGCCTGGCTGTCGGTGTCCATGAAGTCGACCTTGATGCCGCTGATGCCCCACGAGGCGAGCCGCGGGAGCCACTCGTCGCGCTGTGCCTGCGTCCGCAGGTCGCGGCTGTGGAACCAGGCGATGACGTCGACGCCCTTGGTGTGGGCGTAGCGGACCGTGCGCGGCACCCAGCTCGCGTCCCAGCCCTCGTCGAGCAGCACGTACTCCCAGCCCATCTCGGCCGACAGGTCGATGAAGTCGCGCTGGCGCGCCTCGCTCTTCGGGCTGTTCCAGTCGGTCAGCCAGCTCCAGCTCGACACGCCCGTGCGGATCCACGACGTGTCGGCTCCGGCGAGCTGGTTCGGCGTCGCGAGGTCGTCCACGATGGTCGACGAGACGACGTCGTCGAGCCCGCCGACGATGGCGACGCGCCAGGGCGTCGTCAGATCGCCCGTCGACGTCACGGGCCGTCCCTCGAACAGGTCGACCGCGTAGGTCAGCGACCCCACGCCGTGCGAGAGGTGCGATCCCGAGTAGTCGCCGTGCAGGTCGGACTCGGTGAGCAGGACGTAGCGGGAGCCCTGCTCGAACAGTGCCGGGTAGCCGACAGAGCCCGTGCCGTTCGCGGCCGCCGCCGTCGTCTGCATCCACTCCGCCTCGTAGTTCACGGCGTACGAGCGCTGCATCCAGGCCGCGCCGTCCGCGGGGAGCTGCCAGCGTCCCGACTCGTCGTCGACGCGGTGCTCGCCGTCGCCGTCGACCAGGTACCGGTAGGCGACCCCGTCGGACCCGACGCGGACCGCGATCGAGAAGCGGTCGCCGGCGGGGTTCTGGAGCTCGAACACCGACTCCGCGTGGACGTACTCGCGGTCCTTCTCCTTGCCCGTCGTCATCGTGTACCGGTCCGCGACGACGTCGTCGGAGCGGCCCACGAAGGACAGGCCGGTGCGGAAGTCGCCCTCGCTGCCGACCAGCCCCAGGCGGGTCGCCGACACGACCGGCTCCCCTCCCGCGAGGACGTCGAGCGCCACCCGGCCGGCCGAGTCGAGCGTGACCTCGGCGTCGAGCGCGGACCCGGACGGGCCGTCGACCGCCCAGCGCTCGACCACGACGGGTTCCTCGGGCGCGCCGTCGGCGCACGTGAGCCGCGCGTCACCCCAAGAGGCGTGGTCGTAGTTCTTGCCGTTGGTCGCCTCGTGGGCCACCAGGCGGAGGGTCTCGACCTCCGTGACGTCGGCCGTGAGCTCGACGGGCGCATCACCTCCCTGGAGCACCGCGGTCTCGTCGAGCAGCCGCCCGTCGCCGAACACCTGGAACCGCACCGTGCCCACGCCGGACGTCACCTCGTCGTCGAGCCCGACGAACGCCGAGAACGTGGTGCAGTTGGCACCGAGCTCCACGGACAGGGCCCCGGTCGCGTGCATCCCGATCCCCTTGGCGTACGTGACGCCGCCGATCGTGATGGTCCGCCCGTCCCCGCCCGCCGACTCGCCGTTGGACGCGTCGCGCTCGATCGGCCCCCAGCCGTTGGACTGGTCGAGCCACGCCAGGTCCGAGACGAAGACGTCTCCGGTCGGGACGTCGGCGTGCGCGGCCGTCGCGCCCACCATCGTCAGGCCGCTCGCGATCAGTGACACTGTCGCCAGTGCCGCCACGGCCGCTGCCGCGCGGCCCTGTCCGGTGCGTCGTCGCACATCGTCTCCCTCGTCGATGAGTCGGCCACCCCGGGCCTCGGACTTCGACCCTAGGAAGGATGAACGCCCTGGTCAACGCGCTGACCGGGCGATTCCGCCAGGGGTTTCGCGCCGGCGTGGGCGTAGCGCCCTGGCAGCCCAGCCCGTCCCGGTGTCAGATGGCAGGACGGAGTCCTTCGCCTCACGTCGGCATCGGCGCGATCTCGACGGAGGGCCCGCCCACGCGAGGAGCTCACATCATGCGCGGAGCAGTCCTGCACGCCCCTGGCGACGTCCGCATCGAAGAGCGCGAGGATCCCCGGATCATCGACCCGACCGACGCGATCATCCGGGTCAGCGCGACCTGTGTCTGCGGGTCGGACCTGTGGCCCTACCGCGGGGTCGAGGAGGTCCACGACGCACCCATGGGCCACGAGTACGTCGGCGTGGTGGAACAGATCGGCAGCGACGTCAGGAGCATCAAGATCGGTGACTTCGTCGTCGGTTCCTTCTGGGCCTCGGACAACACGTGCGAGCTCTGCCGGGCCGGCTACCAGTCGTTCTGCGTCCACCGCGTGCTCATGGGTTCGATCGGCACGCAGTCCGAGCTGGCACGCATCCCGTGGGCCGACGGCACCCTCGTCGCCACGCCGTCCATGCCGGACCCGGACCTGATCCCGTCCCTCCTGGCGGCCTCCGACGTGCTCGGCACCGGCTGGTTCGCCGCCGTCGCAGCGCACGCAGCCCCGGGCGCCACGGTCGCGGTGGTCGGTGACGGCGCGGTCGGGCTGCTCGGCATCCTCGCCGCCAGGACGCTCGGCGCGGAGCGCATCATCGCCATGTCCCGGCATGCCGACCGGCAGGCGCTCGCTCGCGAGCTCGGCGCGACCGACGTCGTCGAGGAGCGCGGTGACGACGGTGTGGCGCGGGTCAAGGAGCTGACAGGCGGGCTGGGCGCGCACGGCGTCATCGAGGCCGTCGGGACGCAGGAGTCGATGCTGCAGGCGATCCGCTCCGCGCGACCGGGCGGTCATGTCGGCTACGTCGGTGTCTCCCACGACGTCAGCCTGCCCGGTGAGGATCTCTTCTTCTCGGGCGTCCACCTCCACGGCGGCCCGGCACCCGTTCGACGCTTCCTGCCCGAGCTCGTCCGGCTCGTCTGGGACCGTGAGATCGACCCCGGCAAGGTCTTCGACCGCACGCTCCCCCTCGACCAGGCCGCGGAAGGGTACCGGGCCATGGACGAGCGCAAGGCCGTCAAGGTGCTTCTGCTCCCCTGAGGCCGCACGGCCGCGGGCAGCCCTGGCAAGACACTTGGCGGACACGTCGTCCAGCATCCGGACGATCTTCTGCGAGCACCGTCGGGCCGTCGGAGGGTGGACACGATCCTGGCCCCGGACGGAGAGACGGCACCATGTCAGCACCCGCAACGCCGCGTGGCATCTTCCGCCGCAAGACCGTCGAGGACTCCCTCGCCGCCGTCGACGACCCGGAGCGCTCGCTGAAGCGCTCGCTGGGCGCCTGGGACCTCGCCGTCCTCGGCGTCGCCGTCGCGGTCGGTGCCGGCATCTTCTCCGTCGGGGCGACGGCCGCCGCGAACTACGCGGGCCCGAGCGTGATCATCTCGTTCATCATCGCCTCGGTCGTGTGCGCGCTCGCCGTCATGTGCTACGCCGAGTTCGCCTCGGCCCTGCCGGTCGCCGGGTCGGCCTACACCTTCTCGTACGCGACGATGGGCGAGCTGGTCGCCTGGATCATCGGCTGGGACCTCATCCTCGAGATGCTGCTCGCCGCGGCCGTGATCGCGAAGTTCTGGGGTGTCTACCTCAGCGATGCGTTCGGTCTGTTCGGCATCGACGTGCCCACCACGGTCGGCATCGGGCCGGTCGACCTCGACTGGGGCCCCGTCCTCATCGTCGCCGTGTTCACCGCGCTGCTCGCGATCGGCACCAAGCTGTCGACGCGCGTCACGAGCGTCTTCACGATCATCAAGGTCGGCATCACGCTGTTCGTCATCGTCGCGGGCTTCTTCTACGTCCGGGCCGAGAACTACACGCCGTTCATCCCGCCGTCGGAACCGGCCGAAGGCGCCAGCGGGCTCGAGCAGCCGCTCTGGAGCTGGATGACCGGCCTGGAGCCGTCGATGTACGGCGTCACCGGCCTGCTCGCGGGCGCGGCGCTGGTCTTCTTCGCCTACATCGGGTTCGACGTCGTCGCCACCACCGCGGAGGAGGCGAGGGACCCCCAGCGCACGCTCCCCCGCGGCATCCTCGGCGGCCTGGGGCTCGTGACCGTGCTGTACATCCTCGTGACGCTGGTCGTGACGGGCATGGTCTCCTACCGCGACCTCGCGGCAGCCGAGGAGCCGTCGCTCACGACGGCGTTCGTCCTGGTCGGCGCCGACTGGGCTGGCCGCGTCATCTCCGTCGGGATCCTCGTCGGCCTGACCACGGTCATCATGGTGCTGCTGCTCGGCCTCGCCCGCGTGGTCTTCGCGATGAGCCGTGACGGCCTGCTGCCGCGCGGGCTGTCGGTGACGTCGCAGCGGTACCGCACGCCGCTCAAGCTGCAGATCGGGCTGGGCGTGATCGTCGCGCTCGTCGCAGGGCTGTCCGACGTCGAGCTGCTGGAGGAGATGATCAACATCGGCACGCTCTCGGCCTTCGTGCTGGTGAGCTTCGGGATCCCGATCCTGCGCCGCACGCACCCGGACCTGCACCGCTCGTTCCGCGTGCCCTGGTCGCCCGTGCTCCCGATCTTCGCCGGCGTCGCGTGCCTGTGGCTCATGACCAACCTCACGACGCTGACGTGGGTCCGGTTCCTCGTCTGGGTCGTCGTCGGGCTCGTGATCTACGGGTTCTTCGGCTACCGGAACTCCGTCGCCGGAAAGGAGCCGCAGGCCGTCGTCGCCGAGTAGCGCGCCCCACGTGGGCGCGCTACCCGCACGGGAGCGCGCGACGCTCCGGTCAGACCGAGGCCTTGTCCGGGTGCACGCCATCCAACATGAGGCCGGACACGGCCTCGAGCGCGGCCATCCACTCCGCGCTCATCGCGGGCGTCCAGCCCTCGCCGCCGAGCTCTTCCATGGCAGCGACCATGCATTCGGCCACGGCGCCGTACATCGGGGCCGTCACCCCCTTGTCGGCGTGCGACCGGCCGAGCGCACCGAGGTTGCGCTGGAGCCACGGGGCGTCGTCGAGGTGGTCGAGGACGGCGACGATCGACTCGCGCAGCATCTCCTCCTGCGGGCGGATGTCGGAGGAGAACAGCGGCCGCACTTCGGGGTACCGCTCGAAGAGGATCCCGTAGAAGCGCGGGACCAGCTCCTGCTCCTTGCCGTCGATCAGCTCGAGACTCTCCGTGAGAGCTTCCTTGTCCATGGGGTGACGGTATCGCCCGCGTCGTGGCGCGTCCGCATCCGTCGGCCCGGCCCCCCGGCCTCGTGGCCCCCGTCGGCCAGGACGCGGGACCTGACGAACCGTCCGGATGGTAGGCCGATGACCTGAGCATTGGTACCTTGCCCGCATGCCCGGCCCTGAGGAGAACGAACCCGCGGTGATGACCGACGACGACGCCCAGTCCCAGGCCGTAGAACCCACGGCCGTCGTCGGCTCCGGCGCCCCCACGCCGCCGCCTCCCCCACCGCCGTCCGCGCCGGCGGCGCCGGCGCCGCCGGCGCCGCTCCCGGTGCGACCGGTCCGCCGCTTCCCCGCGACCGGCGAGATGGTCGGGCCGTTCACGCTCGGCGAGGTGCTCGGGCACGGCGGGTTCGCCCACGTCTACCGCGCCACCGGGCCCGACGGCGCGGAGGTCGCCCTCAAGGTCCTCACGGGTCTGCAGGACGGCTCCGTCGAGCGCTTCGAGCAGGAGGCGCGGCTCCTGGAGCAGGTGAGCGGCCGAGGCTTCCCCGAGTTCGTGGAGTCCGGGCTCGACGACGAGCAGCCATGGTTCGCGATGGAGCTGCTGCACGGCAGCACGCTGCGCGACCACGTGCGCTCGGCAGGGCCGATGGACCCGTCCCAGGCCTTGCGGCTGGCCGACCAGCTGGCCTCGGCGTTGCTCGTGCTGCAGGAGCAGCGGTGCGTGCATCGCGACCTCAAGCCCGCGAACATCATGGTCGAGGGCGACCGCGTCGTCCTGATCGACCTCGGGATCGCGAAGCTGTTCGACGCCGCCACCTCGACCCAGCCGGTCGGCACCCTGGCGTACATGGCACCGGAGCTCTTCGCCCGGCACGTGCACCCGCGGTCCGACGTGTACTCGCTCGGCCTGCTGCTCGTCTTCGCATGCACCGGGAACCTGCCGCCGGACCTGAACTTCCTCGGCCGCGACCTCGAGGCCGAGGACCTGGTCGAGGAGCTCCCGCGCGACGCGCGCGGCGCCGGCACCGCGATCGGCGCCGGCACCGAGCCGCCCGTCATCGACAAGCACCTGCGCAGCCTCATCCTGTCGATGACCCGCTACCAGCCGAACCATCGCCCCGCGCTGGAGAACGTCGCGCGGGTGCTGCGCGCCCGGCTCGCCGGCGAGGATGCCGACGACACCGTGCTGCTCACGGAGCGGGTCGTGAGCGACGGCGCCACGGAGGCCGAGCGTGCGTTGGGCCCGGTCGCCGAGCTGGCCACCACGGTCGGCCTGCCGGGCCGCATCGAGCGGGCGACCAAGGTCATGGTGCGGCCGGGCACGGAGGCAAGGGAGGCCACCGCCCGCGCCCGCGAGCCGTGGCACGCCCTGGTCTACGACGCCGCCCTGATGAGCGTGCTGTCCGAGGTGCACGGCGACGGGTTCGACGGCGCCGCGGAGCAGGTCATCGCCGAGCACGTCGGCAGCATCGGGCCACAGATCGCCGAGGGCGCGACGCCCGCGGAGATCAAGGACTGGGTCTGGGCGGCCATGCGCTGGACGGGTGCGACCCCTCCCGACGGGCACGTCGACACGCTGCGCGGCTGGCGGGCCTACCGGAACCCGGAGCAGCCTCCGCCGCCGTCGCCCGTCGCGGCACGGAACGAGGTGGCACCGACGAAGGTCGCACTGGTCGAGGTGGCACAGACGGAGGCCGCACGCACCGACGTCGCACGCACGGACATCGCACGCACCACGGCGATGCCGGCCGCGCACCTCGACCCGCAGGCGTTCCGCCAGACGCAGGTCATGCCTGCCGCCGAGGCCGCCGCCACGCGGGTGGCACGACCCGCGCCGCCCTCGGTCCAGCCCCGCAAGAGTCCCGTGCGCCACCTCGGGCCGACGCCGCAGCCGGGATCCGTCCATCCCCGCAGCCTCCAGCCCCGCAACCTCCAGCCCCGCAACCTCCAGCCCCGCAACGCCGCTGCCGGGGGTGGGACACGGCCGCAGCCTTCGGGGCCGGCCGTCGCGCCGCCGCAAGCCGCGCCTCGCCCGCCGTCCGGTGCGGTCGCACCTCCCGCCGCGTCGCCGGCACGCCCTCGGCCCGGGGCCGCGCGGGCCGGTGGTGCGCTCCTGCGGTTCGTGCCGCGGCTGCTGCTGCTCGCGGCGGTGGCACGCACGGTCATGCTGGCGCCGGTCGGCCCGTACCAGCGCACCGAGCCGATCCTGGGCCTGCCGCTCCAGCTCCTGGAGGCGCTGGGCGTCTCGCCCGCGCTCGCCGGACGCGTCGAGGGGCCCGTGCTGGCGCTCGGCGCGCTCGTCGTGGCCGCGCTCCTGCGTACGGCGGGGCACAGGATGTGGCTGTGGATCTACGTCCTCGTGGTGTTCGGGACGATCGCGGCCGGCCTCGTCCTGGGCTGAGCCGGCCCGGCGGCTCCCGTCACAGAGGCGGACCACCTCCCTCACTACCGGTAGACACGTGTATCGGTGACGTCGGGCGGAGCGCAGATGGACCCCCTCTTCAGCTTCGACCCCGCCAGCATGTCGGTCTGGGCGCGCGTCCCGACCATGCGCACCGAGCACGAGACCGAACGCGTCCGCGCGATGATCCTGTCGGCACTCGGTGGCGACCACCTCACGGCGCTCGCCCTGTGCGATGCCGAGCCCGATGACGGGGCACGTCGGCGCTCGGAGGTCATCCTCCCGGCGCTCTGGCACGAGGTCCGGCACTTCGCCGACACCCTGCTGACCAGCTACGGGGCCTCGCAGACCCGTGCGGTCCAGTCGGCCGCGCTCAACGTGCCCGTGCTCGTCCAGGAGGCGCTGGCGTCCGGCGGGCGGCTCGCGCTGCCCGTCACGGCACATCTCGACCCCGTCCGGTGTGCCGCGCTCGGCCTGCCGGTGCCGACGTCGGACCTGGAGACGATCGCGCGGGACGTCAAGGGACGCCGCTGGCTCACCGACCGCGATGCCCGGCTGCTGTCCGCGGGCGACACGAGACTGTCCGTGGGCGGCGG
>Ga0233363_1000302_pt1 | contig 23384 bp, 16 predicted proteins | sample ElkDunMinimDraft_18_FD_191534 | JGI IMG/M metagenome (GOLD analysis project Ga0233363, IMG submission 191534) | Fecal eukaryotic communites from dung pellets of Tule Elk in California, USA - Elk Dung C16 | ecosystem: Host-associated > Mammals > Digestive system > Large intestine > Fecal | place... | reverse complement strand
GGTGACTGACCGGCTCAGTCCGTGAACAGCCAGGGCGCCTCGGCCCGCAGCTCGGCCGTGAACGCCGGTGCGAGCGACCGCGCGTAGGTGCGGGTGATGTGGTGCTGGTCGCGGTAGACCAGCACGTTCCCGATGACCGTCTCGCACCGTTCCGGGCCGCAGAAGTAGTCGGTCAGGTCCACGTGCCCGGCCGACCGGGGCACGCCGTCGGTGCTCTCCAGCGGGTTGCGGGGCGCGAACATGCTGGCCCGCGCGCGTGCGCACTCGGCGCCCTCGGGGTGCTTCTCGACGCAGGCCGGCACGTCGCGGGCGAAACGAGGGTTGTCGCGGATCGTGACGACGGGGATGCCGAGCGCGTCGAGCTCGCGCCACGCCGCTACCTCGCCCTGCGAGACGTACTCGCCGTCCTTCTGCTCGTACGTGCGCGTACCCATCACGACGACGGCGTCGGGCCGTGATCTCGCGAGCTCGGCCAGGACGCTCGCGTTCCAGGCCTCGCACGTCGGGTTGGACCGCACGTCGTCGAACTCGCTCGCCATGCGGCAGGAGTGCTTCGCGAACAGCACGACGCGCCAGCCCGCGTCCTGTGCCGCGACGGTCATGGCCGGTTCCCACTGGACCATGTGGGAGTCGCCGACCATGACGATCGTCCGCGTCGGTGTCGCGGGGTCGTTCAGGACGCACTCGAGGACGTCGACCGCGCCCGGGTCCTTGGTGCCGGTCACCTGGACGCAGCCGTCCTCGAGCACCCACGACCTGTCGGCCATCGCGAGGTGGGGCGGGGGCACCACGTCTCCCGGCGACGAGGTCGGCGCGGACGCGGAGCCGAGCGCGAGCGCACCGGGGTGGTCCGAGGACGTCGTCTCGAGTGCCGCGACCGAGGTGCGGTCCTGTGCCGCGAGGGCGGTCGCGCCGCCCGTCGCGACGAGGGCGAGGGCCGCCACCGCGGCGCCCGAGCGCAGCAACGTCACCCGGTTGCCCTGGAGCAGGGCGCCGGCACGTGCCCGGCGCTCGACGAGCCGCTCGGTCACCCATGCCAGCGCGACGGAGGCGCCCAGCACGACGGCGCCGCCTCGCCATCCCACGGCTGGGTACTCGCGCCAGGCGAGGTAGCCGATGAGCAAGGGCCAGTGCCACAGGTAGAGCGAGTAGGAGATGTCGGCCACGAAGCGCAGCGGCGCCGTGTCGAGCAGGATCCCGGGTCCCCGCCCGGTCCGGGTGCCCGCACCGGCGAGCACCAGCAGGGCGCCCGTCACGGGCCAGAGCGCCCACGGGCCCGGGAACGTGCTCGCGCCGTCGACGATGAAGCCGGACGCCACCACCATCGCGAGACCCAGCCAGGCGATGACGTCCCGCACCCCGTCCGGCAGCCGCAGGCGCGGGAGGACGATCGCCAGGAGGGCGCCCGCACCGATCTCCCAGAAGCGCGACGCCGAGTGGAAGTACGCCACGGGCTGGGCGACGCCGACGAGGTGGACGGCCCAGGCGAACGACGCCGCGACGGCCGCGAACGTGAACCAGCCGACGACGGTCCGCAGGCTCCGGCCCGCCCGGCGCGCGACGGCGGCCAGGCCCAGGACTACCAGGGGCCACACCAGGAAGAACTGGCCCTGCACCGCGAGCGACCAGAAGTGCTGGAGCGGGCTCGTGCTCGCCCCGGCGGCGTCGTAGGAGAGCTGGCTCGCGATCAGCTCCCAGTTCTCGAGGTAGAGGGCCGACGCGGCGAGCTCGCGCGCGTTCTGGACCCAGGTTCCGCGGGGCAGGACCAGCACGGTGAGCAGCGCGACCGCGGACAGCACGACCGCGGCCGCGGGCACGAGGCGTGCGGCGTGCCGGGCGTACTGGTCACGCAGCCGCAGGTTGCGGGCCTCTGCGCGCCGCACGAGCGAGCCCGTGACCAGGAACCCGGACACGAGCAGGAAGACGTCGACACCGCCCGAGACGCGTCCGGCCCCGAACAGGTGGAAGAGCACGACGAGGGCGAGCGCGAGGCCGCGCAGCCCGTGGAGCTCGGTGATGCGGACCGCGGGGGCGCGCTCCGGAGAGAGCGGCGTGGTGGTGCGGGCGGAGAGGCGCTGCATGGTTCCTCGACTGAGCCGGGGACCGACGACCCCTGTGGAGATGACGCGGTGATCGTAGTGTGTCTGACGGGGTTCCGGTGTGCACGCTGTGATCCGTCGCAGCGCGGTGAGGTGCGGGGTGAAAGTGTGCCCGTCCTACGCCGTCATGCGCCGCCACGGCGGCGCCGTAGGATGGCGGCGCCCGTCGGCCCGGCATGTGGACCGGCTGTCGCCTCCCCACGGACGAGGAGTCATCTCGTGAGCATTCCCCGCGTCTCGGTGATCGTGCCGGTGCGTGACGTCGCGGAGTACCTGGACGACGCGCTCGCCAGCCTGAGCCGGCAGTTCGACGACCCGCTGGACCTCGAGGTGGTCCTGGTGGACGACGGCTCCGACGACGGGACGCCCGAGATCGCGCGCGCGCACGCCGCGCTGCTGCCCGGGCTCGTGATCCTGGAGAACGAGGAACCGGTCGGTGCTGCGACCGCGCGCAACCAGGGCCTGGACGTGGTGCGCGGGCGGTACGTGACCTACCTCGACGGCGACGACTGGCTGGTGCCCGGGCACCTCGAGGCGATGGCCGACGCGATCGAGTTCTTCGGCTGCCCGGTGCTCCGGCACGACCACATGACGGTCGAGGGCGCCACCCGGCGGACCGTGCGGGCGCCCGAGCCCGTGCGCGACCGCGTGCTCGACCCGCGCGAGTCGATCCTGCCGGAGGACCGGCCCACCATGGTCGACTACCCGTACGCCTGGGCCGGGCTGTACGACCGGGCGATCGCCGCCGACGGGCTGCTCACGTTCACGGACGGGATGCAGACGGCGACGGACCGCGCGTGGGTCTGGAGACTGCACCTCGACGGGCCGCAGTACGTCGTGGTGAACGCCCGCGGCGTCTGCTACCGACGGGGCGTGACGACGTCCCTCACGCAGACCTACGACATGCGGCGCCTCGACTTCACGAAGGCCTTCGCCGAGATCGCCACCATGCTCGAGAACGACCGCGAGCCGGACCGGTTCCTCCCGAAGCTGGTCCGGACGGTCCTCGCGATCACCGCACACCACCTGGGATACGTGGAGCACATGCCGGACGCCGTGCGCGACGAGCTGATGCGCCGCTCGTCGCAGCTCATCTCCAGCTTTCCCGACCGACTGGTGGCCGAGGCGCTCGTCGCCTCCGGTCCCGAGCGTCAGCAGGTCCTGCGTGACGTCGTCCCCGCCGGCCTCGTCGTGGAGCGCCCGGCCGACCGTGGGGAGGTCCGATGACTACCCAGCTCGTTCTCGTCTCGACGCCCGAGTCCCTGCTCGCGGCGGCTGCCGCCGTCGACGCCGAGCTGCTCGGCTCGCCGCGCGAGCGCGTCCTCGTGACGGTCGCCGCGCCCGGCTTCCCCGAGCTGGACATCCCGCTCTCGGGCCGCGCGGGGATCGAGGGTCTCCTGGACCGGTTCGACCGGGTCGTCTCGGTCGACGACCTGATCGGGCCGCTCGACCCGCGCACGTGGTCGCCCTCGGGCGGCGACCGCCCTGTCCTCGAGCCTCTTCTGCGGGCCTACTGGGGGCTCGCGGACGGGCCGGTGGAGGTCGTGGTCGACGCCGAGGACGAGCAGCCCGGAGAGTGGCTCACCTCCGTCTTCTACGGCTGCCTCGTCACGGTGCTGGGATCGACCCTGCGTGCGTACGGGCCGGTACCCGGCTCGCCGTCGTGGGGGTGGGGCCGTCGCGTCCACCGGCACCTCTACGTGGACCGCGTCCCCGGCCTGCTGCCGTGGTCCCCGGACCACTCCGACGCCGAGCCCGTCGCGATCCCGGCGCCGGCGTGGGACGGCGTTCTCGCCTCCGTCGGCGCCCCGATCCCTCCGACGCCGGCCGGGAGCACCGTCGGGCTCGTGGTCGGGGAGAACCTCGCCGGGCGTCGCCTCGCGTCCCACGACGACGAGACCCGGCTCCTCGAGACCATGGTCAGGGCAGCGGCCGACGACGGAGCAGAGCACGTCGTGGTCGTCCCGGACCCTGCTGACCCGGTCGTCCTCGGCCAGCGGCTCGCGGGCGTGACGCAGGAGCTCGCGGCTCGGGGCGTCACGGTGACCGTCGCGGCAGCCGGGCCTCCTCCCGAGGCCTGGCTCGCGGCCGTCCGCCCGGCGGTGGTCGTCGGATGCTTCGCGCCGGTGCTCCTGGCGGCCCACGCCGCGGGCGTGCGTGCCCGCAGCGTGGGGGCGGCCGAGGTGAAGGAGCGGCTGACGCCGTACTCGCACCCGGACCGCATCCCGCACACGCTCGTGGACGCCGTGCTCCGGGACGGGTCACCCTGGGCGTCGGTCACCGACCTTCGCGCGCTCGTGCGAACCGTCGCGCACTGCATGTACCCCGAGCGCCTCGCGTCGCTGCGCGACGAGGCGGCGGCGACCCTGGCCGCGACCACCGACGCCGAGGTCCGGCGCTACCCCACCATGCGTCGGGCTCAGCAGCTGCGGCTCCTGGAGACGGCGGACCCGGCTGCGGCGCGGAGCGCCGGAACCCCGGCATCGGCCGAGTCGTCGAACTCCGCCGACGCCGTACGGCGAGGCGGGCGCATGCTGCTCAACCGGCTGTCCGCGCGCCGAGCCGGAGCCAAGTCGAAGGGGACGCGCCCGTCCTGACCGACGCCGGTGCTCAGGGCACCCAGGCGCAGACGGCGTGCCCCGAGCCGCTGACCGCGAGGTTCCCGGCGTCGTGGGGTACGAAGACCGAGTCGCCCTGGCGCAGGAGCACGGCGTCCTGCTCGGAACGGTCGGCCACGATCTCGACCGCGCCGTCGAGGCACAGCACGACCCGCGGTCCGGTGCCGGGGAGCGTCACGAGCTCGTGCGGGTCGACGTCGGCCATCGTGAGCGCGAACTCGGTCACCGGGACGCGGTAGGTGAGCACCTGGCCGCGGCTGCCCGCTGCCGTCACCTCTGCTGTCGCCGGAGGGCGCGGCGCGAACGAGGCGCACCGGACCAGCGCCTCCTCGTCGACGCGCTTGGTGGTGAGCCCGGCGCGCAGCACGTTGTCCGAGCTCGCCATGATCTCGATCCCCACGCCGGACAGGTACGCGTGCACCTCGCCCGCAGGCGTGAAGAGGCTCTCGCCCGGTTCGAGCGAGAAGCGGTTGAGCATGAGCGACGCGATCGCCCCGGGGTCGCCGGGGTGCTGCTCGGCGAGGTCCACGACCGTCTGGTCCGCGCGGGCGAACGGCGAGCCCGAGGTCAGGCGCTCGCGCACCGAGTCGAGGGTGACCTCGATGTCCGCCCGGCAGTCGGGGTCGGCGCGGGCGGAGAGCAGCAGGTGGAACGCGTCCCGCATGCCGTCGTGGCTCCGGTCGCGCAGGAGCGTGTCGCGGACGCCGTCGACCAGGTTGCCCTTGAGCCCGTCGAGCAGCTCGAGGATCGTGCGCGGGCTGCGGAAGCCGGAGAGGCCCTCGAACTGCGTGATGGCTACGAGCATCTCAGGCTTGTGCTGGTCGTCGTGGAACGAGCGCTCGGGCGAGCCGGCCGGCAGCCCGGCCTTGTTCTCGCGCGCGAAGCCCTCGCGGGCGTGGCGCGGCGACGGGTGCACCTGGAGCGAGAGCGCGCTGCCCGCGGCGAGGACCTTGAGCAGGTAGGGCAGGCGCGGGCCGAACTGCTCGGCGACCCGGTGCCCCAGCGACTGGACGGGGGCCTCGGTCACCAACGTGTCGAGGTCGACCTCGGAGCCCAGGACCTGGGTGCGGGACGGAGCGCTGCGGTGCGCGCCCAGCCACAGCTCGGCCTGCGGCCCGCCGTCGTGCTCGAGGCCGAGAAGACGGGGGATGGCGTCGGTCGATCCCCACGCGTACCGCTGCACCACATTGGTCAGCGGCAACGGGTCGTGGAGCGACGCGGTCATCAGCACCGCGCAAGAATAACCCGCGCCCTCGCGCTGTCGTCGGCCTTCACCCCCTCGCGTCCCGCGTACCCTGGCCGCGTGCGCTCCATCGACCTGTCCACCGTCATCAAGGCCTACGACGTGCGCGGCACCGTGCCCGAGCAGCTCTCTGCCGACGTCGCGCGGGCGATCGGCGCTGCCTTCGCCGAGGTGGTGGTGCGTCGCGACGGCGCGGACCAGGTCGTCGTCGGGCACGACATGCGCGACTCGGGGCCCGAGCTGGTCGCCGCGTTCGCGTCCGGGCTGACCGCGGCGGGTGTCGACGTCGTCCGCGCGGGCCTGTGCTCGACCGACGGGCTGTACTTCGCATCCGGTCATCTCGGCGTCCCCGGTGCGATGTTCACGGCCTCGCACAACCCCGCGCGCTACAACGGCATCAAGCTCTGCCGGTCCGGTGCGCGACCGGTCGGCCAGGACTCGGGGCTCGCGGAGATCCGCGCGGTGGCGCAGCGACTGCTCGACGCGGGGGAGCCGGCGGCGCCGCAGGCCGGCGCGCCGGACGGCGGCGCGGCCGCGCCCGTCCGGACCGGGAGCGTGACCGACCGCGACCTGCTGCGCGACTACGCCCAGTTCCTGCGCGATCTCGTCGACCTGTCCGGGATCCGGCCGCTCAAGGTCGTGGTCGACGCCGGCAACGGGATGGGCGGCCACACCGTGCCCGCCGTGCTCGGCACCGCGGCAGGGCTGCCGGAGCTGCCGCTCGAGATCGTGCCGCTGTACTTCGAGCTCGACGGGACGTTCCCGAACCACGAGGCCAACCCGCTCGAGCCGGCCAACCTGCGGGACCTGCAGGCCGCCGTCGTGGCGCACGGGGCCGACATCGGCCTGGCGTTCGACGGCGACGCCGACCGCTGCTTCGTCGTCGACGAGTCGGGTGCGGCGGTCTCGCCGTCCGCCGTGACCGTGCTCGTCGGCATGCGCGAGGTCGCGACCGAGCTCGAGGCCGGCCGCGAGCCGACCGTGATCTACAACCTCGTGACGTCCCGCGCGGTGCCCGAGTACCTCGGCGCCCTCGGCGCGCGCACGCTGCGGACCCGCGTGGGCCACTCGTTCATCAAGGCGGAGATGGCCGAGCACGACGCCGTGTTCGGCGGCGAGCACAGCGCCCACTACTACTTCCGCGACTTCTTCCACGCCGACAGCGGGATGCTCGCCGCGATGCACGTCCTCGCCGCACTGGGTTCGCAGCCCCACCCGCTGTCGTCGGTGGCCGAGATGTACTCGCCGTACGCGTCGAGCGGGGAGATCAACTCGCGGGTCGGCGACGTGGCGCGCGCGACCGAGCGCGTCCGCGCGGCCTACACCACGGCGTACGAGGACGCGGAGCTGGACGAGCTCGACGGGCTCACGGTGTCGCACTGGCACGGCCAGCCGCAGTGGTGGTTCAGCCTTCGTGCGTCCAACACCGAGCCGCTGTTGCGCCTTAACGTGGAGGCGGCCGACGAGGACATCATGGAGAAGCTGCGCGACGACGTCCTGTCGCTCGTGCGTCAGGAGGAGGAAGCATGACCGCCGACATGGACCCGTGGGTGCGAGCGGTGCTCCGCTGCCCGGTGACCGGTGCCGAGCTCGTCGACGGCACGGGACCAGACGGCGAGCCCGAGCTGCGCTCGACCGATCCGGGCCGGCCGCTCGCCTATCCGGTGCGGGGCGGGATCCCCGTCCTGCTCGCCGACGAGGCGCGCGCGCTCTGAGGTTGTATCTTTTCGCGAAACTCGCTCTCTACTAAAGTCTGTGACGTCCGGTCGCCCGCCGGGCGGCACGGTGATGCCGACGGAGGAACCAGTGGCCGGTACTCACACGCGCGGAGAAGTGGCGACGGCCGCGCGGACGCGTGCGGCCGATCCGCAGCCCAGGCGGTTCCTGCCCGAGGTCCAGGCGCTGCGTGCCCTGGCCGTCGGGATCGTCGTCGTCTACCACCTGCGGCCGGATCTCCTTCCGGGCGGGTTCATCGGCGTCGACGTCTTCTTCGTGATCTCCGGCTTCCTCATCACCGGGCACATGCTCCGCGAGGTCCACTCCACGGGTCGGCTGTCACTCCTTCGCTTCTGGGCGAACCGGGCGGGCCGCATCCTTCCCGCCGGGCTCCTGGTGATCGGGGTGACGGCGGTCGTCGCACCGCTCGTGGTGGCGCCCACGGAGTGGGAACAGCTGCGGCGCCAGGCACTGGCGTCCGTCTTCTACGTCCAGAACTGGGTGCTCGCGGGCGACTCCGTCGACTACCTCGCTGCCGACAACGCGCCCACGCCGTTCCAGCACTACTGGTCTCTCGCGGTCGAGGAGCAGTTCTACCTCCTGTGGCCGCTCGTCATGGTGCTCATGGCCGCCCTGGCCGCCCGGTGGGCTCGACGCGGTGGCGGCCGCGCGCCGGTCGACGCGTTCGTCCTGGCCGGCTTCGGCCTCGTCGTCGTGGCGTCGTTCGTCTGGGGCCTGATCGAGTCGCCGCGCGACCCTTCGGCGTACTTCGCGACCACGACGCGCCTGTGGGAGCTCGGCGTCGGCGGCGTCCTCGCCGTGCTGCTGCGGGACACCTTTCGCTTCCCGCTGGCGCGGTCGGCGCTCGCCCTGGCGGGACTCGCCGGCATCACCGTGGGCGCCTTCGTGCTCACCGGGGCCATGCCGTTTCCCGGCGTGGCGGCGTTGGTGCCGGTCCTGGGGGCCGTGGCGGTGGTCGCAGCAGGCCGGACGCGGGGCCCCGGGTCGCTGACCTGGCTCGTCGACCGGTCCTGGGTCCAGTGGCTCGGGAACGCCTCGTACTCCGTGTACCTCTGGCACTTTCCCGTGATCATCTGCTTCATGGCGGTGGTCGACCGTCGCCCGAGCATCCTCGAGTCGCTGGTCCTGGTGGGGGCCACGCTGCTCCTGTCCGCCCTGTCGTACCGCTGGGTCGAGCAGCCGGTGCGCCGGGTGGCGCGGACGCACCGGTCCCAGCCGCGGGTGCTCGTCACGGCAGGCGCGGCCATGCTGGTCGCCGGTGCGGTCGCGCTCGTGCCCGGGGTCCACGCGGCACAGTACGAGCGCGAGTGGCGCGAGGCGGCAGGCTCGGTCGCCGTCGAGGAGGGCTCGGGCTTGGGGGCCGAGGCCCTCGGCAAGGACATCCCGCCCGCCTTCGTGACCGACAAGCCCGTGATCGTGCCCCGGCTCACCGATCTCGACGACGAGCTGTCGCGCCGGTACGCGAGATGTGCGACCGGGGCCGCGGAGGACACCACCAAGGAGTGCACGTTCGGCAAGGGGGAGCGCACGCTCGCCGTCGTGGGCGACTCGCACGTGCGCATGCTGGCCACACCGCTCGAGTCCATCGCGCGCAGCAACGGCTGGCAGATGGTCACCTACTTCCACAACTCGTGCCCGTTCTCGTCGGAGCCCCGGACGATCCCGAACGGCCCGGCGTGCGTCGAGGCCAACCGCGCCACGCTCGAACGACTCCTCGACGACCCGCCCGAGGTCGTGGTCACGTCGTTCTACTCCGGCTCCAAGTTCCGTGACCCGGGGACGGGCAGCACACCCGGTGTGGACGGGTTCGAAGACGTGTGGGAACGGCTCGAGCGGGCCGGTTCGCGCGTCGTGGTGGTCGAGGACGCGCCGCGCCCGCGCAAGAACGTCGTCGAGTGCGTCGCGAGCCACACCACCGACCCGGCCAGGTGCGGGCTGTCACGGGCCCGCGCGACCAAGGACAACGGGCTGCTCGCCCAGGCCGTCGCCGAGGCGAACGGCATCGAGCTCCTCGACCTCACCGACCGGTACTGCGGGCAGGACCGGTGCCCTGCGGTGATCGGCAACGTGATGGTCTACCGGGACACCAACCACATCACGGACACGTACGCACGCAGCCTGGAGCCCTTCCTCGAACGTGCGCTCGATCTCGGGGCGCGCTGAGGCACGGAGACCTCGGGGACGGAGTCGGGCACGCGGCCGTCCGCCGAGCGCCAGGGCTCAGCCGGCCGGTGGGGCCGCCGTCGGATCGAAGAGCCAGCCGGCGGCCGACCGGAGCTCGTCTGCGAGCGCCGGGGCGAGCGTCTTGGCGAAGGCCGCGGTGATGTGGTCGTCGTCCCGGTAGACCAGGACGTTGCCGACGACGGCCTCGCAACGCTCTGGACCGCACAGGTGGTCCGTGAGGTCGACGTGCCCGGCGTCGCTCGGCACTCCCGGGAACGAGATCACCGGGTTGGGGCCCGGGTACAGCTCCGCACGGTCGCGTCCGCACGGGCTGAGGTCGGGGTGCCGCTCCACGCAGGTCGGGACGTCGCGCGCGAACCGCGGGTTGTCACGGATGGTCACGACGCGGATGCCGTGGCTCTGCAGCTCCTGCCACCCGGCGACCTCGCCGTGCGCGACCTTCTCGCCGTCGCGCGTGGTGTAGGTGCGGGAGCCCAGGACGACCACGGCGTCCGGTCGGAGGGACACGAGCTCCTTCAGGACGCTGGCGTTCCACGTCTGGCACGACTGGTTGGCCTTGACGTCGTCGAACTCGGTGGCGAACCGGCACCCCCGCTTGCCGAACAGCAGGACCCGCCAGTTCTGCTCCTTCGCCACCGGCGTCATCGCCGGCTCCCACTGCGCCATGTGGGAGTCCCCGACCATGACGATCGTCGCGCTCGGTTCCGGCGGGTCGTTGAGGGTGCACGTGAGCAGCTCGGTGGCGGCGGTCGGGCTGGTCCCGCCGTTGAACTGCACGCAGCCGCCCTTGGCGAAGATCCACGGCACGTTCGTCGCGGCGATGTGCGGGGCGGGCATGACCGGCACGTCCTCGGCGGTGGGCACGTACCCGGGATCGAGCGCTCGTGCCCCTGGATACTGCGGCGACGCGGCGGTGAGCTTGGCCCGTTCGCGGACATCGGCGGCGTCGAGCAGTGCGCCCGCGCCGGTCGCGGCGAGGGCGACGACCGTCACGGAGGCCACCGTGACCGCCAGCACCCGAGGAGCCCCGAGCGTGGCACCACGTCTGACCGCTCGACGCTCGACCAGCATCTGGGTGAGCCACGCGAGGGCCGTCGACGCGGCGAGCACGACCAGGGCGCCGCGCGGGCCTACCGAGGGCTGGTCCTTCCACGCCAGGTAGGCGATGAGGAGCGGCCAGTGCCAGAGGTACAGGGCGTACGACATGTCCGCGACCACGCGCAGCGGTGGCGTGTCGAGCAGCATGCGCGGGCCCGTGCGGCCCTGGGGCTCGGAGCCGACGAGGACGAGCATCGCGCCGATCACGGGCCACAGTGCCCACGGGCCGGGGAACGTCGTCGCGCCGTCGACGACGAAGCCCGAGCTGACCACGAGGGCGAGCCCGGCCCATCCGAGCACCGCGGGAAGCGGGCCGGGCAGCCGGAGGTACGGACGGGCGAGCGCGAGCAGGGCGCCCGCGCCCAGCTCCCAGAACCTTGTGGCGCTGTGGAAGTAGGCCACCGGCTGGTCGACGTCCACCAGGTAGGTCGCGAACGCGAACGACGCGACGGTCGCGACGAGCGCGACGACGGCGACCACGGGCGCGAGCCGCAGGCGGAACGTCCGTGCCAGCGCGGCCAGGGCGAGCACGACGAGCGGCCAGGCGAGGAAGAACTGTCCCTGCACGGCCAGCGACCAGAAGTGCTGCACCGGGCTCGTCGCCGGCCCTGCCGCCTCGTACGAGAGCTGGCTCGAGATGAGCTCCCAGTTCTCGGCGAACACGGCGGACGCGAGGATCTCCTTCGACGTCTGGATCCACGAGCCGCGGGGGAGCGCGAGGACGGTCAGGAGTGCGACGCCCGCGAGGACGACGAGGGCGGCCGGCAGCAGGCGCGTCGCGTGCCGCGCGTACTGCTCGCGCAGCCGGAGCTCGCGGTTCTCGGCGCGGCGGACGAGCGACCCGGTGACGAGGAAGCCCGAGACGAAGAGGAAGACGTCCACGCCGCCCGACACCCGTCCGTTGCCGAACAGGTGGAAGACGACGACGAAAGCGAGCGCGAGCCCGCGCAGGCCATGCAGCTCGGGGATGTGCGACGACGATGCCGGAGCCGCCGGCCGGGCCGGGGGGCGCCAGTGGCGCGGCGGGTTCAAGGTGAGCATGGTCCTGGGCGGGGGAGGGGACGGGAATCCTGACGAGGGCTGCTACAGGATAGGAGCAGCCCATACCTCCCACGGAGGAGGAAACGGCGAAACTGGGCTCATCTTCATCTTGCGTGACCAGATCGTGACCTCATGCCACGACTGCCTCCTGCGCCTCGACGACGTCGATGAGGCCGTGGTGCTCGCTCTCGAACCGCTCGGTGTACAGGTCGTAGAGCTTCTGGTCGACGGAGTTCGCCTTCCGGAGCCGCTTCTCGAGCTCGGCGGGCAGGCCCGAGTCCGGCTGACCGGACTTGCCGCGGTGGACGATGCGCTGCGCGACGGGCAGGCCCACGCTCCCTGCGGCCGCGAGATGGCTCGCCGCCAGGTGCTTCATGGTCCCCACGACGTGGAACCGCTCCTCGAGCGTCTCCCGGCACAGTGCGAGCAGGCGCCGGGCGCTGAGGTCGGCCGTCACCTCGAGCCAGTACATGTCCTCCTCGGCGGCGATCGAGCGGTAGCGACCGCGCGCCTGGAACCGGGCTTCGTAGCGCGGGAGGAAGTCCGGGTGCGTCACGACCAGCTGACGGGCGAGCATGTTGGTCATCCCGTGCGCCATCGTGTACTCGGCGTGCGCCTCGAAGGTCGCGGAGTCCTTGTCCCGCGTCGGGACGATCCCCGACGCCGAGCGCCGCTTGTAGAAGCCCGACCTGAGCTGCGACACCGGGTCGCGCAGGACCGTGAAGTAGCTGAGCTCGCGCCCGGAGAGGCTCAAGGGGTACGGGTGGTGCTGGTGGACCAGCAGCTTGCTCGCCACCTCCTGTGCGTCGAGGCGGAGCGCGTTCTCGATCTGGTACAGGCCGTGCCGGCGTTGGATCTCGATGGTGGCCGCCCACGGCACGGTCGACTTGAGGGAGACGATCATGCTCGTGCCGCCCGAGAAGGGCAGGTGGTAGAAGACCGGGAGCACGTCCCGCCGCCGGGAGTCGAGCAGACGCGCGAACTCGCGACCGAGCGCGGTGTCGTCCCAGACCGAGACGAACTCGTCGCGCAGCGCGGGGAAGCTGTCGCGAAGCCACTCGAGCCGCTCGCGCGCATCGTCAGGCCGGTTCAGCAGCGCCAGGGCGCTGGTCAGGATCACCAGCCCGGCCGCGGGCGGGCGGCCCACGGCGAGCTCGAAGTCGACGCCGGCCGCCTCCTCGTAGCGTCCGGCACCGGCGAGCATCGTGGCGAGCCAGCTCAGCGACCCGGCGTCCCCGAACTGGCGAGCCAGTACGGCGACCGCGCCCAGGGAGACGCCGTCCCAGTCGCCCGAGCGGTTCGTCACGGCGAGGCGTCGCAGCTCGACGAGCTCGTCGCGGCCGGGGCGGTTGCCCAGCGCGTCCTGGACGAGTGCCGACGACAACGCACGTACCAGCGCGTCACGCGACGTCGCGGCGTCCTCGTCGACCGGGCCGAACTGCCCGCGGAACCGAGCGCCTGCTGCGCGGCCTTGCTCGAATCCGTTGAGCCAGTCGTCGGCCTTCGTGCCCGTCATCGTCCCACCTTGCTCGCTGACATCTCCCGCTGCGGGCACGTACCGTGCCCCGCCTGCGTCAGTGTGCCCGACATGCGGCTGCGAACGAAAGCTGGCTCCGCCCGCGCCGGGTCGCCCCCGCGCTGACGGGACTCGCCGCCGCGTGCACGCTGCACCGAGCGGGTTGCCGTGTTTCCGTAGAAGCATGCGCCGTACCGGAGCGGTCCTCGTCGCCGCCGCCCTCGCCCTGGCGGGGGTGGTCGCACCCGTCGTCACGCTGCCCGTCCCTGCCGCGCACGCCGTGCGTCCGTCGGTCGAGGAGGTGGTCGTGCGCGGCGTGTCCTCCACGGCGCTGCGCGACCCTTCCGCCGTGACGGACGCCACGGTGGCCGCGGACGTCGACAAGGCGGGAGCCCAGCCGCAGGGACGTCACGACCTCGACGCGGCCGGGCAGCGCGCCGCGGTGCGCGGGATGGAGGGCCGGCTCGAGGACGCGCTGGACGACGGCGACAAGCATGCCGCCGGCGAGGCGTCCGACGGCGGCCCCGCGCACGCCTCGGCCGACCTGGCCGCGCTGAGCCCGCTCACCGACACCCGGCCGTTCGTGGTCGCCGGCGTCACCTGGGACGAGCCCACGGAGGACGTCGTCGAGGCGGCCGTCCGCGTCCGGGAGGACGGGAAGTGGACGGCGTGGAGCGCGCTGGAGATCGTCAGCACCGGCGTTCCGGGCGAGCGGGGCGGGACGGAACCTCTCGTGAGCCCTGGAGCCGACGGCGTGCAGCTCCGCGTCGTCACCGCGGACGGATCCGTGCCCGCAGGGCTGCGCGCCGAGCTGGTCGACCCCGGCGCGTCGCCTGCCGACGCCGCGGTCGGGCGCACCGCGGCTCCCGCGGCGAGCGCGTCCGCCGCGACGGCCGACGTCCTGCGGCCCGCGATCGTCACGCGCGCGCAGTGGGGTGCCGACGAGAGCCGCACGCGTCCGTGGCGGACGGTCTCGTCGCGGCTGCGCGCCCTCTACGTGCACCACACCGCGGGGTCGAACTCGTACAGCCGGTCGCAGTCCGCCGCGATCGTGCGCGGGATCTTCGCCTACCACACCGGCTCCCGGGACTGGCCCGACATCGGGTACCAGTTCCTGGTCGACAAGTACGGCCGCATCTTCCAGGGCCGCAGCCACGCGGTCCGGGACCTGCCGCTCGGCGCCCATGCGGGAGGCTTCAACATCCAGACCATCGGTATCGCAGCGCTCGGCAACTACGACACCGCGACGCCGAGTGCGGCGCTGCGCTCGGCCCTGCGGCGGTTCCTGGCCTGGAAGGCCTACGAGCACAATCTCGATCCCGGGGGGACGACGACGCTGGTGGCCGGCACCAGCACCGGTTCGGGCATGCGTTACCGGCAGGGCGCCACGGTGCGCGTCCCGGTGATCACCAGTCACCGCGCGACCAACTACACGGCGTGCCCTGGTGCACGGCTCCAGGGCCGGCTCGGCGAGCTGCGCGCGGGCGCCCGCTCGCTCGTCGCGGCGGCACGGGAACGGTACGGCCGGCCCCGGCCCACGACGGCACGGCCGACGGGGGTGGCGTGGTCGGCGTCGCAGCGCCCGGTGCACTGGGGGAGCTCCGCGACCTTCCGTTGGTACGCAGCCAGCGGCGCGGCGCGCTACCAGGTGCAGGTGCGCAGCGCGTCGGCGACGTCGGCATTGCCCGACGGACGGACCTGGACGCGCTGGGGTGTCGTGTCGCAGACCCGGGCGACGCTGCGCCTGAGCGCCGGTTCGACGACGGTCGTGGCGGTCCGGCCGGTCGACTCGAGCGGCAGGCTCGGTCCGCTCCGGGTACTCGGCACGACCACGCGCCCCGTCTCCGACGGGTTCCTCGAGCGTGGGGACTCGTGGAGCCTGGTGCGCGATCCCGCGTACGAGGGCGGCCGGGCGTGGCATGCCGCGAGGGCCGGAGCGACGATCCTGGCTCGCGACCTCCAGGACGTGCGCCAGGTCCGGATCATGGCTCCCGTCGGTCCGCGGTACGGCCAGGTGCGGGTCCTGGTGAACGGACGTCAGCGCGGCGTCATCGACCTGTCCAGCCCCACCTCCCGGCCGCGCGCCGTCCGGACGCTCGACCTGGGCGCCCGGTACGACGGCACCGTCCGGCTCTCGGCTGTCACGAGCGAGCCGGTCCGGATCAGTGCCGTGGCGTTCCCCCGCAGCACCCGGTGACGCGAACCGCGGGACCGCCGTGCGGCGGTCCCGCGGTCGTCGGAGCCGGCTACGTGGCTGCGAGCCCTCAGCCGACGGTGATCCGCTTGATCCACGCGGCCGGCATCGACCCGGCCGTCGTGGCCCGGCCGATCTGCGCCCGCAGGGCATCGGCCTTGCCGGAGATCGACCGGCTCGTGCCTGCCGCGGTCGTCGCCGTGAGCCGGGCGACCGTCCCGCCGTCGTAACGCAGGCTCACGCGGAGCGTCTTGACGTTCGGGAGGCCGAACAGCTGCCGCGCGGCCGTCTGGGTGATCGTCCTGGTCCAGCTCGCCATCGAGTTCCCGGGCGCGTCCAGGCTCCACTGGTCGGCGACCGAGCGCTCGTACGGCACCCGAGAGGACCAGACGTTCTCGCTGTTCTCGGTGCGCCCACCGGACGACGAGAAGTAGTGGGCCGCGACGGCGCGGCCGTCGTACGCGAGGACGCGGGCGCGCGTGACGCTGGTGCGGGTCGCGTTCACGGCCGACTTCCACAGGCGCCCGTAGTACGCGTTGGTCCCCTCGCTCTCCTTCTTCCAGCCCACGTACTGCTGGTCGCGCACGTCGTCGACGACGCGGCACGCGCACCGCGTGTTCCAGGACTTCGTGAGCGCGTAGGAGCGCGCGGTGATCGCCTGGGCCGAGAGGGCCGACCGGCCCGAGATCCCCCACGACGAGGGCATCTCGGCGATCCCGTACAGGTACTCGGTGTTGAGCCGCAGGTCGTTCACCACGTTGACGTAGCCGCGGGCCGACCGGACCACCAGCCGTCCATGGCGGTAGGAGCCCTGGGCGCCGGCAACGGTGACCACCGGCCGCTTGGTGGACGACGGCCGGTAGTAGGTCGTGCCGGACCACTGGACGTAGAAGATGGAGCCGCTGTAGGTCTGGCCGGTGCCCACCTTGGCGCGCGTCGTGCTGCCGTCGGTGGAGACGGTCAGGGTGACGGCCTTGCTGCCCGAGGCCACCGTGGTCGTGGTGCCGTTGAGCGCCCGGCGCAGGCGCCAGTCGCCGCTCGGGACCCGGATCGTGGTGCTGTGGCGGTAGTCGCCGTACCCGGAGAAGCTGTAGGGGTCGGGGCCGAAGACCTGCACCGAGGTGTTCGCGGGCGTGGAACGGGTCCCGGAGCTCGTGCCCTGGTAGTAGTGCGCGAGGATCTGTGCCGCGCTGCGTCCGGCGCGTGCCTGTGCGTACGCGCCGTACTGGGCCATGCCCACGCCGTGCCCGTACCCCGAGCCGTGGAGGGTGAACCGGGCAGGCACGTCGAGCTGCGCGACGGCGAACGTCCGGCTCACCACGGCGCCGTTCCCGCTGCGGAGCCGGTAGGTGGTGTCGCCCTTGGGGTAGATGACTCGAGTCCCCGAGCCGTCGTGCACCGAGATGGGCGCGGCGTCGACCCAGGCGCCGTCCACGAGCTTCTGCAGCGTGACCGTGGAGGACGGCACCGCGCTGCCGTCAGGCTCCAGGTATGTGGCCCGGACGGTCGTGGTTCCGCCCGGGACGATGGTCGTCGGGCCCGTCACTCGCCCGGTGAGTGTCCACGAGTCCGCCGCCGATGCCGGGCTCGTGACGCCGACCGAGACAAGGACGAGCACGGCAAACGTCACGGCCGCGACCAGGCGGCCGCGCACCCCCTGCATGTGTGATGTCCGTCTCATGAGCCCATCGTGGGCACGGTCCGGAAGATTGCGCACCCGCTGTGTACATCGCCGCAGGTGGCGGGATTGCGGCCGGATCTCGGACGAGAAGAGCGCGGGGATTCCGAGGCGGGCGCGCGCTCGGGGCGCTTACCCGCGCGCTTACCCGCGCAGTCGGCGGATGAGCCGCCTGCGCAGCTCCGAGCTCTGCGTCCGCTCGTCGATCCAGCCGAGCGACGGGTGCGAGAGCGCCTTCTTGGCCACCGACGCCGCCGTGCCGGCGAGCCGGCCCTGCAGCACGCCGCCAGGAAGGCCGAGCGCGCTCAGGCGGGGAACGGTGAGGTATCGCAACCGGTCGTCGTCAGACATCGCCGCCAGCGTGGCCTCGGCCTCGGCGCGGCGCGGGGCCAGCGTGTCGGGCTGCATGCAGTAGGCGACCGTGTCGACCAGGTGCTGGAGCGGGCCCGGCTCCCCGTACGCCGACCCGTCGCGGTGGAGCGCGTCGATGATCGTGATCGGGATGCGGTTGCTGTTCTCGAACGGCGAGAGCTTCTTGAGCAACGAGTGCGTGTCGACCGCGACCGACGGGACGCCCAGGACGGTGCGCGCGGTCACGAGCGCCGTCGAGAAGCAGCCGACGATCGCGACGTGCGGCGAGCGAACGAGCATGACCTCGACCGGGAGGGGGTCGTCGACCACCTGCAGCTCGACACCCGCCGCCGCGGCGGCGTCCAGGAGCGGCGCGACCATCCCGGGCGGAGCGGATGGGTGCGGCTTGAACCGCACCACCTCGGCGCCGGCCTTGGCGGCGGCCTGGATCATGCGCGAGTGCATCGCGGCCTCGCCGGCCCGGCTCACGAGTCCGAGCGCCGCGAGATACTGGCCCACGACGACGGCGGCAGGGCGGTCGTCGGCCGCGTCGCCCGTCGCCGACCCGGCGGCGATCTCCTCGATGATGGCCCGGAACGACTCGTTCGGGACGACGGCCGTGTCGATGCCGTGCTCGGAGAGCAGCAGCGGCTGCAGGCCCGGGACGAGGTCGAGGTGCAGCAGGCGCGTCAGGCGCTGGGCGATGGCGAGCGGCAGCGGGTCGCGCGTCGGGCCGTAGCTCATGAGCCCGTCGGCGTACACGGTGACGGGTGCGGCATGGAAGACGCGGGCGAGCGCCTGGGCGGGGTTGACCCACACGGACTCGCAGACGAGCTCGACCGGGCCGTCCCCGAGGTCCCAGTACCGGCGGAGCAGCGTCTCGAGCATCGGGAGGTCCCGCGGGTCGGGTCGCCAGTCGGAGGGGTGCGCGGGCGCCACGAGCGGCGTCAGGTGCACGACGCGGTCGAACCGGGAGAGCACGGGCTCGGCGCCGGGCACCTCGTCCAGCGCGAGCGTGAGCTCCGGTGCGGCCGAGTTGTTGACCACGAGCAGCACGCGTTCGCGATCCCTCGGGCCGAGCAGCCCGGCGTCGACCGCAGCGGCGGCGGTCGCGGCGCCGAAGAGGGTGGACGCAACGACGAGCTGGGTCACGACTGGAGCTCCAAGGTTCGCAGGGGGGCGTCGTCGGCGACCGCACGAGGCAGCAGGCCGTGCAGGAGGCGGGCGCGCTGCCGGCTCATCTCGCGGGTCTCGGCCGCGAGCACGTCGGCGGGCAGGGTGGCGAGCAGCTCGCGGCCCCCGGTCCTCAGGTCCCTGCGGACGTCGGGTGCCATGTTGCGGCTGCGCGACATGTGGTGCGCCAGCAGGGCCAGCGTCGTGCGGACCACCTTGGGCAGGAACCGGACCGCGTCGCGGTCGGCCAGGACCACGTCGCGGGCCTCGCTCATCGCCGGCAGGATGTCGAGCTGCCGGCGGTCGTACGTGGCGGTGAGCGAGGTGGTGACCTCACGCCGGTAGCACAGCGTCGGCGCGTCGACGACGGCGTACGAGGGCACCTGCAGGAAGAGCCGCCAGATCCACGGGCGGTCCTCCGCGGTGTGCAGCCCGTCGGAGAACGTCAGCAGTCCGTCGGTGGCGAGGGCGCGGTCGAACATCCCCGCCCAGGCGTACGGGTAGTCCACCATCGACTGGTCGTGCACCGGCAGGATCGAGTCGCGCGGGTCGAGCGCGACACCGCGCACGGCCTGAGGAGCGAGCACGAGGTCGCGCCGGCGGCCGCGCACCGTCGTGTGGTCCGTGCGCACGAACGGCACCCCGAGGTGCTCCATGGCGTCCGCGAGCACGGGGAGGCGACCCGGGGCGAGCCAGTCGTCGGCGTCGATGAAGGCGATGTACCGCCCGGTGGTCGCCGCGAGCCCCTGGTTGCGCGCGCTGGCGAGGCCCGTGGGCCGGGGGTTGGTGAGCACGGTGAGCCGGGGCAGGCGCGACTCGAACGTGGCCACCACGTCACTCGTGCCGTCCGTCGAGCCGTCGTCGACCACGATGACCTCGAGGTCGTGCGGGTCGGCGACCTGGCGGGTCAGGCTGGTCAGGGAGTCGGCGACGAAATCGGCGGCATCTTTCGCTGGTAGGACGACGGAGATGCGCGGAGGCGTGCTCGAGTTCATTCACCTTCCTGTCCGTAGCGGCTGACGCATCATCTAATCATGTGCCGTGGACTAGGGTTGTCGCCGCATCATCCCCGCGACAATCCCCGCGGTCATCCTGGTGATCGCCCCCCGCGCACGTGAGGACCCTATCCATGCCCCCCACCGCGACACCGCCGTCGGCGATCGTCGTCATCCCAGCTCGCGGAGGGTCTCAGGGCGTCCCCCTGAAGAACCTGCAGCGGGTCGACGGCGTGACGCTCGTGGGTCGTGCCGTGCAGGCCGCGCTCGCCGCGCCGTCGGTCGACCTGGTCGTCGTGTCGACCGACCACGACGAGATCGCCGCCGAGGCGCGCGCGCACGGGGCGCGCGTCGTCGCCCGCCCGGCCGAGATCGCGGGCAACACGGCGTCCTCGGAGTCGGCGATGCTGCACGTGCTCGACGTCGTCGAGGCGGGCGGCGGGTCGGAGCCGGCGCGCGCGCTCCCGCCGGTGACCGTGCTCCTCCAGGCCACGTCGCCGTTCATCGACCCGGCCGATCTCGACGCCGCGATCGTCCGCGTCGCGACGGGGGACAAGGACGTGGTGATCGCCGTGTCCGAGACGCACGACTTCCAGTGGCGCATGGACGGCGACGACGCCACGCCCGTCGGGCACACGACGGACTTCCGCCCGCGGCGCCAGGACCGCGCACCGCACTTCCGCGAGACGGGGGCCTTCTACGCGATGCGCACGGACGGGTTCCGGGAGCGCAAGGTGCGGTTCTTCGGCGAGATCGGGCTCCAGCCGCTCGCCCCCGAGTGGTCGATCGAGATCGACGAGCCGCGGGACCTGTGGCTCGCCCGGCAGCTCGTCGACCAGCCCGCCGTCGACCGGGCGCACGCGAGCTCGGACTCCGCGCCCGGCTCCGACCCCGGTCCGGCGCTCGACGTCGACGCGCTCGTGACCGACTTCGACGGCGTGCACACCGACGACCACGCCTACGTGGACCAGGCCGGCACCGAGCAGGTGCGGGTGAGCCGGGGCGACGGGATGGGCGTGTCCCTGCTGCGCCGCACCGGGCTCCCGATCCTGATCCTGTCGACCGAGACCAACCCGGTGGTCGCCGCGCGCGCGGCGAAGCTGCGCGTCGAGGTGCTGCACGGCGTCGACGACAAGGCGGCCGCGCTCCGGGCGTGGATCGCCGACCGGGGACTCGACGCCGCACGCGTCGTCTACGTCGGCAACGACGTGAACGACCTCGCCGCCATGGCGGTCGTGGGCTGGCCCGTCGCCGTGGCGGACGCCCGCCCCGAGGTGGTCGCACGAGCCCGCCTCGTCCTCGGCCGCCCCGGCGGGGACGGTGCCGTCCGCGAGATCTGCGACCGTATACTCGCAGCGCGTCAGGGCGCTGTCAGCCCCGGCCATCCTGTGCCGGGCCCTGTCGTCACGGCCTAGGCGCCGGCGACACGTTCCGCACTACCGTGTGCACGACCCCTTCGGAAGGACCTCATCATGAGCGCGACCACCGCGCAGCCCGCTCCGGTCAGCATCGGGGAGCACCTGGTCGGTCACGATCAGCCGGTCTACGTCATCGGCGAGATCGGTATCAACCACAACGGTGACGTCGAGATCGCCAAGAAGCTGATCGACGTCGCTGTCGAGGCCGGTGCGCAGGCAGTGAAGTTCCAGAAGCGCACGCCCGAGATCAGCACGCCCAAGGACCAGCGCGACAAGATCCGTCAGACGCCCTGGGGCGAGATGACGTACCTCGAGTACAAGTACAAGGTCGAGTTCGAGGACGCCGAGTACGGCGAGATCGACGCGTACGCGAAGAGCAAGGGCGTGCAGTGGTTCGCCTCGCCGTGGGACGTCCCCTCGGTCGAGTTCCTCGAGAAGTTCGACGTCCCGACCCACAAGGTCGCCTCGGCGTCGGTGACCGACCTCGACCTGCTTCGTGCCCTCAAGGACACGGGCAAGCCGATCATCCTGTCGACGGGCATGTCGACGCTCGAGCAGATCGACGCGGCCGTCGAGATCCTGGGCAGCGACAAGCTCGTGATCCTGCACGCCACCTCGACGTACCCGCTTCCCCCCGAGGAGGCGAACCTGCGCACGATCTCGACGCTGCAGGAGCGCTACGGCGTGCCGGTCGGGTACTCGGGCCACGAGACCGGTCTGCAGATCTCCCTCGCCGCCGTCGCCCTGGGCGCCGCCGCGGTCGAGCGCCACATCACCCTCGACCGCGCGATGTGGGGCTCCGACCACGCCTCGTCGCTCGAGCCCAAGGGCCTCGAGAACCTCGTGCGCGACATCCGCATCCTGGAGAAGGCGATGGGCGACGGCGTCAAGCGCGTCATGCCCGGCGAGTTCTCGCCGATGTCGCGCCTGCGCCGCATCGACGGCTGAGGAGGAGCTGGCACGTGAGCAACGGCTCGCCGGGTGTCGTCTCTGCCGTGCATCCGGTACCGGACGCCGAGGGAGACCTCGACGACGCACGGACGGGCCGCACGCGCCGGCTCTTGGCGGTACCGGACCTCGACGCCCTGACCGACGACGGCCCGGACGGCCCTCCGTCCGAGGTCACCGACCGGAACGCCTCGCGCGCTCCCGGGCTGCACGTGGTTGCGACCGCTGGCAGCCAGGAGCTGCGCGAGGCGTGGCGCACCGACGTCGAGGTGCAGCGATGAACGGCACGCTTCCCGGTGTGACCGTCGTCGCCACCGTGCGGGACGAGGAGCCCTACCTCGAGGCCGCGGTGAGGTCCATCCAGGCCCAGGACTACGCGGGTCCGCTCGGGCTCGTGGTCGCGGTCGGGCCCTCGCACGACCGGACGCGCGAGATCGCCGACAAGCTGGCGGCGGAGGATCCGCGGGTCGTCGTGGTCGACAACCCGACCGGGTCTCGCTCGGAAGGGCTCAACGCGGCCATCGCCCACGCCCACCCGTCGCACGAGGTGGTCGTACGGATCGACGGGCACACCGTGTTCGAGCCCACCTACGTGCGGCGCGCGGTCTCGGTCATGCTCGACGCCGGGGCCGACGGCGCGGGCGGCATCATGTGCCCGGTCGGGGACGAGCCCACGCAGGAGGCGGTGGCCCGGGCCATGAGCCACCCGGCGGGCATGGGGTCGGCGACGTTCCACATCGGCGGGGAGCCGGGGCCCGCCGACACCGTCTACCTCGGCGCGTTCCGCCGCGAGGCGATCGTGAAGGCCGGCGGCTTCGACCACGCCATCATCCGCGGCGAGGACTGGGAGCTGTGCCTGCGGATGCGCCGGAACGGCTCACTGCTCTGGTTCGACCCGTCCCTCCAGGTCTCCTACCGGCCACGCCGGACCCTGCGGGCGGTGGCCAAGCAGTTCTGGCGGACCGGGATGTGGCGCCGCGAGATTGTTCGGCGGCACCCCGAGACCGCCAGCGTGCGCTACCTCGCGCCGCCGGCGGTGGTCCTCGTGCTCGGCGCGGCGTCCGTGGCCGCGGTCGGCGGGGCCGTCGCAG
>Ga0233363_1000300_pt1 | contig 23545 bp, 17 predicted proteins | sample ElkDunMinimDraft_18_FD_191534 | JGI IMG/M metagenome (GOLD analysis project Ga0233363, IMG submission 191534) | Fecal eukaryotic communites from dung pellets of Tule Elk in California, USA - Elk Dung C16 | ecosystem: Host-associated > Mammals > Digestive system > Large intestine > Fecal | place... | reverse complement strand
GGTGGTAACCGCAACGTCAAAGAGCAGGTGTCCGGTGTAACTGCCGCGATCGGAATGTATGACCTCACCCCCGAAAACATTGCTCGCGTAACCAATTCGGCGATCGTGTCGGTACCGGCCACTGCCATCGTGAACGAGCAGCTGATAGCAGGTGGTGTCATTGGTGAGCTTATTCCCTTCAACCACCTGCCAGATACCACGAAGCCCGTTACGGTCAAAACCGTGGGCGAGGGCTCCGAAGAAGGTGTCGAACTGGTCGCCGGCACCGACTACGTGCTGACCCCTCACGGCATCATCAGCAAATCAGCCGCAGTCACAGCAGCAGGTGTCTCGGTCAGCTACACCCCGCTGAAGGCCAGCGCCCTGCATATGCTTGCCGGCGCCCCGGTCGAACTGGAGCTGTACATCGCCGGCTTGAACGATGCGCAATCTGGCGAGCCGTTCAGCCTTCGCCCGCGCCGCGCCAAGTTCGGCCTCACCAGCGAGCTGCCAGTGTTCAGCCAGGAATACGTGAAGCTGGCCAGCACCGTTGAACTGCTTGCTGACGACTTGGTGCAGGGCGCTGGGATAAGCAAGTTCTGCCAGATGGATGTGGTTGATAAGGCGGCATAGGCTCAGAAGAAGCCCCTTCATGCGAGGGGCTTTGTATTGCAGGGCTGTGTTCGCTTTGCATTCGCCGCAGAGGTGACCCGATTAACCACCTCTGTCAACTCGCTTATACGGGGCAGAGGCTCTGGGCCGGTTGTTTTTGCGGGCTTCGCGATCCTTTACACGTGAATCGGATTGCTTTCGATAAGGAACGACCCGCTTGAAGCCAGGCCCTATACGGCTAGCTTCTTGTAGGAGCACTGTCACGAACTCCTTTTGGATCAGCCACCATATCTCCAATACCAAAATAGGCGCCATGAAAAAGAAGAAGTACACAAGTAGTACTGGTGTGGTGGCGCCACGATTAACGGAAACCATGATTGCCAGCGAAACGACCGTGCACACGATAAAAGCGCCAAAAAGGGCACCCTCCTTGGCGATCTGGCGCTGGATAACGAATGGGTCCACGCGAAAGCGCTTCGCAAATTTTAACTCACGATAGCGAGACGATCGCAGGTACTGCGCCATGGTGCGGATGATTGAGGATCCGGCTTGTTTGATGAGCCAGAAAATTGCCGCAACGATTGCAGGAGCCGTGAGGTCTTGGAGAGTTGGCAAATAGTTTATTAACGTTTCGAACATGGGCCTTCCATAGCTAGCGTTTACTCTGGTGGTATCTCGTTTTCAAGCGACTATAGCGGTAGTGCTGCAACGACGCTGCCGCTGCCCTGGTGAAGATTCAAGTGCGCTCTCCGGGAGTTGTAGCCTCGATTTAGAAGACCCGCCTCAACTGCTGCTTTCAGATCGCTCCCGAGGAATCTTGGTTCTGAGGTATCGATTCCGTTGCTATTTGCGTGCAATGGAAAAAGCGCCGCTCTACCGTCCCAGTCCTTTGCAAGTAAACCTGGCTAGCCTCGATGTCATCAATCTGTTTGAGGATGGAGGCGAGGGCGCTGGTGGTGCTGAGTAGTTCATGATCGCACCTTCATTCCTGTGGCTGTTGGAAACGCTTGACCATGTAGTCCAGGGCCTCCTGCTCGGTAGCGGTGATGGTGCTCTGAGTATTAACGATGGTGCGGCAAGCGATTATCAGGCGCTTCATCATGCCAGGGTTGCAGCGCTTGGCTACCAGGCCAACGGCGACCTTGAAGCCGCGGAGGCTGGGGATGTTGATGGAGTCGATCAGACCTGAGGCCAATTCCTCGGTGATTCTGACGTCGCCCGTAAGTACCCTGCATGCGGCGGTAATGACTTTGCGTTCCGCGGCGCGGAGTTGCCCGTCAGCCTTGCCGACGTACAACAGCACCTGCAGCGCTTCGAGGTGGTTGCGGTACAGCACGTCAAGCGTGTAGCGCGGAGTCTTTTTGTAGAGAGCGTACAGGTGCTTGGGGATGTTCGCTTTCTCTACTACCTCGCCAGTTGCTGTGTTGTGGCAAGCGCGAATGTCACAAATGCGAAAGGTGCGGTATCGACCGCGAAGGTGACAATGGCCAGAGATTGTGTGGGGGTCGAAGTTCGTGACCGAGACGTCACGTTCCGTGGGGTCGTCAAAGCCACGCTGGTAGCGGATGTGCAGTGTTGCGATGACGTCGGCTGGGTCTGCCATGGCGCGCTCCTAGCGTCGTGCGGCTGAATTCCTTTTATAACAATATCTTGCTGCCGGATAGTGGCACAAAGCCCACATCAGCAAGATCAAAGGTTCTTCAGTAACCGTTCGTCCTGGGGCGCTGCGTCTGACCACGACAAGCCGTCCTTCGCAGCCGCGAGGCCTCGGCGAAGCGCTTCAAGAAGTGGGTGACCGCGGAGGTGCTGCCGAGCATTCGCAAGCACGGCGCTTACGTAATGCCGACCGCTGAGCCGGAACAGGACAATGTGCCGATGGCGGCGCACGTAGCAGCGAATGAAATGCGAGATCCTGTAGGTGAACCCGCTTCGGCGGGTTTTTTTTGCCTGGAGTAATGTATGGCCGGCTTCAAAGATCGCCTGATTCAGTTCGTACTGCGCGGCAAGGACGAACTGTCCCCCGCTGCCGAAAAGTCTGGCGCGGCGCTTGATGCCTTGCGGCAGGAGGCCGAACAGCTGGGGCAGGCACTGGACAAGGCCAAGGATGCCCAAGGCCTGAGCAAGTCCCTGCAGCAGACTGAGCGCGCCGTAGAGCAGACCGAGCGCAGCCTGGTGCAGGCCGACTTGCAGATCCGCGAACTGCGCGATGCGCTGAACGCAACCCCTGAAGGCGCTGGCCTGCAGCAGTCGCTGAAAGAGGCAGAGCGCGAAGCGCGCAAGTTGCAGCGCGTGCTCGATACCCTGCGTACCAGCCTGGGCGATCAGCAGCAGGCCGCCAAGGCCGCCGGCATCGATACGGACAACCTGGGCGACGAGCAACAGCGCTTGGCAGGCGAGGTGACTAAAGCCCAGGCGGCGGTAAAGGACAACAACCAGGCGCTGAAGGCCGCCCAGCGCGAACACAATGCTGCGGCCCGCGCCACTGCCGAACACAGCTCACGCATCGACAGCGCCCGCGAATCCATGGCGCGTGGTGCGAAACAGGTCCTGGCCTTCGCCGCCGCCTACATCTCTTTAAACGCCGCGTTCAACCTTGTGCGTGGCGGCTTGAATCTGGTGCGCGACGGAATCCGCGCTGTGATCGCGGACGGCAGCAGCAATGAGCAGGCGCTTGCTCAGCTGGAGTCGGCGCTGGTCTCGACTGGAAATGCCGCCGGGCTGACAGCGCAGCAACTGTTGGACATGGCGGACAAGTTCAAGGCCTCGTCCATGCTCACCACCGAGCAGATCCTGGCTGGGCAAACTCGCCTGCTGTCGTACACCGATATCGTTGCCAGCGAGTTCCCGACGGCGATGCAGATTGTCATTGATCAGCAGCAGCGCCTGGGGATCAGCGTCGAGCAGTCCGCGGAGATTGTCGGGCGGGCGTTGCAGTCGCCGTCAGAGGCCATCGCCACGCTGGGCCGGCAGGGGTTCAAGTTCGAGGCGGACCAGAAACGCCTGCTAAAGCAGCTGGAAGCGACCGGCAAGAAAGCCGAGGCGCAGGCCGTCATCATGGACATGCTGACCGAGGCCTATGGCGGCTCGGCTGCAGCGGCGAGGATGAACACTTTTGCCGGCCTGCTGAAAACGGTCGGTGATCAGTTTGGTGATTTTGCTGGTCGGGTTGCAGGCAGCGGCGCGTTTGATTTTGTTCGGGGCAAGCTGCAGCAGTTGGCCGACCACTTAGATGCAATGGCGAATGATGGCCGCCTCGATCGTTTGGCGCAGAGCTTGTCGGATGCTTTCGTTAAAGGAGCCGAAGCTGTTTCGCAATACGTCGAGCGGCTGGCAACGGTCGATTTCGAGGGGCTGGCTAACCGGGCTGCCAACGTGGCAGCAAAGGTTGGTCCAGCGCTCGAGCAGACTGTAAGCACTGCCCAGGTTGTAACAGCCGCGTTGACGACCGTATGGAACACCTTTGCGGGTACGGTAAACGCTGCGGCGGCGTCCCTGGTGTTGATTGTCCAGCAAACGGTTGGCCGACTCGCGCTAGCGGTTGGACAGATCGCTGCTTTGTTCGGCGGCGATGAAATCCGCGCCAAGGCTGATGAGCTTTATAGGTTCCTCGGTGAACTTAGCACAGCCTATATCGAGCAGGCGAAAACCGATTTTGGCCAGGTGGCTGATGCCTGGACCACCACAACCGAAACCGTAAAAACCAAGGCCGCCGAGCAGACGCAAGCCGTAAAGCAGGAAGCTGACGAACAGTTCGAGCACATCGTCCAGCGCGTCACCGACATGAACAATGCCTTGGCGCAGATCGATGCCGCAAAGGGTGCCGCCCAGCTCAAGCAGCTGGGCGAGGAGATGTACAAAGCCTACCAGCGCGGCGACCTCAGCCAGCAGCAGTTCGCAGCCGGCGCAGCCATACTCCAGGCCAAACTGCGCGAGACCGGCAGTGCTGCAACTGGCATGGCCAAGGCGGTAGGCATAGCGGCGGACAGCCTGAAAAACCTGGCTGATGTGCAACGTGCGATTGGCGATGCCAAAACCGACCGCGACATCACCGCGATCACCACAGCCCTGCGGCGGCTATATGACGACGGGCAAATCGGCGCCGCTGAATACAACGCCGAACTGGCCAAACTCACCGCCCGCCAGAAGGAGCTCAAGCAGGCGCTGGAGGGAAGCAAGAAAGCCCAGGACGAAAAGAACAAATCCGACCAGGAAGCCATCGTCACCAGCGAACAGCTGCGCCGCGAATCCGGCAAGCGCATGGAAGCCGAGCGTCGTGCCGGCGACCAGGCGATGCAGGACCGCCGGCGGGGCAGCGAAGAAGCCAAGCGCGACATGGGCGCGATGGAGGACTTCTTTGGCGGTGTGATGAGCCGGGCACGTGAGCCGCTGGCAGCGCTGAGCGGGGCAGCCCTTGAAGCCTTTGACCGGCTCAACAACATCAGCACGGCCAACGTCCAGATGGACACCAGCAGCCTGGATGCGACCACCAGCTCGCTGAAGCGGGCGACCGAAGCGCTGGGTGAGATGCATGCTGCTGCCAACACTGTCGGCATGAGCGAGATAGGTCAGTGGATGACGCGGACAGCGCTGCAAAGCCAACAGTTGCAGATCCAGTTCCTCGGGCAAAAGGCGCGGTTGCAGAGCCTGATGGAAGGCTATGAGGACGGCAGCATCACCGTGCAGCAGTTCGTTAAGCGTGCCAGTTCCGCGCGGCATGCGATGGGCCTGCTCAACGACTCGGATCTGCGCACCCTGGAGGGCGCGATTCAAGCCGCGAAAGATCGCATGGAGCAGATGGCCAACTCCACTCGTTCCACGTTGGAAGGTTTGCAGGATGAGCTGGACAACCTGCAAGGGCGCACCGAGGACGTCGAGCGTCGCCGCTTCGACAGCCGTCGACGCGAGCTGCAGGCGCAGCTGGCCGAGGCTAACGCCCAGGGCGACAGCCAGGCGGTGGCCAATGCCGCTCGGGCGCTGGGCATGCTCCGCCAGATCGAGTCCGAATCGGCGCAGCAGCGGCAGCGTGAAGAACAAAAAAAGCGCATCGATGCCCAGCAGCAACCGCAGGGTGCCGCGCCGCAGCAGGCTCAAACCCAGTCGCCCAACAAGGTCATTCGGCTGGAAGTGCCGGGCCGTAGGCCTGTCGACGTGGCTGTAAACAGTGACACTGACGAAACCAACCTGCTCGGCATTCTCGAAAGTGCTGGGCTGAGGGCTCTGTGATGGCGCTGACCCTGGATACCGTCGACCTGGCGGATGACCCTAACCTCGGCGGCGAGCAATTGCAGTGGGTGGATGAGTGGGACTGGGATCCGGTCGAGCAGGTGCAAGAGCGCAGCCTGAGCGGAGCGCTGATCATCCAGGAGGGCGTCAAGCGGTACGGCCGCCCGATCACCCTCAGCAGCAACGGCGGCGCCTGGTTCACCCTGGCCAGGGTGCGCGAGCTTGAGGAGCTGGCAGCGCTGCCGGGCCGGGTGATGCTGCTAACCCTGCCCACCGGTACCACGCATTACGTCACCTGGAACCGCGCCGCTGGCCCTGCCGTACAGGCCGCCCCGCTGTTCCGCCAGGTAGCACCATCGCCGGACTGGCTGCACGAGCTGACCCTGCGGCTGATTACCGTGGCGCCGCCGCCCGACCCTGCACCCGAACCAGATCCCGAACCCTGACCAGCCCGCCCCGTGCGGGCTTTTTGTTGCCTGGAGATTCATGGCATGACGATTAACGTCACCGATGTGAAGCTGCTCAAGAGCCAGCGCCTGACCGATGAAGACGACGGCGGTGGCCGCGCCACTGGCAATGCCGTGGTGTCCGGCGAGGTCAACAACGTATTCCCCGACATCAGCCGGCTGGACCGCACCACCGGCCGCATCAACCTGCGCAAGCTGTATGGCGGGCCGATGACGCAGAACGCCGATGCCTACCTGGGCGCACACGCCATCGTCACCAAGGCGCCGGCCGACCCGCGAGTGAGCGTGCTGCTGTTCAACACCGGCAGCCAGACGGACGAGCGGCGCGATGCGCGCAACGCCATCGAGAGCTATGTGGCGGCCGCAACCACTGCGCAGTTTGATCTGCTCGGCACCCAGCTGGCCGGCCAGCGGGCCATTGCCTGCGTCCAGCGCGAGGAACAGCGCGTGCCGGAGATCGGCGACGTGTTCCAGCTGGTGACGGCAAGCGCTGCGCAATACGTGCGCCTGACCGGCGTGGACGCCAGCCTGGAGCAATTCACCTACGACTATGGCAACGGCAACTTTGTGAACTTCACCCGGCGCCGGCTCGATCTTTCCATCAGCGCGCCGCTGCTAAACGAATACCCGGGCGGCCAGGTCACGCCTGCCGGTACCTCAGCGATTGCGCTGGATGGCAAGGCCAAGGCCCGCGTGCTCAGCACTCAGGTGGCGGACGCCGCGCGTTATTACGGCATCAGCCCGCTTGCCGAGGCGATCGCCGCCGGCTCGCTCAACCTGCGCGTACAGTCGGTGTACAGCCAGCTGGTGCCCAGCACCACAAAAGAGTCAGCGCTGGTCGATGTGCTGGGTGGCTACCAGCGTCAGCTCTATCTGCCTGCTGGGCCGGCGCGTTCGGTGAACCTGACCGTTGCCGCCGGTGCGGTAGTGGGCGAGTCGCGCACCTTCCTCGGTACCGGCTGTGCGCCGGGCACCCTGAACATCACCGCCAACGGCGGCACCTTCGCAGACGACAACAAGGGCAGCCTGCGCTTCGTCAGTGGCAGTAATTGGATCAGCGCCGGTCGCATCGATTATCAGACGGGCGAAGTAACTCTGGTGCGCACCGGTACCAGCTGGACCGGATCGGCCACCGGCAGCTATCGCCCGGGCGCGGCGGCAACGGGGGACACTGTCACGGGCGAACTGGAAATCACCCTGGGCAATCGCGGTTACGTCTACACGCTGAACCTGTCCGGGGCTGTGCCGCGTGCCGGTACGCTCTCCGTCAGCTATATGGCCCTCGGCAAGTGGTATGAGCTGCGGGACATGGGCGACGGCCTGCTGACCGGCGAAGGCGCCGGCACCATCAGCCTGGCCACCGGCTCGGTGTCGCTCACGCTCAACGCATTGCCCGATGTCGGCAGCTCCCTGATCTACAGCTACGTAAGCTCGGCTGATAACGCCATTTCCCAACGTGCCGGTGGCAGCATTGTGCCGAAGCTGGAGGTACGGCATACCCTGCCCGGTGGCGGTGTGCTGCCAGGCTCGGTCACGGTGACGTTTACCGCCGGTACCGAACGCATCCTGACTGACAACGGGCAAGGCGTACTCAACGGCAGCGGTGGCACCGGCACCATCGCCTATGCCACCGGTGAGCTCGTTATGGAGCTGGGCGCGACCCCCGCCGGCGGCATCGCCTACACCTACCGGCAGGGTACGGTCGAGGGTGACGTGCTGAGTGTCGCCAGCGACGGCAGTGGCATGTCCACCTTCACGATACCGGGCGCGCCACTCAAGCCAGGTTCTGTGCGGGTGGATTGGATGACCACCCGGCGACAATCGGCCCCGGCTATCAACTGGCAGGTGATCGAGAGCGGGAACGCGCTGCCGATTTACGATGGGCTGCGAGATGTGGCCAACCGTGCGAACGACAATGGCAACGGCGGCTGGCAAGCTGGCCGTGCGGGTACCATCAATTACACCACCGGCCAGGTGACGCTGCAGGTGGCGCAGCTGTACGAGTATGTCGAATACACCTACAGCAACGCCCGCCGTCAGGGCCTCATGGGGCCAGTGACCGAGCCGGTGCTGATTACCACGCCGGTGCAGATGCGCGAGCAGTTCGGCGGCACGATTTCAATTGCCGCGCTGGCCGCCGGCGTGACCACCGAACCGCAGACCAGCAACCAGGCTCAGCCGCCAATCACCGTCGAGCTGCTGCCCGGTGTGGCTGAGCCCATCGTGCCCGGTTCACTGCTGTTCAGCTGGAACGGTGCGCTATACACCGACCGCAGCGGCATCCTCTACCGGGACGTGGCCAGCAACACCAACGGCGGCACCGCCGTGGGCAGCGTCGATTACGTTTCAGGCGTTGCCACATTGAATAGCTACAGCGGCAACACCACCGGCGCAGTCACGCTGCTGGCCTGCCTGACGGCTTCAGCTGGGTTCAGCGTCACCGGCGCGACCTTTCGCACGCCAGGCGCGCCGCTGCGGGCCGGCAGCATGCAGGTAACCGTGGTGCGTACGGATACCGCTGCGATTGTCACCGCGGCCTCGAACCTCAATGGTGAGTTCGCAACCGGCATCGTCCATGGCACTGTCGACGCCGCCACGGGTATTGCGCGCTTGCGTTTTACATCGAACCCGGCCGACGAGACAGGGGCCAGCGACGTGCCCGTCATCCCGTTGCTGCTGCGCTACAACGCCGTGGTGCAAACGCGTCTGCCTTTGGATGCCGGTCTGTTGGGTCTCGATCCGGTGCGCCTGCCGGCGGATGGACGCGTGCCGATCTACCGGGACGGCGACGTGCTGGTGATCCACCACACCGCTGAAACGTTGGTGACCTCGCCAACCGCTGGCGACACGCTGCAATTGGCGCGTACGCAGCAGGCGGAGATTGAAGTGGTCGATGGGGCCGGCACCGTCCTGCGCGCCGACTCCTATTCGGCCGATCGCGAGAACGGCACCGTGACCTGGGCTAACCCGCTGGTGTTGCAGGACACCGAGGGCAACCCGGTGGGGCTGCCGCTGATCGTGCGTGACCGGGTTGAGCATATGGCGCTCGTGACCGAAGTGCAGATCACCGGCGAACTGGGTATCAGCTCGCCGCTGCCCTGGGATCTACCGGCGGGGGAAGCGCAGGTCTCCAGCGCGGTGGCCTGGGGCGATCTGCAATCGCGGATCCACACCTGGTTCACCCAGCAGACCTGGAGCCAGGGCGCGCCGAACTGGACGGATGCGCCGGTCGGCAACACCACCACCGCGCAATACAACAGCCTGAGCTACCCGCCAATCATCACCAACGCCGGGGGCATCGCGGGCAAGTGGGCACTGGTGTTCACCAGCGCCTCGGCGTTCAACGTGGTGGAAGAGCAACTGGGCGTTATCGCTACCGGCAACACCACGGCCGACTGCGCGCCTATCAACGCCCTGACCGGCCAGCCGTATTTCACGATACGGCGTGACGGCTGGGGTAGCGGTTGGGCGGCGGGTAATGCAGTGCGCTTTAACACCGACTCGGCCCTGGGGCCGATGTGGGCCATCCGCACCGTGATCAGTGGGCAGGGCACGGTGGACGATGACAAGTTCGAACTACTGGTGAGGGGGGACGCGGACTGATGGCTACGGCATATCACAGGGATCAGCCCGGGGCGCCGGGGTTGTCGTATAGCGCCGATGTTAGCAGCGTTGCTCAGTTCAGTGCGCTGAAGGCTTTACTCAAGGCCTGTCTGGTTACTGGTTACGGCAGCGTGCCTGCGGCTGGTTGGGAACTGGCCAACGAGGGTGCACGCTTTATCGTCCTGCGCAACGGCGTGCATACCGGATATGTCTGTCTGACTTGGTTTTCTGGAGGGGTGGTACGGGTCTATGTCGCGGAGACTTATAACGGCATGAGTGGAGATGTAATGAGCGGAGACGGCCTCAAGACCGGGACCGCCTCCGCTAATGCGATGCCACAGGCATTCTCGGCCTATATGCTGGCATACGACTCAGCCGCGACCGCTTGGTCGATGGTGGCGGATGAGCAGACGTTCATCGTGAATCTAATCTCCAATAATACGGACATCGACCCGGCCCTTGTCGGAGCTTGGAGGGGGCTAACGCTTTACGTGGGGAACGACTCAAGTGGCCACTTCATTGCAGTCGGCGGCAAACACACCCAGTCCGTTTCCTTTAGCAGCGGGGGCAATGATTACTTCCATGGAACTTCGCTAACGTCCCTACGGGACCCTGCTACAGGGCTTTTGGTTGATCAGGGGAGTCTATCAGTTGAGATTCCTGCGCTACCCAAGAACATTTCCACTAATCAGCTGACCGCATCTATTTTGATCCCCCCCACAGTCCAGCTGGTTAAGGTCAGCTGGTTTGGTAACGGAGTGTTTGCGGGGCACCTAAGGGGCTGTTGTGTAAGCCCTGAAGTCATGTTCCGATCGAGAGTTTCAATAGCTGCTCGGTCCTTGGGTTACGTTGGGACAATGACTCTCCGAACGGCGGGCACTCCCTTGGACTTCGGTGATGGGTTCTCATACTTCATACGGCTCAGCACCCCGAACGAAGTGCCGTTCTTCTTGGTTACCGACAACCCGGAGTTTTGGTGATGGTTTCATACGCTGAAGCGTACCGCGCCAATATTGAGTCGTACTCCAGACCGCCTAGAGTGTCACTTCGCTTTAGGCTATTGAGGGAGGGGGAAGTAACGACCACCGTTAAATACCTTCGTTTGTATCGAAGTATGGAAACCTTAGGCCAGCTTCAGCTGGTTTTTCGGGCGGAAGAGGGCGACGGCGAATTCACCCAGACGTGCCGTGTCGACCTCGCCACGATGCTGGCTCAAGGCGAATGGTTGGCCATGGGGATAGATGATGCGTTGCCTCGGCGCATTCGCACTGCCTACGTCGCTTTATCCCAGTCCGGTCTTTACACCTTCAACATCACGATGGGTGAGGGCGGCGGCCAGCAGGGCGATCCCGGCCAGGTAGCCGGCCTCGTCCGCGTTGAGAGGCTGCCGGCAAGTCGCGAGATCGTGTTGGTCGAACGGCCTGCCGATGGTGAGTGGCGCCTGGCGGGCTTTGGTCCGACACCGGGTGGCAGTGGCGCAATCGACGTTCGCGTGCTGGGCGGTGACGTCTACGCCATCGGCGTAGATGACTACGGCGTGGTCTTCGTGCCGGATCTCGCAGTACAGGTTGGCCAGCGCATCCGTCCTACGCAGTACGCCGGCTGGGTCTATGAGATCACCGAGGCAGGGCAGCTGCCATCCACCGAGCCTGTGTGGTGGCCGGCGCAGGGCGAGAACCCATCACGGCCGCTCGGCACCGCCCGGGCCGTCGCACGGCGCTACTTCCAACCCATCGCGCATGGTCCCGTTCCTGTCGAGGTGATCTGATGCTGAGCGTATCCATCTGCAGCGGGTGGCGGCGGGCTGCGCGCGCTGACCACCGCGCAGCGGCCTTGCCATGGGATGCCCTGCAACCGATCGATCAGGCTGGCTCGATCCGTTGGAGAATTGCTGGCCCGGCTGACAGCCGGACAGCGCCCGCGCCCTGGAGTTGGGTGCCATCGCGGGATATCAATACAGCAGGGAAGTGGCAGCCCGCGCGCCCGCAGGATCGTTCAGCCGATGCGCTGCCGTGGGCCATGGTGCCGGTGAAGGATGCCTGGCTAGCGTCGGGCTGGCATCACAGCATTCGCCCCATGGATGTGCGCCTGCGCCTGATCTACAACCCGACGCCGGCCAGCAAGGATCTAGCGGTTGCTGCTCGCCACCGGCGCGTCAACGCGTTCGGCTCGCGTTACAACGCCGCGACTGCCCTGCAGGACAGCCTCTACGTGCCCGGCACTGGTGCGCTGGTGTTCGAGTTCGGTGGCCGACCGTACTTCCCGAGCACATCGCCTAGCGTCTTCTTCGACTTCCGTTATGTGCCGGCGACGCCTGCGATTCAGCCGACCGACATGCGGCCGGCGGGTATGCGCTGGCAATCGGCACGGCGTTTGAGTCTAACCAGCACTTTGCCTTGGGGCAGGGCGCGGCAGGTCGACGGCGTGCTGACTGACATGCCCTATGTTGATTACCCCGGCCCGGTGAAACCGCTGCCGGAGCCGCCACCCGATCCCGACATACTGGATACCTACATGATCGCCAATACCGTGAACCTGGTGGTGCTGCCCAGCCGCACGCCCATCGAGGCGAAGAATGTGCGGGTGGGGCTGGACGCGGATAGCTTCAGCTGGAGCTTCAGCGCCGACATCTTCACCCAGGCCGCTCTCGACCTGGTACGCCCCGATGCCGATGGTGCCAAGACGGTCGAGCTGGATATCAATGGCTGGAAGTGGGTGCTGCTGGTTGAGCGTTACAGTCGGCAGCTGCGGTTCCCGACCGAGGCGTACAGCATCAGCGGGGCAACGCGTCCGCAACTGCTGGCGGCGCCCTATGCGCCGCTGCGCACCAGCCTGAACAACGCACCGATCAACGCAGCCCAGGCTGCCGAGGCCGAGCTGCTGAATACGGGGTTCACCCTTGATTGGCAGGCAACTGACTGGACGTTCCCGACCGCTGCGCTCAGTTACCAGGGGCATACCGCCATGCAGGTGATCGCCCGGCTCGCCGAAACGGTGGGCGGAGTGGTACGGCCCGCGCGCGATGCGGATGTGTTGGCCGTCGTGCCGCGCTATCCGGTACCGCCATGGGAGTGGGAGCAGGTAGGCGCGCCGATCAGGCGCATCATCCCGTCCGCGATGATGACCGAGCTGGGTGGCGAGTGGACGCCGCAACCCGCATGGAACGCCTGCTATACGTCGGGCACCTCCCACGGGGTGAGCATGCTTGTGCGCCGCGCCGGAACCGCCGGCGACAACCCGACACCGGACGTGTTCGAGGACTGGCTGACCGACCAGCCGGCCAACCAGGCGCGCGGCATTCATGAGCTGAGCAAGGGCGGCAACATCGAGATCGTCAGCACCACCATCCCGCTGTTCCCGTTCACCGATGACCACGGCGTCGGCCTGGTGCTGCCGGCGCAGCTGTGCCGCATGCTGGAGTCTTCCGGCGCCTGGGTGGGGCTGTGCCTGGCGGTGGATATCAGCGCCGAGGGCACCGGCGCGGTGCGGGTGAAACAGCAGATCAAACTGGAGCGGCACCACTGATGGCCACCACCAATCCCTGGAAACGCTTCATAGGGCTGCTACCCGGCGGAGTGCGTACGGTCGCGACGGTGCGCAGCATCGATACCAGCTCAGGCATCAGCGAGGTTGAGCTGCGCACTGGCATCCGCATCACCGTGCGGGGCGTCGACGTGCCGGTAAGCAGCAAGGCCTACATCGCCGACGGAACGATCACTGGCCCGGCGCCGGAGCTGCCGCATTTTGATGTGGATGTTTAATCAGGCGTGCCGGAGGCGAGGGCTATTTCCGGATTTTATTAGTCTCGTCTTGATCAGGAATAAGTGGTGGCTCGGCGTCGGAGTCAAAAAGGTACTGTTTGCCAAAAATGCTTGAGTATTTAATGGCAAGCTTCGCCTTAGAGCGAACAAGTTTCCCAATTTCTTCTGCTGTTAGGCCGGCTACGGTTATAGTCAAAATTTCGAATTTTTGATTTGCAGAGATAAACTCTCCGACAGTAAACATCTCTGCGCCAACCGCTTTTTCGTTGTCAGGGAACAGCTTGTCGGCGGCGGCCGTAATTAGGTCAGCGCTTTCTCCTTCAATAGTCTGTCCGTCAACAGTGAGACAAATCCGGTTGACTATTGCAGGGCCTAGCCCGGTATTTTTAAGAATGAATATATAGGTTCCTGACTCTTCATCAACATGATTCCAGCCGGAAAGGTTTGGTGTCGCCATCAGTTGATTGTGCGTTTCATGCATCTTCATCTGCTTGTGGCTAAACCATACGGCTACACAAGCGACTAATACCGATACCCCGGCCGCAATGGCTGACATAAGCGGCGCCCACGCGCTCAACCCATCTGCGGTTGAAGGTATTACATATACGACTGTATCCATATTGGCTCCGCGCTGTTCTCTGGAAGCAGTGGAACGGCCGATCATAAATTCTAAAGCCCGCTGCCGAGTGGGTTTTTTTTCGCCTGGAGAAAACCATGACCCTTGGGCAAAAACAGCGACACTTCACCCGCCTGATTGGCCTGCTGATCGAATACGCCTACCAGCAGGGCTACGAATTGACCTTCGGCGACGCCTACCGTGACCCGCGCGTGCACGGTGCGGTTGGGAAAAAGAAGTCTTATAGCTCCGCTGTCTCGCTGCACAAGGAGCGACTTGCCGTGGACTTCAATCTATTTAAAGCCGGTCAATACCTCACGCGCAGCGAAGACTACGCGCCCCTTGGCGAGTATTGGGAAGGCCTGGGTGGCACTTGGGGCGGTCGCTTCAACGACGGCAACCATTTCAGCCTTGAGCATGGTGGGCGGAAATGATGGCCTGGCTTAAGCAATACAAGCTGATCGCCGGCAGCGCGGCTGTGCTCGCACTCATGGCGCTGTCCGCTGCCGGTGCGTGGCAGTGGCAAGCCAACGGCTACGGCAAGCAACTAGCTGACCAGGGTAGGGCGCATGAAACCCAGCTGCGACTTACCGCCGAGGCCAATGCTGCCGTGATCCTCAAGCAGCAAACCGATCGCCTGGTGCTGGAAGCGCGCCTGGCCACCCTTGACACAACCTCAACCGAGAAGCTGACCCATGCCAAAGACGAAAACGACCGCCTCCGTCATCTGTACGGCACTGCTGACAATGAGCGTAAGCGGCTGCGCGTCGAAGTCACCCTTGCCCGTAACGATGCAATCGTGTCCGCCGCCACCAGCGCCGGCCGCTTGGGCCATGCAGCCAGCGTCGAACTCAGTGCTGCAGCTGGACGCACTGTTTGGGATATCAGGGGAGGAATAATCAGCGATCAGGAGAAGCTGGCGTACCTGCAGGAGTGGGCGAAGGCTCTCGGCGTGCCACTAGGCGCCGCTAAATAATCCCACCCTCACGTGAAAGGAGCGGTTGGACGAGGTGCTGTAACACGTCGTCCAACCGCCAAACCTGCAGACCATCCCTGCAAGCCCAGCCGAGGCTCCTGCTCCGTCGACGAAGTGGGGGCGAGGCTATCACCTGTTTATCCATACAGTAAAGGCTTGCTAAATATGACTTCCCCAATCGTTCCCTGGATGGGCGGCAAACGTCGCCTGGCCGATCGACTCATCCCGCTGTTCCCTCAACACGAATGCTACGTCGAGGTTTTTGCCGGCGGAGCCGCATTGTTTTTCATGCGTCCGATGCCTGCCGCAACGGAAGTGCTCAACGATGTGAATGGAGATCTCGTGTGCCTGTACCGGGTCGTTCAGAACCACCTGGAAGAGTTCGTGCGGCAGTTCAAGTGGGCACTCAGCTCTCGGCAGATTTTCGAGTGGCAGAAAATGACCAGGCCGGAGACGCTCACCGATATCCAGCGGGCCGCGCGCTTCTTCTACCTGCAACATCACGCGTTTGGTGGCAAGGTCAGTGGGCAGACGTTCGGTACTGCAACGACCGGGGCACCGATCAATCTGCTGCGAATCGAAGAGAACCTCTCAATGGCTTGGCAACGTCTGGCGGGCGTGTACGTCGAGCAGCTGCCATGGCTCGCCTGTGCCGAGCGTTACGACCGCCCCCACACCTTCCACTATATGGACCCGCCCTACTGGCAGACCGAGGGCTACGGTGTGGCCTTTCCGTTCGAGGAGTACGAGCGCATGGCGGCGTTCATGCGCCAGTGCAAAGGTAAGGTGATGGTGAGCATCAACGACCATCCTGATATCCGGCGCGTCTTCGCGGGCTTTCACTTCGAACAGCTGAATATTTGCTACAGCGTGGCGAACCAAAGGCAGGGCAAGGCCGACGTCACCGGCGAGCTGATCATCATGAATTGGGAGCCGGACGCGCTGGGAGGCTTGTTCTAAAGCTGGGCGCCTGGGCTGTTTGGTGTCTGGTGTTGTTGCCGATGTGGAGGTGCGGAGTTCAGGGTGGCGAGTACAGCGTCACACCCTGCCGGCGGCTGCGGATGTATGGTAGGCGTGACCCAATCAAGGAGGATTTATGGGGCTCACAATCACCCGAAAGCCGGGACAGCGCGTGTTCTTATCGGCAGACACCGAAGCGGATGCAGCAGAGCTGTTTCGCCAGATCTCCGAGGAGGGGATTTGGATTGAGGTAGACCACAGCTCCTCGATTAGAGGGCAGATAGTTGTCCGCATTAGCGCACCGCCGGCGGTGAGTGTGGCTCGGGAGGAGCTGCTGGTCTCGAACGAGGCGCGCCGCTAACGCTCGCGACACAGCCAGGACTGCCCGTAGGCCACGCCGTCAATCAGCTCGACGCCTGTTACGACAAAGGCGTTCGGCGCCATGGAGTGCACCTCGGCATCGAACAACTTCCCCACAACTCCCCCGTCCGGCGATCCCGTGTTGATGAACGCAACTCGAGCTGGCCGGCCGAACTCGCTTGTAGGCTGGTGCTCAATGCGCAGGTCACCTGAAACCGGCGTGATGCTGTGTAGCTCCTTTTTATCGCGAGGCCTGCCACGCTCACGAAGCGGAATGATCTGGAAGTACATCGTTCATCCTCCTGATACTGTCTATGCATACAGTATCAGGAGGCGTGTCCGGTGATCCAGAGTCTGCGGGTCGGAGGCTGCAGTAGCGGGTCGCTAATAAGCTGGATCAGGTACGCACCCTCGTTCCGGACGCTGCCCACCGCCCGGGCTAACGGTATCAGTCAAGCGCCTCGACGCCCAAGCCGTGCTCAATTGCGAGATCTTCGGCCTCGCGGGGCTCCAGTTCCGGTTCCAGCCAGTGCGATGCACATTCGGCGGACAGCACCATCTTTGGCTTTAGGAGGGCTCAAGCCAAGCGATACGCAGTGGGCTACAACAATCGCTCTGATGCAGCTTTCGGCCAGGAGCGGACCTCTAATGCCTGTGAGAGAATCCGGACCAGACTACCTAAGCTAGAACGGACTCTCCCTTTTATGGAATTGAATCGCCCTTCACTCTATGACATCGCATGTCACTTCTGCGTCAGTCGCATTATCGGCGCGGCAATTCCCTACACTCGCCTGAGTAACATCCTCGAAAGCATGTTTCACGGGCGACCGCTCACTGCATTGTCGCTGAGCTACCTGAAGCAGCAAAAACTCAACGAATTGCATCAGCTGGCGATCGGCCAGATCACATATGAAGCCTTCATCGCTGCTTTAGACCCCGCATTAGTAGCGCGCGAGCAGGCTGCCAGAATTGAGCACCAAGCTAAGGAAGCAGAGCTCCTGGCCCAACAGGCCGAACGGGCGGTAAAGCGCAAACGCGAGGGCGAAGCAGCAGAAGCTGCACGTATTGCTCGCACGGCGCAGTCCAATCGTGAGCGCGAAGCTGCTGAGGCAGCTCGCATCGTCCGCGAAGCCGAGTGGGCGGCGCAGTGCAAGCGTAATTGTGAGGCTGCTGAAGCCATGTACAACGCTCGCATGAGTGAACCCGGTTACATCGCTCCGACTCCATACGACATTGCCCGGCACTACCGGGTGAGCCACCTTCAAGGTGCGGTTACCTCGCCACTGAGCAATATCCTGGGGGCTCTCTATCAAGGCCGTCCGCTTTCAGCAGCCTATCTTAACTACCTCAAGATCAAGGGGTTCCCCGGACTGTATGCACTGGCTATTGGTCATGTTACCTACGAGTCGTATATTTCAGACCTCAACGCAGCCGAGGTCGCACGGACAACGACCAAAGTAGCTCGCCTCGAACTGGCCGAAGCACAAAGACGCCGGCGTGAGGCTGCCGAGGCCGCCCTCATTGCCCGCGAAAGCGATCCCGCATACATCCTGCGCAAGAAATACGGAATTCTCACCACCGCTCAGCCTTTGTTGCCGCGGTTGATGGGTATCCTTCAGAACATCGACGTCGGCAACCGACTGGCCGATGACGATTTCGTTTGGCTCAATACTGAGGGTCTCGAGCATTTCACTGAGAAGCTGCGGAAGACCCACCACCTACGCGAAGCCGAATTCTGCGGCAACGAGTACCGTCGCACCCAGGATCCGTGGAACGCAATCAACGCCAGTGGCCACTATCGAAAGTGCGATCAGCCAGAGTCGGCACTTGAACTACTCGCGGGTGTACCGACCAATAAACTCAAAAATCCCAAGATCCACTCAGCCATGTGCACCACCCACGGTGGTGTCATGCGCGATCTGGGGCGGCGTAAAGAAGCTCTTCAGCTCGGCAAGCAGGGCCATGAGTTACAGCCGAGGAACTTCCGTCCGTGCACTCTGCTAGGTGCTGTGTGCATGGAGCTAGGCGACTATGTGGAGGGGCATGACTGGTACGCCAAGGCTGAGGAGCGCGGTGCCAGCAAACAGAGCATCGACACCGAACTGCGGGGCATCTTCGTCCGGGCGGACAACTCCCAGCGTGAAACAATGCGAGCGTCCTTGTTGGCAAAAGATCCGGACCGTTACCACTGGGTGAATGACAAGAAATATCGCAGCGAATCGACGCCAATTTTGTAGACGAAGCCAAGCGTCCGTTAAGGCTTTGCAGCAGCCCATGAATGGGCCGGAAGCCTTGCGCTGACAGTGTCGTCTAGCGGCCAGAAGCGGTCGTTGAGCGCTTATGAAACCCGGGGGATTCAAGGTCGCCGGTCATGAAGGCTGATATCTAGCTTCGCTCAACGAGATCGATAAGGCGCAAAAAACGTGGATCTGATGTCAGGTCTGGTGCGGTTTCCCCAATCAGTGTCAAAACCTTAGGTAACTCGTAGGGCGGACGGACGAGGACCTGAGGTGTAACTCTGTTCATCAAATCCAGCGTCGCTTCAGGAAATTGAGCGGTAATAGGCTTTTCATCACTGAGCTCTCGGGTGAACCGGTAGAACGGATGGTCATTTATCTCCACCGGCACCAAGAACTTCCTCACCGCTTCGTAGACGGCCGGAAAGCTATCGCCGGTGTCATCAAGCAGGCCGATCCACGCCCTCATCGATGCAGAGGTCCTGTATCGGCGCTCTCTCGGCCAGTCATCGTTGATTAAAGGGATGACGTGTTTGACCCAACCGTTCTCTGTTTCCTGTCCAACCTGACCCAACCAAGCAATGAACCGGTTCCGAGTATCGTCAGGCATCGCTCTCAAGATCGAACGCATTTCGCCTCGTGAAAGACCGCTCGGTTCATTCGAGCGAAACACACGCATGAAGCCTAGCCATTGGGCAGCCACCTCTGAAAAGTCACTATCCCAAGCAAATCTCTCGACCCACGGGATGAGGTCAAGCAGGAGCGGTTTGATGACCTCTGTCAACGGCGGACAAGGCACTCGCCCGCTATGAAGAAGGCCGCTCCATGCTGGCTCCGAAGCTGGATGCTCGAACGCCAACATCGGAATAAGACGTTCCTCAGTCCAGGCGGGATCGACGAACATGAGCCAGTTCAGCTCTCCGCTCGCTACCGAAACTGCATGATCTGAACCCTCACCTGGTGCCACAAAGAGCCGCTCGACACGAGCCTTGATGTGATCAGGGATTAGTGAACAGGCCTCCTGTTGCTCTCCGGGCACTGCATGGAAAAGAGCCTCAACACACATGCCGACGGGGCCGTTGATCGCATGATCGAATGTGCGCAGGGACCGTTGAATGGCTTTTCCACCTTGGCTGACCTCACTAAGACCACTATTCGCGGCATCGGCTCCAGCGCTCAGGATGCCATCGACGATGTGATCGTAGACTGCCCAAGCGAGATCATCATCAAACTCAAGGACCGCGACCAAGTTCTGTTCCAGCCATCTCCCCAAGGTATGGCGCAATTCGGCGATAATCGCATTTGGAAGTCGCGCTACTCGATTCAGGAATACCCGTCTCAGCCTAGGTGTGATGTCTGTGGGAAGTTCCTGGATCATGGACGACCAGAACACCTCTGGGTAGTCGTCAGCCCTTCCTGCAATCGTCAGCGCAGACAACGCCTTTCGTGGATTGGCTTTCACTAAACCAGTGAATGGCCGCCTCTCGGTGAAGCTGCCAAAATCATGCTCCAGGTCTTCCTTTGCCCTGGAGATTACCTCGTATACAGGGAGGTCCAATAGTGCATCTGGTTTCTCATCCGTACCGACCCAGCCCGAGTGAGAGCCCCGTTTGATCACAGTCGAGACCGCCCAACCGTCGCTCCATCTAGGAATACCTTTGATCATCTCGGCAAGCCGCTCGCTGCGGTCTGCCGCCAGTTCACACCCCTGTAGTTCGAGATACCGAGCGTATCTGGCGGCTAACTGATTCCGCCGCTCTGGGAACTCCTCTCCAGACCAGTGGGATAGCTGATCAGGGCCCGTCAAGATGCGATCGGTGAGTTGATTCTGGTTCTCCTGAGAGAGCTCTCTCCATCGGTCCACCAGTAGGAAAAGAAGCTCCCGGACCACATTGATGTCCCAGAATGTCTCTTGATCTAAGGACAAGACTTCTTCGGCAACATCGTCGGCCTCGAAGACGTTTACTTTGCTGAGCGCATACAGCTTGAGCTTCCGAAAGAAGAACCGGTCTGTCGCAGGCCAAGTTGTTGCATGTGCATTCGCCAATTCTGGCCACTTGGCGGCCATTCGGTCAAAAAGTTGGACGAACCAAGTCCCGGCCTTCGCAGCTTTCGTGATGTGCTCTCTTCCATCGACCTCACGGTTCGGATAGCAGGTCGGTGTCGGGAAGTAGACGGTTTCGATATCCCCCAGTAGCCCTGAGGCGACGCTTAGCTGCTCCTCTAGGATGCCAAACACCTGTGGAATTAGATCGTCGGGTACGTCTAAATCTTTGTTGTACCGTTCAAGGAGCACGACTTCGAACTGACCTAGGTCGCGGATATGAATGTCCTCCCAAGGTACCCTCGGCGGTCTAGACTGGCCCAAGCCAGCCGGTGGTTTGATCTCCAGCCGTGGCGCCGCAATCCTCCGGAATTCCCGCAGAACACTGGCACTCCAGCCTTCTGCCTTAATCCGGTTCCTAAAGTTGAACCAGTCGTTATTTGTCTGACTATTGCGAGGGTCTCGATGGTGTTCGAGGATCAGACTCCAGATATGACGAGCACGCTCATGGAGAGCCTTCGAATGCTCTATTTGCCACTCGAACTGTTGCAGCAATCGCGGATGCAGGCCGTTCTGCCGAATGGCCCACCAGGCCAGAACCGGACTGTCGATGGACTTGCTGACCCAGGTGATGAGGTGCCCGAGTCTTTTCGGGATCGCCTCGAAGCCTTCAGCCTGTCGCCCGCCCAACCGATGAACATCATGCGGATTATCGTCTTCATCGCGCCAGACAAGGAGATTGTCGTTGCTGACACCCTGTCTGCGATCATCGTCAGAGATGTCCCCTAGATCGTCATCGAGTCCATAAGCGACCACAGGATCGAAGACTTCTGCATCGTCGCCACAGCCATGGCTCAGTTTGGCTGATCGTACATTTGCATCCATTACGCAGACCCATTCCGGATGAGGTGCCGGATCAGCCTCCGAGAACAATTTTGCCCCCTGCACTGTGCGAAGGACATGAGCAACTTGGCCACGCTCATGAGGGGCCAGACCCTTCGGGTCCTGCTGGCCGTTAGCGATTTTCGATGCACGCCATCTGCGTGGATCGTCGGCCCGGCCTGCCCAGGCTTCCATGCTTCTCCATAAGTCCAGATGATCGGAATAGGCTATGGCTGTGACACCTCGGTCACGCCACTTGGCTTCGATCTCCTCAGGAAGCCCACGGTCAAAGGCATATAGCTTGGACCGATCATACTGACCGTCATGGTTAAGACCCTGAAGAAGGTATTTGACTGGTGGGTCTTCCGCCTGATAGCCGACCAAAACAACGGTATATCGTTTGAGGAGGTGCCTGATGAAGTTGGTGGCCCATCCTTCGGAAAGGTAGGCACGTCCGAAGTCCGCGCTGCTCAGCACGTAGGGATGACTTTCAGAGGCCGCGTCGACCAGCCGACCGTGTAGATACGTGATCCCCTCTATCTTTGATCCGAAGTTCAGATTGGGAAAAGCAGGCGGCACGTGCCAGACCAGATGCTTTCTCTCCTGCCCCATCTCGAACAGTCGGTCGAAGTTCGTCGTGACAATCTGCGGCACGCCGCTCTGGCTCGAAGAAATCCGTTTGATCAGGCCGTGCTCACGTCCAAAATTTTTGCTTTCTAGGGAAGCACTCAGCCGCTCTGTAACCAGAGCGTTAACTTCATCCTTGCCGTATTCGAGGTGTAGGAGGTTGAAGATTTGGTCGAGTGGGACGTTCGCTGCAGATTGACCTTCCAGCCATGGCCGAAACGCAGCCATGATTTCTGAATCGTCTGGCGGGTCAAAGAATTTTATGACGTGCCGAGTGAGTTCGACAAAGGTCGGCATTCCAGATGGCAACGAAACTCCGGCGCCGCACAGAAACACGACGCGACCAGCATCACAGCGCTGTAGGAGGATATCCGGTATGCAGGGACCTTTGGGATGGAATCTCACGCAAGCAGCTCTCGGGCCATATCTGATCCCGAAGTGTATCAGCAAGCACAAATTGGACCCGAACACTAGTCCTTAGGCTGGTAGCTGCTGGCTTGCTCGAGACATCGTAAGTGATGCGGGGCGGCTCTCCAGCGGGCGACTCAGACGTGCTGATGATCGTGCGGGATATTATCGAGTGCGGTTATGGGTCGGAAGCAACCCTTAGTGAACGACGGCTTTTGGCCGGGAATCGCCAGTCGCAACAGGCTGGATTCGGCCAAAAACGGACGTTCCAAGGTGTCTATGGAGCCGAAATGATTCAGTTCTGTTCTTCTTGGGGTGACTGGGCATGGCACGGATCACGCATCTAGCCCACTGCTTCGACGTTTCGATTGGTGCCAATATTGATGACTCGTCCGCACATGGAGCCCCCATCAAGGAGCACGCGTGCCGTTAACGGTTACACCAACGCCGCGAGCAGCAGTCGCTGTGACAACGATAGACACATCGCGTGCGTCAGATCCATCGTCGCAAGGGCGTAACGATCCAAGTCCGGCGCCGTCAGTCTGGTTAATGCTAAATTGCCCCAGCTGGTTCCATTAAAATACCTCTGTAATTTCCCAGCACATGAAAAAAGGGGGTATCCGAGAGGGTACCCAAATCGCCGGTTCAGACGAAAATTTTGAATAATCAAGAGCTTGCCCGACAAAGGAAGATCATCCACGTCGATTGCGATTGCTTCTATGCCGCCATTGAAATGCGCGACGACCCGAGCCTGGCCAATCGACCCATGGCGGTTGGTGGGCTTGCTGAT
>Ga0233363_1000299_pt1 | contig 23566 bp, 16 predicted proteins | sample ElkDunMinimDraft_18_FD_191534 | JGI IMG/M metagenome (GOLD analysis project Ga0233363, IMG submission 191534) | Fecal eukaryotic communites from dung pellets of Tule Elk in California, USA - Elk Dung C16 | ecosystem: Host-associated > Mammals > Digestive system > Large intestine > Fecal | place... | reverse complement strand
TCACGACACGACACACCGGCGAACCACTCATCGTCCTGGACCACGTCGAGAAGCACTTCGGGGACCTGCACGTCCTGCGCGACGTCAACCTCACGATCCACCGCGGCGAGGTCGTCGTCGTCATCGGACCGTCGGGCTCGGGCAAGTCGACGCTCTGCCGCACCATCAACCGGCTCGAGACGATCGACTCGGGCACGATCTCGGTCGACGGCAAGCCGCTGCCCGCCGAGGGGCGCGAGCTGGCCCGGCTGCGCGCGGACGTGGGCATGGTGTTCCAGTCGTTCAACCTGTTCGCGCACCGCACCGTGCTCGAGAACGTGACGCTCGGCCAGGTGAAGGCCAAGGGCGTCAAGCCCGCGGTCGCCAAGGCGACGGCGATGGAGCTCCTCGACCGGGTCGGGGTCGCGGACCAGGCGTCCAAGCGGCCCGCCCAGCTCTCCGGCGGGCAGCAGCAGCGCGTCGCCATCGCCCGCGCGCTGGCCATGAAGCCCCAGGCGATGCTGTTCGACGAGCCGACCTCCGCGCTCGACCCCGAGATGATCAACGAGGTCCTCGACGTGATGGTCGGCCTCGCACAGGACGGGATGACGATGGTCGTCGTGACGCACGAGATGGGCTTCGCGCGCCGCGCCGCGCACCGCGTCGTGTTCATGGACGCCGGCCAGGTCGTCGAGGAGGCGGAGCCCGAGGTGTTCTTCACGACACCGCGCAGCGAGCGCGCCAAGGACTTCCTGTCCAAGATCCTGACCCACTGACCAGCACCTCTGACGGACCGATGATGGACGAACGAAGGGAAGCGCTCATGCGTGCACGACGACTGGCGATCGCCCTCACCGCGGTGGCAGCACTGACGCTCGGAGCCTGCTCGGGCAACGCCGACGAGGCGGACGACACGGCGGACGCGGGTGCGGCGCCGACCGAGACGAGCGAGGGCGGTGCCGAGGGCACCTTGCGCATCGGCATCAAGTTCGACCAGCCCGGCCTGGGCTACCAGGACGGCAGCGACTACACCGGGTTCGACGTCGCGGTCGCGCAGTACGTCGCCGAGAAGCTGGGCTACGGCGCGGACCAGATCGAGTGGGTCCAGGCACCGTCCGCGCAGCGCGAGACCATGCTCCAGAACGGCCAGGTCGACATGATCTTCGCGACGTACTCGATCACCGACAAGCGCAAGGAGGTCGTCGGGTTCGCCGGGCCGTACTTCGTCGCCGGGCAGGATCTCCTGGTCGCCGCCGACGACGACTCGATCTCCGGACCGGAGGACCTCGAGGGCAAGAACCTCTGCTCGGTCACCGGGTCCACGTCGGCGCAGCGCATCAAGGACGAGTACGCGGCCGGCACCGAGCTGCTCGAGCAGCCGGGCTACGCCGAGTGCGTCACCGCTCTGGTGGCGGGCACCGTCGACGCCGTCACGACCGACGACATCATCCTCGCCGGTCTCGCGTCCATCCCTGCCAACGAGGGCAAGGTCAAGGTCGTCGGCAACCCGTTCTCCGAGGAGAACTACGGCGTCGGGCTCCCCAAGGACAGCGACGTCTGCGAGGACGTGAGCGCCGCCATCACCGAGATGATCGAGGACGGCTCCTGGCAGGAGGCGCTCGACGAGAACGTCGGCGCCTCCGGCTACGTGCCGAACGACGAGCTGAACCCGCCGACGGTCGCCGCGTGCGCCTGACCGCCGCCTGACCGCCGCCCCCGGGGCCGGTCCCGCCCACGGCGGGACGGCCCCGGGGCACACCCACCGCACCGCACCCTCGGGAGGCCCGGGTGGACGAGGGGTACCTCGACCAGTTCCTGTCCCTGTTCGACCAGTTCGACGTGCTCGCCGCCTTCTGGGTGAACATCCAGCTCACCGCGTACGCCGCGGTCCTCGCCCTGGTGATCGGCACGGTGCTCGCCCTCATGCGGATCTCCCCGGTCCCGAGCCTTCGCTGGGCAGGCGCCACGTACGTGACGCTGCTGCGGAACACGCCGCTGACCATCATCATCGTCTTCTGCGTGCTCGGTCTGTGGGGTCAGCTGGGGCTCACGCTCTCGAGCGACTTCCAGACGAACTTCTTCCGCCTGGCGGTCCTCGGCCTGGCCATCTACCACGCCGCCTTCGTGTGCGAGGCGCTGCGCTCCGGGGTCAACACGGTCCCCGTGGGGCAGGCCGAGGCGGCCCGCGCGATCGGGCTGGGCTTCTGGCCGGCAGCGCGGCTCGTCATCCTGCCCCAGGCGTTCCGCGGTGCGGTCGCGCCGCTGGGCAACGTGCTCATCGCCCTCATCAAGAACTCCACGGTCGCCGCCGCCGGGTCGGTGGCCGAGACGTCAGGACTCATGCGGACCATGATCGAGTTCCGACCGGACGTCATCTTCGCGATCTTCCTGACCTTCGCGATCGGTTACGTCATCATCGTGGTGCCCGTGGGCCTCGCGACGACCTCGCTGTCCCGACGCCTGGCGGTGGCCCGATGAGCGACCTCGTCCTCTTCGACGTCCCCGGCCCGCGCACGCGGCGGCGGATGGTCGTCGTCAACGTGCTCGCCGTGCTCGTGGTGGCAGGGCTCGGCGCCTGGGCGCTCGTGCTCCTGGACCGCAAGGGGCAGCTCGCGGCCGACCTCTGGCAGCCCTTCCTCGCCGGCAGCACGTGGGTCGACTACCTCCTGCCGGGCCTGCGCGACACGCTGCGCGCGGCCGGCCTGGCGATCGTCGCGTCGGCGGTGTTCGGACTCGTCTTCGGGCTCGGGAGGCTGTCGGGCTCCCGCGTCGTGCGCTGGCTGTCGGGCACCGTCGTCGAGTTCTTCCGGGCCGTGCCCGTGCTGCTCATGATGATCTTCTTCTACCAGGGCATCTCGCAGCTCCGCGTGGTCGAGCCACGGGACGTGCCGTTGCTGGCCGTGGTGCTGGCATTGACGCTGTACAACGGGTCCGTGTTCGCCGAGCTCGTGCGCTCCGGCGTCCACAACCTGCCGCACGGGCAGCGCGAGGCAGCGCTGGCGGTCGGCCTGCGGCCCGCGCAGTCGCTGCGCCTCGTCGAGGTGCCGCAGGCGCTGATCGCGATGCTCCCGGCGATCGCCTCCCAGCTCGTCGTCATCCTCAAGGACACGGCGCTCGGGGCGATCATCACGTACCCGGAGCTGCTGGACGCCTCCCGACGCTTCGGGTCGGGGAACGGCAACATCCTGCAGTCCCTGCTGGTCGCGGCGCTCGTGTTCATCGTCATCAACTTCGCTCTGACGTCGTTCGCGGAGCGGCTCGCCTCCCGGGTGGGGCGGCTCACCGCGGGTGCCGCCAAGGCGGAGGCCCCCCCGCTCGTGGTCGCCGCTGGGGCAGACCGGTAACAGGGCGGAGCGGCAGACCGAGCACACCGGTCACCGCGCCTCAGCCCGCGGTCGCGCTCGCCCGCAGCTCGCGGACGACCGTCACCCGGATCTCCCCCGGGTACGTCAGATCGGCCTCGATGTGCTTCGCGATCGACGACGCGAGCTGCGGCAGCGCACGGTCGTCCACCTCGTCGGGCTCGACGACGACGCGCACCTCGCGACCCGCCGCCATGGCCAGCGCCCGCCGGACACCGTCGTGGGCGGCGACGAGCGCCTCGAGCTCACCCATGCGCTCGACGTACTGGTCGATCTCCTGGCGGCGGGCGCCCGGCCGCGCCGCCGAGATCGCGTCGGCCGCCTGCACCAGGACCGCCTCGACGGTCGTCGCGGGCACCTCGTCGTGGTGGGCGGCGATCGCGTTCACGACGGCGTCGGACTCACCCAGCCGACGGGCCAGGTCGGCGCCGACGGCCGCGTGCGTCCCCGCCACGTCACCGGTGAGCGCCTTGCCCACGTCGTGCAGGAAGGCCCCCCGCCGCGCGACCGTGACGTCCGCCCCGATCTCCGCCGCGATCCCGGCCGCGATCTGGGCGCTCTCGACAAGGTGCTCGAGCACGTTCTGCCCGTACGAGGAACGCAGCCGCAGGCGGCCCATCGTGCGGACGAGCTCGGCGTGCAGCCCGTCGATCCCCGCTCGCTCGGTGGCGTCGTGGCCTGCGGCATCGTGCCGGTCGTCCGCGCCCGCGAGGGCCTCGGCGTAGGCCGCCTCGATGCGCTGCGGGTGGATGCGCCCGTCGGCCATCAGCGCCTCGAGGGCCACCTGGGCGACCTCGCGGCGCTCGGGGTCGAAGCAGGACAGCACGACCGTGTCCGGAGTCTCGTCCACCAGGACGTTGACACCCGTGAGCGCCTCGAAGTGCCGGATGTTGCGGCCCTCCTTGCCGATGATGCGGCCCTTCATCTCGTCCGAGGGCAGCGGCAGGATCGACACGACCGGCTGAGCACTGGTGGGCACCGCAACGCGCTGCACGGCGGTCGCCACGATGCGCCGCGCCCGCGCCTCGGCGGTGCGGCGCGCCTGCGCCTCGGCGCGTCGCACCTGGGCTGCGGCGGCGGCGACCGCCTGGTCCGTGATGCGCCGGGTGAGCTCGGCCAGGGCCTCGTCGTGGGTGAGGCCGCTGACCGCCTCGAGCTCGGCGCGCGCCTGCTCCCGCGCGTCGGCGAGCCGCTCGTTCGCGGCGCGCTCGGCGTCGGCCAGGGTCCGGGACGCGGCGCGCTCGGCCTTGTCGAGCTCCCGGGAGCTGGCGCGACGCAGCTCCGCGAGCGTCTCCGCCTCGCTGCGGGTGCGCCGCTCGAGATCGGCCAGCTCGCCACGTTCGACTGCGAGCTCGCGTTCGCGGTCCGCGACCCGTCGCTCCCGCCTCTCGGCGTCCGCCAGCATCGCCCGCGCGTCGTCACGGATTCGCGCGACGTCCTCGGTGGCGCCACGACGGTGCTGGTCCGCCTCACGGCGGGCGGTGAGCACCAGGATGAGTGCGACGAGGCACGCACCGAGCAGCCCCACGACGGTGGCGATCGGACCCGGCTCCACAGGACCTCCTGACGCGGACGCCCTGGGCGGACGCCACACCACCATTGTGACCGGTCGCCCGGGCGGGCCAGCCTCGCCGCGCCCAGCCGGACGCCCGCCGACCTCGCCAGGGGCACGCCCTCTCGGGTGCGTGGCGTCCGGTCGACCGGCACACCCGCCATCCGACTCCCGACATGCCGCCCCGCACGTCGGTCGGCGACAGAGCCCGTGACCCTGCCCCCGGCATCCGACCGGCCGTCAACCCTCGAGGTCGCCCAGCGCCTGCTCGTCGGCACCCTCGGAGGCCAGCTCCTCGCGGACGATGCGCGCGACGAGGCCGGCCGAGTAGCCCTTGCGGCCCAGGGCGCCGTAGATGCGCCGGACCCTCACCGGTGTCTCGAGACCTGCGGTGGTGCGCAGCCGGCGCCGGACGAGCTCACGCGCCGCCTGCTCCTCGTCTGCGTCATCGAGGTCCTCGAGCGCGACCGCGGCCGTCTCGTCGTCGATCCCCTTGCGGCGCAGCTCGACACCCAGCGCGCGCCGGGACAGACCACGCTCGGAGTGCCGCGACCGGACGAACATCCGCGCGTACTCCTGGTCGTCGATGAGCCCGACCTCGGTGAACCGGTCGAGCACGCGCGTCGCGACGTCGGCGGGGACGTCACGGCGGGCGAGCGCGTCGGCCAGCTGGCCGCGCGACTGCGCTGCAGCCGCCAGGCGGCGCAGGACGATCGCGCGGGCCAACGACTCGGGGTCGGGCTCGCCGTCGTGGGCCGCCACCCCGCCGTCCGGCGGCTCGGCAGCCGGCCGGCCGCGGCGACGTGCCGCGGGCCGGCCGGTACGGTCTGCCACGCCTGTCAGAAGTCGACCGCGACCGGGGCGTCGGCGGGCGCGTCGACCTTCGCGCCGATGCCGAGCTTCTCGAGGATCTTCTTGTCGAGCTCGTTCGCGAGGTCGGGGTTGTCGCGCAGGAACTTGCGGGCGTTCTCCTTGCCCTGGCCCAGCTGGTCCCCCTCGTACGTGAACCACGCACCCGACTTGCGGACGAAGCCGTGCTCCACGCCCATGTCGATGAGCGACCCCTCGCGGGAGATGCCCACGCCGTACAGGATGTCGAACTCGGCCTGCTTGAAGGGCGGGGCCATCTTGTTCTTCACGACCTTGACGCGCGTGCGGTTGCCGACCGCCTCGGTGCCCTCCTTGAGGGTCTCGATGCGGCGGATGTCCATCCGCACCGAGGCGTAGAACTTCAGCGCCTTGCCACCGGTGGTCGTCTCGGGGCTGCCGAAGAACACGCCGATCTTCTCGCGCAGCTGGTTGATGAAGATCGCGGTCGTGCCCGAGGCGTTGAGCGCACCCGTGATCTTGCGCAGCGCCTGCGACATGAGCCGCGCCTGCAGACCCACGTGCGAGTCGCCCATCTCGCCCTCGATCTCGGCCTTCGGCACGAGCGCCGCGACGGAGTCGATGACGATGATGTCGATCGCGCCCGAGCGGATCAGCGTGTCCATGATCTCGAGCGCCTGCTCGCCGTTGTCCGGCTGCGACACGAGCAGGGCGTCGGTGTCGACCCCCAGCTTCTTGGCGTACTCCGGGTCGAGCGCGTGCTCGGCGTCGATGAACGCCGCGATGCCGCCGGCCTTCTGGGCGTTCGCGACGGCGTGCAGCGCGACGGTGGTCTTGCCGGAGGACTCGGGCCCGTACACCTCGACGACGCGGCCGCGGGGCAGGCCGCCGATCCCGAGTGCGACGTCGAGGGCGATGGAGCCGGTCGGGATCACCTCGACGGGGGCGCGGCCCTCGTCGCCGAGACGCATGACCGATCCCTTGCCGAACTGGCGGTCGATCTGGCTGAGTGCGGCCTCGAGGGCCTTGGAGCGGTCCGGAGCAGCGGCCATGGGGTCCACCTCGTCGTCTCGTGCAGCGTCGTGCTGCGCCTGCGGGGGCTGGTCTTGTCGCGGTGACGCTATGCCCGACCACCGACATCGCGACCGGACCTCGCACGGACCCGTGGACCGGCTCGTCGCCGGGCGGGGCTGTGGTCGGTTCGACCGTGTCACCGCGGACCACGTTACCCGAACACGTGTTCGATCACGCACCGCGACACGCGCGTGTCGTCACGCGACGTCCACCTCGCCCGTCGCCGTGACGACGACCGCCTCGCCCGGGCGCAGCACGCACGGTCGCACCTCCGGCGCGAGGCGGTGCACGGCCGCCTCGAAGGCCGGGCCGGCGCGGTCCATCCAGCCGGCCGGCAGGCGCCGCGACGCCGGTGCGTGCAGCGTCCCCCAGTGCACGGGCACCGCGACGCGTGCCCTGACCAGCCCACACACGCGCGCGGCCTCCACCGGGTCCAGGTGCCCGCCGGAGAGCCGCGGGCCCCACCCCCCGACCGGCACCAGCGCCAGGTCGACGGGGGCACCGGCGAGCTCCGGCACCCGGACGAGGCCCGGGAACGGGCCCGTGTCGCCCGCGAACCACACGGTCAGGCCACCTCCCCGCACGACGAACCCCGTCGCGGCGTTGGGCCTGTGCGGCATCGGACGGTGACCGTGCTCTGCCGGCACCGTGCGCACCCGGGCCGTCCCTCCTCCTGCCCCCGTGACCGTGCACCACTCCCCCGGCGCGACGCCCACGCCACGCAGCCCGTGCTCGGTCAGCCAGTGCGCGCTCGACGGCGCCGCCAGCACGGGAACCGGGCCGAGCTTCCGCAGCGACCCGAGCTCGGCGTGGTCGTGGTGCAGGTGCGACACGAGCACCGCGTCCGCGCCGCGCCAGGCCGATGCGCGCGGCGCCACCCCGCCGCGTCGACGCAGCAGGCCCGCGTGCCGCCGCAGCAGCGGATCGGTCACCATCCGCACCCCGCCGACGTCGAGCACGACCGTCGCGTGCCCGAGCCAGCCCACCCGCACGCTCACACGTCCTCCCGCACCGGCCGTGCCGGGACGGCGCCCGGACGCACACCGCGCTCGACGAGCCACGCCACGAGCTGCGCGTGCACCGCGTCCGCCCCGACCAGCATCCGGCGCCCGTCGACCTCCTCGCGCTGCCCGTCGTCGACGAGGAGGTCCACGGGGTGCAGCAGGAACGCGAGGTTCTGCGCCCCGCCGAGGCCGCCGTGGGAGCCGACCTGGCCCTCGAACGCGTGCACGTCGTCCCGCGGGCCGACGGCCGAGACGAGGAGCAGGTCACCCGTGTCCGCCAGCCGTGCCGCGCGCGTCAGGTCGGCGCGCGCCCGTGACGGGTACGGCGCGAGAGGGTCCTCCCCCTCCACGACGTCGCCGTCGGCCTCCAGGAGCCGCAGGCCGCGCGGCCCGACCGCGACGAGCCCGCGCGTGCGGGAGTCGACGACGACGACGCCGACGGCGGGTCGGGCGGCGAGTCCCGGGACGAGGCCCGGCCACCGCTCCTGGAGGTCCTCCAGGAGCATCCTGCCCGGCGCGTCGGGGAACCACACGAGGCCCAGGTTCCCGGAGCCGACGACCACGACGTCCGGTGCGCCCCCCGCCGCCGGGTGGGCTCGGCCGTGCTCGCGGACGCGCGGGACGCCGTCGTCGTGCCGGGAGCGTCCGCGCCGCCGGTCGCTCCCCGCGTCGGGGCCCAGCACGACACGGTCACCGGGTCGGCCCAGGACACCCGTGAGCAGCGCGTTGACCGGGCCCCACTGCTCACCGTCGGCGCTCTGCAGGCCTTCGGCGTCCGGGTGCGCCATGAGCGCCCGCACGGTGTCCAGCAGCGAGCGCCCCTCGACCTGCTCGAAGGTGGCGCCGAGCGTCTGCCCGTGGTCGGAGAGCACGACGAGGTCGTAGGCCCGCGGCGCGATCCTCGCCACCTCCTCCAGGATGCGCAGCACCTGGTCGAGCCCCTCGAGGGAGCGCAGCGACTCGGGTCGCGTCGGCCCCGCGTGGTGCGCGACCTCGTCGTAGTCGACGAGGTCCACGAACACCGTCGGGTCACCGCGCACGAGCGCGTCGGCGACGAGCGACGTGGCGAGGTCGCGCAGCAGCACGTTGCTCACCGCACGGAGCACGACGTACCACCCGCCGCGCGGCACCCGCGGGCGCACGTCGTGGACCGCCTGGCGGCGGGCCTGGTAGAGCTCCTTGACGACCTCCCCGACCGTGAGGACCACCGCACGGGCGAGCACGAACGGCCGCGCGAACACGCGCACGTAACCCGCACCCGGGCCCAGCCCGTGCCGACGGCCCCGGCTCATCACGAGGAACGCCGACGAGGCGTCGCCGGAGAACATGGTGGCGACGGCCGTCCCGCCACCCGACAGCAGGCCGCGCCCGTCGCTGAGCCGCTCCTCGACGAGCGCCGCGTCGTCCGGGTGGTTCGTCACCACGAGGCGGCCCAGGCCGCGGTCCCACCACCGGAACGCGGGGATCCGGTCCGCCGCGCCGTGCAGCAGGCCCGCCTGCGCGGCCGGCGTCGTGGAGGGCACGGTCGACCACCAGGGCTCCACGCGGTGCGTGCCCTGCTCGACCCACCGCTGCATCGTCGGCACGAGACCCGCGTCCACCGCCTGGTCGAGGACGGGCGCGCTGACGCCGTCGAGCTGGACCACCAGCAGGCCGGGCGGTCGCGTGGCCCCGGCCGCGGCGACCCCCCGGGTGTGCCGCCGCGCACGCCGCACGACGTCCGCGACGACGTACTCGTTGTCGCTGGAGCCCCATACCCACCGGCCCACGGCCATCACGACGGAGGCGAGGAGGAGCACCCACAGGACGGACCAGCCGGAGGCCAGGGTCACGCCCGGTACGACGCGCAGCGCGGCCCACGCCACGAGCACCTGGGCGGCGACGCCGGCGATCAGCGCCCCGCCGGCGCCGGCGACCGTCGCGAGCAGCCGCAGCGGCGCGCGCAGCACGAGGTCCCCGAGCCCGACCGCGAGCGCCACGAGCAGCACCGCCCACGGCGTCCGCAGCGTGACGCCGTCGACCAGCGCGATCCCGCCGGCCAGGCCCAGGGCGGTGACGACGAGCGAGACGAGGGCGTCGGAGACGTCGACCGCGCGGGGCAGCCAGCGCCTGCGGGCCGACCGCTGCACGCTCCGGCGAGCACCCTCCGTGTCACCGGCGCCCTCCGGCGCCGGGGCGCCGCCGGCCACCGGCGTCAGCGCCCGGGCCGCGGCGGCGCCTGCCGGTGCCGGTCGGTCCCCCAGCGGGCGGTGTCCGGGATCCCGAGCGCGTCGCAGAGCGCGTGCCACACCACGCGCGGCTCGACGCCGTCGGCGAGGGCAGCGGCACCCGTCCGGTCGCCGAGGTCCCCGATCACGAGCTCCTCGAGCAGCAGCCGACCCTCGACGGGGCCGAGGACGTCGGCGACAAGGTCGGCAAGCTCGCGGTTCCTCACGGACCCAGCCTGCCACCGGCGGGGGCACCGCGCGCGTGTCGGTCCCTGCCGACACAATGGCCCGGTGGTGCTCGACCGCTTCTCCGACCCGACCCGGACGTGGTTCACGGGGGCGTTCGACGCACCCACGGCGGCGCAGGTCGGCGCGTGGGAGGCGGTCTCCGGCGGCGACCACGCCCTGGTCGTCGCGCCCACCGGGTCCGGCAAGACGCTCGCCGCCTTCCTGTGGGCACTCGACGGGCTGCTGACGGGACAGGCCCCGGAGGACCCCGCGAGCCGGTGCCGGGTGGTCTACGTCTCTCCGCTGAAGGCGCTCGCCACGGACGTCGAGCGCAACCTGCGGTCGCCGCTGGTCGGCATCCGGCAGGCGGCGACGCGGCTCGGGTCGACCCTGCCGGAGGTGACCGTCGGCATCCGGACGGGAGACACGCCACCCGCCGAGCGGCGGGCGTTCGCGACGGCGCCGCCGGACGTCCTCATCACCACGCCCGAGTCCCTCTACCTGGTGCTGACGTCGGGGGCGCGGCGCGGCCTGGCGGGCGTCCGCACCGTGATCGTCGACGAGATCCACGCCGTCGCGGGCACGAAGCGCGGTGCACACCTCGCGGTGAGCCTGGAGCGTCTGGACGCGCTGCTCGAGGTCGAGGGCGGCCCCGGCCCGGTGCAGCGCGTCGGCCTGTCGGCGACCGTGCGCCCCGTCGACGCGGTCGCGGCGTTCCTCGGCGGTGCGCGCGCGCCGGCGGACGGCGGTCGGCCGGTGGTCGTCGTGCAGCCGCCCTCCCAGAAGGTCATCGAGGTCGAGGTCGTCGTCCCGGTCCCGGACCTGGGCGACCTCGCCGCCGCCGCGCGGCCGGGCGCGGGCGGCACGACACCCGGCACGGTCAACCGCTTCGGGGGGCCCGGCATCGACCCCGATCTCGCCGGCTTCGGTGCGCCGGACCCCGGTGCGGCGGCCCCGGTCCTTCCCGACGCCGAGCGACCGCGCGCGTCGATCTGGCCGCACGTCGAGGAGCGGGTGGTCGACCTGGTGGCGGGCCACCGCTCGACGCTGGTCTTCACCAACTCCCGGCGCGGGGCCGAGCGGCTCACGGCGCGCATCAACGAGGTCTGGGCGGAGCGGCAGGGCGCCGAGCCTCCCGACCCCGGCACGGTCCGGGCCGCTGCGGTGCCCGGCCAGTCGGGGACGGCAGCGGGGGTCGACACGCGCGACGCCACGACGATCGTCGCCCGGGCGCACCACGGGTCGATGAGCCGTGCCGAGCGGACCCGCACGGAGTCCGAGCTCAAGGCGGGCCGCCTGCCCGCGGTGGTCGCGACGAGCTCGCTCGAGCTCGGGATCGACATGGGTGCGCTCGACCTGGTCGTCCAGGTGGGCTCACCGCCGTCGGTCGCCAGCGGGCTCCAGCGCATCGGGCGCGCGGGGCACCAGGTCGGTGCGGTGTCGCGCGGCGTCGTGTTCCCGACGTACCGCGGGGAGCTGGTGCCGGCGGCGGTGACGGCCGAGCGGATGCGCACCGGTGAGCTCGAGGCGCTGGCCGTCCCGGCGAACCCGCTCGACGTCCTCGCGCAGCAGGTGGTCGCGATGGCGGCGGTCGACGACTGGCCCGTCGAGGACCTCGCCCGCGTGGTCCGTCGCGCGGCGCCGTTCGCGAGCCTGGGTGACGCGACGCTGCACGCGGTGCTCGACATGCTCGCGGGGCGGTACCCGTCCGAGGACTTCGCCGAGCTGCGGCCGCGCGTGGTGTGGGACCGCGTGTCCGACGTGATCTCGGGCAGGCCCGGTGCCCTGCGGCTGGCCGTGACGAGCGGCGGCACGATCCCGGACCGCGGGCTCTTCGGGGTGTTCCTCGCGGGCGGGGGCGAGACGAGCGACGTCCCCACGGACGCCGAGCGCTCGGGGGGCCGGGTCCGGGGCGGCAAGCGGGTCGGCGAGCTCGACGAGGAGATGGTCTACGAGTCGCGCGTCGGCGACACGTTCACGCTGGGGTCGAGCACGTGGCGCATCGAGGACATCACGCCCGACCGCGTGCTCGTCACGCCCGCTCCCGGTGTTCCGGGTCGGCTGCCGTTCTGGAAGGGCGACGCGCCAGGACGTCCTGCCGAGCTCGGTCGTGCCGTGGGCGCCTGGGTCCGGGAGGTGGCCGCCCTGCCCCCCGCAGCTGCGCGGACGCGCGTCGAGGAGGCCGGGCTGGACCCCTGGGCGGCCGACAACCTGCTCGCGTACCTGGGTGACCAGCAGGAGGCGACCGGCCAGCTGCCGAGCGACGCGGTCGTCGTCGTCGAGCGGTTCCGTGACGAGCTGGGCGACTGGCGCATCGTGCTGCACTCGCCGTACGGAGCCCGGGTCCACGCACCGTGGGCGCTCGTGCTGGCCGCGCGCCTGCGGGAGCGGTACGGGGTCGACGCGGCGGCCATGCACGCCGACGACGGCATCGTGCTGCGCCTGCCGGACGTCCTGGACGAGGCCGCGGACGCGACCTGGGGCGACGAGCCCGGTGGGGACCTCGGTCCGCGGCTCTCGCTCGAGGACCTCCTGATCGACCCGGACGAGGTGCTGTCGTCCGTCCGCGACGAGCTGGGCGCCTCCGCGATGTTCGCCGCGCGGTTCCGGGAGGCCGCCGGCCGGGCGCTGCTGCTCCCCCGGCGGCGCCCCGACCGTCGTCAGCCGCTGTGGCAGCAGCGGCAGCGCGCAGCCCAGCTGCTCGAGGTGGCCGCGCGCTTCCCGGACTTCCCGATCCTCCTGGAGGCCGTGCGCGAGTGCCTGCAGGACGACTTCGACACCGAGGCGCTCATCGGGCTGATGCGGGACGTCGGCACGGGCCGGGTGCGCGTGGTCGAGGTGACGACACCGCACCCGTCGCCCTTCGCCCAGTCGCTGCTGTTCGGGTACACGGCCCAGTTCCTGTACGAGGGCGACGCGCCGCTCGCCGAGCGACGGGCGGCCGCCCTCACGCTCGACCCGACGCTGCTGGCGGAGCTGCTCGGCACGGGTGGCGAGTCCCAGCTCGCGGACCTCCTGGACCCCGAGGCGGTCGAGCGCACCGAGGCGGAGCTGGCCGGCACCGCACCGGATCGCCAGGCGGGATCTCTCGAGCAGGTCGCAGACGTGCTGCGGCGGCACGGGCCCCTCACCGCCGCGGACGTCGCCGCGCGCACGCGACCCGAGGTGCGCGACGACGTCCCCGCGTGGCTCGAGGAGCTCGCGGCCGCCCGGCGCGCGATCCGGGTGCGCCTGGCAGGCGTCCCGGCCGACCGCGCGGAGCAGTGGGCGGCCGTCGAGGACGCCGGACGGCTGCGCGACGCGCTCGGGGTCGCGCTGCCCGTGGGCGTCCCCGAGGTGTTCACCGAGGTGCTGCCCGACCCCCTCGCCGACCTGCTGCGCCGGCACGCCCGCACGCGCGGCCCGTTCCCGGCCGCGCAGGCGGCCGCCCGGTTCGGGCTCGGGATCGCGGTCGTCACCGAGGTGCTGCGCCGTCTCGAGGCGTCCCGCGTCCTCGTCCAGGGGCGCCTGCGTCCCGACGTGCTGGGGGGCACCGGTGACGAGTTCTGCGACGCCGACGTCCTGCGCCGGCTGCGCCAGCGGTCGCTCGCCGCCCTGCGCGCCCAGGTCGAGCCCGTCGACCCCCAGGCGCTGGGGGTCTTCCTGCCGCTGTGGCAGGGCGTGCAGGTCGTCGGTCGCCGTCCGAGCGGGCTGCGTGGCGTCGACGCGGTGGCACGGGCCGTCGAGCAGCTCGCGGGCTTCGCGGTACCCGCGTCGGCGCTCGAGTCGCACGTCCTTCCCGCCCGCGTCCCCGACTACGTCCCCGGGATGCTCGACGAGCTGACGTCGGCCGGCGAGGTGCTGTGGGCGGGCCACGCGCCGCTGGCCGGGCACGACGGTCTCGTGTCCCTGCACCCGGCGGGCGTCGCCGACCTGACGCTGGCGCCCGTGCCGGACCTCGACGACCCCGACGCCCCGGCGGCCGACCGTGTCCACCGCGCGGTGCTGAGCGCGCTCGAGGGCGGAGGTGCGTGGTTCCTCGGCGCGCTCGTCGACCGCGTCGCCGCCGTGTGGCTCGACGAGGACGCGCCACCCGACGGCCCGGCCGTGCTCGCCGCGCTGTGGGACCTGGTGTGGGCGGGCCGGGTGACGAACGACGGGCTCGGCCCGCTGCGCGCCTGGCTCGCGGGCGGCCCCACGGCGCACCGCACGCGCGCCGCGCCGGCACGGGGCCGACCGATGCGGCCACGGCTCGGGCTGCGCGCCGGCGGGCGGCTCGGGCTTCCGGCGTCCGCGCGGGACGGTGCCCTCGCGCGCGCGACGGGTACGTCGTCCGGGCCCGGGGCGGGCCGGTGGTCCCTGCTGCCCGAGCGCGAGCCGGACGTGACCGTCCGGGCGCACGCGCTCGCCGCGCAGCTCCTCGACCGGCACGGGGTCCTGACGCGGGCCGTGGCGCCCGCCGAGGGCATCGGGGGTCGGTTCGCAGGCGTGTACCGGGTGCTCGCCGCTCTCGAGCAGTCGGGGCAGGTGCGCCGCGGCTACTTCGTCGAGCGGCTCGGCGGGTCGCAGTTCGCGCTCCCCGGGGCGGTGGACCGCCTCCGCACCGACGCGGAGGTCGTGGAGCGGTCCCGCGAGCGCGCAGCGGACCGCCGGGACGCGGCACCGGCCGGCCCGCACCTGCCGTGGCAGGACGTGCCCCCGCCCGCGTGGGGCGCACCGTCCGGGCCGGCGACGTGGTCGGGAGAGGGGCCCGTCCGCTCGTCGTCGCAGGACGACCCGTGGGTCGTCGTGCTCGCCGCGACCGACCCGGCCAACCCCTACGGGGCGGCGCTCGCGTGGCCCGACCCTCCCGAGGGCCGCGACGGCTCCGGCCACCGTCCCGGCCGCAAGGCGGGAGCCGTGGTCACACTGGTCGACGGTGCGCTCGCGATGTACCTCGAACGCGGGGGCCGGACCCTGCTGACCTTCAGCGACGACCCGGTCGTCCTCGCTGCCGCGGCGTCCGCGCTCGCGAGCACCACGCGGGCACGCCACGTGGGACGGCTGACCGTCGAGCGCATCGACGGTGCGCAGGTGCTGTCCTCCGAGGTGCTCGGGTCGCCGGCCGCCACCGCGTTGACCGCGGCCGGGTTCCTCACCACGCCACGCGGCCTGCGCCTGCAGGCGTCATGACCAGGGCGAGCGATGCCGGAGGGTGACGTGCTGCGCCGCACGGCGGCGCACCTGGACCGTGCGCTCGCCGGACGCCGCCTGGTGCGCGCCGACCTACGGTGGCCGACGGCCGCGACCGTCGACCTCACCGGCCGGACGGTGCTCGGGACCCGCCCCTACGGCAAGCACCTCCTGACCCGCTTCGACGACGGGCGCACGCTCCACACGCACCTGCGGATGGACGGCACGTGGCGCCTCGTCCCCACGACCACGCAGCGGGCGGCGGCGCGCTCACCCCAGGTCCGCGCGGTGCTGGGCGACGAACGGTGGACCGCGCTCGGGTACCAGCTCGGCATGCTGGACGTGGTCCGCACGAGCGCCGAGCGCACGCTGCTCGGGCACCTGGGACCGGACGTGCTCGACGGTGACTTCGACACCACGCCCGGCGTGCCGTGGGCCGGCCCGCCCGTGCTCGACCTGCCCACGCCAGGGATCGAGGAGGCACTGCGGCGCTGGGCCGTGCAGGGGTCGCGGCCGGTCGCGGAGGTGCTCCTCGATCAGCGCGTCGTGGTGGGGATCGGGACGATCTTCATGGCGGAGTCGCTCTTCGCCCGGGGGTGGTGGCCGTGGGCGCGCGCCGACGACGTCGTCGACGCCGACGAGGTCCTGCGCGCGGCGCGTGCGCTGCTGCGCGCGTCCGTGGCGAGCGGCAGACCGTCGGCCGCCGTGTACGGACGCGAGGGCCGTACGTGCACCCGTTGCGGCGCCCAGGTGGCGCGCGGGGACGTCGGCGCTCCCCCGACGCAGCGGCAGGTGTACTGGTGCCCCGGCTGCCAGGTGCGCGGCCGGCACTGAGACGGCCCCTGCACGCGGGCGTCCCGCGACCGGCTCAGCCGACCGGGGCGAGCTCCGACCGGGGCATCGCCCATCCGGCGTCGCCACCGATCGCGCGGTCGATGCCCAGCCCCGCAGCGACGGTGAGGTCCGCCGGGACGGTGTCCGGGATCAGCAGCCCCTCGGCCACCGCGACGCGATCGCTCACCTCGCGCAGCACGAGCGACAGCGGGACGTCCAGGGCGTCGCAGATGCTGCTCAGCAGCTCCGACGACGCTTCCTTCTGCCCGCGCTCGACCTCGCTGAGGTAGCCCAACGACACGCGGGCCGCCGAGGAGACCTCTCGAAGGGTCCGCCCCTGGCGCTGGCGTGCGTCTCGCAGGACGTCGCCGATCTCTCGTCGTAGAACGACCATCCGGGCTCCTCCCCTCACGTCGTGTCCTCGGTCAGCTGACGGGCCCGCCCCGCGCGGGGCCGTCGCACCTGCTGCTCCCGGCCGAGCAGCCGGGAGACGTCCACCGTACCTCGCACCGCCCACGCGTGCTCCTGTCCCGCGCACCGGCGGTCGGGTCGTCGTCACACAGTCCCCAACGTGACCGCACCGCCCCGTGTTCCCCTCCGCGCCAAGAGCCGCGGCGAACGGCACGGCGTCACGCGTCGCCGGCGAGGGCGTCGACGGCGAGCGCGAGGACGTACGCGCACGCTGCCGCACGCACGGCCGCGCGGTCTCCCGGCAGCTCCAGGCTCCGGACCAGCACCGATGCGGGCGTGGCCACCGCCACGTGGACGGTCCCCGGAGCGTGTCCGTCCTGGGGCTCGGGCCCGGCGACGCCCGTGGTCGCGAGCCCGACGTCGGCACCCAGCCGGCGCCGCACCCCGGTGGCCATCGCCGACGCGACGTCGGGATCGACCGCTCCGCGTCGCGCGAGGAGCGCGGCGTCGACCCCGAGGACCGACTGCTTGAGGTCCGTCGCGTACGCGACGACGCCGCCGCGGAGCGCCGCCGAGGCGCCGGGCACCTCCACGAGGGTCGCCGTGACCAGCCCTCCCGTGAGCGACTCGGCCACCGCGAGCGTCCACCCACGGCGCGCGAGGGCGGCCAGCAGCCCGGCCGCCACGTCCCGCGCCGTGCTCACAGCCCCGCGGCGGGCGGCAGCCCTGCGGCGCGCCGGATCCGGACGGCGTCGCGCACGTAGTCCAGGCCGGTGACGACGGTCACCAGGACGGCGACACCCATGACCACGGCGGCGACCACGGAGACGAAGGCGGGCAGGTCCGCCAGGGGCAGCAGGTAGAGCGAGATGGCCACGGCCTGCAGCACGGTCTTGAGCTTGCCGCCGCGCGACGCCGGGAGCACCACGTACCGCAGCAGGAAGAACCGCATCACCGTGATGCCGAGCTCCCGGACCAGGACGACGACCGTGACGGCCCACCACAGGTCACCGAGCCAGGACAGCAGCACGAGCGCGCTGCCGATGAGCAGCTTGTCGGCGATCGGGTCCAGCAGCTTGCCGAGGTCGGTCACCTGGCCGGACCGGCGGGCCAGCCACCCGTCGAGCCGGTCGGTGGAGGCGGCGGCGACGAACAGCGCGGTCGCGAGCAGACGCCCGGCGACGGTGTGCCCGCCGTCGTCGAGCAGCGCGAGGGCGAAGAAGGGAACGACGGCGATCCGCAGAGCGGTGACGACGTTGGCCGGGTTCCACACGGAGGGAGCGTCGACAACCACCCTCACAGCCTACGGGCCGCGCCGGGGGCGCCCGACCGGGGCTCGCTCCGCGCACGGTGCCACCCGTCTGGCGGCATTCACCTGGACGGATGACCGACTACGCTCCCGGGCGTGCCTCGACACGCCCGTGACCTGCGCCGACCGATGCTCCCGGTCGCGGTCGCCGGTGCCCTCACCGGGCTCGTCCTGGTCGGCTCCGTGGGGGCCGCCGGGGCCTTCGGGACGACGACCCGGCGCGCCCCGCTCCCCTCCACCCCCGCCGTGGCGGGGGCGTACACCTCGGTCCCCCCTGCCCCGGCCCCCACGGTGGAGAGCACCCCCGAGCCCGACATCGAGCTCACCGTCGTCGCCGCGGGCGACGTGCTGCCCCACATGCCCGTCCTGCGCTCCGCGCGTGACGGTGCGGGCTACGACTTCGGCCGACTTCTCGACCCGCTGGACCCGTGGGTGGAGCAGGCCGACCTCGCCCTGTGCCATCTCGAGGTCCCGGTCGCCCCCGAGGGGTCCGTGCCCTCGGGCTACCCCGTGTTCGGGGCACCGGCGCAGCTCGCCGGCGGCCTCGCCGACCAGGGCTGGGACGGTTGCTCGACCGCGTCGAACCACTCCGTCGACCGCGGGTGGAAGGGAGTCGGCGCGACGCTCGACGCGCTCGACGCCGTCGGGCTCGGCCACGTCGGGACCGCACGCTCGGCCACCGAGGACGCCCAGCCCCAGCTCTACCGGCTCGAACGAGCGGGACGCACCGTCACCGTCGCCCACCTGGCCGCCACGTACGGGACCAACGGGATGCCCGTCGACGGGGACAAGCCCTGGTCCGTCCAGCTCCTGGACGGCGACGACCTCGTCCGCCGCGCGACCGGTGCGCGTGCCGCGGGGGCGGACGTGGTGCTCGTCAGCCTGCACTGGGGCTCGGAGTACCGCACGGCACCGACGGAGGGGCAGCGGGAGCTCGCGCAGCAGCTCGCGGAGTCGGGCGTGGTGGACCTCGTCATCGGGCACCACGCCCACGTGCCGCAACCCGTGGAGCACCTTGCCGGGGGGCCCGGCGGCCACGGCATGTGGGTCGCGTACGGCCTGGGCAACTACGTGTCGAACCAGGACGACGCGTGCTGCGCCGCGGAGACCGCGTCGGGTCTGCTCCTGGCCGCGCAGGTCGTGGTGCCGGGGCGTGGGCCCGGAGACGCGGCGTCCGGTCCGGCACGGGTCACCGGCGTGCAGTGGACGCCGATCACCGTCGACCGGCGGGGCGGGCACCGCGTCCACGCGCTCGTCGACCTTCCCGAGGGCACGGCCACCCTCGGTGCCGCCGAGGTCGCGCGTCGGCTCGCGCTGGTCCGGGCGGCGGCCGGCGACAGCGCCGAGGAGCGCAGCACGCCTGTGCTCCCGAGCGGACCGGCCCCCGTCGTGCTGCCCCGCGCGCGCTGACCCAGGCCCGGTCGACGAACGCACCCGTCGTCGGGCGCATCCGCGCTCACTCGACGGGCCGCGCACCCCCGTACAGCCATCCCTGGCCGTAACGCCACCCGTTGCGTCGCAGGAAGTCCGCCTGCTCCTCGTTCTCGATGCCCTCCGCGATGGTCACCATCGCCAGCTCACGCGCCAACGCACCGAGCGCGCGCACCACCTTCCCGGCCGTGGGGTCGTGCGGGATCCCGGACGTGAACGACATGTCGAGCTTCACACCCGCGACCGGCAGGTCCCGCAGGTACGACAGGGGTGAGACACCCGTACCGAAGTCGTCGAGGAGGATCGGCACGCCGGCGGCCGAGAGCTGCGTGAGCTCGTGACGGATGCGTGTGCCGGAGGCGACCAGGGACGACTCGGTCAGCTCGAGGACCAGGCGGCCCGCCGTCACCCGGTGCCGCGACAGGTCCTGGAGCAGGCGCGTGGCCAGCTCCGAGTCCCCCAGCTGGTCCGCCGAGACGTTCACGGACACCCACCTGCCGTCGTCGGCGTGCGTCGCGAGGAACTCCACGACCCGCGTCGCGACGAGCTGCCCGAGCAGGACCGAGGCACCCGCGTCCTGCACCTGGGGCAGGAAGGCCCCCGGCAGCAGCAGGCCGCGATGGGGGTGCTGCCACCGCACGAGCGCCTCGTAGCCGACGACCCGCGCGTCGGACAGGTCGACGATCGGCTGGTAGTGCACCACCATCTCGCCGCTCTCGATGGCGTGCACCAGCTCGCGGTGCACGTTCGACGGGGCGGCGAGCTCCATCGACGTGTCGTACACCTCGGTCCGTCCCCGGCCGCTCTGCTTCGCGCGGTAGAGCGCGGCGTCCGCCGCCGCCAGGAGCGTGGGCGCACCCGCCTCGACGAGGTGCGGCTCCGCGAGCGCGATCCCGATGCTCGCCCGCACCCCGAGGCGCCGACGGCCGACCCGCACCGGCTCGGTGAGCCCCGAGTGGATCTCGTTGGCCACCTCGAACACGGCCTTGGCCGCGTGCACGTCCTGCACCACCACGACGAACTCGTCACCGCCGAGCCGTGCCACGGTCCCGTTGCCGGCCGACGCCGCCCGCAGCACGCCCCCGACGTGCACGAGGATGTCGTCACCGGCGGCGTGCCCGTACCGGTCGTTGATCGCCTTGAACCCGTCGAGGTCGCACGCGAGCACGGCGATCCGGTCGACCGCACCCGGCTGCGCGAGCGCTGCCTGCAGCACCTCCTGCAGCAGCGTGCGGTTCGCCAGGCCGGTGAGCGGGTCGTGCATGGCGCGGTGCGTGAGCATCTCCGCCTGCATCTTCGACTCCGTGGCGTCACGGACCTGGACCACGAAGTGGTCGGCCTCACCGTCGGCCGACCGCACGAGGGCCGCGTCGAGCACGACCCACACGAGCTGCTCGTCCGCGCGCCGGCACCGCATCTCGAGCGAGAAGCGCTGCTGACCGCCGCCGAGGAGCTTGTCCATCTCCATGCGCTGCGACGCGCGGTCCTCGGGTGCGCTGAGCTCGTCGACCCGGTATCCGCGCAGGGCCGACGCGTGCGTCCCGAGCAGCTCCGCGAGCGCGACGTTGGCCTCGGTGATGCGCCAGTCGAGGTCGACGAGCGCCATGCCGATCGGCGCGTTCTCCATCGCCACCTTGAACTGCGTCTCGCTGCGCGACAACGCCACCTCGACGTCGTGCCGGGCGGTGATGTCGACGATCGTCGTCAGCACCGCCGTCTCCCCGCCGTCGTCGCCGGGCATCAGGCGGCTGGTCGCCTGCACGACCGACGGCCGCACGCCAGGCCCCGGCGGGACGAGCGTCACCACGGTCGTGCGCTCCTCGGCCTGTGCGCCGTGCCGGCCGAGCACGAACCCGGGGTTCACCGCCAGGCCCCGGTCGTCGAGCAGCACGACCGGCATCCGTGAGACCGGGAGCCCCACGACGCCGTCGCGGGTCACGCCGAGGATCTGCGCGGCCCGTTCCGACAGGTCCAGCACGAGCCCGTCGCTCGACAGCACCACGACGCCCTCGCTCGTCACCAGCTGCAGCGCGTCGTACCGCCGGTGCAGGTGGCCGGCGACGCGCACGAGCTCGGCGTTGCGACGCGCCTGCGTGCGCTCACGACGCAGCAGCACGAGCACGGTCCCGAGCGCGGCGACCGCGACCACCGCGATGACCGTCGTGACGACGCCGTACGGGCCGACCAGACCTGCGTCCACGCCGCGCCGCTCAGTCGTCGTCGACGGGGCCGCGCCCGCCGTCGCTCTCCTCGTCGGCGTGCGACGGTGCCGCCGGCTCGGGCTCGCCGCGCAGCATCGCGAGAGTGGCCGGCAGGTCGTCCGGCTGCAGCAGGACCTCACGCGCCTTGGAACCCTCGGAGGGCCCGACGATCTCGCGAGACTCGAGCAGGTCCATCAGGCGGCCGGCCTTGGCGAACCCGACACGCAGCTTGCGCTGCAGCATCGAGGTCGAGCCGAACTGCGTCGTCACGACGAGCTCCGCGGCCTGGAGCAGCAGGTCCAGGTCGTCGCCGATGTCGTCGTCGACCTGCTTCTTGACGGCCTGGACCGCCACGTCCTCACGGTAGATCGGCTTGAGCTGCGTCTTGACGTGCTCGACGACCGCGTGGATCTCGGACTCCGAGACCCACGCGCCCTGGGTGCGCATGGGCTTGGCTGCACCCATCGGCAGGAACAGCGCGTCACCCTGGCCGATGAGCTTCTCGGCGCCGGGCTGGTCGAGCACGACGCGCGAGTCCGTCAGCGAGCTGGTCGCGAACGCGAGGCGCGACGGCACGTTGGCCTTGATCAGCCCGGTGACGACGTCCACGGACGGGCGCTGAGTCGCCAGGACGAGGTGGATGCCTGCCGCACGCGCGAGCTGGGTGATGCGCTGGATCGACGCCTCCACGTCGCGCGGGGCGACCATCATGAGGTCCGCGAGCTCGTCGACGATGACCAGCAGGTAGGGGTAGGTCGCGATCTTCCGCTCCGACCCCGGCAGGGGCTTGACCTTGCCGACCCGCACCGCGGCGTTGAAGTCGTCGATGTGCTTGTAGCCGAACATCGCGAGGTCGTCGTAGCGCGCCTCCATCTCCCGCACGACCCACTCGAGGGCCTCGGCGGCCTTCTTCGGGTTCGTGATGATCGGGGTGATGAGGTGCGGGATGCCCTCGTAGAGGGTGAGCTCGACGCGCTTGGGGTCGACGAGGATCATCCGGACCTCGTCGGGCGTCGAGCGCATGAGGATCGACACGATCATCGAGTTCACGAACGACGACTTGCCCGCGCCGGTCGCACCGGCGACGAGCAGGTGCGGCATCTTGGCGAGGTTCGCGACGACGTACCCGCCCTCGACGTCCTTGCCGACACCGATGACCATCGGGTGCTCGCTGCGCTTGGCCGCCGACGAGCGCAGCACGTCACCCAGCGCGACGGTCTCGCGGTCGGTGTTCGGGATCTCGATGCCGATGGCGGACTTGCCGGGGATCGGCGACAGGATCCGCACGTCGGCGCTGGCGACCGCGTACGCGATGTTCTTGCTCAGCGCGGTGACGCGCTCGACCTTGACGGCCGGCCCGAGCTCCACCTCGTACCGGGTGACCGTCGGGCCGCGGGTGAAGCCCGTGACCTGCGCGTCGATCTCGAACTGGTCCAGGACCGTCGTCAGCGACTCGACGACGCGGTCGTTCGCGGCCGAACGCACCTTGTGCGGCGGGCCCTTCGCCAGGACGTCCTCGGTCGGCAGGATGTACACGACGTCGCCCTCGAGCATCGGCTGCTCGCCGCGGGGCACGCCGCTCGTGGGCGGGGCGGGCAGGTCGGCCTCGACGACGGCCGTCGGCGCGTCCGCGGGGGTCGAGACCATGCGGCGGGTCGCGACGGCGTCGGCAGCAGCGGCAGCGGCGGCCTCCTCCTCCTCGCGCGCCACCACGGCGGCGCGCTCGAACGCCTCGTCCCCCACGTACTCGTCGAGGCGACCCTCGTCGGGCGAGGCCGGATCCTGTGCGCGACGGCGGCCCAGCAGACGACGGGGGGTCTTGACCGGCGGCTCCGGGCGCGCGCTGTGCAGCGCCTCGATCACGAGCGGCTCGTCCGGGTCCTCCGCCGCGGCCTCGGGCTGGCCGGTCAGCCGCCGGTACAGGGCGGCGAGCCGCGGCCCGATGAGGTGCACGGGCGTGGCCGTGACGACCAGGACGCCGAAGAACGCGAGGAT
>Ga0233363_1000298_pt1 | contig 23593 bp, 10 predicted proteins | sample ElkDunMinimDraft_18_FD_191534 | JGI IMG/M metagenome (GOLD analysis project Ga0233363, IMG submission 191534) | Fecal eukaryotic communites from dung pellets of Tule Elk in California, USA - Elk Dung C16 | ecosystem: Host-associated > Mammals > Digestive system > Large intestine > Fecal | place... | reverse complement strand
CACCCGCCACGGGTGGGACCTCGTCGAGCCGGACCGCAACACGGGCTTCGGCGGCGGCGCCAACCGGGGTGTGGCCCGGGCGGTGCAGGCGGGCGCCACGCACGTCGTGCTGCTCAACCCCGACCTGGCCCTGGAGCCCGCGGACGTCGCCCGCCTCGTCGCCCGGACCGTCGAGGACCCGGACGCGCTCGTCGCGCCGCGCATCCTCGCGCCCTCGGGCCTGCCCTTCGCCGCGTCCACCACGGACCTGCTCCTGGACGACGGGACGATGCGGTCGAGCACGCGTCGTCCCGAGCCGCCCGACGGGCGCCCGTACGTCGAGTGGCTGTCCGGTGCGTGCCTCGCGTGCGACGTGGAGCTCTGGCAGCGGATCGGCGGCTTCGCGGAGGAGTACTTCCTCTACTGGGAGGACGTCGACCTGTCGGTCCGCGCCCAGCAGCTCGGTGCCCGGCTCGTCGTCGCCACCGACGTGACCGCCGTGCACGACGAGGGCGGCACGCAGCAGCGCACGGGCCGCGCCAAGTCCGAGACGTACTACTACTTCAACATCCGCAACCGGCTCCTCCACGCGGCGCGCACGCTCGACCCCGGCGACCGCCGCCGCTGGTGGCGCACGACCCCGCGGGCCGTGCGCTCGATCGTCCTGCAGGGGGGCCGTCGACAGCTCCTGACCTCGCTCGCTCCGTGGCGGGCGACGTTCCGGGGCGTGCGCGACGGGCACCGGGCGCTGCGGGTGGCCGGCGCGGGGCCGGCGCCCCGCCCGACCTCAGAGCGTCGCCGTGCCGCGGCGTAGCCGCAGCGCCTCCCGGTAGGCCTCCCGATGCGCCACCCCTGCCTCGTCCCACTCCCGCCGCGACAGGTCGGGCTGCGCCGCCCGCGGTCCGCGGGCCGCCTGCAGCGCCCGCCGGATGGCCGCGCCGTCGAGCTCGCCCTCGAAGGTGAGCACCCAGCCCGGTCCGACCTCCTGCGCGAGCGCCCGGTTCGCCTCGTTGTCCGGCACGAGCACCGGGCGGTCGAGCGAGAGCGCGAGGAGCACCGTCCCCGAGTTGTGCATGTGCAGGTACGGCAGGACCACGAGCTCGCCCGAGGTCACCGCGCGCACCAGGTCCGCGTCGTCGAGGAACCGCAGGTCGAGGCGGATCGCGTCGTCGCCGTCGGCGGCCGTGCGCACGTCGCCCTCGAGGTCCGGCCCGGACGGGTTGCCCGCGACGAGCAGGCTGAGCGCCGGGTCCTCGGCGTGCGCGTCGCGGAAGGCGCCGATGAGCCCGACCACGTTCTTGTACCGCCGCACCAGGCCGGCGTACGTCACCTGACCGGGGACGGCGTCCGCCCGCTCGACGTCGGCGAACCAGTCCCGGTAGTGCCCGTGCAGGACGATCGCCGACGGGCGTCCCGTCGGCGGCGTGGTCTCGTTGAGCACCACGTGCAGCGTCGTCGCGTCGTCCAGCAGGCGCAGCCACGCGTAGTCGAGCCGGCCGAGCCCCGACGGCAGCTCGAGGTTGTGGACGGTGCGGACGACCGGCGTGCGCGTGAGCCGCAGGCGCGCCCAGAACGCGTAGGCGAGCAGCAGGCGCAGCGCGCGCCGCGCCGGCGTGCGCCCGCCGAGCCGCGTCTCCGGCCAGTGCACGTGGACGACGTCGTACCGGCCCACCAGCGCGCGGCCGTAGGAGAACAGCACCGGCTCGACGTCGGCCGTCCGCTCGAGAGCCGCGTGCAGCATCGCGATGTACGGGTTGGTCGTCGCACGGATCCGGGCGAACGGCTGGAGCACGCGAATCGGTCGAGCGGCGGTCGCGGGCACGGACCCTCCTCGGGACGTCGGTCGGCGGTCGCGCTGACGCTACCCTGGCGGTCCGCGCCGCGGGGGCCGCCTTCCACACCGGTCCTCGCCCACCCATCACCTGGTCAGGAAGGCGCACCCTTGTCCGTGCTCACCGTCGCGGTCCTCACGTTCCGTCGTAACGAGCTGCTCGCCACGCTGCTGCCGCAGCTCCTGCAGCAGACCCGCGCGCTCACCGCCGCCGGGACGACGGCGACGGTGCTCGTCGTCGACAACGACCCCGACGGCGGCGCCGCGGACGTCGTCACGGCGCTCGGCGACGCCGCGGTCCGGTACGTGGCGGAGCCGCGTCCGGGCATCGCCGTCGCCCGGCAGCGGGCGCTCGCCGAGACCACGGCGTCCGACGCGCTGGTCTTCGTCGACGACGACGAGGTGCCGGAGGAGGGGTGGCTCGCGCACCTCGTCGACGTGTGGCGGCGCGAGGGCGTCGCCGCGGTCACCGGGCCGGTCGTCTCGGTCTTCGACGGCGACCTCGACCCCTGGATCGTCGCCGGCGGGTTCTTCGACCGGGCGCACGCCCGCGACCACGTCACAGGGGACCGGGTGCCCGCGGCGGCGACCAACAACCTGCTGCTCGACCTCGACGCCGTCCGCCGGCACGGCCTCGCGTTCGACGCGTCGATCGGGCTCGCCGGCGGGGAGGACACCCGCTTCACCCGTGCGCTCGTCACCGCGGGCGAGGAGATCGTGTGGTGCGCGGAGGCCCGGGTGCGTGACCGTGTCCCCGCGGCACGCATGACCCGCGCGTACGTGGTCCGCCGGAGGTTCGCGCAGGGCCACGTGAGCGCCGGGACCGCCATCGCGCTGACGCCCGGCGCCGGTCCGGCCCTCGTCGCTCGCGCGCGGTGCCTGGGCCAGGCGCTCGTGCGCGTCGTCGGTGGTGCGCTCGCGGCGTCCGCCGGCACCGTCCTGCGCCGCTCGGCGCTCCAGGCCCGCGGCGTGGCGACGTGCGCGCGCGGGCTCGGCGTCGGCGCTGCGGCACTCGGCGTGCCCTTCGAGGAGTACCGGCGCGCCCCGGCGACCTCCGGGCCTCCCGCACCGGTCGGTCGGAGCGCGTCGTGACCGCGCAGGACGAGCGCCAGCGGTCCGCGGTGCGCCAGGTCGGCTCGACCGCGGTCGTCAAGGTCGTCGTGATGGGGGTCGCGGGCCTGGCCGGCATCGCGACGAGCCGTCTCATCATCGAGCACTACGGCGTGGACGCGTTCGCCCAGTACGGCCTGCTCACCGGGCTCACCGGGCTCATGCCGTTCGCCGACCTGGGCGTCGCGGCCGTCATCGTCAACGCGGTGGCGTCGGCGGCGCAGCCCCGGACGGATCGCGAGGTGCGGCGCACCATCACGAGCGCCTTCCGCATCCTGCTGGTCTCCGCGACCGTCATCGCCACGGTGGCCGTCGTCATCGGCGCCCTGGGGTGGTGGCCCGCGCTGCTCGGTGACGGGCTGATGGGGGAGCGCGGCGCCACCGCCGCGACCGTCTGCCTGCTCGTGTTCGCCCTCGCGCTGCCCCTCGGGGTCGGCCAGCGCGTCCTCGTGGCGCTCGGCAGGAACGCCCAGCAGACCGCGCTGGGCGGCATCGCCTCGCCGCTCGTGCTCTGCGGTGTGGCGGCGTCGGTCGCGCTGGCGTGGGCGTTCGGGCCGTTCGTCGCCGTCTTCTCGTACGTCGCCAACGCCGTCGTGGCGTTCGTCAGCCTCGTGCTCGCTGCGCGACTCCTGTCGCCCCAGGTGACGGCGGCTGCGAGGGACGTCCCCCGCCTGCGCAGCGTCCCGGGCGCGAAGGTCGTCGACGTGGCCTGGCCGATGCTCGTCCAGATGGTCGCGCTGCCCATCGCGATGCAGACCGACCGGCTCCTGCTGAGCCACCTCGCCGGTGCGGGCGCGCTCGCCGAGTACAACCTCGGGGCTCAGACCTTCGGCCTCATCAACCAGGTCGTCGGGGCGGCCGGGGTCGCGCTCTGGCCGGTCTACGCGCGGGCGCGCGCCGCGGGCAGGATCGAGAGCCCGGCGCGCGCGTCGGTGGCGTTCGCCGGGCTGGCTGCCGTGCTCGGGCTGGTCCTGTGGCTCGCCCTGCCGCTCGTCACGCAGGTCATCACGAAGGGCAAGATCGAGATGACGACGGCCCTGGCCGCCTCGTTCTTCCTGTTCGTCGTGGTGCAGGGGGCCAAGTACCCGCTCGGCATGTACATGACGGACGCGCGTGGCCTGCGGTTCCAGGTCGTCCCGATCGTCGTGATGGTGCCGCTGAACCTGGGCCTCTCGTGGGCGCTCATCGGGCCGCTCGACGCCGCCGGTCCGATCCTCGGGTCGGCGCTGGCCGTGATGGTGTGCCAGGTCGTGCCGAACGCCTGGTACGTGCGCCGGGACCTCGCTCGCCGACGCGGCGCAGGCTCCGAGGCGGCGCCGCAGATCGGGTGATCCCGGACATATTCACCCGCGTGGACGCGGTCCGTGCGCAGGACTTGCGCTTAGGGTGCGGCAAGACCGTGCGGCCGTCGCAGCGCGGGACGTCGTGGAGGGAAAGCGCATGAGCGAGCCAGTGGCACCCGACGGCCGCGGCGGGGTGCGCGCCGGATGGTGGGTCGCGGTGGGATCCCTCGTGGTCGTCCTCGTGGCCGTCGCCGTGGTCCTCCTCGGTCGCGGCGACGGCGCACCCGCGGGCTCGTCACCGACGGAGCCCGGGGCTTCCGGGACGCCCACCGTCGCCGGGGCGCAGGCGGCGAAGCCTCCCGAGGGCGAGCAGGGTGCCGGCACCGACGACGACGATGCGGCCGACGGCCCGGCCGAGGACGCGGCGGCGGGCTCGGCGGACGACGCGGCGCCGACGACGACGGTCGGGATCGACGCGGTCGCGCAGCTCGCCGACTCCGTGACCGCGCGTGTCAGCTCGTGGGAGGCGGTCGACGGCGAGGCGGTGCAGCCGGGGGAGAAGGCCGGTCCGGCGCTGCGGGTGACCGTCGAGGTCGCCAACGGCACCGCGGCGCCCCTCGACCTGCGCGCAGCGGTCGTCAACCTGTCGTACGGGCCCGAGCGGACCCCGGCCACCGCGCTGAGCCAGCCCGGAGGGTCGCCGCTGCCGCACGCCGTGGAGCCCGGGGCGACGGCCGACGGCGCGTTCGTGTTCGCGGTCCCCGCGGACGCCCGCGGCGACGTGCACCTCGAGCTGGATGTGCGCGCAGTGGGTCCCGTGGTCGTCTTCGCCGGGTCGGCGCAGCCCTGAGGCGGACGCTTGACCAGTTTCACCCGGGTCGGATGAAGTTTCACCCTCCTGCCCCTGCCGGAGGGACGGTTCAACCCGTAATGTCCGAAACGTCCGTCGCCCCGTAGCGCCCCCGCTGCGTGGTTGCCCGTTCCGTCCGATCGAGGCCTGCCATGCGCATCTTCACGAGCGTCCTCAGCCGGAGTGTCGCCACCGCCGTGAGCGCGACACTCGTCGCCGCAGGGCTCGCGACAGCAGGGGCCGCACCGGCCCTCGCCGACGAGCCCGCGCCGCTGCCCCAGACGGTGAGCGCCGACGCCCTGCCGACCGCCCAGATCGACGGGGTCGTCTGGAAGCAGGCCGCGGTCGGCGGGACGGTCTACGTGGGCGGCGAGTTCACGAGCGCCCGGCCTCCCGGCGTCGCCCTCGGCGGTGCCGGCTCGGTGCCGCGGGCGAACATGATGGCGTACGACCTCGCGACCGGCGCCCTGAACACGTCGTTCGCGCCGACGTTCAACGGTCAGGTGAACGACCTCGTCGCCTCGGCGGACGGCCGCACCCTCTACGTCGTCGGGTCGTTCACGAGCGTCAACGGCCAGACGCGCAACCGGGCAGCCGCCTTCGACCTTCCCAGCGGCACCCTGAAGTCCTGGGCTCCGAGCCTCAACGGGTACGCGAAGGCCGTGGCGGTCGCGCCGAACGGCCTGGTCTACATCGCCGGGAACTTCACCGCGGTCGGCAGCGCGGCTCGCCAGAAGCTCGCTGCGGTCAACCCGACGTCGGGCGCGTTGCAGCCCTTCTCGGCCGCCGTGGACGACAACCAGGTGAACGCGGTCCAGGTCGCGCCCGACGGGCAGTCGCTCGTCATCGGCGGCAGCTTCACCGGCGTCGGCGGCGTCAGCACGACGAGCTACGGCCTGGCGCGCCTGGACATCGCGACGGGCGCCCTCCTCCCGCTGCCCGTGGCCGCGCAGGTCCGCAACGCGGGCGCCAAGTCCGCGATCTCGTCCCTCAGCAGCGACGCGACGGGGTTCTACGGCACCGGCTGGCACATCTCCTCGTCCGGGACGCTCGAGGGAGTCTTCAAGGCGTCGTGGGACACCGGTGAGCTGGTCTGGATCGAGGACTGCCACGGCGACTCCTACGGTGCGGCCCCCGCCGGCGACGTGGTCTACATCGCGAGCCACCACCACTACTGCGGCAACAGCGGCGGCTTCCCGCAGACGCAGCCGTGGACGATCTACCACGGCACGGCCGTGACGAACGACGTCCGGGGCGTCAACACGGCGGACATCTACAACTACCCCGACCACCCGGGCACCCCGCGGCCGGAGTTCCTCGAGTGGTACCCGAGCTTCACGCCCGGCACCTACACGGGCGCCGAGCAGGGTCCGTGGACCGTGACGAGGGCCGGCGGCTACGTCCTGTTCGGCGGGGAGTTCCCCCGGGTCAACGGCGCGGGTCAGCAGGGCCTGGTGCGGTTCGCCGACCGTTCGGCCGCGCCGAACAAGGTGGGTCCGACCGCGAAGGGCAGTGCCTTCGCGCTCGGCGGCCTGTCCTACGCCAGCGGCGAGGTGCGCCTCACGTGGCCCGGGAACCCCGACAGGGACGACGCCACGGTGCGTTACGACCTCTACCGGCAGTCGACGTCGACGCCGCCGATCCACACGCAGACCGTCACGGCACCCTTCTGGTCCCAGCCCGCCATGTCCTTCGTCGACAAGGGGGTGACCCCGGGCTCGTCGCAGCGCTACCGCGTCATCGCGACGGACCCGTGGGGCAACGCGTCGATGTCCGACTGGTTCACCGTGACCGTGAGCGACGCACCCGTGAGCGACTACGCCCGTCAGGTGCTCGCCGACGAGCCCAGCTCCTACTGGCGGTTCGGTGAGCCCAGCGGCACCGCCGTCTACGACTGGACGGGGACGAACGACCTCACGACGACGGCGGGGGTCTCCCGCGGCGCCGCAGGTGCCCCGGTCGGCGACCCGGACACCGCGGCGACGTTCCCCGGGACGACGGCGGGAACCGCTGCCACGCGCACGGCGGCGCAGGCGCCGAACGTCTTCTCGGTCGAGGCCTGGTTCCGCACCACGTCCACGACCGGCGGCAAGATCATCGGCTACGGCAACCGGCCGACCGGCGGGTCCGGCTCGTACGACCGGCACGTCTACATGGCCAGCAACGGCCGTCTGACCTTCGGCGTCTACCCGGGCGCCGCCCGCACGATCACGTCCGCGGGCTCGTACAACGACGGAGCGTGGCACCACGTCGTCGCGACGCTCGGATCCGGCGGCATGCAGCTGTACGTCGACGGCAGGCGCGTCGCCCAGCGCACGGACACGACGCTCGGGCAGGCGTACAGCGGCCACTGGCGGATCGGCGGTGACGTCACCACCAGCTGGCCCAACCGCGGGTCGAGCGACTACTTCGCCGGCAGCGTCGACGAGGTCGCGGTCTACCCGCGGGTGCTCACCCCGCAGGAGATCCGCTCGCACGTGACCGCGGCCGGGTACACGCCGGCGGTGCCGCCCGCCCCCGCAGACCCCTACGGGGCCGCCGTCTACGCCGCCGACCCCGAGCTCTTCTGGCGGTTCGACGAGGCGACCGGCACGTCGCTCACCGACTCCGGCCCGTACGGCAACGCAGGCACGCTCACCGGGACGGGATGGACCCGCCAGGACGGCGGTGCTCTCGCGGCCCATGACACGAACAGGTCGGCGCAGTTCGTCGAGGGGACGGGCGGTGCCGCCACCACGGCCACGTTCGAGAACCCGCGTGCCTACTCGCTGGAGGCGTGGTTCTCCACCACGAGCACCCGCGGTGGGAAGCTCGTGGGCTTCGGCAGCCGGCAGACGGGCACGGCCGGTGACAACGACCGGCACGTCTACCTGCAGGACGACGGCAGGCTCGTGTTCGGTGCGTGGACCGGGTCGGCGAACACCGTCACGTCACCGCAGCCGTACAACGACGGGCAGTGGCACCACGTCCTGGCGACGCAGGGCCCGGGCGGCATGGTGCTGTACGTCGACGGCGAGCCCGTGGGCACGAACCCGCAGGTCGACGCGCAGACGTACACCGGGTACTGGCGGGTCGCGAACGGCGCCACGTGGGGATCGACGTCCGCCTCGCTGGCGGGTCGCGTCGACGAGGTCGCCGTGTACTCGCGGCCCCTCACCGCGAGCGACGCGGTCCTGCACGCCGGGCTCGGCCGTACCGGCACCACGCCGAACCTGCCGCCGCAGGCGGCCTTCGACGCGACCCTCACGGGCCGCACGCTCACGCTGGACGGGTCCGGCTCCACGGACACGGACGGTTCCGTCGCGTCGTGGGCCTGGGACCTCGGTGACGGCACGACGGCCGAGGGGGTGACGCCGCCGGCCCACACGTACGACCTCGCCGGCACGTACACCGTGACGCTCACGGTGACGGACGACGAGGGCGCCACGAGCGCGCGGCAGCAGTCCGTGACCGTGGCCAACGCCGCTCCGGTCGCGGCGTTCACGGCGACCGCGAGCTACCTCGACGTCGCGGTCGACGCCTCCGCCTCGACGGACCCCGACGGCGCGCTCGTCGGGTACTCCTGGAGCTTCGGTGACGGTGCCACGGGCACCGGCGCGACGGCCACGCACTCCTACGCGACGGCCGGCACGTACGCCGTCACGCTCACGGTCACCGACCGGGACGGTGCGACGACCACCACGACGCAGGACGTCACCGTCGCGGCCAACCAGGCTCCCGTGGCGGGCTTCGTCGCCCAGCCGTCGGCGCTCGCCGTGACGTTCGCGCCGGTCGGCACGTCGGATCCCGACGGCACCGTCGCGTCGTACGCGTGGGAGTTCGGGGACGGCGGGACGTCCACGCAGGAGGCGCCGACGCACACGTACGCCGGGCCCGGCACGTACACGGTCCGGTTGACCGTGACCGACGACCGGGGCGCGACCGGCACGACCACCTCGAGCGTGGTCGTCACGGCCAACGCCGCACCCGTCGCCGAGTTCACCCCGACCATGTCGCTCCTGCGACTCGCCGTGGACGCGTCCGCGTCGACGGACCCCGACGGGTCGGTCGTCGCCTACGCGTGGGACTTCGGGGACGGCGCGCACGGCACCGGCGTCACGGCCGAGCACGCGTACGCCGCTGCCGGCACGTACACCGTCAGCCTCACCGTGCGGGACAACCACGGCGCGGAGACGACCGTGAGCCACGACGTCGAGGCTGCGGCCCCGACCGTCTGGGCCCACGACAGCTTCACACGGTCGGTCACGACGGGGTGGGGCACGGCGGACACGGGCGGCGCGTGGACGCACTTCGGCAGCGCCGGCCAGTACGCGGTCGCCGACGGCACCGGCAGGATCACCATCGGGAGCACGGCGTCCACCCCGCGCACGCAGCTGCGCTCGGTCTCCGCGACGGACTCGGACCAGACGGTCCAGTTCTCCCTCGACAGGATCGCCGACGGGGGCGGGACCTCGGTGGCGCTCACCAGCCGTGGCGGCGCCTGGGCGAGCCTGTACCGCGGACGCATCTGGGTGCGTGCCGACGGCACGGTCACGCTCCTGCTCACCCGGATCACGGGCTCGGAGTCGACCCTCGCCGCGGTCAACGTGCCGGGACTCACGCTGACCCCCGGGACGCCGCTCAACGTGCGGTTCCGCACCGAGGGGGCGAACCCGACGGCGTTGCGCCTCAAGGCGTGGACGGGACCCACCGAGCCCGCCGCCTGGCAGCTGCAGACGACGGACGCGACCGCGGAGCTCCAGGACGCGGGCGCCGTCGGCATCGACACCAGCCTGGCCAGCGGGGTGACGAACGCGCCCGTGCGGGTGACGATCGACGAGCTGTTCGCGGGTCAGCCGGGCTCGGCGGTGCCCAACCAGGCGCCGGTGGCGTCGTTCACCTCGACGACGACGGACCTGTCCGTCGGGGTCGACGGGGCAGCGTCTGCCGACCCGGACGGGACCGTGACCGCCTGGTCGTGGGACTTCGGCGACGGCTCGCCGGCCGTGGCGGGCGCGCAGGCCTCGCACGCGTACGCCGCCGAGGGCACCTACCCGGTGACCCTCACGGTGACCGACAACCGGGGCGCGACCGCCTCGGTGACCCACGACGTGACGGTCACGTCGCCGGTGGACGACCCGCTGGTCGCCCCGGTCGCGGCCTTCGAGGCTGCGGCGCTCGGCCTGACGGTGAGCGTCGACGGGTCCGCGTCGACGGCAGGTGACGAGCCTGTCACTGCGTGGGCCTGGGACTTCGGCGACGGGAACCAGGGCAGCGGCGCGCAGGCGGACCACACCTACGCCGCAGCCGGGACGTACGTCGTGTCGCTCACGGTCACCGCTCCCGGCGGTGGGACGGACACGACCTCGAAGGAGGTGACGGTCACCGCGTCCTCGACGGAGGAGCCCCCGGTCGAGGAGCCCCCGGTCGAGGAGCCTCCGACGGGGCCGCTCGCGCAGGACGTCTTCGACCGCACGCTCGCCACCGGGTGGGGCGCGTCGGCTGCAGGTGGCGCGTGGTCGCACTTCGGGTCGGCGACGCAGTACGCCGTCAGCCCGGGTGTCGGGACGCTGCAGGCGCTCACGCCCGGCGCCACGCCGCGCGTCCGCTGGGCGGACCTGTCGGCGCGGGACGTCGACGTCCTCGGGCAGGTGTCGCTCGACCGGCTCGGTGACGGGGGAGGCGCGTTCGTCGCCCTCACCGCCCGGTCGGGCAGCTGGTCGAGCATGTACCGGGGCCAGGTCTGGGTGAAGTCCACCGGGGCGCTCAACCTCGTCGTGACCCGCGTGGCCCCGCGCGAGACGATCCTCGCCCAGGTGAACGTCGCCGATGTGACGTTGGCACCCGACGAGCGGCTGAACGTCCGCTTCCAGGCGGTCGGTGCGGAGCCGACCACGCTGCGGCTGCGGACGTGGAAGGAGGGCACGCCCGAGCCCACGACGTGGCAGGTGACGACGACGGACGCGACGCCCGAGCTCCAGGACGCCGGTGGGGTCGGTGTGGACGGGCTGCTCAGCGGCACGTCGACGAACGCGCCCGTCGCGATCCGGGTGCACGGGCTCACGGTCACCCCGGCCACCTGAGGCAGACCGCGGCGCCGGGTGCCACGGAGCACCCGGCGCCGCGGGGTGCCCGGAGCGGGTCAGGACGGAGCCACCCGCCCCGGCGGACGATGGCAGAGTGGTGCGGCGCACCGGTCGGGACTGTGCGGAGAGAGCGGGAGAGCCGATGGGACGCACCGCTGACGACGCACCGCCCTGGCGGCTCCCGGCTCACCGCGGCCTCGCGGTCGTCGGCACCGTACTGATCGGGGCCCGCATCGACCTCGCGCAGGGTGTGACGATCGGGCTGCTGCTGTGTCTCGCGCTCGTGCCGCTGTGGTGGCGCGCGGCCTGGTCCGTCATCGGCTACCGGTGGCTCGCCACGGCCTCGGTGCTCGCGGTCGTCGCCGGGTTCTGGCTCACCGCGCACGCTGCGGCCGACCACCCGACGAACACGACGATCGCGGTCCGCAACAGCCTCCTCGTCGTCGGGCTGCCCGTGTTCGCCGGGTTCCTCGTGTGGGCGTGCCGCCAGGTGGCTCCGCCGCTGCTGGCGGCGTGCTTCGGCCTCGCCATGCTGGCGACCGTGTCGACCGGCGGGGCGTTCGCGGACAACCCGTGGAAGTTCGGCTTCGCGACACCGGTGACGATCGTCGTCCTGGGCGTGGCGTGGTGGTCGGGGCGACGGTGGGTGCAGGTGACCGCGGCGCTCCTCATCAGCGCCGTGCACGCCATCAACGACGCGAGATCGGCGTTCGCGATCCTGTTCATCGTCGCCGTGGTCATGCTGTGGGAGGGGCGGCCGACGACCGGTTCGCGGCGGGCGTCGGGTCTGCGTGCCGGGGCGCTCGTCGTCGGGCTCGGCATGGGGGTGTACTGGCTCGTCCAGGCGCTCATCCTCGACGGTGCGTTCGGTGAGGCGACCCAGGTGCGCACCCAGGCGCAGATCGACCAGTCCGGCTCCGTCCTGCTCGGCGGCCGGCCGGAGATCGGCGCGTTCCGGTTCCTGCTCGCGGACCGACCGATCGGGTTCGGGAGCGGCACGCTCCTGACGAGCGAGGACATCCTCGTGGCGAAGGAGGGGATGGCCTCGGTCGGGTACGAGCCGAACAACGGGTACGTCGAGAACTACATGTTCGGCGGCCAGATCGAGCTGCACTCCATCGTCGGCAACCTCTGGGCGTGGTCAGGTGCGGCAGGCCTGCTCCTCGCCGTGGTGCTCGCGGTGGTCGTCGCGGTGCACACCGCACGGGGGATCGGCGCGTCGACGAGTGTCGCGCTCGGTCTCGCCCTCGGCATCCGCTTCTTCTGGGACCTGCTCTTCAGCCCGTTCGCCTCGTCGGCCATGAACCTGGTCCTGCTCCTCGGGCTCGGGTTCGGGGCCTGGTGGGTGGGCGACGACGCCCGCCGACGCGTTCAGTCACGCGAGGAGCCGGCGAACATCCACTCGTGAGCCGCCTCGCGGCCGTCCTGAGCGGGCAGGGACGCGAGCACGTCGGCGCGGGGCACGGGCGCCAGCAGCGCGTCGAGGAGGGCGGCGCCGAGGTCGGCGGACGTCCCCCTCGCCGGGATGACCCGGTGGCCGTGCTCGGCCAGCCACGGTGCGAGTCCCGTCTGGTCCGTCGTCACCACCGTGCACCCGTGCTGGAGCGCCTCGACGATCGGGAGCCCGACCTGCTCACGCCACGTCGGTGACTCCTGCGAGGGCAGGACGAGGACGGCGGCGGCCCGGAGCTCGGCGTGGATCTGCTCCCGCGGCGGGTCGACGACGACGCGGATCCGGTCGTCCTTCTCGGCGAGCGCGCGGACCTCGTCCTCGAGCGCTCCCTTGCCGACGATCGTCAGCGTCGTCCCGGGATGCTGCGTGAGCGTGGGCCATGCGTCGAGCAGCACGGCGAGCCCCTTGCGCTCGACGAAGGCGCCGAGGAAGACGATGCCGCTGGGGCGCGTGGCGGGCGGGCAGGAGCAGGCCGTCGGCAGGGCGGGGACGGTGCGCGTCTCCTGGCGGGGGCGCGGCGGACCGTAGAGCACGCGATACGTCTCCTCGGCCTGCGGCGTGCCGAAGACCAGGCGGTCCACCGAGCGCACGACCACGGACGACAGCCACCACTTGGTGCGGAACGTCATCCGCGAGCGGAGCGACCGCGGCCGGTACTCGTTGCGCGGGTCGTTGTTGGCGATGGCGTACGCGACGATCCGCGGGACAGGTCGACGTCGCACGACGCGGCGCAGCCGTAGCGCCGCCAGGCACGTCGCGGCGCGCACCACGCCCGCGAGGAAGGCGGGCTCGGTGATCTCGAGGACGGCGACGTCCGACCGCCACAGCAGGCGCGCGGCATCGAGGGCGCTGGTCCGTCGAGCGTCGAGCCGCTCGGCGAGCCGGTCGTCGAAGTCGTACCGCCGCGCTGCGTAGAGCAGGGTGAGCCGCGGGTCGGCGGCCTGCCGCTCGAGGTGGGCGGTCCGGGCCTGGTCGTAGAGCTGGACGTGGGGCCGCAGCGGCGCCCGGGCGCGCCCTGGCGCGTCGACCGTCACCGCTGGCCGCTCGCCCGCAGCGCGTCGGGTCCGCTCGTCAGCGCGGCGTCGCCGGGCTCCGCGCCACGCGGCCCGGCCGGGCCGTCGACCTGGGCAGTGGTTGCGGGGCCTCCGGCCTCCGGGGAGCCCACGTCGGCATCGGTGGGTGCCGCACCGGCGATCGCGTGCTCGGACGCGGCAGCCTTCGCGTCGGGTGTCACCCGGTCGGGCGCCACCGTGCCGGGCGCCACCGTGTCGGGCGCCACCGTGTCGGGCGCCACCGTGGCGAGGGTGGCCGGGGTGGGCGCGGCCGGGGTGGCACCCGCACCACGTCCGCGAGGGATGATCCCGCCGCGTCGTCGTCCGCGGCGCTGCGTCGGCGCCGCGGGATCGGCCTTGCCGTATCGCTTGCCCGCCTCGTCCGGGGCGTTCGTGGCGACCACGCCGAGGCAGGTCGCCCCCACGCGCTCGAGCGCGGCCAGCGCCCCGCGCAGGTGCTGGCGGCGTGTCGAGCGCAGGCGGGTCACGAGAAGGACCCCGTCGGACCGGCGGGCGACGAGTGCGGCATCGACGACCGGCAGCACCGGTGGGGCGTCGATGACGACGAGGTCGTACGCCTGCGCGGCGTCCTCGAGCAGCTTCTGCATCGCGGGGGAGTCGAGCAGCTGGCTGGGGTTCGGCGGACGGTCCCCGGCGGTGAGGACGTGGAGGTTCGGCATGCCCCAGGTCTGCACGACGTCGTCGAGGCGGGCACGCCCGATGAGCACGGTCGTGAGGCCGGCGCCGCCCTCGAGGCCGAGCGCGTGGGCGATCGCGGGCTTGCGGAGGTCCGCATCGACCAGGAGCACGCGGACGCCCTTCTCGGCGACCGCCGACGCGAGGTTCACCGACGTCGACGTCTTCCCCTCGCCCGCCATGGCGGACGTGACGACGACGGTCCGCAGCGCGTGCCCGGTCTCCAGGTACTGGAGGTTCACCTGCAGGCGTCGGAACGCCTCGGCGCGCGGTGTGCCCGGCATGGTCCGGACCGTGGTGTACGCGGTGCGGGCCGACCGGGTGCGGATGATGGTCCCCAGGATCGGCAGGCCACCGACCCGCTCGACGTCGCCGACCGTCCGCAGCCGGGTGTCGCGGACCGTGAGCAGGAGGGCGAGCGCGACGCCGAGCACGGCGCCGGCTGCGATCCCCGACGCGGTCAGGAACCGCGTGTTCGGTTCGAAGGGAGCTGCGGGCGCCACAGCAGGGGCGACGAGGGTGAGCTCGATCGCGCTCTGCCCGGTCTCGGTGCGCGGCGAGAGGTCCTGCACGGTGACGGCCAGCTGGCGCGCGACCGCGTTGGAGATCGCCGCTGCGAGGTCCGGATCCGGGTCGGTCGTCGAGATCTCGAGGATGACGGTGTTGAGCGGGTTGTTGGCGGTGACGCGGGAGCTGAGCGCCTTCGCGGTGGTGTCGAGGTCCAGCTCGTCGATGACGGGATCGAGGACGGCCGGCATGCTGGCGAGCCGGCCGAACGACGTCACGGAGTTCTGGACGAACGTCGAGCCCTGGACGAGCTCGTTGGCGGAGTTCGCCTCGTTGACGGACGCGAAGACGCTCGCGGACGCGCGGTACGCCGGGGTGATCGACTGGGCGTAGGCCCAGGCGAGTGCTCCACCGACGACCGCGAGCACGGCGATGACGAACCACCGCTTGCGCAGGGCCAGCAGGTACTCGTCGAGCTCCATGTGGTGACGCTCCTCACGCACGACCGGCTCCGATCGTCTCACGGCCCGTGTGGCACGTCGGGCGTTATGCGCCCGAATGGGTGGCTTTGGGCGGGGTGATATCCGGCACCACTCGGCGACCGCCCCTCTCGTGGGTGGTCGTCGGACGGCGCGGGCCGTCCGGGCAGGCAACGCTGACGGGGATGGTCGGTGTCCTGTCGGACACCGACCATCCCCGTCACGTCACTGCGGGTGCGTCACTGCTGCGGCGCCTCGAGCGGGCCGAGCCCCGTCCAGCCGTACGTCACCTCGAGCGCCTTGGCGACCTTGTCCGTCACGGCGACGGCGACGCCCTGCGCCGCCGACCTGCCGGCGGCGTTCAGGCGCAGGTCGCTGCCGACGATCGCCGAGCCCTCGACGAGCTTCGACGACCGGTCGTTGCCGGTGGCGGCGCTGAACTCGGAGAGGGTCGTGTACGACCGCAGCTGCGGTCCGTCGGTCCACTGGACGAGGCGGGACGGGTTACCGGCGCTGGGCCTGTAGTACAGGTTGCCGGCGTAGGCCATCCCGAGGTTGCCGGCCTTCGCCCTCTCCGTGAAGTCGTGCACCTGGATCACCGAGGTGGATCCCGGCGCGGCCGCGAAGACGTTGTTGCGCACCGACACGTCGCGCAGCACGTAGGGAACCTCCGGGTTGGTGCTCGTGCGCTCGTCCTGCAGCATGCGGATGGCGTAGACCCGGTTGCCGGTGAACATGTTGTTCGAGACCTCGATGACGCTGGAGTCGAAGATCTTGAGCCCGGACTCGCCGTTGCCGTGCATGTAGTTGCTGGCGACGACGATGTTCTTGCTCAGCTCGATCTCGAACCCGTCCCCGCCGTTCTCCGTGAACGTGTTGTGGACGGCGCGGGAGTTGCGCATGTCGATGTCGAACCACAGGCCCCGTGTCACGTTCGCCTGGAAGACCGAGTGGTCCACGGTGACGTTGGTGGAGTTGTGCAGCTTCACACCACCGGAGGCCGGCTCCGCCTTGAAGTGCTCGGAGTTGTTCCGCGCGAACAACGACTGCGTGATCACCAAGTCGTCGGTCTTGCTGCCGACGAAACCGAGGAGCCCGTTGTCGGTGACCGTGATGCGCGAGAACGTCGCGCCCTTGGCCCACGCGTAGACACCGATGCTCGCGTTGTCGCGGACGACGACGTTCTCCAGCGTGACGTCCGGCACCTCGGCGCTCACGACGCCCAGCACGGCGGCGTGGTCGCCGTAGCGCTGCACGCCGATGCCGCGCAGGGTCGTGCCCGCGCCCTGGATCTGGATCGCCTTCTGGAGGACGCTGGCGCGCACCTCCTTGTTGCTGGGGTCCGTGCCGATGACGAGGCGGTCGCCCGCCCGGTCCACGAAGAACGTCCCCGCGGTGACCGCGCCTGCCGAGCCGACCTGGGTCAGCTCGGTGCCGCCGACCCAGACCTGGTCGGGGTGACCGGCCATGGGGTAGGCCGGGTCGAGGTAGCGGCTCGACTCGTCCTTTCCGGCGCTCAGCGAGACACGGTTGTCGAACTCGACGTCCCAGCCGCCGACCGACCAGGTGCTGCCTGACCTCTGCCAGCCGGACACGACCCGCGAGCCGTCGAACCACACCGCCTCGTTGGGCGCGGACTGGATGGTCAGGGCGCGGTAGAACGGCACCTGGACGCTCTCGTGGTACGTGCCGGCGTGCAGCACGACCGTCGAGCCGTTGGGCGCCTTGGACAGCGCCGTCGCCGCGCTGCCGTAGGGCGAGGCGGCCGAGCCGTCTCCCTTGCTGTCACCGCGCGGCTCGACGTGCACCGCGTTCGCCGGGACGGCGTACGTGGTCGTGCCCACGGCTGCGGAGCCGTAGGCGGCGGCCGGGGCGGGGGTCGGGACGGGCGCCGCGGTCGTGGTCGGCTTGGGTGTGGGCGACGGCGTCGGAGTCGCCGTCGGCTTCGCCGTGGGCGTCGCGGTGGTGGTCGGTCTCGGCGTGCTCGTCGGCTTCGGCGTGGCGCTGGCCGACGGGGTGGGCGTCGCCGACGGCGTCGTGGACACGGGCACGAGGGTGCGGGTCAGGAGGTCGTCGAAGCGCAGCCCCATGGCTGCCGTCCCGCCGGACAGGCCACCGCGGACGGACACGGTGCCGGCCTTCGCGATCCGCTTGGAGCTCGAGTCCTCGGTGCGCACCTGCCAGCTGGGAGCGGTCGTGCCGACGGGCCACGCCCGTGCCGCGACGGAGACCGGTGAGCTGCCGGTGACCTGGAGCTCGAACCTGAACGCGGTCGAGGTCGACGTGGCGCGCTGCGGCAGGAGCTTGTCCGCGACGAGCACGACGTCACCCCCGTTGGCGCGCTCGAGCTTGAGGCTGACCTTGTTGTCCTTGCCGAAGCGCAACGTCCCGCGGTACCCGGTCGTCGAGCCCGATCCGCGCAGCTGGAGCGTCGCGGAGGCCCCGTTGCCGGCCGTCGGCAGCTTGTCGACCGAGACGGTGACCGCCGACCGGGCGTCGGCGACCGAGGTGCCGGAGGCGACGACCTGCCCGGCGCGGCCGGGGGCGAGGGACATCTGGCCACGGCCCGAGGCCACCGACGCACCGACGGCGCTGTCCGCCGAGTACTTCTGGCCGCTCGTCGCGGTCCCCCAACCAGTGGCGACGGTTCGCGAGAAGCTGTCCTGCAGCACCGTCGACCCGAGCTCGTAGCTGGTGGCCGCTGCTGCGCCCTGTCCCGAGGCGACGAGGGTGCTGAGCCCGAACGCCGCCGTCAGACCCAGTGCGACGGTCTGCCTGACGCGGCTCCGGCGCGAACCGGGCCGTTCCGGACGGTTCCGCGAGCGGTCGGGGCGTCGGGCACGACGCCCGGTGGGCAGCGAGTGTGCGGCCATGGGGGGCCTCCGGGGAAAGGAGAGACTTGTCCAGGGAGCCGATCGGGTGAACGACGCGTTGAGCCTCTTGGGCCTACTGGTCCGTGAGTGTTCCACAGGCCTTGAGGCGCTCCGCAAGGCCTCGGGACGCCCGCTGATCCCGGTCCGGAGGGCCCGAGAGGCTCGTCGAGCGGCGTCGCCGCAGTCGCCGGCGTGCGCCCGGGGGAGGCGTGGCGCCGGGTCCGGGCCCACTCCCGCGGGTGGTGCCCGTCACGTGCGATTGCGCAGGTCACCCGGCGTCCTGTGACCGGCGGTCGCCACCGGGGTCGCCGCTCCCGCCCGAAGTGCCTGAGTTCTGTACGTCTGTCCATGTCGACGAGGGGTCGAAGGCGGACATATGTCCACGTCCCACATGGTGGACGCCAGAACGTGACCTATGTCACATAAGGACAGACCGCGCGATGTGGGGCAACGGGGGATCACTCGTACGGGTGAAGAAAGTCCCGGGCCCGCGTCGGCGCCTTCCCGGCCGTCCGCCTCGTCCCCGTGCCGGACGGGCGGCCGTCCCTGTCCCTCACGGGATCACGTACTGCGAGGCGTACGCCCACGCGACCAGCGCCTGGGCCACCAGCAGGACGCCGCACAGCGCGATCACGGCGCGTCCCCGGAGCGCTTGGACCACCAGCCAGACGAGCGGGAACGCCGCCAGCAGGAACCGCGGCCGTGGGCCGACCCCGCTGTAGGCGAGCATCTGGCCGAGGAGCACGAGCGTGTACGTCGCCGGTACGGCGGGGATGCGCGCACCGCGCCACGCCGCCCAGGCGGCCAGCGCCAGCCAGAGGAACCCGGCCCACATCACGAGGTAGGTGTGGTCGTGCACCAGCTCGGAGAACCCGGTGACGATGTAGGCGAACTCGATCCCGAAGTCGAGCTGCTGGTGCCAGAAGCGCTCCTGGACGACGAACCACGCGTCCGGCCGTCCGGTGTGCCACCACAGGAACCCCCAGTACCCCAGCACCCCGAGCGGGGCGAGTGCGGGTGCCACCAGGCTCCGCAGGTCGCGGTCGCGGCGCACTGCCAGGAACGACGCGACGGCTGCGGCGGCGACCAGGCCGAGCGCGTTCGGCCGGGTCGCGGTGGCGGCCATGGCCACGAGCCCGGCGGCCGTCCAGCGGTGGCGTGCGAGCAGCAGCAGGCAGGACGCGGCGAGCACGACGAGCAGCGGGTCCGACATGAACAGGGAGAACGTCGCCGACCCGGGCATGGCGACGACGACGAGCGCGGCGAGGAACGCGGTGCGCGCCGGCAGGAAGGCGCGGCCGGCGGCGTGGACCGCGAGCACGGCCACGCCACCGAGCAGCGTGTTCAGGACGACGCCGCCGACCACCACCGGGAGCCCCGTGACCTCGGACAGCCCGCGGACCACCAGCGGGAAGAGGGGGAAGAAGGCGGCCGTGGCCAGGTGGCCCTGACCTGGCTCGGGGATGAACCCGGGGTAGCCGTGCTCGACGATCGCGACGTAGAAGGGCCCGTCCCAGGGCGCGAACGCGCGGGACCAGTCGAGGCCCTGCTGGCGGCGTGCGACCGCGACCGCGCCGAGCACCACGACCCGCGACAGCAGGTACGCGACGAGGAGGAGCCCGCTGGTGCGGAGGCGCTCGCGGCGTGCGTCCGGGGCGTCGTCGTGGGGCGCCGCGCGCGCACGGACGAGGGTGCCGCCCTCGGGCGGGTCGTCGGTGGGTGCGCCGCCCGCTGTCACGAGGCGCGCCCGTCTCAGCAGCTGCGTGAACATCGGCCCCCCGTCGTGGACGACGGGGGCAGCGGCGTGCCGGCGCGGCGCTGCACGACGGAGACCCGCATCGCCCACCCCCCGGTCCGGACGAAACCGGGGCAACCCGGTCGATCCACACTGGCAGCGGGCGCCCGCCGCGCCCACACCTGCGGCGGGTGAAACGCGCGCGCCGCGGTCGGCGTCCCGCGGCTCCGTAGAATGGGTGCGCTCTCCGAATCACCCCCCCGGCCCCTCGGGAGGGTGGCGATCATGCTGCCCGAAGGACCCCATGGACCTCACCGGCCTCCTGCCCGCCCTCCTCGCCGACCCCGCCGCCGCGGAGGCGGTCGCGTCCGTGCGCGCGCGGGGCGAGCTCGACGTCGTCGGTCCCGCAGGCGTCCGCCCCCCGCTGCTCGCGGCGCTCGCCGGCGCGCACCCGACGGTGCAGGGCGGCGCGGCGACCGGCCGCCCGCTGGTCGTGGTCACCGCCACCGGCCGCGACGCCGACGAGCTCGCGTCCGCGCTGCGCTGCTACCTGCCCGACGACGACGTCGCCGTGCTGCCGAGCTGGGAGACCCTGCCGCACGAGCGGCTCAGCCCGCGCTCCGACACGGTCGCGCGCCGGCTGGCCGTCTTCCGCCGCCTGGCGCACCCCGACCCGGAGCACGGCCCGTCCGGGCCGGTGCGGGTCCTCGTCATGCCCGTGCGCGCGCTGCTCCAGCCGGTCGTCGACGGGCTGGGCGAGCTCGCGCCCGTCGAGGTGCACACCGGTGACACGGTGGACCTCGAGGACCTCTCCCAGCGGCTGGTCGACGCCGCGTACACGCGTGTCGACATGGTCGAGCGCCGGGGGGAGTTCGCGGTGCGCGGCGGCATCCTCGACGTCTTCCCGCCGATCGAGGACCACCCGCTGCGCATCGAGCTGTGGGGCGAGGACGTCGAGGAGATCCGCTGGTTCTCCGTCGCCGACCAGCGCAGCCTCGAGGTCGCCGACCACGGCCTGTGGGCGCCGCCGTGCCGGGAGATCCTGCTGACCGACGCGGTCCGCGCGCGTGCCGCGTCGCTGCGCGAGCAGCTGCCCGGGGCGCTGGACATGCTGGACCGGCTGGCCGAGGGCATCGCGGTCGAGGGCATGGAGTCCCTCGCGCCCGTGCTGGTCGAGCGCATGGTCCCGGTGCTCGACCTCGTGCCCGACGAGTCCCTGCTGGTGGTCGTCGACCCCGAGCGCGTGCGCCGCCGCGCGCACGACCTGGTCGCGACGACCCACGAGTTCCTCGAGGCGGCGTGGACGTCGGCCGCGGCCGGTGCCGCCGTCCCGCTCGACCTGTCCGCCGCGTCGTTCGCCTCCTTCGCGGAGGTCCGCGCGCTCGCGGCCGTCCGGTCCCTCGGCTGGTGGACGCTGTCGGGCTTCACGCTGGACGCCGACGCCGTCACGGGCGAGCAGGCGCCGACGGGCGACGACCCGGCAGCCGCGTCGGACGTGCGCACGCTGGTGGTCGGTGCGCGCGAGGTCGAGCGGTACCGCGGGGAGGTGGCCCGTGCGGTCGAGGACGTGCACCGGCTGCAGCAGCAGGGCTGGCGTCTCCTGCTCGCGACCGAGGGCCACGGTCCCGCCCAGCGGATGGTCGAGCAGCTGCGCGCGGCCGACGTGCCGGCGCGCCTGGTCGCGATCGTCGACGACGAGCCCGAGGGCGGCGTCGTGCTGGTCACCCCGGCCCCCGTCGGGCCCGGGTTCGTCCACGAGGGCCTGCACCTCGCCGTGTTCAGCGAGGCCGACCTCACGGGACGGGCGGGGTCGAGCACGCGTGACATGCGGCGGATGCCGAGCCGGCGGCGCAACGTCGTCGACCCGCTGCAGCTGCGGCCCGGCGACTTCGTCGTCCACGAGCAGCACGGTGTCGGGCGGTTCGTCGAGCTCGTGCAGCGCACGATCGGCTCCGGGGCGTCGGCCGCCACGCGCGAGTACCTGGTGGTCGAGTACGCGAGCTCGAAGAAGGGACAGCCCGGCGACCGGCTGTACGTGCCGACCGACCAGCTCGACCAGGTCACCAAGTACGTCGGCGGCGAGTCCCCCACGCTCAACCGCATGGGCGGCTCGGACTGGCAGAAGACCAAGGGTCGCGCCCGCAAGGCGGTCAAGGAGATCGCCGCCGAGCTGATCCGGCTGTACTCGGCGCGCATGGCGACCCCCGGCCACGCGTTCGGCCCGGACACCCCGTGGCAGCGCGAGCTCGAGGACGCGTTCGCCTACGTCGAGACCCCCGACCAGCTCGCGACGATCGACGAGGTCAAGGCCGACATGGAGAAGACGGTCCCCATGGACCGGCTGATCTGCGGCGACGTCGGCTACGGCAAGACCGAGATCGCGGTGCGTGCCGCGTTCAAGGCGGTGCAGGACGGCAAGCAGGTCGCGGTGCTCGTGCCGACGACGCTGCTGGTGCAGCAGCACCTCGACACGTTCGCCGAGCGCTACGCGCCCTACCCGGTGAACGTGAAGGCCCTGTCGCGCTTCCAGACGGCGAAGGAGTCGACGGAGGTGGTCGAGGGGCTCGCCGACGGGTCCGTCGACATCGTCATCGGCACCCACCGCCTCATCACCGGCAGCATCCGGTTCAAGGACCTCGGACTGGTGATCATCGACGAGGAGCAGCGCTTCGGCGTCGAGCACAAGGAGACGCTCAAGGCGCTGCGCACCAACGTCGACGTCCTGGCGATGAGCGCGACGCCGATCCCGCGGACGCTCGAGATGGCCGTGACGGGCATCCGGGAGATGTCGACGCTCGCGACCCCCCCGGAGGAGCGGCACCCCGTCCTGACGTTCGTCGGCCCGTACGACGAGAAGCAGATCTCGGCGGCGATCCGCCGCGAGCTGCTGCGTGAGGGGCAGGTCTTCTTCGTCCACAACAAGGTCGACTCGATCGAGCGCACCGCGTCGCGGCTGAACGAGCTGGTCCCCGAGGCCCGCATCGCCGTGGCCCACGGCAAGATGGGGGAGCACCGCCTCGAGCAGGTCATCGTCGACTTCTGGGAGAAGAAGTTCGACGTGCTGGTCTGCACGACCATCGTCGAGACGGGCCTGGACATCTCCAACGCGAACACCCTGATCCTGGAGCGCGCCGATCGCCTCGGGCTGTCGCAGCTGCACCAGCTGCGTGGACGCGTGGGGCGTGGGCGCGAGCGCGCGTACGCGTACTTCCTGTACCCGCCGGAGGTGCCGCTCACCGAGACGGCGCACGACCGCCTGCAGACCATCGCGGCCCACACCGACCTCGGTGCGGGCATGGCCGTGGCCATGAAGGACCTCGAGATCCGCGGCGCCGGCAACCTGCTGGGCGGCGAGCAGTCCGGGCACATCGAGGGCGTCGGGTTCGACCTCTACGTGCGCATGGTCGGGGAGGCCGTCGCGTCGTTCAAGGGCGAGGCGCCCGAGGAGCAGCCCGACGTCACGATCGAGCTGCCGGTCGACGCGCACGTCCCGCACGACTACATCGCGCACGAGCGGCTGCGTCTGGAGGCGTACCGCAAGATCGCGGCGGCGACCGACGACACGATGCTGCGCGAGGTCCACGCCGAGCTGGTGGACCGCTACGGTCCCGTGCCGGAAGCGGTCGACAACCTCTTCGAGGTCGCGCAGTTCCGCCTGCACGCCCGGTGCGCCGGCCTGG
>Ga0233363_1000297_pt1 | contig 23602 bp, 19 predicted proteins | sample ElkDunMinimDraft_18_FD_191534 | JGI IMG/M metagenome (GOLD analysis project Ga0233363, IMG submission 191534) | Fecal eukaryotic communites from dung pellets of Tule Elk in California, USA - Elk Dung C16 | ecosystem: Host-associated > Mammals > Digestive system > Large intestine > Fecal | place... | reverse complement strand
AGCGCAGCAACACCCCCGAGATGACGACCTTCCTCGGCGGGCCGGAATCGGCCGATGCCCTCCAGCGCAGGCACGCACGGTTCCTGCGGCTCTGGCAGACCGGCGAAGCGCGGATGTTCGCCGTGGTGTCCTCGCTCGCACCCGAGCCGGTCGGCTCCATCGGGTACTGGAAGAAGCAGTGGGACGGTGCGGATGTCTACGAGACGGGTTGGAGCATCGCGACGGCGTACCAGGGCCGTGGCCTCGCGGCGCGCGCCGTCGCCGCGTGCCTGGCGGATGCCGCAGGCCAGGGCGACCGCCGGTTCGTCCTGGCCTTCCCGCGCACCGACAACGCGGCATCCAACGCCCTCTGCCGTTCGAGCGGCTTCACCCTGCGCGGCGAGGCCGACTTCGAGTACCCGAAGGGCCACTCGATCCGCTCGACCGTGTGGGCCTTCGACCTGACGTACTCGGCGAAGGAGAGCGACGAGGCTCTGGCGTAGCCCATCGGCGCTCGCGGCCCGATCGAACGCGAGCCGCGCGACATGGCCCGACACGAGGGCGATCGTGGTGTTCATCAGACGCGGGATGCCACCGGCGAACGAAGTCGCAAAGTCGCCGCCGATTGCATACACTCGGGATACAGACGCGAAGGAGCGGCATGCCAGAGGAACTCGAGTTCGATGTCATCGTGGTCGGGGGCGGCAACGCGGGGTTCAGCGCCGCCCACGCTGCCGCCGAGCGAGGGCGCCGGGTGGTGCTCCTGGAGCGGGGAGAGTTCGGTGACCACGGCGGCAACAGCTTCTACACCGCCGGCGCGACCCGCATCACGCACACCGGGCTCGACGATCTGCGGGACGTCATCGAACCCGACGACCGTCACGAGCGCACCGTCGTGCCGCCGTACTCGCCCGAGGAGTATGCCGCGGACCTCGCGAAGGTCACCGACGGGCGCAACGACCCACACCTCACGCAGACGCTCGTCACCGAGATCACCCCGACGCTGCGTTGGCTGAAGGGCCTGGGCCTGCGTTATCGCCTGATGTACGAGCGCCAGGCCTATGAGCGGCCGGACGGGACCTTCCTCTTCTGGGGCGGCCTGCATGTCGGCAACGTCGGCGGAGGTGAAGGTCTCGTCGCAGACCACACTCGGGTCGCCGGACAGCTCGGAGTCGACATCCGCTACGGGGTCGACGCGCAGGAACTGCTTCTCGACGCCGGCCGCGTCGTCGGTGTGCGTGCGCAGACGCACGGGCGGACCGTCGAGGTCCGCGGCACCTCGGTGATCCTCGCCGCCGGCGGTTTCGAGGCCAGCGCCGAGCTGCGTCGCCGACACCTCGGCCCCGGCTGGGAGAACGCGGTGGTGCGGGGAACCCCGCACAACACGGGCCGCATGCTCGAAGCCGCCCTCAGGATCGGCGCGGCACCGGGCGGCGACTGGTCCACCGCGCACAGCGTCCAGTGGGATGCCGAGGCGGTCGACAACGCCAGCAATCGCGAACTGACCAATCGGCTGACCCGCCAGAGCTATCCGCTCGGCATCATCGTGAACGCCGAGGGACGACGCTTCCTCGACGAGGGCGCGGACTTCCGCAACTACACCTACGCCAAGTACGGACGCGTGATCCTGGAACAGCCCGGATCCGTCGCCTACCAGATCTTCGACGCCACCCTCCGACCGATGCTGCGCTCGGAGGAGTACGACATGCCGGGCATCGGCGTGCACCAGTGCGATGACCTCGCCGGCCTCGCCGCGTCTCTCGGGGTGCCTCCCGACGCGTTCATCGACACGGTGTCGCGGTTCAACGCTGCGATCGACACGGCGGCACCCTTCGACCCGACCGCGAAGGACGGTCGCCGCGCCGATGTCACCCCGCCCAAGAGCAACTGGGCGACGGCGATCGCGACGCCGCCGTTCTACGGGTACCCCGTGACCTGCGGCATCACCTTCACCTTCGGCGGCCTCGCGTCGGACACGCACGGTCGCGTTCTCCGCGAGGATGGTTCCGTGATCGACGGGCTGCTGGTGTGCGGTGAGATGCTCGGCGGGTTGTTCAGCGGCAACTACCCCGGCGGTTCGGGGCTCGCCGCCGGCATGGTGTTCGGCCGCCGCGCTGGCAGCATCGCGTGAACCGGCATACCGGCCGTTATGCTGCGTCCGCACCGGCCGTGGCAGAATCGGGCCGGCACCACGACAGGACGGACAACGCATGAGCTCACCGACGCCGCAGGGAGCTGACGGGCTGGCCGAGGCTCTCGCGCCCTACCGGCCGACATCGCCGTCGCGCGGCGGCGCCGTGTCGGAGACCTTCCACGCCATCAGGGAGGCCATCCTCGACGGCGTGCTGGCCCCGGACGCATGGCTGCGGGAAGTCGCCCTCTCCGAGGCGCTGGGAGTGAGCCGGACGCCGGTCCGGGAGGCGCTCAACCGACTCGAGGAAGAGGGCCTGGTCGCACGCACCCCCGGCGCCGGCGCCCAGGTCACCCGCCTCTCCTTCGAGGACATGTCGGCGGTGTACCAAGTGCGGGCGAGCCTGGAGTCGCTCGCGGCGGAGTACGCCACCCGGCAGGGCAAACCCGAGCACCTCGCCCGGTTCCGGCAGCTGCACGAACGGATGACGGCGGCCACCGCGGCGACGGACTTCGAGGCCTTCTCCCGCGCCAATGTGGAGTTCCACCATCTCCTCTCGGTCGCCGCCGACAACGCCTACCTCTCTCGCCTGCTCGCCACGGTGGAAGTGGCCATTCGACGCTTCGGGACGCGTTCGCTGAGCCCGGAGCGGATGACCGAGGTCCTCGGTGAGCACGCCGCCATCATCGACGCGATCGCCGAGGGCGACCCGGAACGGGCGGGCAGCGCGGCATCGGCGCACGCGACGCGCGCACGCGCCTCGACCCTCAGCCGCCTGGTGGGGCGCCCCATCTGATCTCGCCGCCGCCGGGTTTGCGCCGCCGCACGGCCGCCTCCCAGAGGCCCGACAGCGCCAGACCGACGACCTGGACGGCGAGCGCCGAAGCCGGCCCGAACACGCCCGCCAATGCTCCGGCGAGCAACGGTGTCGCAGTCTGGGCAACTCGGTTGCCGAGGAGCCGCACGGCCAGCCCGCTCGAACGGGCCGCCTCGGGCAACGCGAGCGCGACCGCGGTCATGGTCAACGGCTGGCCCATCCCGAGGAAGAAGCCCGCCAGCGCGAGCCCGGCGAAAAGCACGGGCTGCTCCGGAACGAGCACCATCACCGCCAAGCACCCGGCGGTGCCGATGCAGCTGGCGATGAGCAGAGCGGGCTGCCCGAACAGGCGCCCCAACGGACCGAGCAGCAGCCGGGATGACATGGATGCCACACCGCGCGTCGCCAGCATGGCGCCGACGGCGATCGGTGAGATCCCGGCATCCGCCGCCATCAGGGGGAGATAGGCCGTCACGATGTCCACCGAGGTGAGGACCGCGGCGCTGATCACCACGTAGCGAAGCACACCCGGTGTGCGCAGGACAGCGGCGGCTCGCGCCTGCGAACGCCCTCCTGCGGGTGCCGCCCTCGTCGCCATGCTGAGGAAGGCCACCACCATGAGCAGCGCCGCCCCGCAGGCGCCGAGGAACGAGGCGGAGGTTGCCCCGAGCGTCGGGGCATCGGCGCCGATGAGCACACCCGCCAGGAGCGGGCCGAGCGCCTGCCCCAAGGCCATCGCGGCAGTCATCCACCCGAAGCCGTCGTTGTAGCGGGCGGGCGGCGCAGAGCGGGTGATCCACGCCTGCGCACCGAGCAGCACCGCCAGGTTTCCGAGCCCGATGAGCGCGCAGCCCGCGAGGAGGATGCCGACTGATTCCGCCACCGCGGCGAGCAGGCAGCCGGCGACGGAAACGGCCGCTCCCCACGCGGGCACTGCCCCGATGCGTCGCACGCGTCCGGCCAGCGCGCCGATCGGAAGCGCCCCGATCATCGGGAGGATCGCGAACGCGGCTGTCACGACCCCGATGACCGCGGCGTCCGCTCCCATGACGAGCGCGGCGTAGCTCGCCGTCGGCCGCGCCATCCCGAGGACGATCTGGCTCAGCGCCGCCCCGATGAGCGGACGCCACAGCCACCCGCCGGCAAGCGGCCGGGGTGACATCGATTCAGTATTCGCGGGGATAGACGCGACCGTCCATGAGGCGACGGGCCGTACGCACCACCCCGACCGACACGATCTCGCCGCCCGGGGCGCACTCCGCCACGGCTTCGCTGATGCCCAGCGGGTGGCGCACGCGGACCGCCCCCGTCGTCCCGCCTGCCGCTTCGGCGACGATCGAACCAGGTATGCACGCGGCGGCGGCCAGACACAGGGCCCCGGTCATCGGCAACCCTCGATGCACCCGCCCCATCGAGAACGCGAGCACCGAGATGTCGGCGACGCCATCGCCCGGTCCGACGAGCAGGAGTCTCGGCACCGCCGGGGCGTCCCTCGCCGCGCCCGAGACGTCCGGCGCCGCTCCGACGGCGACCGCTGCCGCTGCCCGCACCGCCTCCGTCCGCGCAAGGAAGTCGGGATCGGCGTTCAGATCCGCCACCGATCGCCCGACCGAGTCGGGGGCGACATCGGCGATGCGGGCGAAGACGTTCGGATGTGCGGCATCGACCACGGACACCTCCACCGCGCCGTGCGGGGTGTCCAGCGTCGACCTGGCCGAGCCGAGCGGCATCAGCGCTCCGAGTACACCCCCGGCGGGGTCGAGGTAGCGGGTGACGACGGGGGCGCCCGTGCCGGGGACACCCGCGATGGCCAACCCACCCGTCGTGGCGACCCTGCCACCGGGGGTGGGGACCTCTGCGTGGATCTCGATGCCGGTGTTGCCGTTGATGAGACGGACCCGCGTCACATCGTGCGCGGCCGGGACGAGTCCTTCCTCGATGGCGAAGGGTGCGACGGCCGTCGTGAGGTTGCCGCAGTTGCCCGACCAGTCCACGCGCGCCTCGTCGACGCCGACCTGGGCGAACCAGTAGGTGACGGCGTCGTCGGGTCCGGCCTCGACGATGATGGCCTTGCTGGTGCTCGACACCGTGCCACCCATGCCGTCGATCTGCAGCGGATCAGGGCTCCCCATCACGGCGAGCAGGACCCGGTCCCGGTCGCCGCCGGCCGGCGGCAGGTCACCGGCATGGAAGAACATTCCCTTGCTCGTTCCGCCGCGCATGTAGACGGCCGGCAGCGATGGCGGCAGGCCCTCGATGCGGCCCGCGCCCTCCTCGCGCAGCATGTGCGCGCTCATGCGATCCGGAAGACGCGGCCCTCATGGCCGGTGGCCGCGGGGAATCGTTCGGTGATGAGCGGGTCGTGCCCGGCGATCACCAGGCCCGAGGTGGCGGCCGCCTTCATGGTGTCGAAGCTTCGGTAGAGCCCCACGACGTCGGTGTGGACGGCGAAGGGCTTGTCCTGCTCCACGTTCTCGAAGAAGTGGGACGAATCGGATGCCAGCACCACGATGCCCTGGGCGGTGCGCACGTAGGTGGCCTGCATGCCCGGAGTATGCCCGGCGACCTTGTCGACCCACACCCCGTCGGCGACCTCGTGGAGTCCATCGACCATGCGGACGCGGCCCGCGAAGTTGAGCCGGATGACCCGCTCGATGTCGGCGATCTCGATATGACGGGAGAACTCCCGACGCGGGGCGAACCGGCCGGTCCAGAAGGCCATCTCGTCCTCCTGCAGCACGAACGTGGCCGCGCCGAAGGCATCGAGGTCCCCGCAGTGGTCGTAGTGGAGGTGGGAGAGGATGACGATCGGCACGCTCGCCGCGTCGACACCGATCCTCGCGAGGGCGGCGCTGGGGTCCTCCCAGTGATCGCGGTGGCGCGTGCGATTGGTCGCTGCGGTGAAGCCCGCATCGAGGACGATGTCCTGCCCGGGCGAACGGATCGCCCACACGAAGTAGTCGAGACGCATCCGCTCGTCCTGCGGGTCTCCGTCCGGGCCCAGGAAGTAGTGCCCGCGCACGCCGCCCGGGTTCTCCCCGAACTTGACGGCGTAGATCTCGTGCACCGTCGGCGCCTCGGCCATCAGGCCTCCTCCTCGATCACCCGCACCACGGCTGTGTGGTACGCCTTACCGTAGCCGCGCTCGATCGTGCGCCCGAGCAGCTGATGGGCCAGCGCCGCCGACGGGAGTGTGAGCCCGAGCTCGTCGGCCAGCTCGAGTGCGTAGCCGACGTCCTTGCGCATGTACTCCGCAGAGAAGATGCCCTCACCGTGCACATCGGGCAGCAGGGCCTTTCGGCCGTGGTTCTCGAGGGTGAAGCTGGCGGCGGACCCCTGGCCGAGCGCCTTCCACGCGAGTTCGGGATCCACGAGCCCGGTGCGCCGGATGAGCGTCAGCGCCTCGGCGAGCGCGACGACGGTCTCGAACACCACCATGTTGTTCACGAGCTTGATGAGGGCCCCGGATCCGTTCGGTCCGCAATGGATCACGTCCGTCGCCATCAGGCGCAGTAGCGCCTCGACGTGCGCGAAGGCGGCGGCATCCCCACCGGCGGTGATGCTCAGGGTGCCGTCGACGGCGGCTTGACGGGTGCGCGCGACGGGGGCGTCGATGAAGAAGGCGCCGCGCTCACGCACCGCGGCACCGATGCGCTGGGCCGCGTCGACCGGGATCGTCGAGAGGTCGACGATGACCGTCCCCGGCCTCACCTGGGCGAGCACGCCCCCCTCACCCAGCACCACGGATTCGACCTGTGGTCCACCGGGGAGCGACAGGAAGACGACGTCCGACTGCGCGGCGAGGTCCGCGACGGAGGCGGCGGCCTCGGCGCCCTCCGCGACCGACCGCGCGACCGCGTCGACGGCCATGTCCGACACCAGCACCGGCAAACCGGAACGGCGAATGAGGTTGCCCGCCTGGCCCGACCCCATCACCCCCAGACCGATGAAGCCGATGCGGGTCGCCTCGAGGAGCCCGCTCATCCCGCAGCCTTCGCCTCTGCGGCGGCGTTGGCCCCCGCGATGCGTCCGAAGACGGCACCTCGCACAAGGCCCGCACCGGCACCGTAGTTGTGGAAGAAGAAGCCGCCGGTGATCTCCCCCGTCGCATAGAGGCCGCTCATCGCGTGCCCCTCCTGTGTGATGACCCGCGCCTCCCGGTCGATCTTCAGGCCGCCGTAGGTGAAGGTGATCCCGCACATCACGGGGTAACAGACGAATGGTCCGTCTTCGATGGTCCGCGCCCAATTGGACTTCGCCGGCTGCCCGGCGGGCTCGGCCGAGACACCGTCCAGGCGGAAGGGATCGACGCGCTCCTCCGCGTCGGTCGCGACGGCCGCGTTGAACTGCTGAACCGTGGCGAGCAGACCCCGTCGGTTCACGCCCAACGCGTCCGCGAGTTCTTCGATCGTGTCCGCCACGACGGGGGTACCCGTGGCGTAGCGCGGCTCCAGCAGATGAGCGGTCTTCTGATCGAAGATCTGGTAGGCGATGCCGCCGGGCTGCGCACGCACCGCCCAGCCGGTCTTCGCATAGGTGAGGAAGACGTTGTCTTCGCCCTCGTCGATGAATCGGTGTCCGTCACGGTTGACCAGCAATGCGTAGGGGTAGGAGTACCGGCTCATCTTGTCGGTGATGCGGAGGTCCCCCACCGGGGGCGCGGACGCGTCGATCGGGACCGCGTGCGCCCCGCCCCAATGTCCGACCGGCTGGGCTCCGGCGGCGATGGCCTTGGTGTGCATCTGCCCCATGTTGAATCTGGTCCCGCGCACCTTCACGAGGTCCCATCCCGGTCCGAGATAGCGAAGTCGCATCTCCGGGTTGGATTCGAATCCCCCGCATCCGAGGATGACGGTCCCGTAGACGTCGATGAACTCGTGGTCACGACGCACCCGGATGCCACGGACCGCGGATCCCTCCGCGATGAGGTCGTGCGCCGGTGAGTCGTACCAGACGGTGATGTCGGTGGCCTCGACGGCGGCGTAGAGGTCGTCGATCAGACCGACGCCCTCGTGAAGGGTACGAAGCGCCCCACCCGGCGCGAGCGTGATGGTCGTCGCGTGGTCGACCTTCGACGGGTCGACCAGCTTGTCGGCCGTCAGTTCCCATTTGACGCCCTTCGAGTGCATCCATTGCACGGTCTCGAACGACTTCTCGATGGTGGTCGCGACGAGCTCCGGGTCCTGCCTGCCCTCCGAGGTGCGGTTCCAGTCGGAGGCGTAGTCCTCGGCGGTATAGGGCGCAACCGACACGCGCGGGTACCACTGCTCATTGGAGTCGTCGAGGATCGACTTGAGCGAATCGAGTCCATCGTGCGTGACGCGGAAGATCGCTCCGGTGAACCGGCTGTTGCCACCCCGCAGCTCGCGGCTCGCTGCCTCGAGGACGAGGACGCGTGCGCCGGCTTCGTGGGCGGACAGGGCGGCGGTGAGGGCGGCGTTCCCGCCTCCGGCGACGATGACGTCGAAATGTTCGGCCATGGGGGGCTCCTTCTGGATATGAGGTCAGGTGCGGATCACGAACGGGTCGCGGTCCTCGGTGGAGGTGTCGACCATGACGTTCTTGACGTATGTGTAGTCATCGAGCGCCTCGGCTCCGCGCTCTCTGCCGTAGCCGCTCTGTTTCGTGCCGCCGAACGGGGCCTGCGCTGCCGAGGTGCGATAGGTGTTCACCCAGACGACTCCGGCCTCGAGCGCTTCGGTCATGCGGAACGTGCGCGACACATCGCTCGTCCACACGCCGGCGGCGAGCCCGTACTGCGTCGAGTTGGCGATGCGGACGGCCTCGTCCTCGTCGTCGAAGGGGATCACCGAGAGCACCGGCCCGAAGACCTCGTCCTGCGCAAGACCACTCGATGGATCGACGTCTGCGAAGACCGTGGGCTGGATGTAGAAGCCGGCCTCGAGCCCGTCGCCGTGGGCACGGCCGCCACCGGCGACAAGTGCCGCGCCGGAGTCCTTGGCCGCGTCGATCAGCGAGAGGATGCGCTCGAACTGCGGGCGGTTGGCGACCGGCCCCATTTCCGTCGCGGGATCGCGGGGGTCGCCCAACTGCACGCGACGGGACCGTTCGGCGACGGCATCGCGCACCTGGGTGTACACCGATCGCTGGACCAGCAGCCGGGACCCCGCCACGCAGGTCTGTCCGGCCGCTCCGAAGATGCCGGCGACGGCTCCCTGGACGGCACGCCTGATGTCGGCGTCGGCGAAGACGATGTTCGGCGACTTGCCGCCGAGTTCGAGGCTGACCGGAATCAGCCGCTCCGCCGCGTTCGCGGCGATCCGCCGCCCCACGGCACCACCGCCGGTGAGACTGATCATGTCGATGCCGGGATGCCGCGTGAGCAGGTCGCCCGTCTCCGCACCGCCCGTGATGACGTTGATCACCCCGGGCGGGAACCCCACCTCCACCGCCAGCCGCGCGAGCTCGGTCGTGGTGATCGATGCGTGCTCGCTGGGTTTGACGACGATCGTGTTGCCGGCGGCGAGGGCCGGCGGGAGCTTGTTGGCCAGCAGCGCCAGCGGACTGTTCCAGGCGGTGATGAGCGCGCAGACCCCCCGCGGCCGTCGGACGGTGTAGTCGAACACAGCCGGGTTGTCGAGCGGGATGGTGCGCCCGTACAGCTTGTCGGCGTAGCCGGCGAAGAACCGGAGGTTGCGGGCGACGAACGTCATCTGCGGGCGGGTCTCGCGGATGACTTTGCCGTTGTCCGTGGTCTCCCACTCCGCCAAGCGGTCTGCGTGCTGCTCCACCGCGTCGGCGAGGCGATGGAGCAGGCGCGCCCGTTCGACGCCCGGGGTGGCACGCCACCCGGGGAAGGCGGCGCGGGCGGCCGCCACCGCCGCGTCGACATCGGCGGCCGAAGCAACGGGCACGCTCCCCCAGGCCTTGCCGTCGAACGGGTTGATCGCCTCGAGGGTGAGTCCGCCCGATGCGTCGACGGTCTCGTTGCCGATCACCATCTGCGCGTGGATCATGTCAGTTGCCGTCTTTCTCATGGGTCGTCAAGGTCGGTTTTCGGGCGCGACGCAGCAGCCTGGGGCACCCCAGACGCCGCTCATGCGGATCGGTTCAGCCGGAGCCGCGCGACCGTCGCCCCATGGCGCGGTAATCGGGCAGATCCAGCGGCGCGACGGCGACGTCATCGCCTCCGAGCGCACCGCCCCTCAGCAGCGATCGACGCTCGGCATCGCCGTCGGTCTCGGCGACTTCGCCGAGCTCGATGTGGTAGGCGCGGGCGCTGTGCGAGATGGCGAGGGCGGCGTTCTGCTCTGCGACGAGCACGCTGAGCCCGTCGACGTTGAGCTGCGCGACCACGGCGAAGATCTCACGCACGAGCAGCGGTGCGAGACCGAGCGAAGGCTCGTCGAGGATGAGCAGTCTCGGCGACCCCATCAGCGCTCGACCGACGGCGACCATCTGCTGCTGACCACCCGACAGGCTCCCCGCATCCTGCTTCGCCTTCTCCTGAAGGATCGGGAAGAGCCGGTAGACGAGATCGAAGTTCTCCGCGGCGCGGCGCCGTCGCTCGTTCCGCGGCAGGGGCACGGTGCCGAGCGTCAGGTTCTCCTGCACGGTCATGCTGCTGCACAGTTCCCGCCCCTCGGGTACGAGCAGGAGACCGCGCCGCGCGCGCTCGTCGGGGGACAGCGATGAGATGTCCTGCCCGTCGAAGAGGATCTTCCCTCCCCGCACCGGCAGCAACCCCGCGAGCGTACGCGCGATGGTGGATTTCCCCGCTCCGTTCAAACCGGTCATCGCAACGATCTCGGCTTCGCCGACGCGCAGTCGGGCGTCGAGGACGACATCGGGACCCTTGCCGTAGCCGGCCCGCAGGCCAGTCGCCTCAAGCAACGTCCTCCTCCTTTCCCAGATACGAGTCGATGACCCGTTGGTCCTTGGCGATCTCCGCGGCGGAGCCGTCGGCGATCTTGTGGCCGAACTCGAGCACCACGACGTGGTCGGCGATGGAGAGCACGAACGGCATGTTGTGCTCGACGAGGAGGATGGTGGTCCCCCGCTCTCGGAGAGCTGCGAGCAGACCGCGGAGGGCAAGCGCCTCCTCGGGGTGCAGACCCGCAGCGGGCTCGTCGAGCAGCAGAGTCTTCGCGCCCGTCATCAGGGCCTTGGCGATCTCGATGAGCCGCTGCTGTCCGTAGGGCAGTTCGTGCACCCGTTTGTCTGCGAGGGACTCCAGCCCGAGCGCGTGCAGCGTGCCGCGGGCCTCCTCCTCGAGTCGCTCGTCGCTCCGGCGTGTGCCGGGTGAGGCGAGGATCGAGTTCCAGAACGACTGGCCCGATCGCCAGTGGCCGGCGACCATGACCGTCTCGAGCACCGTCAACTCGCGGAACGAGCGCACCAGCTGGAAGGTCCGCGCGATGCCGGCGTCGAGGATCTTCGCGGGTGCTAGTCCGGTGATGTCGCGACCATCGAGACTCACCTTCCCCTCGGTCGGCCGGTGCAGACCCGCGATGCAGTTGAACATCGTCGTCTTTCCGGCGCCATTGGGTCCGATCAGCGCCGTCAGCGCCCCGGCTTCGACCTCGAAACTGACGTCTGCCAGCGCGGTGTTGCCACCGAACCGCTTCGTGACGTTCTCGACGATGAGGCTCACGATGCCACCTCCGGGTGATGAGTCTCGCGTCGGCGGGCGAGCCCTGAGAAGAACGTGCGGACGCCGCCGACGACGCCACCGGGGAGGAACAGCAGGATCGCGAGCACGACCAGGCCGAACACGAGGTTCTCGGCTTTCTCGAGGAACACGAGCCATTCCGGGAAGAAGACGATGACGACGGCCCCGACAACGGCGCCGAGTCGACTGGACATGCCACCGATGATGACGATCAGCAGCACCTCGATGGACGTGTCGAATCCGAACGAGTCGGGCGTGACGACCTGAGTGTGGTGGGCGTAGAGGACCCCCGCCGTGGCGGCGAGGCCGCCCCCGATCATGAACACCAGCGTCTTGTAACGCGCGACCGGGATCCCCAGGGCCGCAGCCCCCGCAGGATCATCCCGCAGCGCGAAGAACGCGCGTCCCATGCTGTGCTGGGTGAGGTTGCGCACGAGCCAGTAGGCGGCGACCAGTGTCCCCAGCACGATGTAGGGGAAGCGCAGCTGCATCCACTCGCCGAGATACTCCACCCCGGGGATCCGGATGCCGTCGTGGCCGCCCGTGATCGGGGCGAGCTGAACGAGGAGGGTCTCGACGATGAGACCGAGGGCGAGCGTGCCCAGTGCGAGGAAGTGCCCGTGTATCCGCAGCAGCGGGACGCTGATGAGATAGGCGAGGGCCATGCCGAGCACGATCGCCACGACCCACGCGAGCAGTGCGGGAACCCCGAGGGCCGTCTGCAGGATCACCGAGGTGTATGCCCCGACCGCATAGAACGCCGCCTGCCCGAGGGAGATCTGGCCGGTGAAGCCGAGGACGAGGGTCAGGCTGAGGGCGAGGATGCTCCAGATCGCAACGTCCTGGAACAGTCGCATGAGATACGGGCTCGCGACGAAACTGGGCAGGAGGATGACGAGGGCGCTGGCCGCGATCTCGACCCAGAACCCGGGCCGCCGCCGGCCGTGGAGTCGCGTTCGCGGCAGTTCGCGCTGCGTGCGCAGTGTGGTGGTGCTCATGCGTGGGCTCCGCTCTGGCGAACTCGGGCGGGCATGAGCACGAGTGCGAGGAAGAGGATGGCGTAGGCGATGACCGGCGCGTAAGCGCTGCTGATGTAGTACGACGACAGCATCTCGATGAGACCGATCGCCACACCCGCGACCATGCCTCGGTAGACGCTGGACATGCCACCGATGACGGCGGCGGCGAATCCCTTCACCGCGATCGCCAGACCCATCTCGGGGCCGGCGCCGATGAGCGGCGCGACAAGCATGCCGCCGATGACCGTGACGGTGACGCTGATGACGAAGGCGATCGTGATGAGACGGGAGACCCGCACGCCGCTCACCGCGGCCGCCGTGCGGTTGAGGCCGACCGCACGGAGGGAGACTCCGGTGAGGGTCTTGGTGAAGAAGAACCAGATCGCCCCCACCAGCGCCCAGGCCACCACCACGATCAGCAGTGATTGGGTCTGAATCGACACCGAGCCGACGACGAGCGGCGCCCCGGGGAACACGGGATCGACTCCGTACTTGGTGTTGCCGATGAACAGCTCGGCCGCGGCGGTCAGCACCAGCCCGAAGGCGATCGTGGCCACCACCATGTTGGTGGTGGGCGCTCCCCGCGAGACCATCGGGCGATGCAGGCCATAACGGAAGAGGAGAGCGAGGAGAAGGGCGACCACGATGACACCGGCGATCGTCAGCGGATACCCGAGCCCCACCTGCATCAGCAGGAGGTAGGTGGCCATGGCGCCGACCATGAGCAGCTGACCCTGTGCGAAGTTCACGAGGCCGGTGGCGTGGTAGATCACCAGGAATCCGAGCGCGATCAGCCCGTAGATGCTGCCGAGCGCGACTCCGCTGACGGCGAGCTGAAGGAAGGTGGACATCGTGGTCGCCCCTGCCGTTACGGACGCTTCGACGGAAGGTCGTTGCGGTACATGGCGAACTGGCCGTTCTCGATCGTCCAGAAGGTCTGGAAGTTGTCGCTCGGTGCCCGGTGGTCACCCTCGGTGAAGCTGAGCGAAGAACCGCTTCGTCCGGCCACTGCGTTGTCGAGAGTCGTCTCCGACAGCGCGTCGGCAAGCGCCTGGCCGCCCTCGTAGCCGCTCGCGTCCAAGGCCGCGGCGAGCAGGAAGATGCTGTCGTAGGCGAGCGCCGAGAACGTGTGCGCGGGGTCGTCGTCCTCGCCGTACTCGGCGTTGTAGGCCTCGATGAACTCCTGCGCCTCGGGCTTGTCGAGATCGATGACACTCGGGAAGATCAGCCCGTCGCCGGCTTCGCCCGCGATGGAAAGGAAGGCTGCCTGGTTGAGCGCACGCCCACCGATGACATCGACGTCCCAGCCGATCTGGTTGACCGTCTTCATGAAGACGGCGGCATCCTGCCCGTAGCTGTAGAGGTAGATCGAGTCGCAGCCCGCGTCGCGCAGGGTGAGCACCTGCGGAGTCAGGTCGGTGGCGTTGACCTCATGGGATGCCGTTGCGCTGACTTCCAGCCCGTTCTCCGCGAAGACCGTCTGGATGGCCGTGAGGCCGCTCTGTCCGTACTCCGTCGTGTCGGCGACCGCGCAGATCGTCGAGTAGTCCGCTTCGAGGAAGAACTGGATGGTGGCACCCACGTTGTAGGTGTTGTTCTCCGTCACCTGGAACGTGAGATCGTAACCGGGGCTGGCCGGGTCGATCAGCCCGTCGGCCTGCGCGATGGTGATCAGTTGAACGATGCCGGCGCCGGTGATCACCGGGTTGTTGGCGAGGACAGGGCCGGAGTTGGGTCCGCCGAGCACCGCGATGACGTTCTCCTCGTCGATCATCCGCTGCGCCGCGGCAGCCGACTTCGTCGGGTCCGCCTCGTCATCGACCGAGATGAGTTCGATTTCGCGGTCGAGGGCACCGCTCGCGTTGATGTGCTCGACAGCGAGCTCGAACCCGTGCTGCGCCGGGACGCCCAACGAAGCAGAGCCCCCCGTGAGCGGACCGATGTAGCCGATGCGGATGGTCTCGGAGGAGCCCTCCCCGCCGTCGGCGGGGGCTCCGGGGCTGGTGTTACTGCTCGCGGGCGCGCAGCCGGCGAACGCGGCGCCTGCCATCAGCGCGACAGCGCCGACCGCCATAGTGCGCCGCAGCATTCGGGTGTTGTTCACGGGGCCTCCTTGCTCCGAGAGAAATTGTATGCAGCCGGTATACGACTGCCGCCACAGTACTGACCCGGCCGCACCCGTGTCAATGATCGGGCACGGGAAAGCCTCGGCCTCCGCCGTGGAATCAGCCGGAGGGCTGCACGGGGAGGATCCGGTGGCGTCTGAGCGCGGGGCATCCTTCGTGGTGACCGGCGCCGGCGGCGGGCGCGAACTACGCGGTGGCGTGCGGACCGGCGCCGGCGGCGGGCGCGAACTACGCGGTGGCGTGCGGATCGGCGCCCGCCGGGCGCTTCACCACGCGGGAGATACCGGTGACGACGAGAACGATGACCAGACCGAGCGCGAGCCCGAAGACAGCGGAGATCAGCGTGTCCACGACCCAGATGACGACCGCACCCGCGGCCTCGATCGCGTGGGTCACGAGGTGCACGAAGTCATACGGTCCCGCCCACAGGGTCTCGGCGAGATTCGCGATCACAAGGTGGCCACCGACCCAGAGCATCGCCACGGTGCCGATGACGCTGATCACCCGGAAGACCGCCGGCATGGAGGCGACGATCCGAGCGCCGGTGCGACGCACGCGCCGGGACGAGCTCTTCATGAGCCGCAGCCCGACGTCGTCGATCTTGACCAGGAGCGCGACAGCCCCGTAGACGACGACCGTCATGGCGAGCCCGATGACCACCAGTGCGCCGAGCGTCATCCAGATGCCGAAGTCGGGATCCAGGCTCGCGAGGGCGATGAGCATGATCTCGGTGCTGAGGATGAGGTCGGTGCGCACCGCACCGAGCACGAGCTTCTTCTCGTCGCGCGGTTCGTCGTCGGCGTGCGCGTGCTCCTTGCCGAACCACTCGAGGACCTTCTCCGCCCCCTCGTAACAGAGGAAGCATCCTCCGACGATCAGGAGGAACGGCAGCACCCACGGTGCGAACGCGGTGAGCAGGAGGGCGATCGGGATGATGATGACGAACTTGTTGACGAGGCTGCCGAGGGCGATCTTCCACACGACGGGGAGTTCGCGGGCGGGGGTGATCCCCTGCACGTACTGCGGCGTCACGGCGGCATCGTCGATCACGACGCCTGCGGTCTTCGCGCTCGCTTTGAGCGCGGCCGTCAGAATGTCGTCGACGACGGCGAGGAGTCCGACCGACATGTGTGACCATCTCTTTCGTGAGGACGTGGGGGCGACCGGCCGACCCACGAAGCGCCGTGCGCCTTGAGCAGAATATCCGCTCGAGCGCAGATCTCCCCGCCACGTGCGGCTGACAGTTCGGTCAGCGCGTGGTGCGGCGCGGGCGTGCCACGGTGAAAGCGATGGCCCCGATCAGCAGGAGCAGGGCGCCCAGCGCCAGCAGCGGCCACATCACCTGCCCGCCCGTCGTCGGCAGTGGGAGCACGATCGTGACCGTCGCGACATCCTGATCGGTCGGATCACACGTCGTCACGGCGAGGACGGCGACGTCCTCACACAGGCGCTCACCCAACGGGTCCGTCGGCGTTCCCTGCACCATCACCGTGTTCGTCGTCGTCTCCGTCACGGCCGTCCGACATTCGAACAGCCAGACTTCGTCGAGGGAATCCTCGAAGATACTGCGTGCGGTGTCGAGCAGGCCGTCGCCATCCTCGTCGCCGCCGAGGTACTGCACGGGAGAACAGGTGTCGTCGGTGATCCTGTCGGCCACATCGGCGAGCGGCACATCGCCGGTGTTTCGCACTTCGTAGGTGTAGGCGACCTCCCCACCGGCAACGGTGCGGGTGGGGGTGGCGGTTTTCGTCACGTCGATGGCCGGGGTGAAGGTCTGGACGAACTCGGCGTCGAACGCGAACACCGGCAGCTGCAATCCGCGGGTGGTGCCGCCTGTGGCCTCCACACCCGCAAGGTTGGTGGTCGGCGTCGAGATCGTGGCAGTGCACTCGTAATGCCAGGTCTCGGCCGGCTCGCGATCGAGCAGATCGTCGTCGTTGCCGCCCGTTCTGCTGACCAATACCGGAGCAGTGCAATCGGGCATGGCGGGCGTCGCGGCATCTCTGAGGATCACCTGGGCGAGCACGTCGTCCGCCGCGAGCGGGCTCAGGCCCGCGTTGGTGACATCGAAGCCGTACGTGACCTCGCTGCCGGCGAGAACGAGGGTGTCGCTGACCGACTTCTCCAGGTCGATCGCGGGATCGAGCACGGTCACCTCCGCGGTGGCGCTCGCTTCGTAGAGATTGCCGAGCGGGTCGATGCCGTGAACGGTGGCTTCGTTGATGTCGGTGGTGTCGGGCGCAGCGGGCAGCCCGAGAGCCCGCGTGCAGGTGTACGTCCACGTCTCGGCGCCGGGACCGGGAGCGCCGGCGCTGTTCGCGCCGTCGAGCAGGCCATTGCCATCGTCGCCGCCGACGTACACCAGCGGTGCGCACTTGTCATCGACCGGGTCGATGACCTGGAGCCCGACGTCACCGGTGTTCGACACCGCGAATGTGTAGGTCACCGATCGGCCGTTGCGCACGACCTCCGGATCCGCGCTCTTGGTGATCGCGATGCCGGGCTGGGTGACGACCACCTGCGCGGTGTCGGTGGCGGACTGCGTCGGACCGACCGCGTCGGGGTCGTCAGGCAGGAAGGGCACACCGGTGACAGATGCGGTGTTGGTCACCAGTGCGGACTCCGCGCCGGTGGGCGGCGGTGTGCCTTGCGAGCGCTGGAGCGTCGTTTCGCAGAAGTAGGACCAGACCTCGCCGACATCGAGGATGCTGTCCGCGTTCACGTCCCCGTCGACGAACGTCAGCGCCGCACATCGATCGTCGGAGGGTGTGATCTCACGCAGCGGAACGGTGCCGGTGTTCGACACGTCATAGAGGTACTCGGCGGGGCGGGGATCGGGCACATCCGGACCGGACACCGGTTGAGCGGCGGGATCCAGCACCACGGGCACGAGAGCCGTCTTGACGATCGATATGCCCGGACGCACGACATCGACCAGGGCTATGGCGGTGCGGATGAGTGGATCCCCCACCGGGTTGCCGGCGATGACGGGCTGCGCTTGGATCGTGGCCGTGTTCAGGGTCGTTTCCGAGATCGCCCGCGAGCAGCTGAACCGCCAGGTTTCTGAGGGACTGAGCAGGCCGTCCTGATTCCCATCGCCCGCGTTGAATCCGGCCGTCAGCACCTGAGCGACCGGGGCGCAGAGGTCATCGGTCACCCAGCCCGCCGCTCCGGTGTCGTTGCGCAGGTCCGTCGTGCCGGTGTTCGTCGCCTCGTAGGCGTACGAGACCGTCGTACCCGGGAACACGAGACTCTCATCCACGGTCTTGGTGAGGACGAGACCGGGATCGGATACGGAGACCTGTGCGGTGTCGCTGTCGGTGACCGCGGGGTTGGGGTCCGGGAACACGACACCGGTGAGCGGGTCCAGCGCAGTGCCGACCACCTGCGCCGTGTTCACGACAGCGGCGGTGGGCGACGCGACGCAGGAGTATCCCCAGACCTCGGCGAGATCCAGCGTGTCATCGTCGTTGCCGGAGACATCCGCCCCGCGGGTCGGGTTCTCGCAGGGCGGCGTGTCATCGGTCAGAGTGACGGTGGAAAGCGGTGTATTGCCCAGGTTCTGCACCGCGTAGGTGTAGGTGACCTGGTCTCCAGCCGTGATCGCCACGGCCTCCTGCCCGTCGACGAGCTTGGTGAGGCCGATGCGAGGAACGAAGACGTCCACGTCGTCCGTCGCCGTGTCCGTCACCAGCGTGCCGGCGGGATCGGTCCCTTGAACGGTGGCGGTGTTGACGATATTGACCGCCGCCAGCCGTCCTGCCGAGACGCGCACGTCGCGATCACAGAAGAACTCCCAGGTCTCGACGGGTTCGAGCAGGTTGTTGACGTTGGTGTCGCCGACGTTGAACCGATCGTTCGGCGGCGACGCCGCAACGGGCACGACGGGCGCACACTTGTCGTCGCGCCCGGTGATGTTGGACAGCGGGGTGTTGCCGGGATTGGTGACTTCGTAATTCGACCGCACCACGCCGGGCGGTGTCAGGTCGCCGCGGATGCTCGTGGGCGAATTCACCTTGGTCAACTCGATCTGCGGGTCGTAGTCGAACGAGTTGTAGACCGAGCAGGTGCCGATCTCGTTGCCGATCCCGGTGAGCTCGAACGACGCGATGTCGCCAGCCTCCGTGAGTTCGCCCGTCACCACCCGGATCTCGCCCTCGACGTTCTTGAACTCGCAGCGGAAGTCGTTGTCGTCGCCAGGTCTGCCGGGCGTGAAGCCGTCATGCGGGGAGAGGTCCTCCTGCACGAGCGCCGCAGAGGTCGCATCCTGAACGTTCGGCTCCCACTGGAATTGTGCAAAACCGGCCGGACCCGTCGTGACGGTCGCTGAAGGCGGGGTGGCCCCGGCAGGCAGGATCCAGTCGAATCCGCCGCCGACGGTCGGAGTCACGGTGACATCCCACCCGGGCGCCGGCTCATAGGAGGCATCCGTCGCCGACTGGGCGAACTTTCGGATCGTCAACGACGGCGAGCAGAGGTCGAGCACAAGAGCCCGCACCGCCTGCGCGAGATCATCGAAGTCGGCGATCAGCGCGACATCGGTCGTCTCGACATCGAAGTCCGCTATGGTCTCTGCGACCTCCGGCCCGGAGATCTGGATCAGGCGATCGACGCTCGACTGGTTCTGCAGCGCCGCCCCGACGCCCAACGCGAGCACTCGCCCACCCGCCTGCTTCACCTGGTTCGCGCGCTCGACCGCGCGATCCAGCGTGACTTGTGCGACGGTGCTGTTCCGGTCGGTGCCGACGCCGACATCCGATGGCGGACCGGCACTGAACGGGTCGCCCGACCGGTTGAAGTCGTACGCGGTCGGGTCGCCGTCGGTGATGTAGACGACAAGATCCCCGGGCCCCCCGCCGACTGCGGCGGCCGTATCGAGGAGGGACTGATCCCAGTTCGTGTACTGGTTGTCCGCGTTCGCACTCTGCCAACTGCCGGCGCTGGCCGGGTTGCCACTGTTGTACCGCTTGATCTCGACAGCGCCGGGTCGGGGCGGCTTGGGGTTGTAGTAGTCGTTGATCGCCTCACGGAAGACACCGCCGGCCTGCATGCTCGCAGCATCGATGATGCCCCGGGGCGCGAGTTCCTCGGACAGGCTCGCGAACTGAGTCACCCGCGCCGTCGATCCTGTGTCCTGGAAGGCATCGAGAAAGGCTTCTGCGGCGGTGCGGACCGCCCCGACCGCGTTCGATGAACTGACGGAACCGCTCGCGTCGAGCACAAGCGTCACGGCAAGGCCGCATTGCGCGGGGATCCCGGGATTCGGCAGGGGATCTGCAGCTGAAGCAGGAGCCGCGGTGCCGGCAACGAGTGCGGCGGCAACCAGAAGTGTGGCGGCAGCGCCTGCCACCACACGTCGGATGCGTGCTCGCTGTCGCTGCACGGGGTCACTATCTCAGGTGACGCGCGCCCACGCCATACCCGTCAGTTCTCAGTGACGCCCGGCCACGTGCCGCACCGCGCTCATCATCGTCGGGTGTGACGGCCGCGTCTGCGCTGCCGGCTCCGGGTCAGGTGAGCCCCCAGAACTCGTCCCGCGCCACGGATCGCCCGAGATGGAGCGCGCCTTCGAGTTCCGCATTCTCGGCGAGGTGGAGTGGTTCGGGCTCGGCCCGGAGGAGAGCTATCCCGACATGCGCAGCGCAGCGTTCGTCGGCCGCCATCGACGGCAGATGGGCGATCTGATCGCACCGCAGGTGAGGCCGCAAGAAGCCGGGCACCGGTCTGATGTACGCGAACTGGTGCTGTCCGCGCCCGGCATCCGCGAACGGCTGCGCATCCGACGGATCGAGGGCGATCTCGGCTTCACTCTGCGCCCGTGGAGCCCCGCGGAGGTCACCTCCGCAGAGCACCCGCACGAGCTGCCTCCGCCGAGTCGGACTCACCTGATCCTGGACCTCGCGATGCACGGTCTCGGCTCTCGTTCCTGCGGACCTGACGTCCGGCCGGAGCATCAACTGCGTCCTCGTCCGCTCGAGGTGACCCTGGAGGTCGTCACGAGCCGAGTACATCTTGGCGAGATGTATCAGCGCGCGGTCATCCGGGCTCCTATCTGACGATGGCAACAACTCTGAAGGAGTCACCATGCCTTTCACGTACGACTGGGAGCGCAGCGAGTATCCGGCGGACACGCGCAGCGACTTCGACTTGCAAGAGCGCCTCGGCGAGGCGCATTGGTTCGACGTCAATCGCGGGCGAGGCTCCGAGTCCCGGGAGATCGACCCCGCAGGATGCGTGCCGTTAGCTGAAGAGCTACTCGAAGCCCGCGATCTGCGACCCGCCGAGGAGTGGGCGCCCGACAACGTCTTCGATCCCATCGGCGGCGCGCGCCCGATCGGCCGCGTCCGGCCGCGGATGTTGCGACGGTTCGATGGAACTCCGGTCGAGCCGGCAGTGTTCACGCAGATCTATAACGGGGAGAGCCGGGGTCTCTACCGCCCTGACGCCGCGCCCTGGGTCCGGATCGGGCAGATCACCACGCGTACAGGGCGCGGCTCTGCGGCTTTGATCGGACGCAACACGGTGATCACCGCGGCGCACGTGGTCAGCGATAGTTGGTCGTCTGGGGGCCCCGTTGTCGGATCTCCCACCTTCACCCCTGCGATGTTCAATGGCGCGTCGACGCTCGGGCGCTCTTGGGTTGCCAACATCGTCGGCGTCGCCGCTTGGGAGCAGTTCGTTGGCCAGGACGGGTATGACATCGCCATTTGCCAGCTAGATCAGCCAATGGGCGAATGGCTTGGATACTTCGGGTATCGAGGGTACGACGATGACTGGGAGGACCTCGCCGTCTGGACCCACGCCGGATATCCCTACGACCTGAGCCCCAACGGGGACTATCCCAGCGTGGAGTACGACATCAAGGTGGAGGACGACGACAGCGACAAGTACGACACTGTCGAACTCGAGACGAAAGCCGACATCGCGAGCGGCCAGTCTGGCGGCCCACTGTGGGCACGCTTCCGGAACGGAGGACGGCAGATCACCGGTGTGCTGAGCGGCCGCGAGGATAACTTCGCAGAGCCGAAGAACAGTCTGTTCGCGGGCGGCAACGGGCTCGTCTCCCTCGCGCGCTGGGGCCGAGACAACTGGGGCTGAGGCGGCGCGATCGTCTCCCGCATCCATTCCGCACATTCGACGACCGTTAGAATCATCGGCCGGCGCCGATCGACCGTGGCCGACACGTCAGATTCAGATCTGCACCAGAAGTGCACCACGCCCGTGCTATCCAAAGCGAAAACCCCCGCCGCAGCAGGGGTTTTCAGTGGCGGTGACGGTGGGATTTGAACCCACGGTAGGGGGTTACCCTACACAACTTTTCGAGAGTTGCACCTTCGGCCGCTCGGACACGTCACCGCGGACAATCGTACGCGAGACGGGCCATCGTCGCCAATCGAGGCATCCGCCAACGCACAGGCTTCACTTAGTTGCCTAAGGCAACTACTCGGCGTAGAGTCTGATCATGGACGGGACAACGGCGGACCCCACCCCCGAGGCGGTCCTCCTCACGTCGCTGACACAGTTGATGGCCCAGTGGGCCACGCTCACGCGGCAGACCGCAGTCGCCCGTGAAGCGGGACTGAGCATCGATGCCGGCGACATCCGCCCCGTCTACACCCTGGGTCTGGTCGGCCCGATTCGCGCGGGCGACCTCGCCGCCGATCTGGCGCTGACCAGGCCCACCATGAGCAAGCAGCTCGCCCGCCTCGAAGCGGCGGGCCTCGTGACCAGATCCGCCGACCCCGACGACGGTCGCGCCAGTCTCATCGCGCTCTCGCCGGAGGGGAAGCGCATCTTCGCCCTGCTGGTCCAGCGCGGCCGCGAGATGGTCGACGAGGCGATGCAGGGATGGGATGCCGCGGAGCGCAGCCGCTTCGCAACCCTCACTTCCCGGTTCGTCGCGACCGCGATCGGGGTCAACGCCGATCAGCCCGCTGCACCCCCGTCCGACGACCTGTCGGCATGAATACGGCCCCACCCGAGGCCTGAACCAAGAAGGAGGCCACCATGCCCCGCACCTACATCGTCACCGGATCGGCATCCGGCATCGGCGCCACCACCGCGCAGTTGCTGCGCGAGCGCGGCGAGCGCGTGATCGGCATCGACCTGCGTGGCGCCGACGTCGAAGCCGACCTGTCCACCCGCGAGGGTCGCCAGCAGGCCGCCGCGAAGGCCATCGAGCTGGCCGACGGCCGCGTCGACGGCGTCATCGCCTGCGCCGGCATCTCGGCGCCGATCGCCAAGACGATCTCGGTCAACTACTTCGGTGTGACCGAGCTGCTCGAGGCCCTTCTCCCGGCGCTGCAGAAGTCCGACGCCCCCCGCGCCGCGGTCGTGTCGTCGATGGCATCGCTGCAGCCGAACTCGGTCGAGATGGTCGACGCCGCCCTCGCCGGCGACGAGGCCCGCGCGGTCGAGATCGCCGAAGGCCTGACCGCGCAGGGCCCGGAGATCGGCTACCTCGTGTACCCGTCGTCCAAGCGCGCGCTGTCGCGCTGGGTGCGTCGCGAGTCCATCACGCCCGCATGGGCCGGTGCCGGCATTCCGCTGAACGCCGTCGCCCCCGGCACCGTGATCACCCCGATGACCGCGGACCTGCTGAAGACGCCGGAAGGCGCCGCCATGGTGGATGCCGCGGTGCCCATGCCGCTGAACTACCACCAGCCCCCCGAGTCGATCGCGAACCTGCTGATCTGGCTCACCGGCCCCGAGAACACCCACCTCGCCGGCCAGGTCATCTACGACGACGGTGGCGCCGACGCGTCGCTGCGCGGCGATGACATCTGGAGCTGGGCCGACCCGCGCTGATCCGACCAGGCGGGGGATGCCACCCCCCGGGCATCCCCCGCCGCCTCGCGTCCGCGCGACCCCCCACCCGCGCCCGCGCCCCGCGCCTCG
>Ga0233363_1000286_pt1 | contig 24020 bp, 23 predicted proteins | sample ElkDunMinimDraft_18_FD_191534 | JGI IMG/M metagenome (GOLD analysis project Ga0233363, IMG submission 191534) | Fecal eukaryotic communites from dung pellets of Tule Elk in California, USA - Elk Dung C16 | ecosystem: Host-associated > Mammals > Digestive system > Large intestine > Fecal | place... | reverse complement strand
GGGACGACGTGGAGCGGGTCGTGATCACGCGTGAGGTCGTGCTGGACAACGTCAATCCCACGATCGTGCCGCGTGCTGCGGTGACCCGGGCCCGCACCCCCCGCGAGAAGTCCGCCTGAGCACCACGGTCCGGCGAGGCGGGAGCGTGGGGCCCCGCCCGGTCGGCCGCTCGCCGGTCCACCGAACGGTGGAGACGCGGATCAACCCGTGCCGGTGCGCGGTGGTCGATGTGGCGGGGTGCGGTGCGTCCGTAGCGTCGCGGCATGACCGCACTGGAAGTACGACACCTGCACAAGCGCTACGGGCGCCACGTCGCCGTCGACGACGTCTCCTTCACCGTCGAGGAGGGGGAGATCTTCGGCATCATCGGGCCCAACGGTGCCGGCAAGACGACGACCGTCGAGAGCATCGCCGGGCTGCGTGCGCCCGACTCGGGCTCGATCTCGGTGCTGGGGCTCGACCCGATCGAGGACCGGGCGGAGGTGCGCGAGCAGCTCGGCGTACAGCTGCAGGAGAGCAGCTTCCCCGACGCGATCCAGGTCGCCGAGGTGCTCGACCTCTACAGCTCCTTCTACCGCGACCCTGCCGACTGGCGCGAGCTCCTCGAGCTGCTCGGCCTCGCCGAGAAGCGCCGCACGCAGTACAAGGCGCTCTCCGGGGGGCAGAAGCAGCGGCTCTCGGTCGCGCTCGCCCTGGTCGGCAACCCGAAGGTCGCGATCCTCGACGAGCTCACGACGGGACTCGACCCGCAGGCGAGGCGCGACACCTGGAGCCTCGTCGAGCGGGTGCGCGACACGGGCGTCACGATCGTGCTCGTCACCCACTTCATGGACGAGGCGGAGCGTCTGAGCGACCGGATCGCCGTCATCGACGGTGGCCGGGTCGCCGCGGTGGACACGCCGGCCGGGCTGGTCGCACGGACGAGCGCCGTGCAGCAGCTCCGGTTCCGCGTGAGCCGGCCGCTGGACGAGAGCGTCCTGACGGGGCTTCCCGAGGTGTCGGGCGTCGAGGTCACCGAGGGTCGCTGGCTGGTCACCGGACGGGGACAGCTCCTGAACAGCGTCGTGGGAGCGCTCGCCCGGGCTCAGGTCGTGGCGGAGGACCTCCGTGTCGACCAGCGCACCCTCGACGACGCGTTCGAGGCCTTCACGGGGCGTGCCCCGCAGTCCCCAGGAGCGTCCGAGAGGAAGGCCGGCTGATGACCACGCTCACCACTGTCGGGCTCCGGTCGCGTTCTCGGCTGAAGCTGGTCACGGTCGAGGCGAAGCTCTTCCTCCGGGACTCCGCCACCGTGCTCTTCGGCGTGCTGTTCCCGGCAGGGCTCCTGCTGGGGCTGGGGGCCGTCCCCGCGCTCCGCGAGCCGTCCCCGGAGACCGGCGGGCTCCGGGCCATCGACGTCTGGGCGCCGACCGCGCTGGTGTTCGGGATGGTGATGATCGCCGTGCAGCACGTCCCCGCGGTGATCGCGACCTACCGTGAGCGCGGCATCCTGCGCCGGCTGTCGACGACTCCCGCGCACCCGCGGAGCGTCCTGCTCGCGCAGATGGTCGTCGCGTTCGCCTCGGTGGTCGTCTCCGCGGTGCTCCTGATCGTCGCCGCGTGGGCGGTGCTGGACATCGCACCGCCCGAGCGGCCACTCGAGTTCGTCGTCGCGTTCGTCGTCGGCTACGCGGCGCTGCTCGGGATCGGTATGATCTCCGCGGCCCTGGTCCGCACCAGCAGCGCCGCGAACCAGGTCGGCACCGTGCTGTTCGTCGCGCTGATGTTCTTCGGCGGGGCCTTCCTGCCCCGTGTCCTCATGCCCGACGTGCTGCGCGAGGTGGGCGAGCTCGTCCCGCCCGGCCTGCAGGCCCTCACCGCGGCGTGGTCTGCCGAGGCGGGCGAGGTCACCGCCACCGCCGGCGGGCAGCCGTTCTGGCTGCAGATCGCCATCATGGCGGGTGTCGCGGTCGTCACCAGCGCGATCGCCGCGAAGCTCTTCCGCTGGGAGTAGGTGTCGATGACGAGGGACGAAGGGACCGACGAGCGCCCGGGGTCCGGGACGCTGGAGCCCGCGGTCGCGAGAGAGGCGGAGTACGAGTACCGCCCCCGGTTGGCCTGGAAGCAGGAGCAGCTGCGCGTCTGGGACCTTCTGCAGCTGTTCACGCCGTGGCTGCTGCTGGCGGTCTCGACGACGATCTACCTGTCGCGGGTCCTTCCAGCCTCCGGTGAGCGCTTCTGGCCGCAGGCGGCGTCCGTCCTCGGGCTGGTCGCGGCCTCGGCGCTGTGGGTGCTGTTCGGGCAGACGCTGCCCCTCAGGAGGAAGGCGCTGCGGCCCGTGTCCGCGGGCGTGTACCTCGTCGGGCTGCTGGCCCTGTGCGTCACCCTCATGACGTACTCCGAGGTGTTCCTGGTCTTCACCGTGGCGGGCTTCTTCCAGGCCTACCTGCTCAGGCCGTGGCCGGTGGGCGTGCTCGGGGTCCTGGCCACCTCCGTGGCCCTCAACGGCGCGGCGATGCGGGTGTGGGCCGACCCGCGGCCCGGGGTGGCGGCGGAGCTCGCGCTGATCGTCGCCGTGCAGACCGCGGCGATCGGGGCGGGCATCCTCCTGACGGCGCGCAGCGAACCGGAGGAGCGCAGGCGGGAGGAGCTCGTCGAGCGCCTCGAGACGGCCCTGCACGAGAACGCCGGGCTCCATGCGCAGCTGGTCGCCCAGGCCCGCGAGTCCGGTGCCCAGGACGAGCGGCAGCGACTGGCGGGTGAGATCCACGACACCCTGGCCCAGGGACTCGCCGGCATCATCACGCAGCTCCAGGCCGCGGAGCGTTCCGCGAGCGCGCAGGGAGAGGGCGACGAGCACGTCGCCCGCGCCCTGCGGCTCGCGCGCAGCAGCCTGACGGAGGCGAGACGCTCCGTGCAGGCGCTCGCTCCGCAGGAGCTCGGGCGCGCACAGCTTCCCGACGCGCTGCGCACGCTGACCGAACGATGGGCCGAGGAGCAGGGGATCAGCGCCCGCATGGAGGTCACCGGCACCCGAGAGCCGCTGAGCCCGGCGATCGAGGTGTCGCTCTTCCGGGTCGCGCAGGAGTCGCTGACCAACGCGGCGAAGCACGCGGGGGCCACGCGCGTCGGGGTCACGCTGTCGTACACGGGCACCGAGGTGCTCCTGGACGTGCGCGATGATGGTCGGGGCTTCGCCCGAGGGGCCGGGACGGGCTTCGGCCTCACGAGCATGCGCCAGCGCGTCCGAGGGGTCGGCGGTCACGTCGAGGTGCAGAGCGCGCCGGGCGAGGGGACGTCGGTCAGTGCCCGCGTCCCGGCGATCGCCCCCGGGGGCACCGGCACGAGGGGGGAGACCGACCGATGATCCGACTGGTGGTCGTCGACGACCATCCGATCGTGCGGGGTGGGTTGCGCGACACCTTCGCGGGCGTCGACGACATCGTCGTGGTCGGCGAGGCCGGCGACGGCGCGGAGGGTGTCGAACGCGCGGCGCTGCTGGCCGCGGACGTCGTGCTCATGGACCTCCGGATGCCCGGGACGGACGGCGTCGCTGCGACCGCGGCCCTGCGTGAACGGGTTGCGGACGCTCGGGTGCTGGTCCTGACCACCTTCGACAGCGAGAGCGACGTCCTTCCGGCGATCGAGGCGGGTGCGATCGGCTATCTCCTCAAGGACGCCCTGCCCGACGAGCTCCTGCGAGCCGTCCGTGCCGCCGCCCGGGGAGAGTCGGTGCTCGCGCCCTCGGTCACGCAGCACCTGATGGGGCAGGTCCGCAGACCCGGCGCCGGCACGCTGACCGATCGGGAGAAGCAGGTGCTGCAGCTGGTCGCGAACGGCAGCTCGAACCGAGAGGCCGCCTCGGCGCTGTTCATCGGCGAGGCGAGCATCAAGACCCATCTGCAGCACATCTACGGCAAGCTCGGCGTCCGTGACCGGGCCTCGGCCGTGGCCGAGGGCTACCGCCGTCGCCTGCTCACGTGACGGGAGCGGGGTCAGGCGTCGGCGGCGACCGCAGAGCCGTAGAGGGTGTCGACGGTCTCGGCGAAGTCCCTGACGACCTGCCCGCGCTTGACCTTGAGCGACGGCGTGAGGTAGCCGTTCTCCTCGGTGAAGTCCGTGGTGAGGACGGTGATCTTGCGGATCGACTCGGCCCGGGAGACGGCCTGGTTCGCGTGCTCGACGGCCCGGTCGAGCGCCGCGAGGACGCCCGGGTCCTGCGCCGCGGTCTCGACGTCCATGGCCGGCAGGCCGTGCGTCGAGAGCCAGCCCGGGAGCATCTCCGCGTCGAGCGTGACGAGGGCGCCGATGAACGGGCGCTTGTCTCCCACGACGACGACCTGGCTCACGAGCGGGTGGGCGCGCAGCCGGTCCTCGAGCACCGCGGGCGCGACGTTCTTGCCGCCGGCGGTGACGATGATCTCCTTCTTGCGGCCGGTGATGCGCAGGTAGCCGTCGTCGTCGAACGCGCCGAGGTCGCCCGTGCGGAACCAGCCGTCCTGCAGCGCCTCCGCGGTGAGCTCGGGCTGGTTGCGGTAGCCCCGGAAGACGTGGTCGCCCCGGACGAGCAGCTCGCCGTCGTCGTCGATGCGCAGCGCGGTCCCCGGGAACGCGGGTCCGACGGTCCCGATCTTCGTCAGCCCCGGCAGGTTCACGGCGGTGGGCGCCGTCGTCTCGGTGAGCCCGTAGCCCTCGAGGATGCGCAGCCCGACGCCGCGGTAGAAGTGGCCGAGCCGTTCGCCCAGCGGTGCTCCGCCCGAGATGGAGTACGCGAGCCGCCCGCCCATCGCGGTGCGCAGGGTCGAGTAGACGAGCCGGTCCGCGACCGCGTGCTGCACGCGCAGCCCGAGAGACGGGCCGCCCGGGGTGTCGAGCGCGCGCGACCACGTGATCGCGACCTTCGCCGCCCAGTGGAAGATCGTGCGCTTGGCGCCTGTGCCCGTCTTCTGCTCCGCCGTGTTGTAGACCTTCTCGAACACCCGCGGCACGGCGAGGAGGAACGTCGGGTGGAAGGTCCCGAGGTCCGCCACGAGGTTCTTCGTGTCCGAGCTGTGCGCGAGCACCCCGCTCGAGGCCACGACGACCACCTGGATGAGGCGGGCGAACACGTGCGCGAGCGGCAGGAACAGCAGCGTGCGCGCCCCGGGGCCGTCGACGATCTCGGCGAGCCCGGCACGGCCGTTGAGGGCGAGGTGGACGAAGTTGCGGTGCGTGAGCTCGACCCCCTTGGGGCGCCCGGTCGAGCCGGAGGTGTAGATCACCGTCGCGAGGTCGTCGACCCGTTGCGCGGCGCGGCGACGGCCGATCTCCTCCGCCGACACCTCCTCGCCCGCGGCGCGCAGCGCGCCCACCGCCCCGTCGTCGACGACGAGGACGTCCTCGAGCTCCGGGAGCCGGTCGCGCACGGAGGCGAGCTCGGCGGCGTGCGACCTCGTCTCGACGATCGCGAGCCGGACCGCGGCGTCGGAGCAGATCCAGTGCACCTGCTCGGCCGACGACGTCTCGTACACCGGCACGGGGACCGCGCCCACGGCCCAGACCGCGAAGTCCAGGAGCGTCCACTCGTACCGCGTGCGCGACATGATCGCGACGTGGTCGCCCGGGACGACGCCGCGGGCGACGAGACCGCGCGCGACGGAGACGACCTCCTCCTCGAACTGCGCGGCCGTCACCGGCTCCCACGGACCGCCCGGCCTCGTGCGCCGCTCCGCGAGCGTCCCGTGGGGGTCGCGGGCGACGCGGTCGGTGAGGAGGGTGCTGATGGTCGCCGTGGGGGAGACCTCGACGAGGCTCGGCGACGCATGTTCCGTCATGGGACTCTCCGCTGAGTGGGACGGCAGATGGGGACGGCGTGTCACTTTACTCCGTACTCGGAGTATCGCGTTCCTCGTCGTGTGCGGCGCGCGCGGTGTCCGCCCCGCCGGTCCTCTCGCCCGCCTAGGATCGACGGGTGACGAACCCCCCCGAGCAGCCCACGCCGTCGGGCGCGCGACCTGCCGCCCCGCCCGCCGTCCCGGCGGAGATCCTCACGCTGCGTGCCAGCATCGACAACATCGACGCCGCCCTCATGCACCTGCTCGCCGAGCGGTTCAAGTTCACCCGGCGCGTGGGGGAGCTCAAGGCGCAGGGCGGGCTGGCGCCGGCGGACCCGGACCGCGACCGTCAGCAGATCGCCCGCCTCACCGGGATCGCGGAGGCGGCCGGGCTCGACCCGGAGTTCGCGGAGCAGTTCCGCGAGTTCATCGTCAGCGAGGTCATCCGCCATCACGAGCGGATAGCCGCCGACCACGCCGCCTCGGGCGAGGGGACCCCGGTCCTCGACACCTACTCGTGACGACCCGCACCCGGCCCGACGCGCGGTGGCGTCGCCCGTCGATCTGACGGACCCTGGTGGGGACCGAGGGCGGGCACCGGCGCCGACGTACGGGGCGCACCGGGCGGCCCGCCCCACAGCCGACGGACGTCATGAGGTGTTCGCATGAAGATCGATTGGCTCAAGCCCCTCCTCGGCCACCCCGGCCCCTTCGCGACGGTGTACATCGACGCCACGCGAGCCAACGAGGCCGGGGACCGCGAGGTCGAGAACCGCTGGAAGGGCGTGCGCCGGCAGCTGCGCCAGGAGGGTGCGCCCGACGCCGTCCTCGACGAGCTCGAGGAGGTGGTGCTCCGGCCGACGCGGGTCGCAGGCACGCACGGGCGGGTGCTGATCGCGGACGACACGGGCGTGCTCGTCGACCGGGTGGTCAAGGACCCGCCGGCGCTCACCAAGGGCTCCTGGGGGCCGGTCCCCGCGCTGCTGCAGGCGGCGCGCGCGGCCGACGAGTCCGTCGACTACGTGCGCGTCGTCGTGGACCGCCAGGGCGCCGACCTCACGTGGTCGGTCGCGGGTGGTCACCTGCCCTACGCCGAGGCGGAGTCGGTCGAGGGCGGGCACGACGTCATCAACAAGGTCCGCACGGGCGGGCTGTCGCACAAGCGGATCGAGTCGCGCGCCGAGGACTCCTGGGAGCGCAACGCCGAGGCGGTCGCCGCCGAGCTCGAGCGCCAGGCCGCGGAGCTCCGTCCCGAGCTCGTGCTCCTCACCGGTGACGTGCGCGCGGTGCCGCTCGTGCGCGGTGCGCTCGGTCACGCGATCGCGGAGCTCGTGGTCGAGGTCCCGGGCGGGGGGCGCGGCGCGGGCATCAACGAGGCTGCGTTCGAGGCCCACGTCGCCGACGCGCTCGACAGCTACCGCGAGCGCCGCCGCGAGAAGGTGCTGGCGGAGTTCCGTCAGGAGCAGGGGCGCGAGTCGGGTGCCGTGACGTCCGTCGAGGACGTCGTCGCGGTCCTCGCGCGCGGGCAGGTCAAGGAGCTCGTCCTGGCCGACGAGTACGGGCAGGACGCGGCGCTCGACGGCCGCTCGCTGTGGATCGGGCCGAGCCCGACGCACATCGCCGGCTCGAAGGAGGAGATCCAGGACCTCGGCGTCACGGAGGGTCTCGAAGAGCTGCCCGCGACCGTCGCGCTCGTGCGTGCGGCGGTCGGTCAGGACGCCGGGCTGACGTTCGCGCCGGAGGGCAGCGTCGAGCTCATCGAGGGCGTCGGCGCGACGCTGCGGTGGGCGGACGAGGGAACGCCGCGCGAGGTCGCGGCCACCATGTCCGGCGACGACTCGAGGTTGCGCGGCGAGATCATCTGACTCCGCTCGTGACGACGCCCTCCCCACCGACGGTGGGGAGGGCGTCGTCGTGCGGCGCCGTCAGGCCTTCTTGCGGGCCTCGGGCTCGCCGAGCTCGGAGGAGACGACGACGATGCCACCCTGGACGGCGGCGTCGCCCTGTCCCGCCGCGGCCTCGACGAGGTCGAGCGTGCCGGTGACGCGTCCGCCGTTGCGGACGTCGACCACCGAGGCCTCGACGCCGGCGAGCGACGCGGCCGGGACGGCCACCCGGGCGGCGAGGATCGGCGTGCGCATCGACACCTTCGCCTCGGACTTGATCTTGCGCAGCGCGGCGAGCGCGTGGCCCGCGGCCGTGAGCACGGCCGGGTCGGCGTCGCCGGCGGCCGTGCGGGCGACGTCGGGCGTCGGCCACGGCGCGCGGTGGATCGACCCCTCCGAGGCGCGCCACCACGACCAGACCTCCTCGGTCGCGAACGGCACGAACGGCGCGAAGAGCCGCAGCAGCGTGTCGAGCGCGACGGCGAGCGCGACGCGCGCGGACCGGGTCTCGGGCGAGACGTCGGACGCTGCGGCACCGGCGCCGTACGCGCGGTCCTTGACGAGCTCGAGGTAGTCGTCGCAGAACGTCCAGAAGAACGTCTCGGTCACCTCGAGCGCGCGCGTGTGGTCGAACGCCTCGAACGCCTCGGTCGCCTTCTCGACGACGCCCGCGAGACCGGCCAGCATCGCGCGGTCGAGCGTCTCGGTGACGAGCGAGGGGTCGAGCACGATCTCGCCGGTACCCGTCTCGGGATCGGTGCCGAACGACAGGGCGAACTTCGACGCGTTGAGGATCTTGATCGCCAGCCGGCGGCCGATCTTCATCTGACCGACCTCGAACGCGGCGTCCGTGCCGAGACGGGCCGACGCCGCCCAGTAGCGCACCGCGTCGGAGCCGTGCTCCTCGAGCAGGCCCATGGGCGTGACGACGTTGCCCTTGGACTTCGACATCTTCTTGCGGTCCGGGTCGAGGATCCAGCCCGAGATGGCCGCGTTCTTCCACGGCAGCGAACCGAACTCGAGGTGCGAGCGCACGACGGTCGAGAACAGCCACGTGCGGATGATGTCCTGGCCCTGGGGCCGCAGGTCCATGGGGAACACGCGCTCGAAGAGGTCGGGGTCGACCTCCCAGCCGCCTGCGATCTGCGGCGTGAGCGACGACGTCGCCCAGGTGTCCATGATGTCGTTCTCGCCGACGAAGCCGCCCGGGACGCCGCGCTGGTCCTCCGTGTAGCCGGCGGGCACGTCGGACGACGGGTCGACCGGCAGGGAGTCCTCGGACGGGACGATCGGGTGGTCGTGGTCGATCTCGCCCGACTCCAGGACCGGGTACCACAGGGGGATCGCCACGCCGAAGAAGCGCTGGCGCGAGACGAGCCAGTCGCCGTTGAGGCCACCCACCCAGTTCTCGTAGCGCACGCGCATGAAGTCGGGGTGGAAGGCGAGCTCGTCTCCGCGCGCGAGGAGCTCGGCGCGCAGGTCACGGCGCGTCCCGTCCTCGGCGACCCAGTCGCGCCCGCCGTTGCGGATGTACCACTGGCGCGACGTGACGATCTCGAGCGGCTTGTCGCCCTTCTCGAAGAAGTTCGCCTTGCGCTGGGTCGGCACCGGCTCGCCGTCGAGGTCGCCCGCGTCGCGCAGCGCGTCGACGACGACCTGGCGCGCGGAGAACGTCGTCTTGCCCGCGATCTCGGCGAACACGGCACGGCCCGGGGCGGACGTGACCCAGTCCGGCGTCTCGCCCGTGATGCGACCGTCGCGCGTGATGATCGAGCGCGTCGGGAGCTGCAGCTCCCTCCACCACTGCACGTCGGTGAGGTCGCCGAACGTGCAGCACATCGCGATGCCCGCGCCCTTGTCCCGCTCGGCGGCGGGGTGGGCGAGGACGGGCAGCTCGACGTCGAACAGGGGCGAGCGTACCGACGTGCCGAACAGGTGCTGGTAGCGCTCGTCGTCCGGGTGCGCGACGAGCGCCACGCACGCCGCGAGCAGCTCGGGCCGGGTCGTCTCGATGAAGACCGCGGCGCTGTCGTCGGGCGTGCCCGGCGCGACGCGGTGGAACGCGACCTTGTGGAAGTGCCCCGGGTAGTCGCGCGCCTCGAGCTCGGCCTGCGCGACGGCCGTCTGGAACGTCACGTCCCACAGCCCCGGCGCCTCGGCCTGGTAGGCCTCGCCGCGACCGAGGTTGCGCAGGAACGCGCGCTGGGCGGCCGTGCGCGACCGCGCGTCGATCGTCTGGTAGTGCTGGGCCCAGTCGACCGAGAGGCCGAGGCGGCGCCACAGCGCCTCGAACTGCTTCTCGTCCTCGGCCGTCAGGCGCTCGCACAGCTCGATGAAGTTGCGCCGGCTCACCGGCACCTGGTCCGCGGCCCTGACCGACTTGCCCTCGCCGCCCTCGTGCGGGGGCTCGAAGCCCTCGACGTAGGGCAGCGTGGGGTCGCAGCGCACGCCGTAGTAGTTCTGCACGCGACGCTCGGTGGGCAGGCCGTTGTCGTCCCAGCCCATGGGGTAGAACACCTCGCGGCCGCGCATGCGCTGGAAGCGCGCGACGACGTCGGTGTGCGTGTAGGAGAACACATGACCCACGTGCAGGGAGCCGGAGACGGTCGGCGGCGGGGTGTCGATCGAGAAGACCTGCTCGCGCGTCTTCGTGCGGTCGAACGCGTACGTGCCCTGCTCGGCCCAGCGCGCGTCGTACGTCGCCTCGAGGCCGTCCAGGCTCACGCGGTCGGGTACTCCCGCGACCACCGCGCGGACGACGTCGCCGGCTACGTGCCCGGCGGAGGAGGTCGTTGCTGCAGCGGGTTCGGCCGCGCCCAGCGGCGCGTTCGTCGGGAAGTCGCTCATGGTCCACCATCTTCCCAGATCCGCGCGGCCCGGTCGGCCGCCGCCCGGGCACCGACGACGCGCGTCTCGCCACGACGGTGACGACCGGCCGTCGTCCGCTCGGCACGGGCGTCCGCTCGGCCGACCGCCTAGGCTCGGTCCATGTCTGCCACCGCCTCCCACCTCACCGTCGGCTACGCCGCCATGCTCGAGCAGTTCCACCCGACCGAGGCCGTCGAGCTCTCGGCGTACGCCGAGGAGCACGGGTTCTCCGGCACGATGGCGGCCGACCACTTCCAGCCGTGGGTCCCCGCCCAGGGGGAGTCGTCGTTCGTCTGGAACGTGCTGACCGCGCTCGGCGAGCGCACGCGCGGCGACCTCGGCCCCGGCGTCACCGCGCCGACCTTCCGTTGGCACCCCGCGATGGTCGCGCAGGCGTCCGCGACCCTCGCCGCGATGTACCCGGGCCGGCACTGGCTGGGCCTCGGCTCCGGCGAGGCGCTCAACGAGCACGTCGTCGCGGGCTACTGGCCCGAGGCGCCCGAGCGCATCAACCGCATGTTCGAGGCCATCGACATCATCAAGAAGCTCTTCACCGCCTCGCTCGCGGGCAAGGACGTCAAGCACGCGGGGCAGTTCTACAAGATGGAGTCCACGCGGCTGTGGACCATGCCCGAGGTCCCGCCGGAGATCCTCGTCGCGACGGCCGGCCCCGTGACCGCCAAGCGCGCCGGGCGGCACGCCGACGGCCTCATCACGGTGGGCGCCCCGCTCGAGAAGATCTCCATGCTCTTCGGCAAGTTCGACGACGGCGTGCGCGAGTCGGGTCGCGACCCCGAGGGCATGCCCAAGGTGCTCCAGCTCCACCTGTCCTGGGCCGAGACCGACGAGCAGGCGCTCGCGAACGCGATGACCGAGTGGCCCAACGGCGGCATGAAGTTCCCCAAGGCCGACATCCGCTCGCCGCACGACTTCGAGCAGATGGCCAAGCTCGTGCGCCCGGAGGACTTCGAGGGCCGGATGGTGATCTCGGCCGACCCCGACGAGCACCGCGCCTACATCCAGAAGTTCGTCGACCTCGGCTTCGACCGGATCTACCTGCACAACGTGGGTCGCAACCAGCGCGAGTGGATCGAGACGTTCGGGCGCGACGTGCTGCCGAAGCTCTCCCGATGAGCGACGCCGCGCGCCTGACCGCGTGGGCGCCGTCGGGCCTCGGCGAGGTCCGCCCGGGCGACGACCTGGCCGCCCTCGTGGGAGACCTGCTGGCCGACGACGCGGGCGCCACGGGTGACTCGCTCGCCGACGGGGACGTCGTGGTCGTCACGAGCAAGATCGTGTCCAAGGCGGAGGGCCGCGTGGTCGCGGCCGCGGACCGCGAGCAGGAGATCACGGACGAGACCGTGCGCGTCGTCGCGACGCGCGAGCGGCCAGGGCTGCCCCCGCTGCGCATCGTCGAGAACCGTCTGGGCCTGGTCATGGCGGCAGCCGGGGTCGACGCGTCGAACACGCCCGACGGCACCGTCCTGCTCCTCCCCGTGGACCCCGACGCGTCGGCCCGAGCGCTACGGGCGGCACTGCGTGACCGGTTCGGTCTCGACCGCGTGGGCGTCGTCGTCACGGACACCATGGGGCGCGCGTGGCGCGACGGCCTCGTCGACGTCGCGATCGGGGCGGCGGGGATCGCCGTCGTCGAGGACCTCCGCGGGGGCACCGACGGGCACGGCCGCCCGATCTCGGTGACCGTCACCGCCGTCGCGGACGAGGTCGCCGCCGCGAGCGAGCTCGTCCGCGGCAAGACGGCCGGCCGGCCCGTGGCGGTCGTGCGCGGGCTCGGGCGCTACGTCGGGTCCGACGACGGCCCCGGGGCGCGCACGTTGGTCAGGCCGTCCGCGGACGACCTGTTCCGCGAGGGCAGCGCCGAGGCGTACGCGCGTGGCGCCGCCGACGCGCGGCGGGCGGCGCACGACGGCGAGACCGCGCGCGAGAACGCGTACTCCGACGGATACCGGGCGGGCTTCGCCGAGGGGTACCGCGAGGGCACGGGCAACGAGCCCGTGGTCGGCGGCTGAGCCGATCCGCGCGGACGACGCCTGCCGGTCGGACCTCCCGCCATTCTCCTGGCCCGGCCCCGCTCCTGCGGCTAGCCTGCCGGGATGCTGCCCGCCGACTGGATCCCGCACCGCCGCCCGGACGACCGTGAGCACGTCGGGTGGATCCGCCCTGCGGGCGACGACTGGGTCGCGGTGAACCTCCTGGGGCGCGAGCTGACCGGCCCGGTGGACTGGCTCGCCGCCGAGGAGGCGCTCGACGACGCCTCGCTCGCGTGGTTCGCCGACGTCTGGGTGCTGGAGCGGGACGGCGGCGAGCCGCTGCGCGTCCGGCTCGTCGAGGTCACGCCCGACGGCGTCGTCGTGCAGACCGACGACTTCGGCGCGATCGACGCGCCGGTCGAGCGGTACGCCCTCCCGTGGCCGCCTCCGGCCGCGCTGCGCCCGAGGCGCCCGGAGGACCCGGACGGCCGGGTCCTGCCCGGCCTCGGGGCCTGAGGCGGCGTAGCGGGGGAGGACCGGACCGGTCGTCCGTCGCCGGTGCCGGTCAGCCGGCGTCCGTCGTGCCCTCGTACAGCCCGATCTGGTTCCCGTCGTCGTCCTCGAAGATCGCCCACCAGGAGGTCGGACTGATCTCCGAGCGCTCCATGACCACCGTCCCGCCGAGCTCGCGGACCTTCGCGAGCGTCTCGTCGATCGAGTCCACCTCGACGTAGCTGCGCGGGCTGGTGAAGCCCTCCGACCGGGGTGCGAGGCCGCCGCCGCTGATCTTGTTCGGCGCCTGCCACATCGGGTATCCCTCGAACCCCGGGATCTCCGCGATCTGCCAGCCGAACAGCTCACCGTAGAACTGCGTGGCCCGGCCGGTGTCGCTCACCGGGATGTCGATGTGCGTGATGTCTCCGTGCGCCATGGTTCCTCCCCGGGCCGGTGACGGGCGGACACCCGCCGCTGCCAGCCTAGGCAACGGGGTCACGGCCGCAACAGCGTCGCCTCTACGCCTTCTCCGCCGTGTGCACGTCGTCGACCGGTGAGCCCTCGACCTCCACCTCAGGGTCAGGGTGCGGCTCGGGGCCTGCCGCGTCCGCGGTGGCCTCCGCGTCCACGGCGCCGACCCGCGTGCCGTCCCCGGAGAGCCAGCGCAGCCAGCCCGAGCCCGGGTCGGGCTCCAGCACCAGCGCGCGGACCAGCAGGGTGAGCGGGATCGCGAGGATGGCGCCGAGCGGGCCGATGACGAAGGTCCAGAACACGACGGAGACGAAGCTCAGCGTGAGGCTGAGGTTGACGGCGTCCGCGACGAACTTGGGCTGCACCAGCACCTGCAGCACGACGTTGACCACGCAGTAGACCGCGATCACGGCGAGCGCGAGCTGCCAGCCCCCCACGACGAACGCCATGATCACCGGCGGCACGAGGCCGAGGACGAAGCCGATGTTCGGGATGAAGTTGGTGACGAACGCGAGGATCGCCCACACCATCGGGGCCGGCACGCCGAGCAGCCACAGTGCGAACCCGTCGACGATCGCCACGACCGCACCGAACGAGGCGTTGACCACGAAGTACCGACGCACGCCCCCGCTGAACCGAGCCGCCCGGTCGATCGTGGTGGCGCGCTCGCTGCCGAACACCGCGCTCGCGGTCGAGTACCGCGCGGCGTCCGCGGCCATGAAGATCGCGTACGCGAGGACGAAGAAGAAGGCCGTCGCGATGCCCAGGACGATCCCGGAGACGTCCCCGGCGAGGCTCAGCACCCGGCCGGGCTCGAGCCACGCCGTCGCAGCCTCCGCGATGTCCGTGTCGATACCGGCCGCCGCGAGCTGGTCGACGACGTCCTCGACCGAGCGCACCAGCGCCGGGAGGTACTCGCGGACCAGGTCGGCGAACCGGAACCCCGCGAAGACGAGCATCGCCACGAGGGCCGCGAGGATGAGGTAGGCGAGGACGACGACCGCCGTCGTCGCGGCCCAGCGCGGCCAGCCGCGACGCTCGAGCGGGAAGCGCACCGGGTGGCAGATGATGATGATCACCGCGGCGAGGAAGATCGGCGCGAGCACCTCGCGCGCGGTGTGCACCCCGGCGAGGACGACCACGCCCGCGGCGAGGGCGAGCAGGGTCCGCGTGGCGGGAGGCAGCGCGGGAGCGCCGGGCGTCGTCGTGGTCACGCGCCGACCCTAGCGAACCCTCGGGCCCGCCGGGTCAGCTCGTGGCGGCCTTCGCCGCGGCCTTCTGCTCCTTCTTGAAGGCGCGCACCTCGGCGAGCGACTCCGGGTTCGTGACGTCTGCGATGGACCGCCGAGAGCCGTCGTCACCGTAGTGGCCCGCGGCCTCGCGCCACCCGGCGGGCTGCACGCCGCGCTGCTTGCCGAGGAGGGCGAGGAAGATCTTCGCCTTCTGCTCCCCGAAGCCGGGGAGCGCCCGCAGCCGGGCGAGCACCTCCGCGCCGGTGGGGGCACCCGCAGCGCCGGGCACCGTCCAGATGCCGCTCGTGTCGCCGTCGTACTCGTCCACGATCACGCGCGCCAGGTCCTGGACGCGACCGGCCATCGACCGTCCGTAGCGGTGGATCGCGGGCGGCGTCGTCGCGAGCGTGACGAACGCGTCCGGGTCGGCGTCGGCGACCGCGCGCGGGTCGATCGAGCCGAGCCGGTCCCGGATCTTGCGCGGACCGGCGAACGCGTGCTCCATCGGGTACTGCTGGTCGAGGAGCATCCCGACGAGGAGCGCGAACGCGTCGTCGCTCAGCAGTGCGTCGCTCTCGGGGTCACCGGTGATCCACAGGTCACGTGCCATGCGTCCCATGATGACAGCCCCGTCAGGAGGCGGCGTCACTGCCGTCCCGACGGACCGCGGGGCGGTCCGGCCGGCGTACTCCTCAGGGCGTTGACGTGCCGCAACCGCCGGAGGATCGTGGGAGGCGTACGAAGGAGTACGCCATGCGTCGTCGAGTGCTCGTCTGGTTGTCCGTCCTGTCGCTGCTCCTCACGGGGGTGACGCTCACGGGGACCGTCGCCACGGCACCGGCGGCAGCGGCTCATCCGTACTGCGGGCAGGTGTGGGGCTCGCTCGAGAAGGGCGTGCCAGACATGTCCGCCGGTCGGCTGACCGACGTCCGCGCCGGGCACCATGCGTGCTTCGACCGGCTCGTGCTCGACGTCGACGCCCCGCTCACCGGGTGGTCGGTGCGCTACGTGAACCAGGTCGTCATGGACGGCTCGGGGACCGTCGTGCCGGTCCGGGGAGGAGCTCGGCTGGAGGTCGTCGCACGGGTCGGTGTCATCCCGACCGACGCGTTCTTCGTCGGCCCGGGAGGCACGCTCGTCGACACGTCCGCCTACCGCACCTTCCGGCACGTCGCGTGGGCGGGCAGCTTCGAGGGCGTGACGACGATCGGGCTCGGCGTGCGGGCTCGGCTGCCGTTCCGCGCGTTCGTCCTAGCCGGCCCGGGTGCGGGGTCCCGGCTCGTCGTCGACGTCGGGCACGAGTGGTGCGCGGCGGGCCACCGGGACTGCTGAGGCCTCTCCGGGTCAGGGTGACGTACGCAGCCGTCCGGTCCGGAACTCGTCGACGCCAATGCGGCGCAGGACCGCGCTCGTCCAGCCGGGCAGCAGGCGCAGGCCGTCCTCCCCGGTGACGCGGCGCAGGTCGTCGACGACGTACTCGTCGTCGCGCCGCTCGAGCACGAACGAGCCGGCGGCCTCCACGTTGTGCAGCCAGTCGACGTCGGGTCCGTAGGTCAGGGCGAGCACGACCCGCACGTCGGGTCCGTCGCGGTACGCGAACGCGAAGACCGGGGTGCGGTACTCGCGTCCGCTGCGCCGCCCGACGTGGCGGACGACGGCCATCGGCCCGACGCCCGTCGCGACGCGGAGCATCACGGGGTTGAGAAAGCGCTTGTTGTTGCGGGCGACCCAGCGCGGCATCGGCATGGTCCATCGTCACGCGAGGGGTGCTCCTGCGCGACCGGGTCGCGCGACCTATCGTGTGGCCGTGCCGACGCGACTCCTCCTCCTCAGCGACACCCACGTCCCGGTGCGTGCGCGCGGGCTCCCCGAGCAGGTGTGGCGCGCGGTCGACGCGGCGGACGTCGTCGTGCACGCGGGCGACTGGGTGAGCGTCGACCTGCTCGACGCGCTCGAGTCCCGGTCGCAGCGCCTCGTCGGGGTCGCGGGGAACAACGACGGCCCCGCGCTCCACGACCGCCTCCCCGAGGTGGCCCGGACGACGATCGACGGGCTCCGCGTCGCCGTCGTGCACGAGACGGGCGGCAAGGAGGGCCGCGAGCGCCGCGCCGACGCGGCGTTCCCCGACACCGACCTCCTCGTGTTCGGGCACAGCCACATCCCGTGGGACACCACGGCGCCGAGCGGGATGCGCCTGCTCAACCCCGGGTCGCCGACCGACCGGCGGCGTCAGCCGGTCGGCACGTTCCTCACGGCGACGGTCGACGACGGCGCGCTGCGCGACGTCGTGCTCGTCCCGGTCGAGCGCTGACCGGGCCGGTCGAGCGCTGACGGGGCCGAGGCGCCGGGCGTCCGGCCGCCGTCAGGCCGCGCCCGCGCGCTGCCGGTGCGCGGCCGGGCTCACGCCGCGCACGCGCTTGAACGCGGCGCTCAGGGCGAACGGCGACGCGTACCCGACGGCGCGCGCGACCGACGTGAGCGTCGCGTCGGGCTCGAGCAGGAGGTCAGCCGCGAGGTCGAGGCGCCAGCCCGTGAGGTAGCTCAGGGGCGGCTCGCCGACGAGGGTCGTGAACCGGCGCGAGAACGCGGCGCGCGAGAGCCCGACCTCGCGCGCGAGCGAGTCGACGGTCCACGCCCGGGACGGGTCGTGGTGGATGAGCCGCAGCGCGGCTCCCACCACGGGGTCCGCGTCGGCGCGGTACCAGCCGGGCGCGTCGTCGCGGGACAGCCAGGTGCGCAGGCACGAGATGAGGAGCAGGTCGAGCAGGCGGTCCAGGACGGCCTCCTGGCCGGGCAGGTCCTGCACCACCTCGCGCGCGAGCATCTCGACGAGCGTGGAGTCGACGTCCTCGCGCCGCAGGACGACACGTCGGGGCAGGACCCGCAGGACGCGACGGCCCACCTCGCCGTCGAGGGGGTAGGTCCCGGTGACGATCACGGTCTCGCCGTCGGGGTCGTTGCCCCACGACCGCACGCCGAGCACCGTCATGGGCGAGGGGCCGCCGTCGACGGCGCGGCACATGTCCGACTCCGGGCCGATGACCACCTGCGGCGCGGTGGTCGGGGAGTCGGCGACGACGTAGTGGTCCGGGCCGCGGAGCAGGACGACGTCCCCCGCCTCGACATGCGTGCCCCCGTCGGGATCTTCGGGACGGCTCGCGCCGCCGCCGGACCGGAGGACCGGCCCGACCCAGCCTGAGCCGCGCAGGACGGGCACGATCGTCAGCGGTGCCTCGTCCTCGATCCGCATGCCCCAGGGCGCACGGAGATGGCTGCGCAGGAGGAAGGCCCCGCGCGCGCGAGGTCCGTCGAGCAGGCCGGCGACGACGTCCATCCCGCCAGGGTAGACCGCGTTCGGCGCCGAGACGAGACGATTGCGCATGCAGGCGAGCGTCTGAACCATGGAACGTCTCGCGTGGTCCCGGTTGACTCTGAGCATCACCACCGACCGACCCCGACAGGAGCTCACCATGACGACGCCGACCACGACCACGAGTACCGAGGCGCAGACCGGTCCCGACGCGGTGCCGGGGACGGTCCTCGTCCTCGGCGCGACCGGCAAGACGGGTCGACGCGTCGCAGACCGGCTCGACGCGCTCGGGTTCCCGGTCCGCCGCGCGTCGCGTTCGGGCGACGTCCGCTTCGACTGGGACGACCACGCCACGTGGGGCCCGGCGGTCGAGGGCGCCGAGGCGGTGTACGTCGCGTACGCCCCCGACCTCGCGATCCCCGGGGCGCCGGAGACCGTCGCACGGTTCGCCCGGGTCGCGCGGGACGCGGGCGTGCGCCGCCTCGTCCTGCTCTCGGGACGCGGCGAGGAGGAGGCGCAGCGGGCCGAGGTCCTGGTCGGCGAGGCGTTCCCCGCCCGCACGGTCGTCCGGTCCGCGTTCTTCGCCCAGAACTTCAGCGAGAGCTTCCTGTACGAGCCCCTGCTCGACGGCGTGCTCGCGCTGCCGGTCACCGACGTCGCCGAACCGTTCGTCGACCTCGACGACGTCGCCGACGTCGCGGTCGCCGCGCTCACCGACGACGCCCACGCCGGCCAGGTCTACGAGCTCACCGGCCCGCGCGCGCTGACGTTCGCGGAGGCGGTGGCCGAGGTCACCGCGGCGAGCGGCCGGGACGTGCGGTTCGTCCCGATCACGATGGACGAGTTCACCGGGGGCCTGCTCGCCGCCGGTCTGCCCGAGGACGTCGTCGGCCTCATGCGCTACCTGTTCACCGAGGTGCTCGACGGCCGCGGGACGCCCGTGACCGACGGCGTGCAGCGCGCTCTCGGGCGCGAGCCCCGGAGCTTCGGCGCGTACGCGACGCGCGAGGCCGCGGCCTGGCACGCCGGGGACGCGGGTGCCGCGGGGGCGCCGGCGTGAGCGGGCTCGGCGTCTTCAGCGTGCTCGTCGTCGCCGGGGCGGTCGCGACCGGGCTCGCGGGCGGGGTGCTGTACGCCTTCTCGGCCTTCGTCATGGCCGGGCTGCGGCGGCTGCCCGCTGCCGACGGCGCCGCCGCGATGATCGCCATCAACCGCGACGCGCTGCGCCCCCCGCTCATGCTCCTGCTCCTGGCGTCGGTGCTCGTGCCCGCGGCGGCGGCCGTCGTCGGTCTCGTGGGCCGTGCGGGCGGCGCGGGCTGGGCGCTCGCGGGCGCCGTCGTCTCGCTCGTCGGCGTCCTCGGGGTCACGGGCGTCGGCAACGTCCCGCTCAACGAGCGTCTCGACCGGGCCGCTGACCCGGCCGCCGAGTGGCAGACGTTCGTGCCGCGCTGGCTCGCGTGGAACCACGTGCGGGCCGGCGCCGGGGCCGCCGCGACCGCTCTGCTGGCCCTGGCGCTCGTCTGACCGGCGCCGCGACCCACGCCCCGGGTCGCGGTCAGGGCGAGACCGCACCTCGCTCGCCCGGGCCGGGCCCCGCCCCGGAATAGCCGCGGTGCGGTCCCGGTTGCCGACGACATGAGCGACGTCGCAGCCGCCGAGCCGGCGAACGAGCAGGACACCATCCGTCGGGTCCTGCGGGACGCCGAGACCTGGGCCGTCGTCGGCCTCTCGAACAACACCGCGCGTGCGGCGTACGGCGTGGCCCGCGTGCTCCAGCAGCACGGCAAGCGCGTCGTGCCCGTGCACCCGTCCGCCGAGACCGTGCACGGCGAGCAGGGCTACGCGACGCTCGCGGACGTCCCGTTCCCCGTGGACGTGGTCGACGTGTTCGTCCGCTCCGACCTCGCGGGCGACGTCGCGGACCAGGCCGTCGCGCTCGGTGCGAAGGCCGTGTGGTTCCAGCTCGACGTGATCGACGAGGCCGCTGCGGCCCGCGTGCGCGACGCGGGGCTCGACATGATCATGGACCGTTGCCCCGCGATCGAGCTGCCCCGGCTCGCCGCCACGAACGAGGAGGCACGACCATGCCCGTGATCGACATCTCGACCGACCTGGGTGCCCGCGCCGCGAAGCGGCTCGCCGACGAGCAGGTCCTCTGGCTCGTCACGGTGGACCCGCAGGGCACGCCGCAGCCCACGCCGGTGTGGTTCCACTGGGACGGCCAGGACGGCATCGTCGTCAAGAGCCAGCCCCGCACCGCGAAGCTGCGCAACGTCCGCGCGAACCCGCGCGTCGCCGTCCACCTCAACAGCACGCGGTCCGGCGGCGACGTCGTCGTCCTCACCGGGACGGCGACGATCGACGACGACGGTCCCGCGGCCGACGACCGCGCCGCCTACGACGCGAAGTACGACGCGGACATCCGCGGCCTCGGCATGACCCCCGACGGCTTCCACGCCGACTACGCCGTCACGCTCCGGATCCACCTCGACCGCCTCCGCGGCTTCTGACCGCTCGGGCGGCGTGTCTCCCACGGTGGCGTCACGATGCGCTCATGCTGGTCGGGTGCGTCGCGCTCCGCAGCTCGGGGGACTGCCCCAGCAACGGTGATGCCGTCGCGCCCTCGCTGTCGAGCGGCCTGCGTGATGCTTGACGCCGAAAATGTTAACGCACACAATTCAAGACCAGGCGCAAGAGACCGGTTCCACGCACGCTCGACGATGATCGTGTGGCTCGTCGAAATCGGTGCCTCGGCGACGTGAGGGGGTCCAAGGTACGGCTGCCTCGAGCGCCGTTTCGCGCTGAAGGTCACGACCACCACAAAGGAGTGCGCGATCGCATGATCTCAACAGCCAACGAACGAAGGTCGGGGCGCATCCGACTCATCGGCATCGTCATGGTCCTCGTCACGGGCGTCGGCACGGTCGGTGCCACCACGGCGCACGCGGAGGTCACGGACGGCCTGGTGCACCACTTCCGCCTCGACGAGACCAGCGGGACGATTCTGACCAACTCCGGGAGCGCGGGACCGGCAGCCAGCGCGATCCTGGTCAACCCGGACAAGGCGGACCTGACGGGTGAGGGTGTGAGGTTCAACCCGGAGTCGTACGAGAGCGCCCTGGACGGGGCATACGTGGATCTGCCGGACGATCTCACCGCCGGCATGTCAGAGATGACGGTCGACTACGACGTGTGGGTCGACCCGGCGAACGTCGGCAACCACCAGATGTGGAGCTTCGGCAGCACGTCGGGGGAGTGCGACGCCGGCACGGGTCCTCGGGGCTCCATCTTCGCCTCGAACAACGCCGCACGTCGCCCAGGAGACCGCTTCCGTGTTCGTGTCGGCGAGACGGACGTCCAGCAGAGCGAGCGTCTGCCCGAGGGTGCCTGGCAGCATGTGACCTACACCCAGTCTCTCAACGAGGGCGGTGAGACCTGGACCGGCACGCTCTACGTGGACGGCGTGCAGCACGCTCAGGCCACCGATCTCACGACCCCGCCCTCCGTCAACGCGGACGCGGGGACGAACTGCAACTTCCTCGCCCGGTCGCAGAACCCGGGCGACTACTCGTTCCGCGGCACGATCAGCGACTTCCGGGTCTATGACAGGGCGGTGGACGCCGACGAGGTGCTCGACCTGGCCGCGGAGACGAGCGCGACCGGCGTCATGACCGACGCCGAGGCGATCGACCTCGGCCTGACGAGCGCGATCGTGCGGGACATCGAGCTGCCCGAGATCGGCTCGGTGGCAGGGTCGGAGATCTCGTGGGAGAGCTCGGACCCGTCCGTCGTCGACATCTACACCCCGCCCGCGACCGCTCCCAAGGTGCCGGTGACGGGTCGGATCACCCGGCCGGTGGTCGGCGAGGCGGACGCCACCGCGACGCTGACCGCGACGCTGCGCAAGGGGACAGAGGTCACGACGCGTGAGATCGTCGTCACGGTCGAGGCCGAGTTCGACGACGCCGAGGCTGTCGAGCGCGACAGCTTCGACCTGGATCTCTACGACGCGGATGACGTGCGTGGCAACATCACCCTGCCTGCCGAGGGCGAGTTCGGATCGACGATCACGTGGGAGGCGACCTCGGATCTCGTCACCCCGACCGGTGAGGTGACCCGTCCTCCGTACGGCCATCCCGACGTGTCGGCGACACTGACGGCCACGATCTCTCGGGGTGCGGAGTCGCAGACCACGTCGTTTGACATCACGATCAGAGCGCTGCCCCGCGCGGAGGAGCTCGAGCGTTACTTCATGGGCTACTTCAAGGGGGAGAACATCGCCGACGGCGAGCAGATCATGTTCGCCACGTCCAACGGGAACACGGCGCTGGACTGGACGGGGCTGACCGGTGGTCGACCGTCGCTGATCTCTCAGCTGGGAGACCAAGGGCTGCGCGACCCGCACATCGTCCGCTCGCCCGACGGCGACACCTTCTACATGATCGCCACCGACCTCAACTGGTACGACCAGGGAGGCTACGCGATCAACGACACTCAGCACATCGAGGTGTTCGAGTCCAACGACCTGGTGAGCTGGACGCCGCAGCGTCACGTGAAGGTCGCACCGGACGACGCGGGCAACGCCTTCGCGCCGGAGTCGCTGTGGGTGGAGGAGATCGGCGCCTTTGCGGTCTTCTGGGCCCAGTCGCTGTGGAACGACCCCGTCAACCGGACCGGTCAGGGAAACGCCCAGATGTGGTACAACATCACGCGCGATTTCCAGACGTTCTCCGAACCGCACGTCTGGCAAGACCCGTACCCGCTGTCACGGATCGACACCACCGCGATCAAGGTAGGCGAGGAGTACTACCGGTTCACCAAGAACGAGGCCGGCAACGCGGGATCGGACGTCTTCTCCGAGAAGCACACCGAGTTCCTCGACAGCGACATCGAGGACTGGGAGCTTCTTGCCCCGGCACTGGGCCGCACCACCTGGGTGCCGGACCAGGGCTACGAGGGTCCGATCGTGTTCCGGGCGAACCCCGGCGACAAGGCCTGTCCTGACCAGTTCTACTTCTGGGCGGACCGGTATACCAACGGCGGTGGCTACCAGGCCGCGTGCAGCGAGGACATCGAGGCTGCGACGTGGGACGCCCGGGAGATCACGATGACCAACGCGGGCGTGCCTCGCCCGCGCCACGGCACGGTCATCCCCATCACCCTGCGTGAGTGGAACGACATCCGGGGCATCCCGAACAGCGACGTGCCCACCACCACCGAGCTCACGGTCGACTCCCCCGTCCAGGGTGGTCCGGTGACGGCCACCGCCACCGTTCGGGCGGAGGACACCTTCCAGACCGGTGGTCAGGTCCGCTTCACCGCGGGGGCGTGGTCGCAGACCGTCTACCTGGACGAGGGCGTCGCGTCGGCAACCCTGCCGACCGATCTCGCGGGCGAGCAGACCGTCCGGGCCGAGTTCCTCGGCTTCGACATCCTGGAAGCGTCGGAGGACACCGCGGTGACGACCGTCGAAGTCTCGCTGGACGTGGAGGTACAGGCGCGCTGCCTCGCCGGACGGGCGTACCTCGCGGTCCGCGCGCTCAACACCGACGAGGCACCAGCCGCCGTCGAGCTGACAACGCCGTACGGCAGTCGCCAGTTCGACGAGGTCGCCGTCGGGAAGAGCGCCTACCAGGCGTTCAGCTCGCGGCAGGAGTCGCTCGACGCCGGCACGGTGAGCGCCAGCGCGACGATCGGGCACCGCTCCTCGACCGTGGAGGCGGCGTACGACGCGGTGAGCTGCGGGTAGCCGCAGCCCGTGCAGGCGGTGGGCGCCGAACGTGGTGAGCGCCCACCGCCGGCCCGGCTCGCGACCACCGGTCGCCGACCCGCGTCGGACGGTGAGTCCGCGCTCCAGGGCGCTCGTCCCGGACTGGCGGACCGCCTGCGACGCGCGTCGGCGGATGCGCCCGGACCTGCCTGGTACGACGTTCGTCACCGACCCGGATGGGGGTTCCCCGGGGCGAACGTGAGCA